>Ga0102943_1000422_pt1 | contig 28648 bp, 29 predicted proteins | sample SalPonC_black_MG_FD_78174 | JGI IMG/M metagenome (GOLD analysis project Ga0102943, IMG submission 78174) | Salt pond soil microbial communities from South San Francisco under conditions of wetland restoration - Salt Pond MetaG... | ecosystem: Environmental > Aquatic > Marine > Intertidal zone >...
ATCCACGTGGGTGTCATCCGTCTGGAACAGATCCTCTTTGATTTAAAAGAACTATACGCCCTGCTGAAGTGGGACCCGGACAACAAAAACCAGCTTCCCCATCACATGGTCTTTGTCTCAGGCCCCAGCAAGACAGCGGATATTGAGCTGGTCATGGTCCACGGCGCCCACGGCCCCCGGGCCCTGACCCTTTATGTCATCACCGGCTGACACACAGGGCACCGCCGTTTGCGTCTGTCTTGTATTCAAGGCCCGGGTGTCTGCCCGGGCCTTTTTTATTGCCCTTGTGACATTTTTTTTAATTTCCCAGCACATTAGACTTGATTCTTAATGGTTTAACCATTAAAGTTGTTTTTAAACATGGCAATTCAACAGGTTAAGATTTAAGGAAAAATCCATGATACACAAACTGATCAGCAATATTTTACCCCACATGCCCCAGCCCCTGATCTGGCAGTTTTCAAAGAACTACATCGCCGGAAAAACCACTCAGAACGCTGTTGAGGCCGCCACAGCCCTGAACCAAAGCAACACCCTGGTCACCCTGGACATCCTGGGAGAGTTCATTGAAACCATGGACCAGGCCAAGGCCAACCGGGACGAGTACATCAACCTGATCAAGACCGTGGAGGCCACCGAGGTTCAGGGCAACTACTCTATCAAGCCCACCATGTTCGGCCTGCTGATAGACAAGGCAGCCTGCTATGAATACATGAGGGATATTGTGGCCACGGCCGCCTCTTTTGACAACTTCATCCGCATTGACATGGAAAATTCCCCCACCACCGATGACACCATTGAGATCTTCCGGCGGATCAAGGCCGAATTTCCGGATAATGTTGGCCTGGTGCTCCAGGCTTATCTGAAACGGACCCAGTCTGATATCGAGGCCATGCTTGACTTGAAAGCGGATGGGGCTGATCTGAACTTGAGGCTGTGCAAGGGCATCTATGTGGAGCCTGCCGCCATTGCCTACAAGGCCTATGAGGAGATTAACACCCACTATCTTGAAAATCTGGAGTTCATGTTCCAAAATGACATCTACCCCGGCATTGCCACCCATGACCAGCCCCTTATCCAGGGTGCCCGGCAGCTGATCAAAAAGTACGATGTACCCAAAGACCGCTATGAGTTCCAGATGCTCTACGGCGTCACGCCCAAGCAGCGCCAGAGCCTGGTGGACGAAGGCCACAAGGTCAGGGTCTATGTCCCCTTTGGCGCCCATTGGTTCGGCTATTCCACCCGGAGACTCAAGGAAAACCCGGCCATGGTCAACCATATTGTCAAGGCCCTGTTCTTTAAGGGATAAAGCAAAGCACCCCCTTGTCTTGCCTCTTGTTTTGAGATAAGACAAGGCCATGACAATCAAACCCACAAAAATCATCCCCAGAGACAAGGCGGTTTTCTGGATGGACGGCCACGGGGTATGGCACAATGAACACGGCCCCTTTGAGCATCCCAAGATCATCCAATACTTCAACCGTTCCATTCAGCGGGACGATCAGGGATTTTTTCTCTGCCAGGAGATGGACCATGCCTTTGAGAAAATCTACTTTCCCTGTGAGGACACCGCCCTGTTTGTGGCTGATATCAGTGCCAAAACTCCCGGAGACCTGCTGCTGAACACCGGTGAAAAAATGCGCCTGGATCCGGCCACCCTGTTTATCCGGGATGACAGCCTCTTTATCCGCATGCCGGATCATCTGGTCAAATTCACCTCCCGGGCCCTGGTCAAGCTGTCAAAACATATCAGCGAGAATGACGGAGAGGTGGTGCTGACCCTGTCATCAAAACGCCATACCATCCCGGAAGCATGATTCTCGGTTCCAACCGGTATTGACATCCCCCAATCAGGCCAGATATTGGAATGCATGATGTTTTTATACCGCCATACCATGCACAGCGCCCTTGTCCTGAGGTATTTTTTCCACCGCTTCAGCCGCACCTGCGGGTTTGGACCGGGGCCGGCCGTCTTCTTTGACCCCGGCCCCCGGGACACCTCTGGCCCCTCCCTCAGGGCAGCCCTGTTCCGGCATCACGTCAAACAATTCCACGAATCCTCCTGCTCGGTGGCCTCGGTGGCTTCGGTGCTCAATGCCCTGCTGGAACGCTGCCAGCCCGCCAAAGCAGGCCAGGTCACCCAGAAAGGGCTTCTTGACACCGTCAAAGCGGCCCATTGGCAAGAGCGCATGACCCCCGGAGGGTACCGGGGAAAACGGGGCCTGCCCCTGAACGTTCTCGGCCGGGTGATCCGGGCCAGCCTGGCAGCTTACGGCATCAAGGCCAAGGTTGAGGTTGTCCATGCCCCGGGGGGCAGCAAGGCCCGGCAGGCAAACAAAGACCTTGTTACCCATCTTTTGGACTTCCAGGTCCGGGACAAGAGCCTGCTCATCGCCCATTTTGATCAGGGCAGCTTCATCCGGGACCTCAACATCCCCCATATCTCTCCGGTGGGGGGATTTGATCCCTCACTTGAAACAGTCACCATTCTGGATGTGGACCCGGGCCAGCCCAGGCCCTATAAACTCTCCTTGGACCGCTTTTACAAGGGGATCTCCACCAGTTACGGGGGCTTTTTCCTGCCCTTTGGCTATGGCCGGGGCGGCTATGTCCGCATCATCCTGACCTGACCGGCAGGCTTCAGGCATTGACAAGCCCACCGCAGATTTCCTATTTAAATGGCAGATCCGCACGCCTAAGTTTTCCTCAAAGAAGGCAAAAAATCATGGTATTTGGTATTGAAGAAAAAATCGGCCAGCTTATTGTGGTGGGCTTCCACGGGACATCGCCAGAGGACCCGTCCGTACAAAAGCTCATGGCCCAGGCAAGTCAGGGCAAAATCGGGGGCACCATCCTCTTTGGCTACAATATCAAGGCACCGGATCAGATAACCACCCTGACCGCAGCGATTCACAAATCCGCCCCTGCCCCCCTGTTCCTCTTTGCAGACCAGGAGGGAGGCCATGTCCAGCGCCTGGGCACAGACAAGGGATTTGAGGATTTTCTATCGGCCAGGCAGGTGGCCCGGACACTGACCCGGGACAAGGCCGTGGGCCATTACCGGAACATGGGCAGGATGCTCCAGGCCGCTGGGGTCAACTTTGACTTTGCCCCCTGTGTGGACCTGAACGGAGAATGCCCGGTGATCGGGGGGCTTGAGCGCAGCTACTCCGACGATCCCAAAACGGTGGCCCGGTTTGCCGGGGCCATGATGACGGGGCTGCACCAGGAGAAGATCCTTAACTGCATCAAGCATTATCCAGGCCATGGCCGGGCAAAGGGCGACACCCACCAGGGCCTGGTGGATGTCACAGCCACCTGGTCCCAGGAGGAACTAAGGCCCTTTGAAACATTGATCCGGGAAGGCCGGGTTCACAGCGTGATGACTGCCCATACCGTTCACAGCACCGAAGATCCAAACACCCCGGCCAGTTTTTCACCAAAGTGGATTTCCCGTCTGAGGCAGGACCTGGGATTCACCGGACTGATCATCCCTGATGACCTGCACATGGGGGCCATCCTCCTTCGCTACTGTCTGGAGGATATCGTGATTCAGGGGCTGAATGCCGGGCTGGATCTTTTGCTCTTTTCCAACAACCCCCTGGCGGCCAAGGCCCGGGGGATCTGCCATGACAAAGAATCGGTGCTCACAAACACCTGCCAAGTCCCGGACGAGGACCTGCCGGACAAGATCATCTCCATTGCCCTGGCCGCACTAAAGGACGGCAGGCTCTCCATGGAACGGATTGACCAGGCCTTTGACAGGGTCATAAACCTGAAGCAAAGGCTTTTATGAAAAACCAAGTGGCTGCCAGAATGTTGTTGACCCTGCAATCAAACCCGGTTTTGGGCGAAAAAATTTTTTTCCCTGTCCTGGCCCCGGCCATCCCCCTGGTAGACGAACGCTTTAAAAGCTATAATCCAGCTTGAAAACAGCTAAAACCCCTCTGTAATAATGCCATTCCCAATACAGCAAAACCCTCTTCCCTCTTAGTGGTTGACGGTTCAACCACCTTGCAGGGGGCCTTGTTTCTTTTTTCCTTGACAGGGATCCGGGCTCAGATAGTATGGGATAGTAACTTTAGCTGTTTTCCAGTTATATTATAGCTTACACTCTTACGCAGGAGGTTCCAAGATGAGACCATTGACGATTTTTCTGGCCCTGGCCCTTTGCCTGGGCCTGGCAGCCCAGGCCGGGGCAAAAACCCAACTGAGGTATGCCAACTTCTTCCCCCCCACCCACATCCAGAGCCAGCTGGCCGAAGGCTGGTGCAATGAGGTTGAAAAACAAACCCACGGAGAGGTCGTCATTCAGTACTTTCCTGCCTCCACCCTGGCCAAGGCACCCCAGACCTATGACAGTGTGGTCCAGGGCATCGCCGATATCGGCATGACTGTTCTGGCCTACTCCCGGGGCCGGTTTCCCGTGGCCGCAGCCATAGACCTTCCCATGGGATATACCTCCGGCGTCCAGGCCACATCCGTTGCCAATGCCGTGCTTGAAAAATTTTCCCCCAAAGAGTTTTCAGATACCCGGATGATGTTTCTTCACGCCCACGGCCCCGGCCTCATCCATACCCGGGACAAGGCCGTAAACACCCTGGCCGACCTCAAGGGCCTGAAGCTGAGGGGCACAGGCACCTCCGGCCTGGTCCAGGCCGCCCTGGGGGCCACCCCGGTGGGCAAAAGCATGAGGGAATGCTACCAAATGCTGCAAAAGGGTGTGGTGGATGGCTCTTCCCATCCTGTGGAGTCCAACAAGGGCTGGAAGCTCGGCGAGGTGGTCCATCACATGGTTCAGAACTACTCCACAGCCTACACCACCACATTTGCCGTATTCATGAACAAGAACAAGTGGGCCGCACTCACCCCGGAGCAGCAGAAGATCATCACCGCCATCAACAAAGAATACATGATGAAACATGCCCAGGCCTGGGACGCCTCGGATAAGGAGGGCATGGTTTTTTTCAAGGAAAAGGGCGGTACCGTCATTACCCAGTCCCCGGAAGAGGCGGCCAAGTGGGAAAAAGCCGCAGCCCCTGTCATTGACCAATATGTTGAAAAGGCCAATAACAAGGGCCTGGACGGCCAGGCCATTGTTGACTTTATCAAGTCCAGCATGTAAAATATTTTTTTAACAAAAAAGTATTCCTATGATCCGGCAGGCGCGCCAGCGGCTGCCGGATTCGCTATGGAAAAAGGCGCTTCAAGGAAAGACCATGGTTACAACCCTCATAGACCGGCTCGGCAGCCTGCTGCGAACCGCAGGCGCCGTAGCCCTCACCGCCATGATGCTCATCACCGTGGCCGATGTCACAGGCCGGATGTTCAAGCATCCCATTTTCGGATCCGTGGAAATTGTGGGGTTTCTGGCTGTCATTGTCATGGCAGCGGCCCTGCCCTACACCTACAAAATGGACGGCCATGTGGGGGTGGAAATTCTGGTCCGCCTCCTGCCCCCCAGCAAGAGGCTGGTCCTGGAAATCATCACCCGGAGCCTGTCTCTGTTTCTTTTCTCCCTGGTTGCCTGGCAGATGGTTCTCTATGCCGCGGACCTGAAAAGAGCGGGCGAGGTCTCCATGAACCTGGAATTTCCCGTGTACGTTATCGTCTATGCCCTGGCTGCCTGCCTGGTTGTGTTTGCCCTGACCATCCTCAAAAGAATCGTTGATACTGTCAATCAATTAAGGAATTGCCTGAAAAAATGAGTCCTGTTCTTCTCGGCATTGTCGGCGTGGCTGTCATGCTCATCATGTTCATGACCCGGATGCCCGTGGCCTTTGTCATGGCTTTGGTAGGGTTTGCCGGATTTTCCCTGATGATCTCCCCGGATGCCGGCCTGGTCCTGTTGTCCAGAAGCGTTTACGAAACCTTTTCCTCCTATGATCTGACCACTGTCCCCCTGTTCATCCTCATGGGACAACTGGGATTCAACTCCGGGATTTCCAAACGCCTGTACGATGCCGGATACACCTTTTTCGGCAGTATCCGGGGGGGCCTGGCCATGGCCACGGTCTCGGCCTGCACCGCATTCGGGGCGGTCTGCGGATCCAGCCCGGCCACCGCCGCCACCATGGCCACCGTTGGCCTGCCTGAAATGAAGCGCTTCGGCTATGACGATGAACTGGCCACAGGCGCTGTTGCCTCAGGCGGCGGCATCGGCATGATCATGCCCCCGTCCGTGGTTTTGATCATCTACGGCATCCTCACAGAGCAGTCCATCGGCCAGCTCTTTGTGGCAGGTATTTTTCCCGCCCTGCTCGTCACAGGGCTCTTTATCTGCGCCATATATATCCGGTGCCGCCGGAACCCGGAACAGGGCCCGGCAGGAACAGCCTCCTCCGGCAGGGAAAAACTGGCCGCCATCCTGGGTCTGGGAGAAACCCTGGCCATCTTCGCCCTGGTTGTGGGCGGCATCTTCTACGGCCTGTTCACCCCAACAGAAGCCGCTGCCATCGGGGCCTTCGGCGTCCTGGTCATCGCCGTGGTCCGGCGGCAGATCACCTGGGCGGGCTTTGTAAAAGCCCTCATGGAAACCCTTAGAACCTCCTGCATGGTGCTCATGCTCATCACCGGCGCCGTAATCTTCGGCAAGTTTCTGGCCGTCACCCGGATCCCCTTTGAAATTGCTGCCTGGGTATCGGGCCTGAACATGGCCCCCATCCTGGTCATGGGCGTGATCATCCTCATTTATTTTCTCGGCGGCTGCTTCATGGATGCCCTGGCCTTTGTCACCCTGACCGTGCCCATCTTCTTTCCCGTGGTCCTGGAATTGGGATACGATCCCATCTGGTTCGGCATCATCATCGTCATGGTCACGGAAATGGGGGTCATCACCCCGCCTGTGGGCCTAAACGTCTATGTGGTCTTTGGCGTGGCCAAGTCCGTGCTCCCGGAAGAGATCCCCCTGGAAAAGATATTCAAGGGCATCACTCCCTTTCTTCTGGCCGTGGTGCTGGGCATTTTCATCCTCATGCTCTGCCCAAAAATTATTCTGTTTTTGCCTCATTTGATGTACTAGGCACGAAAAACGGTTCAGTGCCGGAAGCGTTCCTTGAGCGGCCCTGTGTTCAGAGGATCAGGACACGGATCTGCTGTGACAGAATAGCCCCCTGTATCAGTCAAAAAAGGTATTGGCCATTTTTACGGACTCAAAGTAAAACTTAGGCAGCTTTTTCTCAATGCCTTTGCCTGAAATGGCTGAAAAGACCTGTGCGCCCCATTGTCCCGTTTCAAAACATGAAATCATCCGGATCACGGCGTTAAAGGCTTTGACCTCTCCCAGCAGGGCCTGGTTCATTCTGTCGGAAAAACCGATGACTGAAAGGATATCCTCCATTTTTGAGTTGAGAATAGCGTCCATAAGTGTAAACAGCCCCAGGGTGAACAACTCGTCTCCTGAAAAATGGGCAGGAATGACCGTACCGATTTTTTCGCACATTCTGGCCCGAATCACAGACCGCCGCAGCAGTTCCTGGGGTTTTTCCCTGTTCAAGTCAGAAACCGCAATGATGCTCAAAAATCTTCTCAGTTCATCCTGGCCCAGAATGGTGATGGCGTCCTTGATGGTGTCAACGGGGACAGGACGTCTAAAATAGGCGGAGTTGATGAGTTTTAACAGCTTGTAAGACAAGGACACATCCTGCTTCACAAGAGATTCAACGGTTTCAATGTCAATGTCTGATTTCTGCAGTTCTTTGATCAAAGACAATTTGGCCACCTGACTGGGAGAAATATCACGGCTGACCAGGATTTCCGGCCTGGAGAAAAAATAGCCCTGGAACAGTTTGAACCCCATTTTCTTGGCCAGTTCGTACTCCTGGTGGGTCTCGATCTTCTCTGCCAGAAAGGTCAACTGGCGGTTTGACCGGACCTCCTGGACCACAGAGGCAATCTGGGCCCTGGAGTTGAAACGGAAATCTATTTTCACAATATCGCTCAAGTCTATCATGGGGGCAAATTTCGGGGCATGGACATAATCGTCCAGGGCCAACCGGTAGCCGCGATTTTTTAGCGCCTTCAATGCCTTGATGACATCCTCTGCCGGTTCCACATCCTCAAGGACCTCAATGACCAGATCCTCCTTGGGAAACAGAAGGGGGATTTTCTGGGTGATCAGTTCCTGGGTGAAATTGATAAAACCCGGCTTGTTTCTGAGAATTTCCTTGAACTCAAATGAAAAAAAGGTGTTTGACAAGACATTAGAGGTGGCGACATTCCCGTCGATACCTGGAAAGGCGTTTCCAAATCCGTCCCTGAACAACAGCTCATAGGCGACCACCTTTTGGTTGTCGTCAAAAATGGGCTGTCTTGCCACAAAAACATCCATGGGCAACCTTTCGCCAGGTCTGAGATTGAATAAACGTCTGCCATTGTATTCTAATCCAGGGGCGTGTCAATATTAATTTATTGGGTTTTTTAGCAAGGTTCTCTGCCCACGAAACGCTTTTGAATATAAACTCATTAAAAATCGCCACCTGATCCCCAGCCCCCCCAAATCCACCGCCTAACTTTCAAATCAGTTGAACGGCAACCGGTTTGGCAACTGCCTGGCCACCATCAGGGCCCCAATCATTGCTTGACAAGGCAGAGGATTTCCTCTACTGATGAGATAATTTCTGTCTGAAGGCAGACGCTGTATACAAAACCGGCGCAGACCGCGCCACCAACATATTAACCCACAAAGCCACGGAGGCTGATTTCCGGATTTTTCCGGAACGGTGCTTGCGTGGCTTTTTTCATTTTTTGGAGGCAACACCCCTATGAATAGACAATCAGATAGACGGCAGCCGCTTTTCCCAATCCTGGCCTGCCTGTTGACCCTTATCGTCACAGCCCAGGCCTTTGCAGACAACCCCATCACGGATGCCAGGGGCAGGGCCCTGACCCTGCCGGACCGGGTGGAGCGGATCATCTGCTCGGGCCCGGGCAGCCTGAGGCTGGCCACCTATCTTGGCGTTCAGGACCGGGTGGTGGCCGTGGACGACATTGAGGTCCGGCAAAAGCGGTTCGACGCCCGGCCCTATGCCCTGGCCGTGCCAGCCTACAAGACCCGGCCGGTTTTCGGGGAATTCCGGGGATATGATGATCCTGAAAAAATTTTGGGCCTTGGGGTCCAGCCCCAGGTCATTTTCAAAACCTATGCCGCCACAGGCCATGACCCGGTGGAACTCCAGAACAAAACAGGGATTCCCGTTGTGATCCTGGACTACGGGGACTTGAGTCGCCACCGGGATCAATTCTACACCGCCCTCAGAATCATGGCCCGGGCCCTGGATGTCCCGGACCGGGCCGAGGCAGTGATCGATTTTTTCAACCGGGAAATCAAATCACTTGCCGAGCGGACAGCAAATCTGGCCCACCCCAAGACCTGTTTTGTCGGGGGGATCGCCTTCAAGGGGCCCCATGGCTACGCCTCCACCGAGCCCTTTTATCCCCCCTTTGCCCTGGTGAACGCAGAAAATATTGCCTCCCGCGGACTGCCAGAACACAGTCAGTTGCGGCATTCTGTCTTCTCCAAGGAGACTTTGCTGACCTCTGATCCCCAGGTCCTTTTTTTGGACCTGTCCACCCTGCAGATGGGCAAGGGCCAGGGCGGCCTTTTTGAACTCAGGACCGATCCGGTTTTCCAGGCCCTGACCGCCGTGGAAAAAGGGGAAGTCTATGCCCTGCTGCCCTATAATTGGTATACGGGCAACTACGGCTCTATCCTGGCCAATGCCTGGTATATCGGAAAGGTCCTCTACCCTGAGCAGTTTCAGGACATTGATCCGGCAGCCCGGGCCGATGAGATCTACACCGCCCTTCTGGGTGCGCCCGTATTTAACCAGATGAACGCCATGTTCAGAAACATGGCCTTTTCCCGGGTGGACTTAACCCAATAGGAGGCCACATGCACTTTGAACATGGCCGAATTCCCAACGCCTATGCCGGATATATCCGACGCAAACGCCTGGCCACCCTTGGGATGTTTCTGCTCATGGCCACCCTGTTTGCCATGGCCATCAGTCTGGGGGCCGTGCCCATCCATCCCAAAGAAATTTTGGACCTGCTTCTCTTTGGAGAGGGCAGCCGCCGGGTCCAGCTCATCCTTACGCAGATCCGCATGCCCCAGGCCCTGGCCGCCGTGGCGGCCGGGGCCGGTCTGGCCGCTTCAGGGGCTGTAATGCAGTCTGTATTAAAAAACCCCCTGGCCTCCCCGGTCACCCTGGGCATATCTCATGCTGCCGCATTTGGCGCAGCCTTTTCTGTCATCATCCTGGGCTCCGGGGTCATGGCCTCGTCCTCAGTCGACGCCGTGAGCCTGTCCCATCCTGCCATTACCGTTGGGGCGGCCTTTTTCTTTGCCATGGCCACGGCCGGAATCATCATCCTCATTGCCAGCCGCAAGGGCGGCGCCCCCCAGGTTTTGATCCTGACCGGTGTGGCCCTGGGGTCTTTGTTCACCGCCGGCACCATGCTTTTGCAGTTCTTTGCCGACGATGTCCAGCTGGCCGCCATGGTCTTCTGGACCTTTGGGGACCTGGCCCGGGCCGACTGGAACGATCTGTTTGTCCTGGGGCCGGTCACACTGGCGATCATGATCTTTTTCCTTTTCAACACCCGGTCCTATAATGCCATGGGCCTGGGGGACGAGACCGCCCATGGTTTGGGCATCAAGGTCAAGCAGGTGCGGCTGGCCGGGATGATGGCCGCCTCTCTTGCCACTGCCGTGATCATCTCTTTTGTGGGGATCATCAGCTTTATCGGCCTTGTGGCCCCCCACATCGTGCGGCGTCTTCTGGGGGACGATCACAACTTTTTACTCCCCGCCTCCATGGCAACCGGCGGCCTTGTGCTTCTGGCCTCGGACATCGGGGCCCGCCTGATTCTGCTGCCCCATGTCCTGCCGGTCTCCATCTTCACCGCCTTTCTCGGCGCTCCGGTATTCATCTATCTGGTCATCAAAGGAGGTCCCCGTGCTTGATATTGCCCATCTGAACTTTTCCTATCCCGACCGCCCGGTGCTCAGGGATATCAGTTTTTCCGCCGTTGCCGGAGAGATCCTGGCCATCCTGGGCCCCAACGGCGCCGGCAAGACCACCCTGCTCAAGAGCCTGAACCGGATCCTGCCCCCGAAATCCGGCACGGTCCGGGTAGCAAACAAACTGGTCAGCGCCATGGGGGTCCGGCAGATCGCCCGGCACATGGCCTATGTGGCCCAGACCCCTGAGGGTGGCAGGGTCACGGTCTTTGATACCGTGCTCATGGGACGAATTCCCCACCTGGGTTTTCGCCCCGGCTCAGAGGATCTGGAAAAAACCGATGCCGTCATGACCCGCCTGGGCCTGTCAAAGATGGCTCTGAAAACCCTGGACTGCCTCTCCGGCGGTGAACGCCAGAAGGTCTCCATTGCCCGGGCCCTGGTCCAGGACACCCCCATCCTGCTTTTGGACGAGCCCACCGCAGCCCTGGACCTGAAAAACCAGACCGATATCCTGGGGCTGATCCGCCACATTGCCCGGGATCATGATATGGCCGTGGTCATGACCATGCACGATCTGAATGCCGCCTTGCAGTACGCAGATCAATATCTATGTTTAAAAGATGGCAGCGTTCTGGGGACCGGTTCTATTGAAACCATCTCCCCGGATCTGATTCAAAAGGTATACGGGGTGGCCGTGGACATGATATTTCACAATGGCCAGCCCATGGTGGTGCCCAGGTCCGGGACGGCCCGGACGGAAACCGCTGCTTAACTTGACAACCAATACATGTGATAAAAACTCAAATAAGGAGATTCCATGACCTGCACCCTTGATAAAGAGACCCTTAACGCCGTTGTTGACTTTCACGGCCACCACTGCCCCGGCCTGACCATCGGCGTCCGGGTATCGGAACTGGCCAGAACCCTGCTGGATATCCACACCACCCCCAACACCCTCTGCGTCACGGAAACAGACATGTGCGCCGTGGACGCCATCCAATTTCTCACAGGATGCTCATTTGGCAAGGGCAACCTGGTCCACCGGGATTTCGGCAAATCCGCCTTTACCTTTTTTAACCGGGACACGGGCAAGGGGGCCAGAATCCTGTTCAAGGACAGTCCAGCCGGCCGTGACATGGACCGGGAACAACGCATAAAAATGCTCATGGACGCGGATCTGGACGATCTGCTTGACGTCCAGGACATTGATGCCCCGCCGGTGCGGCCGGCACGGATCCTGACCAGCATTGTCTGTGATGCCTGCGGTGAAAGCACCATGGAGTCCAGGGTCCGCCTGTTTGAGGGCAAAAAGCTGTGCACCCCCTGCTTTCAGAGGGTGGAGCAGAAGATCTAGCGTTTCACCCCCGGAACTGCTCAGGATCGATATTGTACCGCTTCATGATCTGCTGCAGGGCCTGGCGGTCCATGGCGCAGCGCTTGGCCGCCTGGGTGATATTGCCTGACGTCAGGGTGAGGATGGCCCCGATATAGTTGTGGTTGAACCGGGTGAGAATCCGATCCTTGGCTGCCTTGTAAGGCAGGTCCCGGGTTTCAGGATCCAGCCGGCCGTCGCAGGAGATGTCTCTGGAATTGTCCATGGAAACATTTTCCGGTTTGATGGTGTCCCCTTCTGCGTAGAGGATGCCCTGGACCAGGACATTTTCAAGCTCCCGGACATTGCCCTGCCAGGGCTGTTTCATGAACAGGTCCCGGACATCGTCCGACAGGCGCTTGGGGCTTTTGTTCAGCTTGTTGCAATGCTTGGCCAGAAGGTGGTCGCAAAGCAGCGGGATATCCGTGACCCTGTCCCTCAGGGGCGGCAGTTCTATGGAAATCACCGAGAGCCGGTAGAAAAAATCCTCCCGGAACTCCTTGTCCGCGATCTTCTGCTTCAGATCCTGGTTGGTGGAGGCGATAATGCGGACATCCACCTGGATCGACTTTGTGTCTCCCAGGGGCTTGATTTCTTTTTCCTGGATCACCCGAAGCAGTTTGGTCTGGATAGAGGGGCCCACATCCCCGATTTCGTCCAAAAAAATGGTCCCCTGGTGGGCCTCCTGAAACAGCCCGGTCTTGTCCCGGTAGGCGTTGGTAAAGGCCCCTTTTTTATACCCGAACAACTCGCTTTCCAGGATATGCTCGGGAATGGTTGGGCAGTTCACCGGGATATAGGAGTTGTCTTTTCTCGGGCTCAGGGCATGGATAGACCGGGCGGTCAGGTCTTTTCCCGTGCCAGACTCTCCGGTGATCAATACGGTGACATCAGATCCTGCCACCAGAGAGATCTTTTCAAAGACCTTTTCCATGGCCGGGCTCTGGCCGATCAGGGGCATGGCCTCCTTGTCCTGGGCTGCCTGGAGCCGCCGGTTTTCACTGATCAGGCGGCTGCGCTCCAGGGCCTTACCGATCTTAAAGATGATCTCGCTGTGCTCAAAGGGCTTGGAGATGAAATCATAGGCCCCCTTTTTAATGGCGACCACGGCGGATTCAATGTTGCCGTAGGCCGTGAGCATGACCACAGTGAGGTCTGGATAATTTTTCTTCAAGGCATCCAGCAATTCAAACCCGTCCATCTCCGGCATGCGGATGTCGCTGATGACCAGATCAAAGGACGTGCCGGTCTGCTCAAGGACATTCAGGGCCATGGCCCCGGAAAAAGCCATGGTCACCTGGCAGTCCAATTCCGGCTCCAGGGTGCGCTGGAGCAGACGGGTCATGTCTTTTTCATCGTCTACAACAAGGATATTCGGGCGCATTATCAGGCCTCCTTTTCCGGGATATGTCTTTGGTCTTCCAGGGGCAGGCAAATATCAAAGGCTGCCCCGCCCCCTTTTCTGTTCCTGGCGGTTATGGTCCCGCCGTGGCGCCGGATGATGCCGTAGCCGACGGAAAGCCCAAGTCCCGTGCCCCGGCCCACAGGTTTGGTGGTAAAAAAAGGATCAAAAATCCTGGACAGGTGTTTTTGGGGGATGCCAATGCCGTTGTCTTTCACAGACATGTTGACCTGATTCCTGCCGGAACGGACAATGCCCACCTCAATGGTGCTGCCGTGGTCCTCAATGGCGTGACAGGCATTGATCATCAGGTTGATCATAACCTGGGTCAGTTCCTGGGCATTGCCCCTCACGGTCACAGGGCCCTTGTCCGGAAGCCTAACCCGGATGTCCGCCTTTCGAAAGTCTGAATGGTTTTTTAAAAACTTCACCACCCCGTCCACCACCTTGTGCAGGTCCAAAAGCCCCATCTCCTTGGAGCCTTTCCGGGAAAAACTCAGCAGGTCTGAAACGACTTCCTTACAATTTTTCACGTGCTTTTCAATGGTTTTCAGGTCTTGTTCAACCCCGGTTTTCTCCTTGAGCATCAGCTGGGTATACCCCAGGATAATTCCCAAAGGATTGTTTATCTCATGGGCCACTCCTGCGGACAGCTCCCCTAAAGCCGCCAGTTTGTCGGCCTGGGCAATCTGCTGCTCCATCTGCTTTTTCTCGTTGATGTCCTTGATGATAAAGTGATAGGTCTTTCTGCAGCCAAAGGCCCCGTAGTCCACGCCGGCGGTGATAAGCACCCGGACCTGGGATTTGTCTTGCCTTAAAAAATCTGTTTCCTCGTTCAAAACAAACTCATGGGTATGCAGCAGGTCCTGGATGCGCTGCCACTCTTTGTCATGGGCCATGACCTCGGCCATGGCCATTTTCCTGTCCACCACATCCTGTTTTAAGTGTCCGGTGAGGGTCAGGCCGGCCTGGTTGATCTCGGAGATCCAGAATTTATCATCGGTCATGATAATGGTGTCCAGGGACTGCTCAAAAATCCGTCGGGCCCGGTGCTCGGAGCTGGTCAGCATCTCCGTGCGTTCCACCACCTTCTGCTCCAGGGTCTGGTTCAGGCCCCTGAGCTTGGTGTGGGTCAGCTCCATCCGCCGTCTGGAGGTTAAGATCTTCTCGTTGATCTTCCAGCTCTGGTTGAAAAACAGGGTAATCAGGCCCACGAGCATGAAGGAAACCGTGTTCACCGCCCCGGTATAGGGGCTGATGACATGCCAGATATCCGGATTGGCCGTAAGTATCAAAAACTGCTTGAGGATATGGGAACAGGACCGGGACACGGCAAAAATGGTAAAGCCCATGCTGATCCACAGCAGATACAGGAAAATGGCGTTGTCCGTATCCAGCTCCCGCAGTTGCCTGGCCTTGTTCAGGGCCAGCAGGGAGATGATCACCATGGCCACGGACCCTGCCATATCCACAAAAAGGATGGGAAGAGAGGAAAAAATCATGCCTCAGCCTCCCTGTCATCATTCTGTTTTTGGCAGGTTTGCCGCTGTGCAGCCACCAGGCTGGCCAGGCCCCGGTAAAAGCAGAAAATGGCCGGCACACACAGCAGGTGATCCAGCTTGAGACCATGATAAAAATAAACCATCAACCGGGACCCGGACGTGGATGAGATCTTCACCTGCCACAGGGACAGGTTTTCAACGGTGACCACCTGGATCTGATTGTCAAAAAAATGGGCCGTGATGGTGGCCACATGCCACAGGGAAAACAGGACGGCTGACAGCAGGATCATCTTCCAGCCGTACTCTCTGTTGAGCTGGCGGCCGGTGATGATAAAAACAAGGACCACCATGGACAGCAGAAAGATCAGGTGCCCGACCTGGTGGACAATGATGCCCTCCTTGCCCTGGTGAAGCTGGATGGCAAGGGCCTGTGCCGGCCCTGCCAGCTCCAGGAGCAGAACCGCCCATACAGCAGCCCAGACCCGTTTTTTTCCGCAAAAACCGGACAATCTGAATCTGTGTGAAAAATCGGTCATGGTTAGTGATCTTTTTTCTTTAAAACCCTTGCAGCAAGGGAATACCCGGTCATGGACACTAAAATGCAGAGAATATACCAGAACAGGGTCCCCATGCGAAAAGGGTCATCCTGTCCAATGGAAAATATCCACGGGCTGCCGAATTTTGCCATAAGCCCCTCCTTGGTATAGGTCCTGGACAGATAGGCCAGGGTGAGGAGGATGGGCAGCACCGTGGTGAACAAATGGGTCATGAACCCTTCAAAAAAATAATCGTAATAGGCCTTGTTGAGCTGGGCCTGGTCAATGTTTTTGGCCAGGGCCTTGCCCTTTTCCAGGTCTTGGGCCTTCATGGCCTCTTCCCGGATCGCTTTCCAATGCCTGAACTCAGATTCCAGCTCAGCATGACGCCGGCTGGTGAACACCGGCTTTAAGATCCGGGTAATCCCCACCGTGGCCAGGGCCAGAACCAGGATGGTCCAGGCCGGTCCCAGGGTCTCGATCGGGGCGATCAATACATCCAGGCCTGTGGCGGCGGCGTCAAGTCCCTTGGAAATCCATATCCAGGCCTGGTCCAGAAATTCATCCATGGCATCCCTTTGTCTTAAGGTAAAAACCCGTGGTTCAGGGCCTGATTATAGGCCGTGAACCCACGGGTTTCAAGGTGATTTACATGGGGTGCGCCCTAGATCCAGATCTCGATTTTAAAGAACCGGAAGAACAAAAAGAACAGGGTGCAGGCCAGAACGATTTTCAGGGTCATCTCGGAGAACAGCTTCTGGGCGCGGGAGCCCAGCATGCCGCCGGCAAAGCCGCCAATGATGATGGCTATGGCCAGGGTCATGTCCGGAAGATACCCGGTCATCAGATACCCGATAAAGGAGCCGATGGACGAAAAGCAGGTACCGATCAAAGAGATGGGCACGGCCACGTACATGGGAAGGGCCCCCAGGCTGGTCATGGCCGGCACCAGCAGAAAGCCGCCGCCGATACCAAAGGACCGGGACACCACGCCGATGGCCACACCGAGGATGCCGAACAGCAGGGGATTGATCTTGAACTCTTCGCCCCAGAACTTGAACCGGTAGTCGGTCATACCGGTTTTCACAGGCTCAATAGAGCCCATTTCAGCGGCACGGCCTTCTGCCTTGGCCTTGGCGATCTCGTCGTTGAACTTCTTGGTCATGGCCTTGATGTTTTTGCGTTTCTCCATGGCCTTGGGGGTCATCTCCATGAGGGTCTTGATGCCCATGATCACAACCAGGACAGCCAGCCATTCCTTGTAGGCCTTCATGGGCAGGACCGCGGAGACGTATTTGCCCAGCCAGATGGAGCCGATGAAAATCCCCACACCAAAGGAGAGGCCTACGGGCCAGGCCACCCGTTTTTCAACCACGGCGTACCGGTAAAAGGATCCCAAGGGCGAGAACAGGGTCAGGGCCATGTTGGAGGGTTTCAGCACGTTGGCTGCATTGATGCCCACAGGACCCATGGTGTTGACCACCAAAACCTGGAAGGCTGCCATGAGCATGCCGCCGGCCGCACCGATCATGGAAAAATAGGTGCCGACCAGGATGGCGCCGATGACGATCCACAGCGGGTTCATGTACCGGAAGCCCTTGGAAAGCCAGAATCCGTTCTTTTCAATGGTGTATCCGGCGGCCTTGGTGCCGTTGACATAGACATCAAACTGAGTGTCGGGCGGGGTGTGGCGAAAGGACTTGAGGGTCACGGTATACTGACCCGTGGTCTTGTCCAGGTTCACCTCGGTGTCTTTGTCCCAGTAATTTTCCGAGCTTTTGTCCGTGACAACGGTCCTGGAAAAGATGACGACCTTGCCGATACGGTTTCCCTCTTTGACGATGGTATTGATGCCGTAGGAACTTTCATTGGCCCATTTCAAAAAGTTCCACTGCTCTGCAGACTTGATGGGGCCCATCATGGACCGGACCGCCGGATCCAAATCCTCAAACTTCTCGGTCAGGTAGAACATGGTGGTGGAATAAATGCCGTTGCCCTTGCCCAAAAGTACCGAGGGGCCGCCGAATTTTTTCTTTTCGATCTTGCCGAATTTTTCCGGCACATTGGTGACCAGATAGTACAGAGGCGGAATGGCCGTTTCCATGCCAAAGGCCCCTTTTTCAGTAAGCCCTTTGAACTTTTTGACTTCGTGAACCCCGTCGGTGTCCTTGGGGGCGAACATCTCGCTCTGGGAAAGGGTCAGGTAAAGGTCGGCACCCGGCTCAATCTGCCCCTTGATTTCGACCAAATCCCCGGCCTTGTAGGTGGTCGAGCTGACCTGGGCCGTGTTGGCTGCCAATGCAGTCGTGGCCGATATCATGACCATCAGGGCCAGGACTGCCATAAAAGAACACGTCTTCTTCATTTGACTCTCCTTACAACTAGTATAAATTAAAATACCTGGCAGCCAGTCTGGCCCCCAGGACACTTGTAATGCCTGATACAACACTGTATACAACCAGATCCGCCAGGGTGAGTCCAAGGTCGGCGCCCAGGGTCAGAAAACCTGATATAGCAACGATGGCAAAGACCAGGGCGCCCTGGCCGCACCCCATGGCAAAGAAAAACACATACCGTCCCCGGATATTGTCCCTCAGGATCTCCTTCAGCTGAAAACCGACCATGGCCCCGGTAAAGGCCAAAAACAGGGGCATGATGAATACGGCCTTTTCAACGGTGAGAAAGGTGGTGGTAAACAGCCCCAGCACAAGGGCCCCGCCGATCCCGCTTCCCAGAGATTTAACGCCTGCAAATGTCATGGATGGTTTCTTGTCCTTCATTATTTATGGAACCTGCGGCGCTCGGCCAGGGCCCGGTCAGACATGAGCTTGGCACAGGCTGCGCACAGATGGTGGTGGTCTTTGGTGTCTGGATGGGGGTCCATGTGCTCCACCACATGGGTGAGAAAATCTGTGGTGGCGTACAGGTTGCCGCAGGCCTCGCATCGCTCCAGGGGCAGGCGGCTGACCACCTCGTCTTTGATGGAAACCACCCTGACATTGCCCTGGTCCCGGATCTGAATGACCTTGGTGGGACAGAGGTTGGCGCAGGTGCCGCAGCCGATGCAGGTGCCCTCTGCCGGAACCACCTTGGCACCGGTCTTGGTCTTGATCATTTTAATGGCATGGGCCCCGACCACATCGTTACAGACCCGGACGCACAGGCGGCAGCGGATGCAGCCGTTGGGCCGGGGCGGCACCACCACCTTAAAGGTGTCGGCCAGTTTCCGGATCCGGTCCGAGTCCGGTGCCAGTTCCAGCAGTTTTTTGAAAGCCTTTTCCCTGGCTGCGGTCACAAGGTCTGACTCTGTTTTTACCTTCAGCCCCTCTTTCACCTTGAGGATGCACGACAGCATGACGGTCTGCCGGCCCGAGGGAGAGGCCACCTCAACCCCGCAGAGTTTACAGGACCCTGAGGGTTTTAAGGCCGGGTGAAAGCAAAGATGGGGAATGGGAATCTTATGGGCCCTTGCCACCTGAAGGATGGTGCTATCCTCTTCGGCCTGGATGGGTGTATCGTTGATAAAAATCTCAATCATGGGCCGCATCCTGTAAGTCCGAAATATAATCCTTGAGATAATGCATCTCCTGGGTCAGGGCCGTCACATGGTTGCGGACCAGGTCTTCCAGCCCCAGAAGACTTGTAATCCGCCGGTCCTCCACAACGGGCAGGTGGCGGATCCCGGCCCTGATCATCATGGCCATGGCCTGTTCCACCGTTTCCCGGGGTTCGGCCACCACCAGCTTTTGGGTCATCACCTCATCCACCCGGATCTCCAGCATGGCTCGATTGGGAAAGTTTCGGCGGCACCGCAGCAGGTCCCTGGAGGTAAAAATACCCAGGGTCCTGGCATCGGATCCGATGAGCACCCCTGTAACCCCCTTGTCTGACATGAGGTCCATGGCATGGGCCACGGTGCTGTCCGGGCAAAGAAAGGGCAGCTCCCTGGGCTGGGCCGCTAAAAGTTCTCTGATCTGCATGGGCTCATCCCTCCAGTCTTCTGAGGCTGTCCTGGGGCAGTCGGTGGGTGCCCCGGTCCTCCAGGCTGACCTCTACCAGGGCATCGGGATCATTGACAATGGTATCCGGGTCCGTCACAATGCCGTGGCAGCCTAAAAAATCATTCATATAGGGTTCCCAGGCCTCATCCGTGGAGGGCTGGAACACTTCGATTTTATCTCCTCTGCGTAATTCCATGGGCAATCCTCTTTTTTTACACCAGGGATATGGGGCCTTTGGGCTGGCCGGCCCGTGCGCCGAGTTTCCGCTGGCACTCGTGGCAGAGCAGGCGCCCGGCATTGGCCTGGGCCACATCCTGGGTTTTTTTATCAATGAAACGGGTATATTCCACAGAGCCCAGCTTGGCGCCGCACCCCTCACAATACTGGATGGCCTGGCTGTTCAGCAGGGTACCGCACAGCAGCAGACGCCGCTGCCCGTCCTTTTCATCCATGACCAGGGCATGGTTCTCGCAGTTGGCCGCACAGGCCCCGCAGGTGATGCAGTTTTCCGCCGTGGCCCTGAAGTCCGTGGGCTTTTGCTTGTCAAAGGACATATACCCTAAGCGCAGGGCGTTGATTCCCATCTTGTCCCGGCAGATTTCCACGCACTCACCGCACCGGCGGCAGATATCGCAGCGCAGGCAGCGGCTGGCCTCTTTGCGGACGCTTTTTTCGTCATACCCCAGCTCTACCTGCTGAAACATGGTCCGTCTTCTGTCCATGGCCAGCATGGGCATCTTGGGGGCCTTGAGGGTCATCTTCTGGCTGGCAGACATCTCCATCACAGGCTCGGTATGGTGGCGCACCGGCACCCTGGGCATCCTGGGCTGGGGCATTCCCCGCAGGTGGCGGTCAATGGCATCGGCCGCCCGCTTGCCCCCGCCAATGGCCTCAATGACCGTGGCCGGACCGGATACGGCATCGCCGGCAGCAAAGACACCGGGTTCTTTGGTTTCCATGGAGGCGTGGTTCACCTCAACAGTGCCGCGCCGGCTCCATGAGACCCGATCAAAGGCCTCGAATCCGTCATCATCCACATACTGGCCAATGGCGGCGATCACTGCATCGGCCCGGATATTGAAATCCGAACCCTCCAGGGGCACCGGCGCCAGGCGGTCCGAGCCTTTTTTCTTTTTCAGCTCTGCCTTGATGCAGGACAGGCCGGTAATCTGATCCTTCTGGCCCACAATGGCCTTGGGAATGGTCAAAAAGTCAAATTCAATGCCCTCTTCCTCGGCCTGTTCCACCTCCTCGATATCCGCCGGCAACTGCTCCCTGGACCTGCGGTAGGCAATGGTTACCTTTTCAGCCCCCAGGCGCAGGCTGGTTCTAGCAGCGTCAATGGCCACGTTGCCGCCGCCCACCACGACCACATGGGTTCCCGGGGCGTGGTGCTCGCCCAGGGCCACATCCTTTAAAAAGGTGACCGCATCAATGGCCCTGGAAAACTCATCCTCTCCCGCTATCCCCAGAGACCAGCCCTTGTGGGCGCCCATGGCCAGGAAAAAGGCGTCATACCCCTGTTCTTCCAGGGCGGCCTTGGTGATGTCTTTTCCAAATCGTGTGTTATAGCAAATCTCAACCCCCAGGGCCTCGATCATGGCCACTTCCCGGTCAATGACCTCCCGGGGCAGCCGGTATCTGGGGATGCCCACCATGATCATGCCGCCGGGAACAGGCAGGGCTTCGATAATTTTTACCTTGTATCCCATAAGGGCCAGGTAATAGGCACAGGACAGGCCGCCAGGACCGGCACCGACCACACAGACCTTTTTGCCGTTGGCCGGCTTGGGCTCGGGGTTGACATAGGCCCTGTCTGACATGGCCCGCTCCGCTGCAAAGGCCTTGAGAAATTTAATGGAAATCGGGGTATCGATCCTGGCCCGGACACACATCATCTCACAGGGCCGGGTACAGATCAGGCCGCAGACCCAGGGCAGGGGGTTGTCCCGCCTTATCACCTCAATGGCCTGGGCATCCTTTCCCTCGGCGATCAGGGCCAGATAGGTCGGCACATCAATGCCTGCCGGGCAGGCCATCTGGCAGGGGGACGGGGCCAGCTTTGAGCAGTCACTGGTGGGGCAGTTCCGGGACTGGATATGGGAGACAAACACCTCTTTATGGTCAGTGATCATCTGCTTGATTTTTTTGCCAAAGGCTCTGGTGGGTTCCGGGCTTTGGTCGGCCTCATACTCTTCAACCAAAGATTCGATGGCAGTCAAATGGGTCTGCCCTGCCGCCCCTTCTGCAATTTCCTCGGCCAGGGTCATGATCTGCTCGGATATCCGCTGCCCCCTGGGATCGGGCAGGCCCCCCGGGCCGATCTGATCTTCCAGAAATAAAATGGTTTGCCGAACCGGACAGATTTGCATGGTCTTCACCTTATTATCTCAAAATTTAAAATGACGCAGATTCAAAGGACGCCACAGACTCGGCATGGCGCTGGCGGCGGATCTGGGTCATCTCCTCTACCTTGCCGAACTTAAGGCATGCCGTGGTGCAGGAGGTCACGCAGGCCGGATCCAGGCCCTTGTCAATGCGGTCCATGCAATAATCACACTTGGTCACCTTCCCGGTCTCGGGATCCCATTGGGGCGCACCCCAGGGGCAGGCGGACACACAGGTCTTGCAGCCGACGCAAAGGTCCTTGTCAATAAAAACAACACCGTCCTTGCTCCGCTTCTGCATGGCGCCGGTGGGGCAGGCAGAGACGCACCAGGGATTTTCGCAATGAAAACAGGGCATGAAAATATAAGACCGCTTGGGCACCTCACCGATGAGCTTGGGGCCCACCTCGACAATCTGACAGGGCTTGGGGCCCCGGGTCAGGTTCTTGTTGGCCTTGCATGCCACTTCGCATGACTTGCACCCGATGCATTTTCTGGTATCCTGAAACAGGTAATATTGACTCATACAGTCCTCCGGATCTGTCAAAAAGTAAACTCACAATCTTGTTTTGGCCACCAGTTAAAGCCATAACCATGCCATGGCTGTCACAGATTCTCAAAAATTAAGACAAGCATTTGAAATTATGAACAATTACTTCACAAACAACACAAGACTGAAAATACCGGAAAAACGCAGGGACATGGGAAGGCCCGGCCAAGACCCCAGATGGGATGCAATAAAAACATTGCACCGCACCTTTTTTAATGCAGGGCCGCCTGAATATTGCCAGGGATGATCATGCCGGCGGTTCAGGCGGTGCCGGGAATACCCGTTCAAATATCTGATCATCCGCAGCCCGGCACTGCTGTGTCAGTGTCCGGTAACGGTTCAGCAGGTCCTGCCCGGCCTCGGTCAGTTTTGTGCCTGTGGCCCGGTCCGCATGGACCACGGGCCGGCCAAAGTTGGCCCCGGTGGATCGAATCTTGGACCAGACAGATTTATAGGACATGTTCAGGGCCTTGGCGGTTTTATTGATGGAGCCGGTCTCCTCAATGGATGTCAGGATATCCATGCGCCCCTTGCCCATGATTATGTCTCCATCCTCATTGAACAGCATCTGAAAGGATCTCAGTTTCATTGGTTTTTTCACCTTTTTCCAAATGTTATCGTTTCCGCCCTTTGGGGTCTGCCGTGTTGGGGCTGCATTAACACGGCACATAATTTGCTGTATATCATTCTGCCCGACCTTATGTTAAGCTTAACATAAGGCATACCCCTTAACAACAAAAAGGATACAGAATGCAGGATCTTGAAACCCTTGTTAAAGGCGCGGCCAAAGCCCATGGCCACCTCTGCCCCGGCCAGGTGGTAGGGGTGCGTATGGCCATGCTGGGCTGCCGCCTCATCGGCCTGGACAACCCCAGTTCCCATGAGCAGATCAAAAAAATCATCGTATACGTGGAAATGGACCGCTGCGCCACCGACGCCATCTCCCACGTCACCGGGGTCAAGCTGGGCCGGCGCTCTCTCAAGTTCATTGACAACGGCATCATGGCAGCCACCTTTGTCAACCTGGAGACAAAAAAGGCCTTTAGAATCGTCTCCACGGAAAGCGCCAGAGACCTGGCTGCCGCCCTTGCCCCCGGAATCCAAGACCCCAGGCAGCAGCAGCTGGACGCCTATAAAATCATGGATGAAACAGATCTGTTTGACATCACCGAGGTCCGGGTCAATGTCCCGGCCAGTGATTTTCCCGGCCCCACCCGGTTCAAGGCCGTATGCGACAATTGCGGCCAGGTGGTCCGGGACAAAAGAGAAGTGCTTAAAAACAACCAAATCCTCTGCCGGCCCTGCGCCACAGGATCCTATTTTGAACCTGTGAAAGGAGACCCCCATGGGCAAAAATAACATCCTCAAGACAATACCTGTTGATCAGGCCGTGGGCATGACCATTGCCCACGACATGACCGAAATCATTCCCGGAAAATCCAAGGGCCCGGCCTTTAAAAAAGGCCACCAGGTATCGGCCAGGGATATCTGCCACCTCATGCGCATGGGCAAAAACAACCTCTACGTCCTGGACCTGGACGACACCCAGGTCCACGAGGATGATGCTGTTTTTGAACTGGCTGCGGCCCTGGCAGGGCCAGGGGTAGAATTTTCCGCTCAGCCCCACGAGGGCAAACTGGAGCTTCGGGCCGCCTATCCGGGCCTGTTTAAGGTGGATGCAGAGGCCCTGACCGATTTCAACATGATCCAGGATGTCATGGCCGCCGCCATTCACACCAACACGCCGGTGAGCAAAAACCAGAGCCTGGCCGCCACCCGGGCCATCCCCCTGGTGATTGACCGCAGTGAACTTGACCGGGCCGTTGCCCTGGCAAAGACCAGATATCCCGTGTTCAGCGTCAAGATGTTCAACCCCTTGAAAATCCGCCTGGCCATTGTGGGCAACGAGGTCTATGACGGCCTCATCCAGGACCGGTTCCAGGCCATTGTGGAAGAAAAGGCCGCCGCCCTGGGCGCCGAGATCCTGGAGGTTGCCTTTCTGCCGGACAACCAGGAGAAGATCACCCAGCAGATAAACGACTACCTGCAAAAGGACACTGATATCATCATCACCACCGGCGGCATGTCCGTGGATCCTGACGACGTGACCAAAGAAGGTATCCAGGCGGCGGGATTTGACCGGGTGCACTACTCCTCGGCCGTGCTGCCCGGCGCCATGTTCCTTCTGGGATACAAGGGGAAAACCGCCATCATGGGCCTGCCCGCCTGCGGCCTCTACCACCGGACCACCATTTTTGACCTGATTTTTCCCAGACTCATGGCCGGAGAGACCCCAGGGGCCCGGGACCTGGCCAGCCTGGGTCACGGTGGCCTCTGCCTCAATTGCAAGGTCTGCCGCTATCCCCAATGCCCCTTTGGAAAAGCCGTATGACCCAGCCCATTCAAAACAGCGCCACACCGGTCCACATCATCGGCCAGCCCGGCGCCGGAAAAACAACCCTGGTGGCTGACCTGGTCCGTCATTTCACAGAAAAAGGCTTTGCCGCAGGCACCCTCAAGCACTCCAGCCACAGTCATGAACTGGACAAGCCGGGCAAAGACTCCCATGCCCACCGCATTGCCGGGGCCTGCCCTGCGGCCATGGTCACCGCGTCCATGGCTGCCATCTACCTGCCCGCCTCAGACCAGACCCGGCCCCACGCCCTGATCAACACGTATTTTAAACACCTGGACCTTGTTCTCATCGAAGGCTGGATCGCAGGCCCCTGGCCCAAGGTGGAAATCTGGCGCCGGGAAACGAACCGCCCGCCGGTGTTCATGGACATGGATGTGAGCGGGGTCCGGGCCGTGGCCACCAGCAGCGTTCTGGATGAGGATGCGTTGAATGCCGCCCGTGAACAGAAAATGTTTCTGCTCAGCCTGGAAGACCTTGCCGGTATCGCCCACTGCGTTATGACCCTGTCCGGCAGGACCTGCCGATAAAATTTGCTTTCATTTCCCTGTGATTTAGGTTACCCAGAAGTCTATATACGTATAGCGCAGGCCAATTTTCAATTTGCAACGGCGAGGGATTATGGGCTGGATGTTGAGGAAAGCGGGGCTGGGGATTGTCATTCTTGTGTGCATCAGTCTGGGGCTGGGCGCCTGGTACCTGAATGTCAAAAAGGCCAGCCGATCCGGAACCCTCACCCTGCCCGGGCTCACCGCCCCGGTGGACATCCGGTTTGACGCCTATGCCGTCCCCCATATCACGGCCGAAACCCAGACCGATGCCTACCATGCCCTGGGGTATGTCCACGCCCAGGAGCGGCTGTTTCAAATGGAGCTGCTGCGACGGCTGGCCAAAGGGGAACTTTCCGAAATCCTGGGCCCCAAACTCAAATCCACGGACATTTTTTTCCGCACCCTGAGACTCAAGCAGTTCGCAAAAGAATATGCGGCAAAGGCGGACAAAACCACCCCGGCCCTAAAGGCCAGCCAGGCCTATCTTAACGGCGTCAATCATTTTATCCGCACAGGCCCCGCTCCAGTGGAGTTTGATCTTTTACGCATACCCAAGACAAAATTCAAGCTGAGTGATGTGATCAGCGTGGCCGGATACATGGCCTACAGCTTTGCCAGCGGGTTCAAGACCGACCCTGTGCTCTCCTTTATCCGGGATGCCCTGGGACCGGCCTATTTAAAGGATATGGATTACCGGCTCAAGGACGCGCCCCCCATAAAGCCCCTGAGTGCCGGCACCCACGACTCCCTGGCCCAGGTGGCTGCCCTGGTGGCCGACATCCAGACCATCTCTCCTGTGGGATGCTTTGAGGGAAGCAATGCCTGGGCGCTTCGGGGCAGCAGAACCGCATCGGGCAAGGCCATGCTTTCAGGAGACCCCCATATTTCCCACTCCAACCCCTCGGTCTGGTACGAGGCCCATCTTGTGACCCCGGACCTGAACTTTTACGGCCATTTTCTTGCCGGGGTTCCCACAGCCCTTCTCGGCTATAATCAACACATGGCCTGGTCTCTGACCATGTTCCAGAACGACGATGTGGACCTGTTTGTTGAAACCCCCAACCCTGACAACCCGGATCAGGTCTGGGCCCATGGCCGATGGCAAGACCTGATCATTGAAAAGCAAACCATCCGGGTCAAAGGAGAAGATGACATCATCCTAACGGTCAGACGCTCCAGACACGGCCCCATTATCAATGACGCCACAGACCTGGTGGACCATGAGAAAAAGCCTGTGGCCGTGTCCTGGGTCTTTCATGATTTTGACAATGACATGATCAACGGGCTGTACGAGCTTTCCCGTATCCAAACGGTATTCCAGGCCCCTGCCGCCCTGGAAAAGGTCTATGCCCCGGGCCTGAACTTTGTCATGGCTGATGCCGCCGGCAATATCGGATGGTGGGCTGCGGCCAGACTGCCCCTGCGGCCGGACCATGTGGATCCCAACTTCATCCAGGACGGCTCAGACCCGGCCAATGACTATACAGGGGTCCTGCCCTTTAAAGACAACCCCCAGTTCATCAACCCCGCCTCCGGGACAATTGTCTCGGCCAACCAGCAGCCCCAGGACTTTGGCACCGGCACCGTGCCCGGCTATTACAACATTGAAAACCGGGCCCGGCGCATTGAAGCCCTTCTGGAGAGCAAACCCGGCCAATGGACCCCGGAAGAGATGACGGCCATCCAGCTGGATACGGCATCTGACTTTTACAAAAACATCAAGGACAGGGCCGTGTCCCTGCTGGCATCCCTGCCGGCCGTTGACCGGGATCCTGTGTCAAAGGCGGCCATGGCACAGCTCAGGGCCTGGAACGGGCATCACCGCCTTGACACATTAGGGCCGGCCGTTTTTTACACCCTTCACTATTTTCTCATAAAGGCCCTGTTCAAAGACGAACTGGGAGAGGACCGATTCAAGGCATTTCTCAGGACCCGTCTGCCGGACAGGGCCGTGCCCAAACTCCTGGGCCTTGAACACTCCCTGTGGTGGGATGACACCAACACCCCACAAAAAGAATCCCAAGGGGCCATCCTGTCAAGGGCCTGGCGCAACACAATCAAGCGGCTCAAGACGGTTGCCGGAAAGGATCCTGACACCTGGACCTGGGGAAACCTTCACACCGTGGAATATGTTCATGCCCTGGGCCGGAAAAAACCTTTGGACCGGATCTTCAACATCGGCCCCTTTAAGGTTGAAGGATCCAGGGATGTCCCAAATTACCAGGGATTCAGGCTCGGCCCCCCGCCCTTTAAGGTCTATATCAACCCCTCCACAAGACGAATTTTTGACTTTGCAAATCCAGCCCATTCCCTGGGCATCATCCCCACGGGCCAGAGCGGTTATTTTCTGGATTCCCACTATGACGATCAGGCCCAAAAATACCTGTCCGGAAAGTACCGGGTCCAGCTCACGGACAAATCACAGATTCAAGCAGACACCGCCTCTGTGCTGAGGCTGGTACCAGACGCCGCGTCAACCCAATAGTGACATCCGCTGATGTATAAAAAAACCGCCCCGGTCTGCTGGCGGACAGACCGGGGCGGCTCGACGGTAATAAAAAGGTTGATTTCAGGGCTTTGATACCGTCACGAAATGCTCTTGATAGGCAATGGCGCCGCCGGCAGGATCCCAGTTGTCAAGCCCCCCGGACATGAATTTGTTATCTGCCAGCCCCTTGCCAAAGGCCCGGCTTTCCACCTTGAGGCGGTGGCCGAAACCGTGGATCACGAACACGGCATCCGGGTGGATATGGTCGGTGACCTGGGCCTTGATGGTCTCGGTGTAGCCGTTCTGGCCCACCACCACCGTATCCCCGTCGTTAATCCCGAGCTTGGCTGCGGCCTCGGTATTGATCCACAGGGTATTTTCAGACATCTGCTCGTTGAGCAGGGGGTTGTTCACCGTATGGCCCTGGGTATGCAGGGCGCAGCGGCCAAAGGTGATGCGGAACTCTCCCTGCTTGGGAGA
>Ga0102943_1000425_pt1 | contig 28514 bp, 32 predicted proteins | sample SalPonC_black_MG_FD_78174 | JGI IMG/M metagenome (GOLD analysis project Ga0102943, IMG submission 78174) | Salt pond soil microbial communities from South San Francisco under conditions of wetland restoration - Salt Pond MetaG... | ecosystem: Environmental > Aquatic > Marine > Intertidal zone >...
GGGATATTGGGCAATTGCACCAATAATTGAGTTAACTCTTTTTCTATTTGATTTGACGATTCGGACTGTTTTTTGATATTCTCTTTAAGTTGAGTATTCTTTTCTTTAACCTGATTTGCTTCCTCTACTTTTCCGTTTTTAAAAAGCTGTCCAATTTCTTTAGAAAGTTTATTTAATTCAGCTTTATTATCATCCATAGCTGCTTGCGACGACCGTCTTTTGTTATCAAGTTCAAGAATATGGTCAATAAGTTCAGTAGCATCAAAATTTTTAATTTTCAAACGCTCAATAATAAAGTCTCTGTTTTCCTGGATGAATCGTAAAGTTAGCATACTGGTTAAATATAATAAAAGGGTTAAAAATAAAAAATCTCCATATTTTTTACTAGAATTAGCAAAAACAGGAGATTCAAAAATATGTAAAAAATATCTTAATCTTCGAAGGGAACAATCGAAACAAATGATTTGTTACCTCGTCGACGTTTAAATTCTACTTTTCCGTCAACTAAAGCGAATAAAGTATGGTCGTTACCAATACCTACATTTAGGCCCGGATAATGTTTTGTTCCTCTCTGACGAACAATAATATTACCTGCCTTAGCCGCTTGTCCACCATATAATTTCACCCCTAATCGTTTACTTTCCGATTCGCGACCGTTACGTGAACTACCTGCTCCTTTCTTATGTGCCATATGTCAAAAAATTTTTTAATTAAGCAATAATGTCTTGTACCTGTACTTGAGTAAACAGCTGACGGTGACCGTTCTTAACCTGATACCCTTTTCTTCGTTTTTTCTTAAAAACAATTACTTTATCACCTTTCTGGTGAGCCAGGATTTTAGCGGAAATTTTTGCATCTTTCACGGTAGGTTTTCCGACTTTTACCTTGCCGTCATTATCTACCAGCAAAACTTTCTCGAACTCAACTGTAGATCCTTCTTCGCCTTCTAAACGGTGAACAAAAATCTTACTGTCTTTCTCTACCTTAAACTGCTGGCCTGCTATGTCAACTATTGCGTACATCTATTTTAATTTTAACAGTTTGTTACCAATTTTGGGAATGCAAAAATATAAAAGTTTCTTTGATTTACAAAGAAACAATATTTAATTTTTCGTGTTCTGTTATTTTTTTAGGTTTTTCAACCGACAAATATAAAAAAGCTTACTATAAAAACATACATCCATTGGAATAAAATTTAATAAATGATAAAATAATAAATAACTTTGCAAAAAGTTAAATCAAATAAGATGGCAACAAAATTATTTCATACACCCAAGAATAAAAGGTTTAATTACTCTCCGCTGTATTACGATGAGAAAAAAGAAGCGTTGGAAAAAAGGGTGCGTCAAATAAAAAGAGAATTGGGCGTAGAAGATTTGTCCGAATCAGACAAGCCTTATATTCCCAACATCAAAGGGCAGATGCGTGGTGTTTTTAAAAGGAAACACGAAGAAAAAAGGAAATCTAATTTACGGCTTGCCATAATACTAGTCGCTTTATTAGCCCTTATTTATTTCTTGTTATTATATTAAACCCGGTTTTTTCATGGCAGATATCATTCAGCTTTTACCCGATTCCGTTGCAAACCAGATAGCTGCCGGAGAGGTTATACAACGACCTGCTTCGGTAGTTAAAGAATTGACAGAAAATGCTGTAGATGCACAGGCAAATAGTATAACCGTTAATATTAAAGATGCGGGGAAAACTTTAATTCAGATTATTGATAACGGAACAGGCATGTCGGAAACCGATGCCCGCTTAGCTTTCGAAAGACACTCCACCTCCAAAATACAAAATGCCAATGACCTTTTTTCCATTCAAACTATGGGTTTCAGAGGCGAAGCATTGGCTTCAGTAGCAGCCATTGCTCATATTGAATTAAAGACGAAACAAACACATCAGGAAATTGGAACGAATATCCAGATAGAAGGTTCGGAAGTTGTTAGCCAGGAACCCACCAGTTGCACCACCGGTTCAAACTTTGCCATTAAAAACCTTTTTTACAACGTACCGGCACGCAGAAAATTTTTAAAATCAAATACGGCCGAATTCGGCCATATTATTAATGAATTTCAGCGGGTAGCCTTAGCAAATCCCGGCATTGAATTTAAGTTATACCACAATGATTCAGAAGTTTACATTTTACCTAAATCCAATATACGTCAACGAATTATAAGTATTTTTGGTAAAAAAATTAATCAAAATCTTATTCCGCTGGAAACCCTAACCAGTATTGTTAAAATTAAAGGATTTATTGGCAAACCGGAGAATGCTAAGAAAAAACCAGGCGAACAATTTTTCTTTATCAACCAAAGGTATATGAAAAATCCCTACCTGAATAAGGCAATATTAAATGCCTATGAACAAATCCTGCCTCCCGACACCATCCCGTCCTATTTTTTATATTTAGAAACCGATCCGGCCACCATTGATGTTAACATACATCCTACCAAAACAGAGATAAAATTTGAAAACCAGCAGGCCATTTGGCAATTTTTACACGCATCAGTCAAAGAAAGCCTCGGGAAAAACAATATTGTTCCTTCCATTGATTTTGAACAGGAACAAAGCTTTGATATTCCTGTTGTTTCTAAAGACACCCACATTAATACTCCCAAAATAAAAATTGATCCTACTTTTAATCCTTAATAACAACCAATTAGCTACTAAAGGACAAAAAAGCGCAAAACAATCCTTAGAAAAAGACAATCTGGCTAATTGGGAAAATTTATACCAGGATTTTGAAAAAGAAAATGAACAGGATAATAACTTCTCCTTTGTTTCTAATTTGGAAACACAATCTAGCATTGAAGATACTTCAAATACAGAAAATGTTTTTCATTTCAAAAATAAATATATTTTAACTCCTGTTAAATCAGGATTAATGATTATTGATCAGAAAAAAGCGCACGAACGTATTTTATTTGAAAAATTTTTGCAGTCGTTACAAACTGATGCTGCAGTAACACAAAAAACTTTATTTCCTAAAACCATTGAGCTGGATGCGAAAGATCATCAACTATTACTTAACTTAAAAGACGAAATGACAGCTCTGGGTTTTGATATTGATGATTTTGGAGGAAATGCAATTATTATAAACGGCATGCCTGCCGATGCCTCAAACCAGGAGCCGGAACAGATTATTGATAAATTTTTAAATGAATATCTGAGTGGAGAAACAGATGTTAAGCAACAAGCCAAAGAAGCCATAGCAAAGGCTTTGGCAAAAGCATCTGCAATAAGCTCGAACCAACCTCTTACCACACAAGAGATGCGCGAAATTATTGATATGCTTTTTGCATGCCAGCAACCCAACTATTCACCTTTTGGCAAAAAAATTGTTACCATCATCCAAACAGAAGAAATTGACAAACGTTTTTAATTATTTAGATTGATAAAAATAAACTTATGTATACACGATTTAACAACATACCTCCTGTAGTAAAAAACATCATTATTATAAATGTAATCATGCTTTTAGCTACCTGGGTTTTAGGCAATTCATTCGGAGTTGAATTAACACGGGTTTTAGGATTACATTACTTTAAGTCTGATCTATTCGAACCCTATCAATTTGTAAGTCACATGTTTATGCATGGCGGATTATGGCACCTGTTTTTTAATATGTTTGCACTATGGATGTTTGGCCGGGTGTTAGAATCTGTTTGGGGCAGCAAACGATTTTTTATTTATTTTATGGTTACCGGATTAGGTGCAGCGGCATTACATACCTTTGTTATTCACTTACAAATGACAAGTATTTTAAATGATATACAAGCTTTTAACAACACTCCGTCACCAGATGCTTTAGCGATATTAGTAAAAGACCATTTCCCTGAATATTATTCTCAGGTATACAGCAAATTATTAGACGGATGGTATTCAAACCCGGATAATCCAAATTATATTGCCAGGTCTCAACAATTTTTAAAAGAGCTAATGAACTTTAAGATGAATATCCCCACGGTAGGGGCATCAGGAGCTGTATTTGGTGTTCTTCTTGCTTTTGGAATGCTTTTCCCCAATACGCAATTAATGCTTCTATTTCCACCTATCCCAATTCGGGCTAAATATTTTGTAATCATGTACGGAGCTTTAGAGTTATGGCTCGGCTTAACACAACCTGGAAGTAATGTTGCACACTTTGCTCACCTGGGTGGCATGTTATTTGGATTCTTTTTGATTAAATACTGGAAAAAAAGCAGGTCCGATTTTTATTAATAACTGCTAACAACCAGAAACAAAACAAAATAAAGAAAATATATGGGTATAGCAGACGAATTAAAACAGTCATTTAAAAGCGGAAATACATTAATTAAGCTATTATATATAAACATAGCTGTCTTTTTGGCAGTAAAAATTATCGGGGTAATATTTTTTTTACTTTCGGCTGAGCAAACTTTTTCTATTGCTAACTGGTTTGCTGTTCCTGCAGACTTTTCAAATCTAATTTTAAAACCCTGGACGATTTTTACCTACATGTTTCTCCATGTGGATTTTTTCCATATCCTTTTTAATATGCTTTGGTTATACTGGTTCGGGGTATTGTTTTTAAGCTATTTCGATGAAAAAAAATTATTGAGTTTATATCTTACCGGAGGATTGGCCGGAGCAGCTTTATACATTTTGGCATTTAATATATTCCCTGCTTTTTCTGAGGTTTTGCCTGTTTCGTTTGCTTTGGGAGCCTCAGCTTCGGTTATTGCCATTGTAATTGCAGTATCGGTTTATGCTCCCGATCATACTATCCATCTTTTATTTTTAGGGCCTGTAAAGCTTAAATACATTGCTCTTGTAACTATAGCTATTGATGTTTTAAGCATTGCATCATCTAATGCCGGAGGACATATCGCTCATCTCGGAGGGGCTTTGTATGGCTATCTTTTTGTTCAGCAGTATAAAAAAGGGAAAAATATAAACAAGGGTTTCGACCGGTTTATGGACAAACTGTTTTCTTTATTTAAGCCCAAACCAAAATTTAAAGTTACCTACAAACGCCCCATGACCGATATAGAATACAATAAAGAAAAAATAAAAAAACAAAAAGACGTCGACCAAATTCTCGATAAAATTGCCAAATCGGGATATGACAGCCTGACCAAAAAAGAAAAAGAAATTTTATTTAAAAACAGTAATTAAAAAAATCTTCAGAAACAGAAAGTCAGTTTCCTTTTGTTAAATTAATTAAGAAGTTGTAAATTAGATATAACAAGCAAAAAAAGTTATTTTGAAAAAAGTTATCTATAAAATATTAAAATACACCAACTTCATTTTTATAGCAGCCTTGTTGCTATCGTACCTTTCAGTTTATATAAGTCCTGTAAAAGTATGGATTTTAGCTTTTTTTGGTCTGGCTTATCCCTTTTTGCTTATTATTAATCTTTTGTTTCTGTTTTTTTGGATTGCTAAACAAAAACTTTTTTTAATCTTCCCGCTTATTGCCATCTTATCCGGATGGAATTTTTTAAATACGTATATCCAAATTCCTCTGAGCAAAAAAAAGACCAGCCAACTATCTGTCGAGCAACCTTTTAATATTCTCTCCTTTAATGTAAGATCATTTGATCTATACCAATGGAGTGAAAAGGAAACAACAAAAGATGAGATTTTCCAATTTATTAACCAGGGAAATTTCTCATTCATCTGTTTTCAGGATTTTTTTACAAGCAATAAGGGGGCACTGTCTGAAGAAGATATCCATCAAAAGTTAAATCAAAAATATCAATCACACATTGGATACGCTGTAGAAAATACGCATCAAAATTTAGGTGTAGCCACTTTTAGCAGATATCCTATTATTAACAGAGATATAATAAAGTTTGAAAAATCGTATAACACAAGCATTTTTACAGATATTATTATTGACAAAGATACCCTGAGAATATATAATGTACATCTTCAATCTATTCGTTTTAACCAGGATAATTATAAATTTATTACCAACAGCAAAACATTAAAAGAAGAAGAAAAATTAAAAGAAATCAAAGATATATCAACCCGGTTAAGAGATGCTTTTATTAAACGAGCCAACCAGGCAGAAACGCTTTCTGAACATATTCAAAAATCCCCTTACCCTGTTATTTTATGTGGTGATTTTAACGATGTCCCGGTTTCATATACCTATCATACGCTGAGGAAAAAACTCAATGACTCATTTGTTCAGTCCGGGCAAGGAATTGGAAATACCTACAGCGGTAAATTCCCTTCATTCAGAATCGATTATATTTTTTATAGCGACGAGTTGGAATGCCGGTCTTTCAATATACATAAAGTAAAACTCTCCGATCATTATCCATTAACCGGAAAATTCTATTTAAAACATTAAAAAGGCAAATGGTTCAGGTCTACATTTCCTCCTGAAATGATAACACCTACTTTTTTCCCTTTAAAGTTATATTTATTTTCCATAATGGCAGCCAGAGGAACAGCAGAAGATGGTTCAATAATAATTTTCATTCTTTCCCATACTATGCGCATAGCTTCAACAATAATATCTTCTTTTGCAGTAAAAATATCATCCACATTTTGAGTAATAATCTTAAATGTGAGTGAACTCAAAGAGGTCAATAATCCATCGGCAATGGTTTCAGGCTTTAACGAAGGTATTAGGACACCTTCTTTAAATGAACGGTAAGCATCATCAGCATTTAAAGGTTCGGCACCAAAAACTTTTATATCATTTTTCAGGGCTTTTGCTGCAATTGATGTTCCACTCATTAATCCTCCTCCACCAACAGGAGCAATAATAACATCCAACTCGGGATAATCTTCCAATAGCTCTTTAGCAGCGGTTCCCTGTCCACAAATTACATTAAAATTATGATAAGGATGAATAAAGGTAGCCCCGGTATCTTGCTGAACTTTTTCAAGCGTTTTTTCGCGGGCCTCTAAGGTAGGCTCACAAAAAGTAATCTCGGCACCATACCCCCTGACTGCTTTTTTCTTAATAGCCGGTGCATTTTCAGGCATAACAATATAGGCAGGAATTTCTAATTTACGGGCAGCAAGACTTAAGGCTCCCGCATGATTCCCCGATGAATGTGTTGCAACCCCTTTTTTTGCTTCTTTAGTAGTTAGCTGGCGTACAGCATTTGTTGCACCCCTGAATTTAAAAGCTCCTGCTTTTTGAAAATTTTCACACTTAAATAATAGCTGTAAATCTAATAAATCATTTATCGCTGATGAAGATAAAACAGGGGTCCGATGAACCAATGGTTGAATTCTTTCGTGTGCTTTTTTAATATCTTCATATACCGGCATTTTATCAATCATAACCTACGTATTATTTTATTGAATTGTATCTTTTTCTTCTGTCTCCTTTGGCTCCTCTTTATATTCTTTATACTGTCCTTTTATTTCTGAATAAAGTTCATATTCGGTAACACTTCTTACATACTCATCGGTAAAATTACAAAAATCCATAAACTCTTTGGCTTCTAATCCTTCTAAACCAGTTAGATTTTTTACTATCGTAATATTGTACTTTTCCTTTACATCTGCTCTTTCCTTAACATTCAAATATTTTTTTACCGCTTTTGCCTCTTTACTAAATGCTGAATACAGTAGCGATATCGGAGATAAAATACTTGCAGCAGGATCTTCCACTAAAGGATATTCTATTTCTACATGATTAAAAATTTTATTGATTTGAGCATTCAGCTTGTTTTCATCCGACAACTCCAAATCCAGGACCTTTTGTTTAAACTCACGGTATGTTCCCAGGTAAGAAATCGACACCTCCGGGATAGCATAGGTTTTATTAACCAATATAATTTCAACCACCGAATCGGGGTTATGCTCAGGAACCATATATTCTCTATGTTCAAAACCAATGGCCGAAATATTTAAAATATCATTCGGGTTCACCCAGGTTTCAAAATTACCCAATGAATCGGTAACAACACCTTTACGAGTTTTTACATTGATAACATGTGCAAAGGCAACAGGATACCTTTTCTCAAGGCTTAAAACTTTCCCGTACAAATAATAAGAACTATCTGAAGTTTGTCCATGCACTTTTACATAGGCTAATAATAGCAATAAAAAGAAACCTGTATTTACAAAAACGGAGCTCCGAGGCATTGAATATTTATTTTTATATACACAAATATATAATTCTTTCCCTTGGGCATACCTTCATTTAACAATCTTTAACTTAATACTGATGGCAGAAATTCTTTTTTATCAAGCTAATTTTTAGCTATCTTCGCCAAAGAATCTAAACTTTCAACTTATTAACGTTTTTTTTGAACTATGGAATATGCAGATTACAAAAAAATAATTGAAATTGCCTGGAATGACAGGTCGTTATTAAAAAGTAAGGAAACACTACATACCATCAACAAGATTATTGAATTACTGGATAAAGGGAAGCTACGGGTTGCAGAACCAACCGACAAAGGATGGATTGTAAATGAATGGATAAAAAAAGCGGTAATATTATACTTTCCTACCCAAAAGATGGAAGTAATAAAAGTTGGCCCGTTTGAATTTCATGATAAGATACCGTTAAAAACAGGCTAAGATCAACTGGGTGTCCGTGTTGTTCCACATGCTATTGCACGTCATGGTTCTTTTGTTGCCCGGGATGTTATTATGATGCCCTCGTATGTAAATATTGGGGCCTATGTAGACTCAGGTTCCATGGTCGATACCTGGGCAACGGTAGGCTCGTGTGCACAAATAGGCAAAAATGTTCATTTAAGCGGAGGTGTTGGAATAGGAGGTGTTTTGGAACCGGTACAAGCTGCACCGGTAATTATCGAGGATAACTGTTTTATTGGTTCCAGATGCATTGTTGTAGAGGGTGTACATATTGAAAAAGAAGCTGTTTTAGGCGCTAATGTGGTAATTACAGGATCCACCAAAATTATTGATGTTTCCGGCGATAAGCCTGTTGAATATAAAGGATTTATACCCGCCCGATCGGTTGTAATTCCCGGAACACAAACCAAAAAATTTAATGCCGGCGAATATCAGGTCCCCTGCGCCTTAATCATTGGTAAAAGAAAAGAATCGACAAACCTTAAAACATCTCTTAACGATGCTTTAAGAGAATATAATGTTGCGGTATAAACGCTATGGTTAAATTTCTAATAATACAAACCGCTTTTATTGGTGATGTAATACTGGCTACTCCACTGATTGAAAAATTACATCACTTTTATCCCGATTCGCAAATAGATTTTCTACTCCGTAAGGGCAATGAAAATTTATTACGCAATCATCCGTATGTTGATAATATTATTGTATGGAACAAGAAGCAGGAAAAACTTAAAAACCTGCTCCGGGTTATTAAACGCATACGCCAAAAAAAGTACGATTATGTGATGAACCTGCAACGATTCGCTTCTACAGGATTCATCACAGCCTTTTCAAGTGCTAAATTAAAAACAGGGTTTACTAAAAATCCATTTTCGTTTACTTTTTCACGGGCTATTAAACACGAAATTGGCAACGGAAAACATGAGGTAGAAAGGAATCTGCAGTTAATTGAAGAAATTACTGATTCCTCTTTCTACAAACCAAAACTGCATCCTACCCGGGAAGATTTTGAGATTGTTTCGCAGTACAAGATGCACCCTTATATCTGTGTTGCCCCAACATCAGTATGGTTTACCAAGCAGTTTCCGGCTGAAAAATGGATTGATTTACTTCAACATACCGACCGGAGATATCAATTTTTTTTAATTGGCGGACCTGATGACAGAAATGCTTGTGATAAAATTATTGAACAAAGCGGATTAAATAATATCACTAACTTAGCAGGAGAGCTAACCTTTTTACAAACCTCGGCTCTGATGAAAAATGCAACGATGAACTATGTAAACGATTCGGCACCGATGCACATGGCATCAGCCATGAATGCCAAAACTACTGCGGTATTTTGTTCTACTATCCCAGATTTTGGCTTTGGTCCGTTAGCTAACCATTCGAAAGTAGTTGAAACCGAAGAAGATCTGGATTGCCGGCCCTGCGGATTACATGGATACAATAAATGCCCTAAAGGACATTTTAAGTGTGCTTACACCATAAAGACAGAACAACTAATATTTTAATGCATTATGGAAAAAATATCTGCAACGATTATAACCTATAACGAAGAAAATAATATCGGGCGTTGTATAAAATCATTACAGGGAGTTGCTGATGAAATTATTGTTGTTGACTCATTTTCAAAAGACAAAACGAAAGAAATATGTTTAAAATACAATGTTCAGTTATTTGAACGTAAATTTACAGATTATTCTGATCAGAAGAACTTTGCCGTTGAGCAAACCAAATACAACTTAGTACTGTCAATAGATGCCGACGAAGAGCTAACCGACAAACTAAAAAAGAGCATTACAGCTGTTAAAAACAACAATAATTCTAACGGTTACTACTTTAATAGAATAACAAACTACTGTGGTAAATGGATAAAACATTCAGGATGGTATCCTAATCACCAGTTACGTTTATGGAATAAAGACCAGGGAAAATGGGTAGGCATAATTCATGAATCATTATCTGTACCTAAAGAAACCACAACACATATTCAGGGAGACTTATTACATTATTCCTACAAAAACTTTTCACAACATCTGCTGAAAATTGATAAGTTTACAGATTTCCAGGCTAAAGAAATGTTTGATAACCAGGAGTCTGCAACCTATTTTAAGATTATCTGCAAACCTTTTTTTAGATTTATACGACACTATTTCCTAAAATTAGGTTTCTTAGACGGCCTGGAAGGATTTATCATCAGCATACACTCTGCCTATGGTCAGTTTCTAAAATACGTCAAACTCAGACACTTATATAAAAATGCCGGGTAAGTCAATTTGTTTCATAAATAGCTCAAAAACGTGGGGTGGCGGTGAAAAATGGCACTTCGATAATGCTTTATTTTTAGCTGACAGGGGCTACTCTGTACATGTTATTACCAATGTCCAAAGCACCCTATATAACGAATTGAGTTCAAAAAATCATATTAAAACATATTCACTAAAAGTAGGCAATTTAAGTTTTTTAAATCCTATTCGTATCCATCAACTTATTAATTTACTGAAAAAAATTAAACCAACAACTGTTGTTATCAATCTGCCATCGGATTTAAAGCTTCTGGCAGTAAGTTCGTGGTTTTATAAAATTAACCATATCGTTTATAGAAGAGGAAGTGCTATCGCCGTGAAAAACTCTTTGCTGAACCGATACATTTTTAAAAATATAATAACACGAATCATTGTTAACTCACTTGCTACAAAACATAGCATACTTCAAAACAATAAAAATCTTATCCCCGAAAATAAAATAAAATTAATTTACAATGGCATTGATTTTACTTCCTGCCTGAAAAAGGAACCTAAACGCATTGAAAAACCTACTAAAGAATTAATAATAGGACATTTAGGCCGTTTTTCCGAAGAAAAAAATCAATCTTTTTTAATTGATGTTGCACTTCAGTTAAAAAAGAAACAGGTACCATTTCACTTTGTATTAGGTGGCGAGGGCCCCGAACTTCATAAAATAAGAAACCTGGCCGATAAGAACCAGCTAACCAAAGACTTTACCTTTCCCGGTTTTATTAAGGATATCAGTAAGTTCATGCAATCGATTGATATTTTTGTTTTACCCTCACTTTGGGAAGGTTTTGGATATGTTACCGTAGAAGCTATGGCGTACGAAAAACCTGTTGTTGCTTTTAACCTTACCAGCAACCAGGAAATAGTAGAAAACAATGTAACAGGATTTTTAACGCCAAAAAGCGATATAAATACCTTTGTTGAAAAAATCAACTACTTTTACAAACACCCGGAAAAAGTTGTTGAAATGGGCAAAACGGGGAAAAAACGAGCCATTAAATACTTTAACATACAAGACCGTTTCATAGAATTTGAAAACTTTTTAAACCAGTTATGAGAGAAGAAGTAAACAAGGCTATAGAGATTTTAAAAAACGGAGGGGTTATTTTATATCCTTCCGATACTATTTGGGGCATTGGCTGCGATGCAACCAACGAAAAGGCCGTAGAACGTGTTTACCGGATAAAACAACGAAACGTTCAAAAAGGGATGCTTATATTACTGGATAATGCAGGAAAAATTCCATCGTATGTTAGAGAGGTACCTGAAATTGCCTGGGATTTAATTGATTTAGCCGACAAACCATTAACCATTATCTTTCCACAGGCAAAAAATTTGGCTCAAAACCTTATTGCTCCTGATGAAAGTATTGGTATAAGAATAACAAATGAAACATTTTCCCAACAATTGATCAAACGATTTAAAAAACCTGTTGTTTCAACCTCTGCCAATATAAGCGGAGAAAAAGCTCCTGCAAATTTTTCAGCTATAAATCCTCAAATAGTTGATTTGGTGGACTATGTAGTTAACTGGAGACAAGATGATTTTGCTCAGGCACCTCCTTCGGGAATTTTAAAACTCGGTGTCAACGGAGAAATTGAAGTCATTAGAGAATAGCTTCTATCAATAATAAAAAGAAATTGCCAAAAAAATTCCACCATTTCCTGAGAAAATCACAAATCGGCAATAGCGATAAACCCCTTTCTCATCGATCTGGTAAAAATTTTTGGCAACCTACAGTAAAAAAAGCCTTTTCTTGTTATCAGTTATTATTCCTTATCTTTCCACTTCCGGTAATTGTAGCATCAATCAGCGGATTTCCTTTGTAATAAATTTTACCGCTACCTGTTATAACTGCGTTTAACTCTTCTTCAATACCAGCATTAATTGTTCCTGAACCGGTAATTATCAAATCCCCATTTTCAAACGTTAATTCACCTGCATCAAAATCACCTGATCCGGTAACAACTGCTTTCAGGTAATGTGCGTTATTATCACCATTAATATTTATATCACCCGAACCGGTAACCATCACATCAACTTTCTTTGCAATTAAATCACTTAACTCAATATCACCACTACCGGAAACCATTAAACGGATTTTATCAGCGTTTATGGATGACTGGGCTGTTATTTGTCCAGATCCAGTTATTAAAAGCGCCTCAAGCTGTTTTACAGTTACAAAAACTCTTAACGATGAAGATCCTCTATAATTATACCACTTTTCAAACCTTATCGTTAACCTTCCATCTTCAACTTCGGTAATAATTTTTTCCAGCACCTCATCCTCACCCTCAATAACAACTTTGTTTTCATTACCCTGGGTTAGCTGTAATACTGCCGGGATGCTTAGGCTAATTGCCTTAAAATCAGAAACTTTTCTTTCTTCTTTACTTGCTACAACTTTCAATGAACTTGAAAGCAAAAAAAGTGTGCCCAAAATGACTACACTCATTTTATAACTTAATTTGTTTTTCATCTTTAATCTTTTTTAAAATTCGTAATATTGTTGAATAAAAGACGCATAAAAATTACCTCTGCTGCATTTTTTTATTTAATTTTGGCTATCAGACTAGACCTGAATCTTTGAACTCTTACAATTAATACTATGATTCAATTTCCCAAATCATATACACCCAGATGGATTGTTTTTCTTATTGATTTAATTATTTGTACGGTATCCATTTCGACAGCATTTTTACTGCGCTTCAACTTTGCCATACCTGAACAATATTTTAACAGCCTGGCATTTATTATCCCGTTTGTTTTGTTTATCCGGTCTATTACCTTTATAATATTCAGAAGCTACGCCGGGATAATCCGCTATTCAGGGGCAAAAGATACCGAACGTATTTTTGTAGTTGCCATAACCGGGAGTTTAATATTTGTTATCATCAACATTATAAACTTTTTCTTTATAAACAATACTTTTATTCTTCCTTTTTCAATTATCATTATTGACTTCCTCGCAACTGTTTTCCTGATGGCTTCATTCAGGCTATCGACCAAAATTATTTACCAGGAGTTATATAATCCCACCAAAGAAAAAACAAATATTATAATATATGGTGCCAATCAGTTTGGAGTAATTGCCAAAAGAACACTTGACCGCGATGCAGAAAGTAAACATAAAGTATTGGCTTTTTTAGATATAAATCCTGCGAATATAGGAAAAACCCTTGAAGGTGTTACGATTTATCATGCCCAACATCTGGATAAGTTGTTAGAAAAAAACCATATTGAAAAATTAATTATTGCCAAAGAAAATATTGACACTGAAGAGAAGCAGGATATCATTGAACAAAGCTTACAATATGACATTAAAGTATTAACCGTACCTGATGTAAACACCTGGATTAACGGAGAACTGAGTTTTAATCAGATTAAAGAAATTAAAATTGAAGATTTACTGGAGCGACCACCAATTATTCTGGATGTCAATAAGATTAAAAAGCGACTATTAAATAAATGTATATTAGTTACAGGAGCAGCAGGATCTATAGGAAGTGAAATTGTAAGGCAGCTCATAAAATTCAATCCCAGTAAGATTATACTTTTCGACCAGGCAGAATCGCCATTATATGATATGGAACTGGATCTGCAAGAAAAACATAACTTTTATAATTTCGAAATTGTTATAGGAAATATTGCCGATAAGTACCGAATCCAAAAACTTTTCGAAGTATATCAACCGGTAATTATATACCATGCTGCAGCCTATAAACATGTTCCTATGATGGAAAGCAATCCTACAGAGGCTCTTAGAACAAACATCATGGGCACAAAAATTCTTGCCGACATTGCTCATTCTTTTAATGTTGAACAATTTGTAATGGTTTCAACCGATAAAGCTGTAAATCCAACCAATGTTATGGGTGCCTCGAAACGAGTAGCTGAAATTTATGTACAAGCCTTTAATCAGGTGTCCAACACAAACTTTATTACAACAAGGTTCGGAAATGTACTCGGCTCTAATGGTTCAGTAATTCTACGGTTTAAAAAACAAATTGATAAAGGAGGGCCGGTAACGGTAACACATCCCGAAGTTACCCGGTACTTTATGACCATCCCCGAAGCCTGTCAGCTTGTACTCGAGGCCGGGTCTATCAGCCAGGGTGGAGAAATTTTCCTTTTCGACATGGGCAAATCAGTAAAAATTATCGATCTGGCTAAAAAAATGATTAAACTTTCCGGTTTAGAAATTGGAAAAGATATTCAAATTAAATATACCGGCTTAAGGCCCGGAGAAAAATTATACGAAGAGCTTTTAAACGACAAAGAAAATACGATGCCTACCCATCACTCAAAAATTATGGTTGCTAAGGTAAGAACCTATGATTTTGAACATGTAAAAAATGGCATCCAGGAACTTATCTTACTTCAAAAAGATCATGATAACATGGAAATTGTTAGAAAAATGAAAGAGATTGTTCCTGAGTTTAAAAGCCAAAACTCGGTTTACGAAGAATTAGACATTGAATTAGAAGAACAAGATTAATGACAACTAATTTCCAATTTTTCCATAAAAATCATGTACAAATAAGATTTAATGATTTTGACCTTTTAAAACATGTAAACAACTCGGTTTACCAAAACTATTTTGATCTGGCCCGTTCAGATTATATCGAAAAAGTTTTTAAGGAAAAAATACAATGGCATTCAGACGGATTGGTTTTAGCAAAAATTTCCATTGAGTATATCCGTCCCATCTTACTCGATGAAGCGATTGAAGTTTTTACAAAAATTTATACCCTGGGAAATAAGAGCCTCCAAATGCTCCAACAAATTGTCCAAAAAGAAACCAATGAGTTGAAAGCTACCTGCGACTCGGTAATGGTTGCTTATAACGGGGCTGCTGATAAACCCTGTCCAATTCCCGAAAAATGGAGAAAAAAAATAATTGCTTTCGAAAAAGATATTGATTTTAAAAAATAAACTAATCTAAATCAGCTATTCCATCGGCAATATGAAGGATAATATATTGCTCGTCATCATCTACCTCAATAATTAAATCGTCGTTTGCAGGCAAAAGTAATTCGCTGGCAGGAGTTTTAACTTTTAACAATGGATTTTTCGGTATATCGATAAATTCAACCACTTGACCAATTAGCTGGTTCTGTTGGTTTATCAATTCATATCCGGTCACATCGATAAAATCGGCTGCTTGATAATCAGTGGATTTAATTTGTTGTTCAGACAAATAAAAATCGGCTCCGATGAATTCCTGTGATTTTTTTTCATTGTCAAGCCCCTCGAGTTTTACCAAAGCTGTATTTATAGACTTTTCGCGAATAGAAACAATAAAAAAAGGAACCAATTTTCCATCTACTTCGATAAAAATTGATTCCAGTTTTTTTATTTTTTCAGGTAGATCATTTTTAAAACTCAGGATTATTTCTCCTTTGGTTCCAAAGGTTCTCAAAAGAGAGCCTGTTAAAAAATGATCGCCTTTATTCACGAGTATATACTTTAGTTAATTAATTGTACCCGTGGAACATCCATGTTATATTCATTCCGTTTTTTGTAAACATTGGTGCATGGATGTTTCATGCATGAAAATATCCTTAAGCTTTTTTGGCTTCGTCGTTATTTTCAGCTTTTGGTGCTTCATCAGACTTTTTATCGTCCTCTTTAGGTTCTTCTGCTTTAGCCTCTTCAGCTTTTACCTCTGCTTCTGGAGCTTCTTCAACTTCTTCTGCATTTGCTTTTGCTTCTTCAGCAGCAGCCTCGGCATTTCTCTTCGCTAATTCTTCAGCTCTGGCTTCGCGAACCTTTGTTTCTGCTTCTAAACGTTTTTTACCTTCATCGGTTTTACTCTTTTCAATCTTTTCACGTTTAGCTTCAATCTTGCTCTCTTTTTCTTTAAGCCAGCTTTGGAATTTTTCTTCAGCTTGCTCTTCAGTTAAAGCACCTTTTTTTACTCCTTCGAGTAAGTGTTTTTTCATTAAAACACCTTTGTACGACAGAATAGCTCTACAAGTATCAGTAGGTTGAGCGCCTTTTTGCAACCAATCTAATGCTCTATCAAAATCTAGTTCAATAGTAGCAGGATTTGTTATAGGACTATAAGATCCTATGCTTTCAATGTATCTACCATCTCGTGGCGCCCTGCTATCTGCGACAACAATGTGATAATAAGGTAATTTTTTTCTACCTCTTCTTGTTAATCGAATTTTTACAGGCATACTCTTTTAAAATTTAAATTAGACCTACTTTTTTTAAAATGTCCGGCAAAGATACAATTTTATTTCTATTATAAAATTTTTTAAATGATTTATTCAATCCAATCAGACGAAGATGATTTAGTGCTAAATTATATACAGTAAGTTTATTGATGATAAGAAAATATTCTTTTTTTCATATGTTTATTTTTTGTTTTTTTAGGTCATATGCCTGCCTGTCGTCAGACAGGGAACCGCATAATTAAAATAATCATTATCGTGTGTGTATTTTTTGATTAAAAAATTCATGATCGTTTCATTTTGTTAAAACCAAATCAATCATAAAATTGTTAAAATAACTGAAGCTAAATAATTTTTATATCATGAGATGCTTGATTAAAGTGCTGTTTCGTCTCACTCATATGGCTCATTGCAGGTATAATTTTTAAATACTTATTAACATCCTTAAGCATAATCGCATGCATTTTTATAATTTTAAACATTCGGACAGGCACTAAATATTTACCCATTAATAAACAATAAACCAAATACTTAAACATGATACCTTTTACTCATTTACATGTACACACGCAATATTCAATTTTAGATGGCGCCTCAGATGTAGCACAACTGATAAAAAAGGCAAAAGAAGATGGAATGCCGGCTGTTAGTATAACTGATCACGGCAACATGTTCGGAGTAAAGCATTTTTTCAACGAGTCAAAGAAACAAGGTATAAAACCAATCATCGGTTGCGAAATATATGTTGCAGAAGGCAGCAGAAAGGAAAAAAGAGGGAAAGAGGATCGAAGCGGACATCACCTGATATTACTAGCCAAAAACCAAACCGGTTATAAAAACCTAACCCGCCTGGTTTCTTTTGCATGGATTGAGGGTTTTTACTATACTCCACGAATTGACTGGAAGCTATTAAGAAAATACCATGAAGGAATTATTGCTTCATCGGCCTGTCTGGGAGGAGAAATCCCTCAGGCTATCATGAATAATGGAGAAGAAGCCGGAGAAAAAAAAGTTTTGCAATTTAAAGAGGTTTTTGGGGATGACTTTTATTTAGAACTGCAACGACATCCTTCAGGTGATCCACAAAAAGACAAAGACATTTATGAGAATCAGGTTACTGTAAATAAAGCTCTTGTAAACATTGCCCATAAACACAATATTAAATTAATAGCTACCAACGATGTTCACTTTATCAATGCCGAAGATGCCGAAGCGCATGATCGATTAATCTGCTTAAATACGGGAAAAGATCTTGACGACCCAACACGGATGTCTTACACCAAACAGGAATTTTTCAAAACACAGGAAGAGATGAATAAACTCTTTGAAGATATTCCTGAAGCGTTGGAAAATACCCATGAGATTGTTTCCAAAATTGAAGACTTCGATTTGAATTGCGATCCTATTATGCCGGAATATAAATTGCCGGAAGGATTCGAAAATGAAGATGATTACTTAAGACATCTGACCTATGAGGGAGCTAAAGAACGCTATGAAGAAATTACCGACGAGATAAGTGAAAGGATTGATTTTGAGCTTTCGGTTATAAAGAACATGGGATTTCCCGGATATTTCTTAATTGTACAGGATTTTTTAAATGCTGCCCGCGAGATGGATGTTTCTGTAGGGCCGGGACGAGGATCAGCTGCAGGATCGGTAGTAGCCTATTGCAATCGGATTACCGATATTGATCCCATCAAATACAATTTACTTTTTGAGCGGTTTTTAAATCCCGACCGTATTTCCATGCCTGATATTGATATTGACTTTGATGAAGATGGCCGTGAAAAAGTGCTGGATTGGGTTGTTGATAAATATGGGTATAACAAAGTAGCTCACATCATAACTTTTGGAACCATGGCTGCAAAAATGGCCATCCGCGATGTGGCACGAGTAGAAAAGCTGCCTTTAACTGATGCTGACCGGCTGGCTAAACTGGTTCCCGAAAGACCGGGAACAACGTTAAAAAAAGCATTTGAGGAAGTTCCAGAACTAAAAAACGCACAAAAATCAGACAATAAACTTATAGCAAAAACCTTAAAATTTGCCAAAACGCTCGAAGGTTCAGTAAGACATTCCGGATTGCATGCATGTGGTATCATTATTGGCCGAAATGATTTGGTAGAACACATTCCGGTTTGTACTTCTAAAGATTCAAAACTTTTAGTTACCCAGTTCGATGGCAATCATGTAGAATCGGTAGGTATGCTAAAAATGGATTTCCTGGGTTTAAAAACGCTTTCCATTATAAAAGATGCTGTAGAAAATATTAAAGAATCTCATCAGGTTGATATTGATATTTCAAGCATTGCCTTAGACGATGAGAAAACACTGGAACTCTATAGCCGGGGTGAGACAACAGCACTATTTCAGTTTGAGTCGCCCGGGATGAAGAAACACTTAAAGGCATTAAAGCCAAATCGTTTTGACGATCTTATTGCAATGAATGCATTGTACAGGCCGGGGCCGATGGATTATATCCCCTCATTTATTGCTCGTAAACACGGTAAAGAGCCTATCAATTATGATCTTCCCGAGATGGAAGAATTTTTACACGACACCTACGGTATTACCGTTTACCAGGAGCAGGTAATGCTTCTTTCACAAAAACTGGCTGGTTTTACGAAAGGTCAGGCCGACTCGCTGCGAAAAGCCATGGGTAAAAAGAAAAAAGACCTGATGGAGCAGTTGAAAGAAAAATTCATTGCCGGATGCGAAAAAAACGGGTTCGATATTAAAATTGTAAATAAAATATGGAACGACTGGGAAGCATTTGCCCAATATGCTTTCAACAAATCACATTCAACCTGTTATGCTTATGTATCCTATCAAACGGCATACCTTAAAGCTCACTTCCCTGCCGAATATATGGCAGCGGTTTTGAGCAGGAACTTTACCGACATAAAGAAGATTACCACTTTCATGGACGAAGCCAAAAGGATGGGTATATATGTTTTAGGGCCCGATATTAATGAAAGCCGGTTAAAATTTAATGTAAACAAAGAAGGGAATATTCGGTTTGGATTAGGAGCCATTAAAGGGGTTGGCGAAAGTGCCGTAGTAAAAATTATTGAAGAAAGAAATGAAAACGGCCCTTTTGCAAATATTTATGACTTTGTAGAACGGGTGCCTCTTACGCAGATAAACAAAAAAACCATTGAAGCATTAGCTACGGCCGGTGCTTTTGACAATCTGGACGATATAAAACGGGGTCAATACTTTGCTACGGACAGCAAAGAGAGCACATTTATCGAAAGCCTTATCCGCTATGGAAACATGTATCAAAATGATAAAGATACCCAGCAACAATCATTGTTTGGAGGGCGTGATTCTATCGAAATTGCCCAACCACAACTACCCAATGCAGAAGATTGGCCTAAGCTTGAAAAATTAAAACGCGAGAAAGAAATCATAGGGGTTTATCTGTCGGCACATCCCCTGGACGATTTTAAAATGGAAATTGAGCAATTCTGTAATGCCACCCTTGCCGATTTTGATGATTTGAATACTATTAAAGGACGGGAACTGACCATTGCAGGTATGGTAACCGAAGTAAGACACGCTATTGCAAAAAACGGAAATCCTTACGGGTTTTTAACCTTGCAAGACTATTCAGAATCGTACCGTTTTGCTTTGTTTGGCAAAGATTATGAAAATTTTAGAAAATATTGTTACGAAGATTACTCACTGCTTATTAAAGGGAAAGTACAAGCTAAACCTTACCGGGACAATGAGCTTGAATTTAAAATCAAACAAATTATGCTTTTAAGCCAGGTTAGAGAAGATTTAGTTGAAAGTATTTCGCTGACAATTCCCTTAAGAAGCATATCAGACGGGTTAATTGAAGAAATTAAAGAGGTAGCATTACACAAAAAAGGCAAAGCTTTACTAAAATTTAAAATTGTTGATACCGAAGAAAATATCGTTATTAATATGTTTTTACGGTCAGAGCGTATAGACATTACCAATGAACTGATTCATTACCTCGACAAAAAAAGCGGTATACAATATTCGATAAATTAAACAATTTATCCGTAAATTTGTAACATAAACTCTTAAGAAAATAAAATTTAAATAATAATATAAAACCGAAAAATTATGCTAGTAGAAGTTAATGATTCGAATTTTGAAGAAGTTGTAATAAAATCAGACAAGCCCGTAATTGTTGATTTCTGGGCTGAATGGTGCGGACCCTGCCGAATGATAGGTCCCATTATTGAAGAATTATCTGAAGATTATAAAGATCAGGTAGTTTGTACCAAACTTGATGTTGACAGCAATCCCGGTGTTGCATCTAAATACGGAATAAGAAATATCCCGACCGTTCTGTTTTTTAAAGGGGGCGAAATTGTTGACAAACAAGTGGGTGCTGTGCCAAAAAGTAATTTAGAGGCAAAACTTACACCTTTATTGTAAAAAATTAAGCATTTACAATCCTCAAGGCATGATTTTTTCATGCCTTTTTTATTTTTCCGGCATTTATTAGTAACTTAATCCGGTAATTAATTGCCATGAATCAATGTCTGAGAATTATAATTTAAGAATAAAAGAATGGGCGGTTGAAGATCGCCCCAGAGAAAAACTATTAAAAAAAGGAATCCATAGTTTAAGTAATGCTGAGATTATTGCCTTGTTAATTGGTTCTGGAACAAAAAATGAGTCGGCAGTAGAGCTGTCCAGGCGTATTCTTAACAATGTAAATAATAATTTAAATGAGCTGGGCAAATTAGGGGTTAATGAGTTAATAAAAAACAAAGGCATTGGCGAAGCTAAAGCTATTACCATTATTGCTGCCCTTGAACTGGGAAAGAGAAGAAAAATTTCAGAAATCCTTGAGAAGAAAAAAATCACCCAAAGCAATGATGTTTTTGAATTTTTTCAACCCGTACTTGGAGATCTGCCTCACGAAGAATTTTGGATTCTGCTATTAAACCGGGCCAATCGTATCATAGAAAAAAAGAAAATAAGCCAGGGAGGAGTTTCAGGCACAGTAATCGATGTAAAAGTGATACTCAAACATGCTATTGAAAATTTGTCAAGCTCTCTTATTCTCTGCCATAATCATCCCTCGGGAAATAAAACACCCAGTAATGCAGATAATACAATAACACGCAAATTGGTTGAAGCCGGAGATATTATGGATATAAAAATACTGGACCATATTATTATTGCCGATACAGCCTATTACAGTTACGCCGATGAAGGAAACTTATAAAAAAGCTTATCCTCCTATCCGGATTTTATCATCAAAGAAAAAACATGTACCTTTGGGCAGGCAAACCTCTTTACCTAAAAACAAAATAAACGATGATACATATTCTATCCCGTAAAAAAACATTAATGAATCAATTTATCCTGGAATTACGCGACAAAGAGATTCAGAAAGACAGTATGCGTTTTAGAAAAAACATGGAGCGGATTGGAGAAATTTTTGCTTACGAAATAAGCAAAGAACTTGAATATAAAGAAAAAAAGATTGACACCCCGTTGGGTGAATCTAAAATGACGGTGCCTGTTTCCAAGATTGTAAATGCTACTATATTGCGTGCAGGGCTTCCTTTTCATCAGGGATTTTTAAACTATTTCGATACTGCTGAAAATGCATTTATATCGGCTCACCGTAAATACCATAAAGATGGCTCGTTTACCATTCAGTTTGAGCACTTATCAAGTCCTTCGATTGACGGAAAGATACTTATACTGTCCGATCCAATGCTTGCATCCGGTGCTTCGATGGAAATTGCTTATAAAGCACTTTTAGAACGGGGGAAACCCAAACATACCCATATTGCTACTATTATCGGGAGTAACCAGGGCATTAACTACGTAAAAAAACATATCTCCATGGACAAGGTTACTATTTGGGCCGGTGATGTGGATGATGAGCTTACGTCAAAATCCTATATTGTTCCGGGAATAGGTGATGCCGGCGATTTGGCATTTGGAAGCAAAATTTAATTTACCCTTTTATTGGTTCTACCGCAGAGTAATCAGCACATTGCTCAAGCAAACTACGAATGGATTGATTTAGTCCGGGATGGTTCCAGTCCGGCAAAATTTCATTTAACGGAATCAAGGTAAACCGCCGTTTATGTAATTGCGGATGCGGAATAATTAAATCAGGGGTATCAATAATTTCCTGCTCATAAAACAAGATATCAATATCCATTGTGCGCGAGGAGTAATTTTTACCGGTTCTTTCTCTGCCAAGCTCTTTTTCTATTTGCAGGATTTTTCCAAGAATCTGATGAGGCGTTAAATGGGTACTAACCACTAACACCTGATTATAAAAACTTTGTTTTGCTGTAAATCCCCAGGGAGCACTCTCATAAATAGCCGAAGACCGGACAATCTCACCTACTCTATTTTCAATAAGTAAGCGGGCACGGGCTATTAATGCCTTCCGATCGCCCATATTCCCGCCCAGTAACAATATCACCTTTTTCACACGAATATTTTTTGGTTAAACCGCTGGATATCTGAATGTTATATTTCTATGTTTGTCATTAATGGTATTTGTTGCCTCACACGATTGTTTATTTTTGTAAGGTGTTCGGCGAACCCTCATCCCAAGCATCTTCAATGGGTTTATATTCATGTCCTTGTGTTTTTGTTCCTCTAAATTTAATTCCTTTAAGGATGAGGGTTTCATTAATAACCACCATTAATAAGGTACAAATTGATGAATATTTTTTCTTTTTTCAAAATGAATACCCGGATAAATATACGCTTTGACTTACCTTCCAAACATAAATCAATAATCAAATGCCAGGAATTATTTGTAATCTCATATTAAAACGTTAATTTTAGTTCCTTATATGAACCTATTTTATCGTTTAATTAAAAAATACTAATATCATGAAAAGTTTTTTCAAATATGTTTTAGCAACCGTATTGGGCATCATCTTGTCGAGTATACTGTTGTTTTTTATCTTTGTAGGCAGCATTGGTGCCATGATCTCATCGCAGGATCAACCGGTTAAAATTGATAAACATACGGTGCTGCACCTGGAGTTAAGCAGTCCTATTGCCGACCGTAGTAGCAAAAACCCTATGGAAAGTTTCGATTTTCAGAGTTTTCAACCCGTTAATCAGTTGGGGTTAAACGAAATTATAGCCAATATTAAAAAAGCTAAAGAAGATGAAAATATAGATGGTATTTATCTTGATTTCACCATCATACCCGCAGGGATGGCAACCATAGAAGAAATACGAAGTGCTTTGCTTGATTTTAAAGCATCCGGTAAGTTTATTATAAGCTATGCCGACACTTATACCCAAAGCACATACTACCTGGCAAGTGTTGCCGATAAGGTTTATCTTAATCCCGAAGGACTATTAACCTGGACAGGGATGCGATCTGAAATTATGTTTTTTAAAGAAGCGTTGGAAAAATTAGGCATAGAAGCACAAATAATACGCCACGGTAAGTTTAAAAGCGCCGTTGAACCTTTTATGTACAACCAAATGAGCGAAGATAACAGAGAACAGGTAATGACCTACATGGGTTCTATCTGGGATCATATGCTTACACACATTGCCGAAACAAGAAACCTTTCTGTTGAACAACTTAACAAACTGGCCGATAATCTAACTTTACATAATGCCAACGCCGCGTTAGAAAATGGAATGGTGGATGAATTAAAATATAAAGATGAAATTCTGGCTGAATTAAAAGAACGAACAGAGAGGAAAGAAAAAGAAGAGATTAAAAGTATTCAATTAGCTAAATATAATAAAGTACCGAAAGAACGCAAGTCGCTTGAAAAAAATAAAATTGCCGTAGTATATGCCAGCGGAAGTGTAATTATGGGCGAAGGTGCTGAAGGAACTATAGGTTCTGATCGCATTTCGAGAGCTATACGCGAAGCACGTAAAGATACAACTATAAAAGCTATTGTTTTTAGAGTAAATTCCGGAGGCGGAAGTGCTTTAGCTTCTGAAGTTATCTGGCGCGAAGTAAAGCTGGCTCAACAAGTAAAACCAGTTATTGCATCGTTGGGTGATGTAGCTGCATCGGGGGGATATTACATCGTTGCTCCGGCCGAAAAAATTGTAGCAAATCCCAATACTATTACCGGCTCAATAGGTGTTTTCGGAATGATTCCTAATGGAAAAGAGTTACTGAATGATAAACTGGGAATCCATGTGGATGTAGTAAAAACGAATAAACATGCCGATATTTATTCCTTTAGCCGTCCACTTTCAGCCAAAGAAAGAGCAACCATACAATTAGGAGTTGAAAACACCTACGAAACGTTTATCACACATGTTGCCGAAGGCCGTGGAATGACTAAAGAAGATGTAGACGAAATTGGACAAGGACGGGTATGGAGCGGAGCCAATGCCATGGAAATTGGTTTAGTTGATGAATTTGGAGGAATGGATAAAGCCATTGAATTAGCAGCCCAATCAGCCAGTTTAGAGAAATACAGAGTGGTTGAGCTCCCCAAATTAAAAGATCCTTTCCAGCAATTACTGGAAGATTTCCAGGGTAATATGAAAGCCTCTTTTCTTAAGAAAGAGCTGGGTAACGAATACAGGTACTACGAAAAAATACAAACGATTAAAAACTTAAAAGGTATACAGGCACGCATCCCTTACGATGTTGAGCTTTACTAAACAAAAATACAAAAAAAGAAAGCGTCCTTTTTTTTAGGGCGCTTTTTTTATGGATAATAGTACTTTCGAAATTTATTCTATTTCTGCCTTAATTTTTTCTGCAATAGATTCAAACTCCTCGGGGCTTAATTTTAGCTTAGGCTTGGAGAAACTGGCATCGGCCTCAGAATTTAACGGGATAAGATGCACATGAGCGTGCGGCACCTCAAGTCCTAATACAACCACTCCCACTCGTTTACAATCCATAGTAAGGTCAATTGCTTTAGCCACTTTTTTGGCAAAAAGAGTTAACCCGCTTAATGTTGTATCGTCCAGGTCGAAAAAGTAATCGGTTTCCTGTTTGGGAATAACCAGGGTATGTCCTTTAGCTAAAGGGTTGATATCTAAAAAAGCATAAAAATTTTCATCCTCTGCAATTTTATACGAAGGAATTTCTCCCTGTACAATTTTGGTAAATATTGAAGCCATAACAAAACAATTTTTATAGTGAAATTTCAATTATTTCAAACTCCATTTTCCCGTTGGGAACCTCTATTTCAACAACATCTCCTACTTTTTTTCCCAATAAACCTTTAGCAATAGGAGTATTTATCGAGATTTTTCTTTCTTTTAAATCAGCTTCACTTTCGGATACAATGGTATACTCCATTACTGCATTATTCTTTTTATTTTTAATCTTTACCTTATTAAGTATCTGCACCGATGAGGTATTTAATTTCGACTGGTCCAAAACTCTGGAATTAGCAATGGTATCTTTCAGTTTGCTTATCTTCATTTCCAGCATTCCCTGCGCCTCTTTTGCAGCATCATATTCGGCATTTTCTGATAAATCCCCTTTATCGCGTGCTTCTGCAATTTGTTGAGATATTTTTGGACGCTCAACAGATTCTAATTGCTCTAATTCTTTCTTTAACTTCTCTAACCCTTGCTCTGTTACATACGATACTTTTGCCATCTCTGTGAAATTTTTAAAACTTTTCTAATTAAATATTATATATAATAAATAAAGAAGAATTCCAAAAAAAATTCGGAACCCTTCTTACAGGGTACAAATTTAAACAAATTTTTTATTAAAAACACAATTTAAACGCCTGAAATTTAATGAATTATTTGATATACAGGCTCATTAAAACTCTTTCCGGTTAAGTATTTCGGAATAAATGACTGCTTTTTCCAAATCAAAATCGGCACCTCTTTCTTCTTCCTCTTCAATGGTCAATTCTTCTTTTTTTATTGGTTCAGAATAATCTCCACCGGTCTCGTCATATTCAATACTGTAGGGCATTTTTTCCTTGTTATTGTTTGGTTGTTCAGGTACATCATCTAATATCTCCTGTCTGATTTGATTATCGTTTGCTCTGTTTTGAGGGTCATTATCCCCAACAAATGACGGCTCTACCTGTTCATTGTCGTCAGATTCTTCATGTTGATCATCAAAAAATCGCTCAAAATCGGATAAAAAGGAAGTTTGTTCCCTTTTTGGATGTTCTTCGCCGGTAACTTCTGCAGGCGACCTTTTTGCAGGCTTCTTTTTTTTGCCCAACAACGATATCGCAAAAGCAGCTAATGTTATTATAATATAAATTAAACTATCAAAAAAATCATCCATTGCTATTTCTTTTTAAATATTCGTTGGAAAATGTTCTTTTTCGATTTTCGTTTTTGTTTTTTCGAAAACAACCCTTTATCGGCTTTAGACTTTGGCTTCAAGTTACGAAAAAAATCTTTTACACGTTCGAAAAAAGGTTTCCGTTGAAAACTTTTATTCATCCATTGTTCGGAAGCCTGTTTATTTCGTTCCATCATGGCCTGAGTACTCGCAGCCTGCATATCATAATGTTTTTGCCGTGCTTTTTCTTGCGCTTTGCGGTACTCCTCTTTACGCTTTTTGTCGCTTTTTTCTTTAACCTGTTGCGACTTTTCCATACTGGTTAAAGGTTTTTTGGTCTGACATCCTGCAACCAGGAAAGCAATAAGAATTATCAAGAACGTATGCTTTATTTTAAAAAGCATTTGACTATTTTTGTATAATGACAAATCTAAAAATGAATAAACGATTCTCCATATCAAAGGTAAGATTTTTTTTCATACCAATCTTAATCCTTTTACTTTTTGTGCGTTGCGATGATGATGAGATTCCTTTCCCCTACGTTCATATCAATGCTATTTTATATGTCGATACGGATTTGGGGAATATGACTGTTGGGCAATATACTTCTATTGACGGTTATGGTTTAGGAGGATTAATCATTTATCGAAAAGATTATTCTGAATACCTGGCTTTTGACAGAGCCTGCACTTACGAGGTTAGTCGTAGCTGTAAACTGGAGGATGACGATACGTTTGACGGTATTTTACAATGCCCCTGTTGCAGCTCTAAATTCTGGATGACCGGGGAAGATTTAGCCGGCAGCAATTACCAGGGCCCGGCCAGTGTACCGCTCAAACAATATAACTGCTACCTTTCCGGAATGAATACACTCATCATTAAAAATTAATAAATTAAAGAACCCAGGAATTTTTTTCAAACACCTCTACTGTCCGGTAAAAAAATAAATACCGGCAGTCCTGACAATTCCTAAAATCCGTAAGTTAACTAAGACTTTTTTTGTAACACGAACCTGCCAGCCAGCAACGGCTGGTGAACCGGAAGGCTGGGTCTCTCAAACCTGCCAGCCGAGCAGGCTGGGTTATAGCACGAAGTTCCACAAAGAAAAAACTCACCTAACTTGGTGATACGTTTTGCTATTACTTGGTGATACGTTGTGAAACTCTTAGAAGACATGCGGATATTAGGAATTGTCGGGAGCGGTGTTCCTATTCCAACACACCCAATGGATCGCCGGCATCCCTGCCGGCAAAACTA
>Ga0102943_1000426_pt1 | contig 28454 bp, 22 predicted proteins | sample SalPonC_black_MG_FD_78174 | JGI IMG/M metagenome (GOLD analysis project Ga0102943, IMG submission 78174) | Salt pond soil microbial communities from South San Francisco under conditions of wetland restoration - Salt Pond MetaG... | ecosystem: Environmental > Aquatic > Marine > Intertidal zone >...
CCTTGTAGGTCAGATCAAACCGTTCCGGCAGGGCCATATCCAGCTGCACCGTGCCGCACTGCCAGGTCCTTCCCAGGGCATCCTTGATATGGATGTCGATCTTGGGACCGTAAAATGCCCCGTCCCCTTCATTGATGATGTATTCCTGGCCGTACTGCTTCAGGGCCTTTTCCAGGCCGCTGGTAGCTTCGTCCCACTGGGCGTCCGTGCCGATAGATTTTTCCGGTCGGGTGGACAGTTCCAGGTGAAAGGTCAGGCCGAACCGCTGGTAGATTTTTTCAGATAGATGCAGCACCCCCAGGACTTCTGTCTCGATCTGGTCCGGGGTCATGAAAATATGGGCGTCATCCTGGTGGAATGACCGGACCCGGAACAGTCCGGACAGGGCCCCCGACAGTTCATGGCGGTGCACCAGGCCGACTTCCCCGGCCCGCAGGGGCAGGTCCCGATAGGAACAGGACCGGGTCTTGAACAGGATCATGCCGCCGGGGCAGTTCATGGGCTTGATGGCATATTCCTCGTCATCGATGACCGATGTGTACATGTTTTCCCGGTAGTTGTCCCAGTGACCGCTCTTTTCCCACAGTTTGCGGTTGAGCAGGACCGGGGTTTTGGTTTCCACATATCCGGCGGCCCGGTGGGTCTGGCGCCAGTAATCCAGCAGGGCGTTCCACATGTCCATCCCCCTGGCATGGAAAAAAGCCATGCCGGGTGCTTCGTCATGAAAGGAGAACAGATCCAGGCGGGTACCCAGTTTGCGGTGGTCCCGTTTTTTGGCTTCTTCGATGAGGTGCAGGTATTGGTTGAGTTTCTTTTTGTCAAAAAACGCGGTACCGTAAAGCCGCTGCAGCTGTTCTCTGGACTGGTCCGCCCGCCAGTAGGCGCCCGAGATTTTCATGAGCTTGATGCCTTTGATCATGCCGGTGTGGGGTATATGGGGACCCCGGCACAGGTCTATGAATTTGCCGTTTTTGTACAGGGAGATCTCCTGGTCGGCAAGTTCATTGATCAGTTCCAGCTTGAAAGGATTGTCTGAAAAAATATCCAAAGCATCTTGCCTGGACACCACCCGGCGTTCAAATGTGGCTTTGGCTTTGATGATTTTTTGTATTTCTGCTTCGATTTTTCCTAAGTCATCTTCAGAAATCGGGGGCATGTCAATGTCATAATAAAACCCGTCCTCCACCACAGGGCCGATGGTAAGTTTTGCGTCCGGATACAGGTTGAGCACCGCCTCTGCCATGACATGGGCCGCAGAATGGCGCAGCACCTCCAGGGCCTGGTCATCGTTCACTGTAATGAAATTGATCCGGGCATCTGTTTTGACAGCCCGGCTTAAATCCAAAAGCTGGTCACTGATTTTCATGGCCACGCAGTTTCTGGCAAACCCTATGGAAATGCTTTCTGCGACATCCATGCCTGTGGGAAATTCTTCAAACTGCTTTATACTGTCATCTGGAAATGTTATGGTTACCATCTTATTTTCCATTGTATTTAATAGGTTTTAGATATAAAAATAAAGATTTTAAATAAAGAACTGCCAACAATCAAGGGAAAAGATGCTGCAATTTACCTTTATCGCGTCTGATACAGATCTGGCCGGAGTCTGTGACCGGATCAGCAAACATACCATTATCGGGGTGGATCTGGAGGCAGACTCCATGCATTCCTTTAAGGAAAAGATCTGCCTGATCCAGATCGCAACCTGTGATGAAGCCTTTCTGGTGGACCCGTTTACCATTGATAATTTTTCTCCTTTTGTGCAGGTGATGGAAAATCCGGATATCATCAAGGTGTTCCATGGAGCGGATTTTGATGTCAGAAGCCTGGACCGGGAAATGGGCGCCAGGATTGAAAATCTCTTTGACACGGAAATTGCCTGCCGGTTTCTCAATGTCCGGGAACGGGGACTGGCAGCCCTGCTCAAAGACCATTTTGATGTGTATGTGGACAAAAAATTCCAGAAACAGGACTGGTCCAAACGCCCTCTGAAATCAGACATGGTTGCCTATTCCGTGGGGGATGTGGCCCACCTTATCGCCCTGCACAGCAGGCTGGTTGACAGCCTTGCAGCCATGGACCGTCTGCACTGGGCAAAAGAAGAGTGTGAGGCCCAGGCAAAGGTGCGGTATGAAAACAACCATGTCCCGCCGTTTTTTAAAAAATTCAAAGGGGCAGGCAAACTGGACAACCGCAGCCTGGCTGTACTGGAAAATCTGCTGAAAGTGCGCATGGACAGGGCGGAGAAAAAAGATGTCCCTCTGTTTAAAATCATGTCCAACCAGTCTTTGCTGACCATGGCAACCACCCGGCCCGCATCTGAACAGGAAATGGTGGCAAAAAAAATGCTGAGCAAACGCCAGGCACAGATGTACGGGGAATTGTGCAAAAAGGCCATTAGCGGTGCCATGGCCCTTCCCCATCAGGAACTGCCGTCCTATCCCAGAACGGTGATGCCCAGAAAAACGCCGGCAGTCATGGACCGCATCAAAGCCCTGAAAAAACTGCGGGAAAAGAAAAGCGTATCTCTGGGCATGGAACCGGGATTTCTGGTCAATAACAGCACCATTACATCCCTGGCCCTGGAAAAACCCGCCACCAGGGGAGAACTGGATGCCATGGATGTCTTGCGCAACTGGCAGAAGGATGCCCTGGGGGAAGCCATCATAGAAACCCTGGCACGGTGTAGTTAGGATCAGGAAAAAATCAAAAAAAGGCTGCAGCACATGACAGAGATAGCGTTTTCAAAAATGGAAGGACTTGGCAATGATTTTATCGTCATGGATGACCGGGATGGATCCATTGCAGGGTGCATGCCGTATCCCGGGCTTGCAAAAAAACTGTGTGACCGGCATTTTGGTATCGGCGGAGACGGTATTATCCTGGTCCGCACCGCGGCAGATCATGATATCCGGTTTGTGATCTACAATTCAGACGGGTCTGAAGCCGGCATGTGCGGCAATGGCATGCGCTGTTTTGCCAAATACCTGTATGAAAAAAATATCCTTTCCCAAAAACAGATCCGCGTGGAAACAGCCGCAGGTACGGTTATCCCCCGGGTGGAGGTGGACGCATACAACCAGGTAACTTCTGTGATGGTGGACATGGGAAAACCGGTTCTGACATGCAGAAAAATTCCCTTTGTAAGTGATGCAGACACCGCTGTTGAAGAGATTATAGACATGGGTGATGGACAACAGGTTACCGCTACAGTGGTGAACGTGGGAAACCCCCATGCCGTGGTATTTGTGGAAAACCTGTCAGATGTGGACGTCAAAAAACAGGGCAGGGCCCTGGAGATCCACCCCCGGTTTCCGGAAAAAACCAATGTGGAGTTCATCCAGGTGATGGATGACCAGACCTTGCAGATGAAGGTGTGGGAACGGGGGGCCGGCATGACCCTGGCCTGTGGTACCGGTGCCTGTGCGGCGCTCACGGCGGCCTATCTCACCGGCCGGACAGGGGAGTGCGCCACCGTGATTCTGGACGGCGGGAATCTGTCCATTTTCTGGGATAAAAAAACCAATCATCTGTTTAAAACCGGGCCGGCCCGTCTGGTGTTTGAAGGCGTTATCCAGGTATAAACCAGGACCTGATCGAAGGGCAGTAAGACTTTATGATACATGACCGGAGAGGAGATGAACACAAATGGATATGGGCCTGTTTCTCCTGAGCTGGACACCTGTAATGCTGTTAACTGTTCTGGCTGTGGTTTTGGGACGGTCCGCCCTGGAACTGTCCATTTGGGGATTTGTCTGGGCCCTGGTGCTGGCAAAGGGGTTTTTTGCCACCCCCCTGTCCGTGGGAATGATGTCGGCCCTGGACGGGGTGCTCACCACCCTGCCGCTGATGCTGGTGATCCTGGGCGGTATCCTGTTTTCCGCGCTGCTGTCGGCTGTGGGGTCCCTGGAGCGGATCATGGCATGGTTCAGGCGGGGCGCCGGTGACGGCCTGGGCCGCAACCTGCTCATCACCTTCGGGGTGGGTAATTTCATGGAGGGTACAGGGGTGATCGCCGAACCGGTGGTGGCACCCATGCTGCGGGAAGCCGGGGTGTCTGCCACCGGGGCTGCGGCTTTGTCCATCATCGGATATGCCGGGCTCATGTCCCTGGAAATGGCGGGCATCGTCATCACAGTGCTGGCGCTGGTTACCGGTCTTCCCCTCAGAGACCTGGGGCTGGCAGCTGCCTGGATTTCCATTCCTGCAGTACTGGTCATGGCCCTGTCTGCTCCGCTGTTTTTTGGAAAAGGCACGGGCGGCCGGCGTGGGTTCATACCTGCCCTGGGTGTGGGACTGCTGCTGGGATTCTCAGGTCTGGCCATTGTCTGGATGGGGGCTCTGCCTTTGTCCGGGGCGTTGGCCGGGGTACTGGTGATCGTGGTGCTGGTGGTTGGGGGGGGAGGCCGGATGGGTATGCCCGCCGGCATCATTAAAGACCTGGCTCCTTTTGTCTGCCTGGTTGCCTGCCTGTTTTCAGTGAACATCCTTCCGGTTTTAAAGGATCTGACCTTTGAGCGGATTGTTTTCCAGATCCGTTTGATCCCGGTTCATACGATCACGTTTCGGCCACTGTTTTCCGCCTATGTGTATCTTTTCCTGGCACTTTTTGTGACCGCTGCCCTGCACAGGATTTCCACAACCCGACTGCGGCAGGTGGTTTTCCAGAGCCTGGCCAGAAGCTGGCCTGCTTTTGCCGCCATGGCCCTGTTCGGTGCCATGGGACAGGTGATTTCCTATACCGGCTACGAGCCGGGGTTTGCCGATCTGGATACGGCCCGAAACATTCCCTGGATCATTTCCCAGGGCCTGGTGCAGTTCACCGGCGGGTTTTATCCGGTTTTTGTGCCGCTGCTGGGCTGGGTGGGCACCTTTCTGACCGGGTACGGGGTGGCCTCGCTGATGCTGTTCGGCCAGCTGCAGGTCCAGGCTGCCGAGCTGCTGGGTACTTCCGGGGTCTGGCTGGCAGGAGCCCTGGCTGTAGGGTGTTCTCTGGGCTCCATCTCATCGCCTTTCAAGGTGGCCCTGGCCACCGCCATGGTGGGGGCAGTGGGCAGGGAAGGAACCATCCTGCGCTACACCATTCCTCTTGGTATCATCGCCTGTCTGCTGGTGGGGGGTGTTGTGTGGATGGCGGCCTGAGAAAGGCGTTATGAGACAGCCCTGGCAAACGCCCGGGGCATTCGGGTAACTTTGTTTTCAAGATAATTGAAAAATACGATACCGGTTTTGCCTTCAAGGATCAGGGTGTTGGTCGTGGCATTGGTCATCCGGTAGAATATGTCACACCCGTATTTGTTGAATTCTCCTGCTGCGATTTCACATGTGAGCCGGTCCCGGTGCAGGGCCTGGGCTTTGTAGACCACTGCCAGGTCTGAGATAATAATGGCACAGCCTTCGATATCTGCTTCAGTGTAACCAATGTGATGGAGAAACCGGATTCTGGCTTCATGAAGCAGGGAGATAAAGGCATCGTGTCCCACATGGCCGGCATAGTTGATATCTTGTATTCTAACATCCAGTTCAGTTGAAAAGAAATAGGTATCGGGCAGTTCAAATCTGATTCTTGCCATGGCTTTCCTTTTATTTTCGAGGTGTTATTGTGTTTCATGGATGGAAAAGACGCGTGGATTGTTTTCCGGCTGCAGGACTCTCAGAGCCCGGATGTCAGGGCTGCCTTTTGGCCGGCGATGCGGCCGAACACGATACATTCGGTCAGGGCACATCCCCCCAGCCGGCCGGCGCCGTGGATTCCCCCGGTGATCTCGCCTGCTGCAAAAAGACGGGGAACGGGGCGGTGGTTCAGATCCATCACCCGGGCATCGACATTGATCCTCAGCCCGCCGGGTGTGTAATGCACTTTGGGCCACAGACCCATGGCATAAAAGGGCGGAGACGCTATTAAACAGGTGTTTTTGTCGGGCAGTTTCCCAAACCGGTCTTTTTTGCCGGTTCTGATCAGCTGGTTGTAGTCAGTCACGGTTTTTTCCAGGGCATCAGGGGGCATTTCCCAGGCATCGGCGAGCTGGGTGAGGGTTTCAAATTTTTTGATTTTCTGTGTTTTCAGGCAATGGGAAAGGCTGTCTGAATCTTTCTGTGCCCCTTTTGCATCCACGATACCGGCGCAGGTACGTCCGCAGGCCAAAATGGCATCACTTCTGGTCCGGCGGTCTGCCCATTCATTGACAATACGGTTCCCTGTTTCAGGGTTCACCAAGATACCGGCCGGAAAGATACTGTAAGAGGCAAACCGGCAGCCTTTGCCGTATCCTTTTTCCTCAGCGCAGCCCCAGGGCCCCAGCTGCATCCAGGACAGATGAAGGGGCATGGCATGGATTTTCAGGGCGGCAACAAGGCCTTCTGCAGTGGCGCCCTTGTGGTTGGTGGTCTGCATGGTTTCATCCAGGCGGGGATTGTGGCAGCTGCGAAAGGCCACGTCACTGCCGAAACCGCCTGTGGCAAGCACCACCGCCCGGCGGGCCCGGATATTTTTTGTTTTGCCTGAAGCATTGTCCGGTTTTGCAGTACCAGGGGGTTCCTGCACATCTGACCGGATACGAACACCTGTCACAGTGCCGCTGTTATCGGTTATCAGGCCTGCCATGGCATGCCGGGTGTGTACGGGTACCTGGAGCTGTTCAAGCTGCCTGATCTGGGCTTTGGTAATATCACGGCCGGCATTGTGCACAATGGTGACACACCGGGCTGTGGAATGGCCCCCGAATTTGTCCAGGCGGTCCTGAAACTGGACACCGAGGTGTCTGGTCCAGTCAATGGCCTCTGCCGCGTTTTGTGCAAATAGTTCCACGAGTTCCGGCTGGTTAAGCCCAAGTCCGGCCCGCATGATATCATCATAAAACATTTGCGGCGAATCGGTTATCCCCCGGCGTTTCTGCATGAAATTTCCGGGTGCTGACAGGCCGCCGTCACTGATGCGGGTATTGCCTCCGGTGATTTTCATTTTTTCAAAAACCAGGACAGAGGCCCCTGCCTGCCGGGCTTCAATGGCGGCAGACAACCCGGCAGCACCGCTGCCGATGATTATCACATCCGTGGAGGAATGCCAAAAATTTGCCATGCGGTCACCTTTGATGTTTTTTACAATTGCACAATCCTGACTGTATAACATACTCTCCGTGTGCAGAAAAATAGTTTTGCTGCCTGGCCTGCAATGATTTTTAATTTCACATCCAGAATAAATATCTGACCATGTTTTTGAAAAGGACCCGGATAATGCCGGCCCCGGATATTAGAAAAAAACCAATAACACCAAAAGTTACTTGACTATATGAACATAATTCATTAATATATTTCTGTTCAAAATATATTAAAATGAAACTTTTATAATAAAAATATTCATTTATATTTTTATTCAATGCATAATACAAAGATGAAAGGAAATGGTTATGTGCGGTATAGCAGGATGTTTTGGTGTCAAGGATGAAAAAACCATTAATAAAATGCTGGATGCGCTGACGCACCGGGGCCCCAATGACAGGGGGATTCACAGCGGTGACAATTTTACGTTGGGCCATACCCGTTTGTCCATTGTGGATGTTGCCACCGGGCATCAGCCCATTCTGACACATGACGGGGAAAAAGGCATTATTGCCAATGGTGAAATATATAACTTTCAAGCGCTTCGGTCCGGGCTGACGTCCAAATATGAATTCAAAACCCTTTCCGACACAGAAACCGTTCTTCACCTGTACCAGGAATTTGGCCCGTCCTGTGTTGAAAAGCTGGACGGCATGTTCGCCTTTGCCCTGTTTGATGGAGATGATTTTCTACTGGCCCGGGATCCTGTGGGCATCAAGCCCCTGTATTACGGGTACATAGATGAAAAACTGTACTTTACATCAGAACTGGGGGCCATGAGCCTTGCCGGTGTCGAAGAGGTCCATGAATTTCCCGCAGGATATTATTACACCCCGGCGGAAGGTTTTGTCCAGTATTACAAAGTGCCGCCGGTAAAAGAACATGTAATGACCCAAAAAGAATCAGCTGCCAAGACGATACGGGAAACCTTTATCAGAAGTGTGAAAAAACGGCTCCTGGCCGATCCTGAGATCCCGGTGGGCTCTTTTTGCAGCGGTGGACTTGACAGCAGCCTGGTTGCCGCCATTGCTGCCGATGAAATTCCCAATCTTCACACCTATGTGGTGGGCATGAAAGACCTGAACGGAGAACTCAGTGATGATATCAAAGCCGCCCGGATCGCAGCAAAACACATTGGTTCCACCCATCATGAATATGTTTTTACCGAAGAAGAATATTATGAAGCATTGCCCATTGTTATCAACAAACTGGAAACCTATGACCCGTCTCTGGTTCGGTGTGCAGTCCCCTGTTATTTTACCTGCAAGGCAGCTGCTGAACACTGTACCGTGGTGTTGACCGGTGAAGGTGCGGATGAAGTGTTTACCGGATATCATTATATGAAACACTTTCCAGTTGATAAACTGAATCTGGAGGCCCGGCGGTGCATTCAAAATCTGCACAACATCAATCTGCAGCGGGCTGACCGCATGGGAATGCTTTTCAGCCTGGAACTGCGGGTGCCGTTTCTGGATGTGGAAATGATCAAGCTGGGTATGCTGATACCCCCTGAATTGAAAATACAGGAACATAATGGGGCCAAAATTGAAAAATGGATTCTCCGGGAAGCGTTCCAGGGCACTGATTACCTGCCCGACGAGATTTTATGGCGGTACAAGGTGCAATATACCCAGGGTGCCGGATGCGAAGATTTGGGGGAACGGCTCGCCAACCAGATGAGCGATGAAGAGTTTACAGAGATCAAAGCCCGTCACCCCAAAGCCGTCATCAACAGCAAAGAGGCTGCCTATTATTTTAAAATTTTCAGAGAGTATCACCCCCAGGATTCCATTCTCAACTCCATCGGTATCTGGACAGGATTTGATTTTGCCGAGGAAAGGGAAAAAGTGCATGGTACTGTGGATGGTGACCTGAAACATAACTGGTCTGAAGACCAAAAAGCGGTATAGACAAATAGAGAGGAAAATATGAATCTATTGGGCCTTGCCGGCGGACAATACCGGCCACTGACACAGGATCAGATAGAAACCATACATAACGCATCCCTGTCCATTCTGGAGAAAACCGGTTTTTCCTATGAATCCGGACTTGATGATACACTGCAGCTGCTGGCGGATAACGGGGCAGCAGTAGACAGTAAAGCAAAGCGCATCCGGTTTGACCGGGACATGATTATGGAAAACGCCAAAAAAGCAAATGAACAGGTCATCCTATACAGCCGGGATGGCAAACATGATCTTGATCTGACCGAAGAACGGGTTCATATGGGAACCGGTGGCGCGGCCATCCGGATTCTGGATCCCCAAACCGGCGAAAGGCGGGCCACCACATTAAAAGACCTCTACAATGTATCCCGCCTTGTGGACCAGCTGGCAAATATCCATTTTCTGGTCAGACCCTGTATTCCCACTGATATTGATAAAGCAGATTATGACATCAATATGTTTTATGCCTGCATGGCTGCTTCAACCAAGCATGTCATGTCCGGTGTGAATGATGAACAAGGTCTTGAAAATGTTATTGACATGGCTTCCATCATTGCCGGGAGCAGGGAGGCTCTCCAGAAAAAGCCATTTATTTCAGTGATCACCTCCTTTGCCATCAGCCCTTTAAAACTTTGTACCCAGTCCACACGGATTATGCAGGCTGCAAACCGCCACCTGATTCCTGTGGTTTTGTCCAGCGCACCCATGGCCGGTTCCACTTCGCCGTTGACCATGGCAGGCACCCTTGCCCAGCTCCATGCAGAGCAGCTGGCGGGTATTACCATATGCATGCTGACCAATTCCGGGGCACCGATTTTATATGGCGGCATTCCAGGGCTTGCCAATCTGGCCACCATGGGATACTCAGGCGGTGCTGTTGAATTCGGCATGATGAATGCAGCTATTTCCCAGCTGGCCCACCACATCAAAGTGCCCAATTACAATTCTTCCGGTCTGTCGGACAGCAAAGTACCTGATATCCAGGCAGGATGGGAAAAAGCCCTGACATCCATACTGGCGGCCATGGGCGGGTCCAATTATATCCATCACAGTGCCGGCATGCTGGAATCCATGCTCACCATCGCCCATGAACAATTTGTTATTGATGATGAAATTGTGGGAAACTGCATGAAAGCACTGAAAGGCATAACAGTGGATGAAGATCACCTTGCGCTGGAAGCCATAGAGAACACAGGTCCTGGTGGAAATTTCATGACTTCCCCCCATACCATGGCCCATATACGATCAGAATATTTTTCCGGTAATGGCGTGACCGACCGGAAAAATCTGGGCAAATGGGAAGAGGGCGGCAGTCTGGATGCCAGAAAGCGGGCGTCAGACATTGCACAAAATATGCTTTCCATGCCGGCCCCTGCACTAATTTCTCCGGACGCAGACAAAGAAATCAGGGGAAAATTCAACATTTTGATATAATTTGTGCGCATGTTCCAGCCGGCCTGCCGGCTGGAACATGCAGTTCATCACAGTTTTTTGGAATAAAGCATACATTAAAGTACCAAGGATTCAGATGCCAGGGCAGCCACCGTGTCCACTTTCATGCCCAGCTCAAAATGCTTGGACAGCTCTCCCAGCTGCCGGTGGCACGACAGGCAGGCCGTGGCCAGGTGTTTGAGTCCGGTGGCCCGCATCTGGTCCGCCTTGGGTTTGCCTGTGATCATGCGTTTTTTTGTGGTGGTGGAATCCTGAAGAAGTCCGCCGCCCCCGCCGCAGCATACCCCGTCCTCCCGATTGGGAATCAGCTCTTTTACACCGTGGCAGCACATGGCCAGCAGCTGCCTTGGGGGATCGTATCCACCGGATTTTCTGGCCACATTGCACGGATCATGGTAGGCGATTTCATAGGGGTGGACATCCGGGTCGAATGTGAGAATACCTTTTTGTGCATAGGAAAGGCACAGTTCCGGTATGCTGACCACGGTGAATTTCGGTTCTCTGCCCAGCAGCTGTGCCACTTTGCATTTTAGCACATGGTATCCATGGCCGCATTCACTTAAAACAAGGGCCTCTATCCCCAAAGCTTCGGCAGGTTCCACCACCATGCGGGCCATTTTCTCCGCCACATCATCTTTGCCCACAAAATACCCCCAGTTGGTGACATCGGTATGAAGGGAAGACAGGGTCCAGGTTTCGCCCATGGCGTAAAACAGCTTTGCCATGGCTGTCAGATGCATCAGGTTTATGCCCAGTTCCCGGGGATTGGGCAGGTACAAAAATTTGGATCCGGGCTGGTCATGCAGGATCTGCGCATCAGGGTCTTCCATGTCATCGGAAAACTCTTCGGACATCCATTCCACGGTTTCCACAAATTCTTCTTTGGTCAATCCGTTGACATCTCCCAGTTCCAGCCGGGTTTTGATGCCTTTTTTGATGTCATCGGGGATCTGGTCTGCAGCAGCGGCCAGTCCCCTGGCCCGGGTGACGACCAGGTCCATGGTGATGCCCATGGGGCACTCCTGGGTGCACCGGTTGCATACCAGGCAGTCCCAGAGCATGCTGCTGTCCACCAAAGCATCTTCCAGTCCCAGGGCAGCCATGCGGACCATCTGCCGGGGCATGGGTCCGCCGGGTCCGTCAAACCAGGTACACCGGGAACTGCAGACCCCGCAGGTCAAACATTCGTCAATATTGTCTCCTCTGGCCATTTTGTTGAGCAGTCCGGCCAGTTCTGTATCTTTGTCAGGGGTTGCGGTTTTCATAGTCAGTGTCCTTCACGAAATTTTGGCATCAGAAATGATACGGGCAAATGTCTGTGTTTCATTGGCAGCCACCGGGTGCCAGGATACTTTTTCCGGGGAAAGCCCGGGCATGGCCTGCATCTTTGCCATTTCTTTCTCGGCAATGGTACTGCCGTCCATGGACAGGCAGTTGTCTTGATGACACCCGGCCACAATGACCTTTTGCGCCCCGTTGAGCAGGGCTTTGAGTACCAGGTTCGGGCTGATGCGGCAGGCGCAGGGAATCTGTATCAGGCTGATATGATCTTTAAGGTCGAGGGGGCCGGCTGCCAGGGCGGCTGAGCGCTGGCAGGCCAGAACAGCTATCTGCCCTTTCTTTACCTGGTCCGCCACCTGGTCTGTGGAAAACATCTCCGATGTAATGGCAAATGCAGGGCAGCTGGCCACGCACAGGTGGCATCCCGAACAGGTGCCCGGCACAATTTCCGGCCGGTCTTTGTCATTGAGCACAATGGCCTGGTGGGGGCAGATGCGCAGACAGGTGAGGCACTGGGCACATTTTTTCTGGTTCACTTCCACCCCGTATTCCCGGGCAGTACCTGCAGCATCCAGGTCTGCCATAATATAATCCAGTTCTGCTGCCAGATCGGTATCATCTACTTCATCATGACAGGTTCCGGCAAAATAAATCCCTTTTCTCGGGCTTTTGGTCAGCCGGTGGCGGACATTGGGGGATTGTAAAAACCCTTCTCTGTCCTGTTTCTGTTTTAACAGCCGGGCTGCGCTGCTGATTTCTTCGCCAGGTACAGGGGTGGCCGGGAGGACCAGGGTGCTGCAGGATAAGGTGATGGGAATACCGGGAAGGGTGGCCTCATCAAGGGTCAGGGAAAACTTGCCTTGCGTTTTCTGTATCTGGATATCTGCCGGGTTTTCCATCCGCAGAAACCGTACCCCTGCTGTGCGGGCCTGGTCATAGAGCTGCTGGCCCAAAGCGCCGTGCACCAGCATTTTGTGCATGATTACCGTGACCTGCCTGCCGGCGGCCCGTGCAGCCGTGGCAGAAGTCAGGGCCTGGCGGGCCCCTTTTTTGTATGCAGGTCCGGTGTAATCTAAAAGGATGGCAATGGGGCCGGAAAGCTTTTCCGCGGGGGTGCGGGAAAATTCCGCCACTTCCATGGCCCCGGCAAGGGGGGCTTTTTCGGCAGGTTGTATGTATTCCGGTTCAGGCGCGGCAATGATGGCCCCGCAGGTCAGGGATCTGCGTATGCCGTTCTGTTCATACCAGACAGTGAAACAGCCGGCGGTTCCGTCCACACCCAGGATTCTGTCCGGGGCTGTGAACACGGGTTCCTGGTCATCATCCAAGGACGGCTCCCCAGGGAGGGTGTTTTTGCCAAAGCAGGTTGTTCTGTACCCCTTTTCTGCAAGGGTGCGTGTGACCGACAGGGCCTGGGCCCCGTCTCCCCAGACCAGCAGATCTGTGGTTTTTTCCGGGACATGTCCCATTTCTTTCAGGACGTTTGCAGCTGCTATACAGCCTTCCTGTCTTGCGCCCAGGATATCCTTGGGACCGGCTGCACACCCGGCCGCATGGATTCCCTCGGGTAAAGCGGTGTCCGGCGTGTTGAAAAATCCCCAGCTGTTAGGCAGGATTGCCAGCTGGTCCTTTAGTTTTTTCAGTTCCGGTGACGGGGCCATGCCCACGGAAAGCACCACCAGGTCATAGGTTCTGGCTGTCCTGGACCGGGTGCCGGGCTCTTCGGTCACCAGGCGCAGGCGGCCGGTTTGTGCATCTGTGAGTATTTCCGCCGGCACGCCCTGGACCATGTCAATTCCAGCGGACATATCTGCAGCCAGGCACCGGGTTTCCTTGCCGATGGTCTGCAGGTCCATGTGGAACAGGGTGATGTTGGCATCCGGCATAATATGCAGCAGCTTCCGGGTATGGCGCAAAGAGATTTTGCAGCAGACCTGGGAGCAGAAATCGCGCTGCAACAGCCGGTTTCTGGAACCCACACACTGGATAAAGGCAATGGCAGGGGCGGCGGCATTGCCCAGAAAATCTTTCAGGGTTTCTTCTTTGAGCATCTGGTTCAGCTGGGCCGTGGTGATGACCTTGTCATGCTCTGTGAAATGAAGGCCCGGCAGCAGGGCGGGGACAGGATCAAACGGTGAAAATCCCGTGGCCAGTATGATCCTGGCGGCCGGGATCGCCTCGCCGGAGGTCAGGCGGACGGCAAATCCCTGCCCGGTATTTTCAAGGGTATCCAGGGTGGTATTGAGGTGAACACAAATTTTCGGGTGAAGGGCTGTCTGGTGCGCCATGTCCTGGGCCAGGCAGGCCCCGCACTGCCGGCAGGCATCAGTGGCCATGCAGGCCCAGGATGCGGCATGGCCGCCCAGCCGGTCTGCGGTTTCAACAAGGTGCACTGTTATACCCGCATCTCCCAGGGTGCCGGCGGCTGCCATGCCGGCAACTCCGCCCCCCAGGATCAGGACGCTGTCAAAAGAAGGTGTCATATATGCCTCCAAAGAATCATCTGGAAAATTCAACCATTTTTACACAGCAGTCTTACCACATTCCCGGGTGAAAAAAAACGGTTTTAACATCTGCAATGCTTCCCCCTGAATGAGGAATATGCTATTCAAAGGAAATATGAACACCTGGATCACAAAAAACGGCATCCGGATTCACCGGATCATCTGTCTGTATGCCAATGTGTATGTGGTGACCGGCTATGGCCACTGTATTCTGGTGGATACCGGGCCTGCGGCATTTCAGAGGTTTCTTGCAAGGCAGTTGCACCGGCTGGGTATCACGCGCATCCACAAGGTGATCCTCACACATACCCATTATGACCATGCCGGCAATGCCGCTTTTTTGCAGAAAAAATTTGGGAGCAGGATCATGGTGCATCCGGCAGAGGCAGGATATCTCAGAAAAGGGCTGTCTTCTGTGCCCGGGGGCATCACCTTTTTTGCACGGATCATGGAACGCCTGGCAACCGGCATTGAACCGAAACAACTGGTATTTCCCGGGTGTGAACCTGATGTAATGCCGGCTTCAGAAATCAATAGACCGTTTTTTGACATGCCGGTCACTGTCATGGCAACCCCGGGGCATTCTTCCGGCTCAATAAGTGTGGTGGTGGATCGGGAAATCGTTCTGGTGGGGGACTGCATGTTCGGCGTGATCCCCAAAAAAATCCTGCCGCCCTTTGGGGATGATGTCGGGCAGATAATACACTCCTGGCAGCAGCTGCTTGCCACCGGGTGTCACACCTTTCTTCCCGCCCATGGTTTCAGGGTGTCCAGACCAACGGTTAAGAAAAATATTGCGGTCCTGAGCCCCTGACAGAAACAGGATGAAAAAGGTGATCAGGTTCAGGATGGCTGAGGATCAGGTGGTGCCGGCTGGACGGTTGTCCGGTAAGATCCGGTCCTTTTTGCGATATGCCTGGTCCTGGCTTTTTGCGATCAACTCTCCCGTGTCTTCATTTATCACCGTGATGTCATACAAAGAGGTGCGGCGGCCTTTGTGGACTTCCCGGGCGTCAGCCACGAGGCGGTCACCGGGAAAACTGGGTTTTAAAAAACAGATGCTCACATTCAGGGCCACCGCCACCCGGCCGTGGGAATTGCAGGCAGCGGCAAACGCCATGTCACTGATGGAAAATATCACCCCGCCATGGGTGGTGCCGTGGAAATTGGTCATGGCTTTGGTGATGGTCAACGACACCCGGCTGTGGCCCGGGGCGGGAATTTCCACCCTGGCCCCCAGGTGGCCGGCAAAGGCATCTTTTAGGATGTGATCCAAAACTTTCTGGTCGCAGGCGTTATGGCTCATGGCTGTCGATCCTGTTCCTGGATTATGTTTCAGGCAATATTTTTCATTGTTCCCGGGCAGGTTTTTTTAAAAATAGGGAAAATACCATCCCGCAAAGAGAGATGGCCCCTGCCACCACAAAGGGGGGGGTCAAAGACTGGGTGGTATCAGCCAGATAACCGCCCAGGGCCGGGCCGATGGACTGGCCGATACCAAAAAAAAGGGTGATGAAGCCCAGGGCTGCCGGGGCGAATCTGGGTCCGGCAAAATCCCCGGCCGCCGCCGCCATGATGGTGGGGATACTCCAGGCGGTAAGACCGAACAATATGGCGGAGATATAAAATCCGGCTTCCACCTTGACCAGGGCATATACCAGATAGGATGTTCCCAGAACCAGATAGGCAAGGGCGGCGCCTCTGCCTCTTCCGATTTTGTCTGATATGCTGCCCCAGATCACGCCGCAGAAGATGCTCAGCCCGCCAACCATGGCCCATAACCCGCCTGCCCAGGCCTGGCTGTACCCCATCTCATTTACCAGGTAAGCGGCAAAAAACACCATGTAAATTATATAGGACATGCCGTAAAAAAAATACACCACCCCCAGAAACCACAGGGACTTCATTTTATACACACTGCCCCAGTCCAGGGCAGATACTTTGGCAGCCGGTTGCGGGTTGTTCAGGCTTTCTGGTTGTCCCACCGGCACCAGGCCTTTGTCAGCAGGCTGGTTGCGCAGAAAAATACCCACCAGCACTGCCACCGCCAGCACCAGGGTACCCAGGATATACCAGGAATACCGCCACCCGTCTGCATTATATGATTTTAAAATATAGGGTACGATCAAACCGGATAAAAATGTGCCCAGCCCGATGCCGGCAGACACGATGCCGGTGGCAAACCCGCGTTTTTTAATGGCAAACCAGGCCGATCCTAAAGCCATGGCCGGCACAAAAGCGGCCCCGTTGCCAAGACCGGTAAGAAGCCGCATGGCAAAGGCAAAGCCGAAAGACTGTGCAAGCCCTGTCAGGATCATGGTCACGCCCATGAGCCCTAAAGCTGCTGTAATAACCGTTCTGGGACCGAATCTGGCAGCCAGGAATCCCCCGATGATGGCCATGGAAAGATACCCGATGAAATTGCCCGTACCCAGCAGGCCCAGCTGGGTATAGTCAAAAGAAAGCCCGTCCTTCATGGCCGGCAGCAAAAGGGTATAGGCCATCCGGCCGAACCCGTGGGCTGCCACTGTTGTCATCAGTCCCATGAAAATGACGATCCATCCATAATGCAGTTTTTTCTCCATGCGGATCTCCTTTTTTTTCCGGGTAAGGCAAATGATATGTTTTTATTGAGGATGACAGACATTTTATCTACCATTCTTAGGTCCTGACATGCAATTGTTTTTGTGTCCTGGTCCCGGTAAAATCGGTTCTCTGTGAAAGAGAGGCGTCTGAAAAGCCAATTGCATCGATTTTCATACTGTTGGTTTTCTACTTGTCCGGGACAAACCCCTTATTCAATAATTATAATATAATTTCAATTAGTTATGATAAATACCGAATGGGGGTTGATTTTCTATTGCCAACGATATATTGCTTGGGCCTGTTATGCATATTTTTGCAGCACACAGCACCTAAGGAAAAACATTATGTCCTGTATTTTACTGTATCTTGCCCTGGGATCGGTGGCAGGGGTACTGGCCGGCCTGCTGGGAATAGGCGGCGGACTTGTGATTGTTCCCATGCTGACCTTTGTTTTTACAGGCCAGGGCGTTGCCCATACCCATATTCTGCATCTGGCCCTGGGCACCTCGCTGGCCAGTATTGTTTTTACCTCCATTTCCAGTCTCAGGTCCCATCATAAACGCGGTGCCGTCATCTGGCCGGTGGTGTTGAAGATTACCCCGGGTATCCTTTTCGGCACGTTTCTGGGCACCTGGATAGCAACCGGGCTGTCCACCAATTTTTTAAAGGGGTTTTTCGCGCTGTTTTTATGTTATGTGGCCACACAAATGCTGCTGGGTATAAAACCCGCACCTGCCAGAGACATTCCCGGCCCAGGGGGGGTATTTGCTGCCGGCAGCATCATCGGACTTTTTTCCAGCTTTGTGGGGATCGGGGGAGGTACCCTTTCTGTACCGTTTCTCATGTGGTGCAACACCGTGGTGCACAAAGCCATAGGCACGTCAGCTGCCATCGGTTTTCCCATTGCCGTGGCCGGCACCCTGGGGTATGTTGTGAATGGACTCAGCGCAGAGGGCCTGCCCCCCTGGAGCCTGGGGTTTGTAAACCTTGGCGCCCTGGCCGGTATTGCTGCAGCCAGCGTATGCACTGCTCCCTTAGGGGTAAGGCTCGCACATGCACTGCCTGTGGACAGGCTGAAAAAAATATTTGCCATACTGCTCTATGTGGTAGGCGTGCGAATGGTGCTTTCCATATGGTACGTGCAATAGTGCAGGTTCCTTACCGGCCAGGCCTTGCCGCACGAGGAGCCGGCAGCCGGACCCGGGAAATCGCCCTTGCCCGTGCCAGGGTGCGCCAGTTTCAGCAGTGCTTCTGGAAATAATCCAGAGAAGCCGGGGCAGGAAGCAGAAGCGGCCGGAGCAGAGCTGGATAACATGCCAAAACTGGTCCAGCATGCCCCCCGGCTGCAACCTTTGTGCTGGTATTACCCGGTGAACCCTTTTGCCAGTGCAGCGGCCAGGATAAAAAGGGTGACTGCCAGGGCCGCAGGTTCTCTGACAGGGTGGCGGAAGGCAGATACCAGTGGGAAAAAGAACACCCCTGCAAAAAGGCCGCATAAAAACCCGAACACATGGGCCCAGATATCGGTGTTTTCCCCATGGCTTAAAAATGCCATCAGGGTGGCACCGGCAATGAGCGGCAGAATCCGGTCCCGCTTGCGAAGGGGGCCTTTGCGCATCATCTGAAAGGCGGACAGCCCGCCGGCAGCCCCCATGACCGCGGTGGAAGCACCGATGGACAAAAGGGCATTGCCGTGGAATCCTGCATTGACCAGGTTGCCGCAGGTGCCGGCAAACAACAGGAAAAACGCACCGGTGCCGTATCCGGACAACCGGATCACCGGTCCGGCAAATAAAAGGATGCCTGCCAGATTCCCCAGCAGATGGCCGGTGTCTGAATGCAGAAACAGGGCGGTGACAGCCCGGAACGTTTCCCCCTGGCGGATGAACATGGCAGATGCCCCATAGGCCAGGATATGGTCCCACCGGGTGTCGGTCATGTCAAGGTACAGGTGGATGACACACAACAGGCCCATGATGACAAAGGCGGCCGGGGTGGTGAACCCGGAAGGCCCGGCCGGTAGACCGGGCAGCAGATCCTGAGCGGTCCGGTTTTCTTTGAAATAAGCGGCCACATGGAATCTGGCTGCTGCTGCCTGGTCCTGCGGGGTAAAGATATCCATCCCCTTGGGACCGGGGCGCTTCCAGGCCGCAATATTCTGGGAGGCCAGTACCAGCAGGATCAGATCAGCGGACTGTGAAGAACGGTTCGCAAAAATGCGTTTCAATTTATCCTGGTTCTGTGGTAAATGCATATGCATGACCAATAGTCTATCTTAAGTACAGGAGAAAGAAAAGTATGCAGATTATTCGGTTCAGGGCACCGGACAACAAAGTGTACACAGGGTGCGGTTATGACGGTGCCACCGCATCCGTGCTGGAAAAAGATGTTTATGCCGGGATTGCTGATACCGGCAGGCGGCTGGCAGTGGTAAAACTGGAAGTCCCTGTTATCCCGGGTGCTATTTTCTGCATCGGGCTCAACTACGGGGGCCATGCAAAGGAAACCGGCATGGACCTTCCCCGGTACCCGGTGGTGTTCATGAAAAATCCCGGAGCGGTAACCCCGCATCACAGTGAGATCGTTATTCCCTTTTCCTGTCTGGAAACACCAGAGGTGGATTATGAAGCGGAACTGGGGGTGGTGATCGGACGACCTGCCAAACATGTGTCCGAAGCCGATGCCCTGGATTATGTGCTGGGGTATACCTGCGCCAATGATGTGTCTGCCCGGCGGTGGCAGAAACATGCCGGCGGGGGACAGTGGGTCCGGGGAAAAAGCTTTGATACCTTCTGCCCCCTGGGACCGGTTCTGGTAACACCTGAGGAGGTGCCTGATCCCCAGAACCTGGTCATTGAAAGCGTGCTCAACGGCCAGACTATGCAGAAAAGCAATACCAGGGACATGATTTTTTCGGTGGCGCAGCTGATTGCCTTTTTATCCGAGTCCACCACGCTTGCGCCAGGCACCCTGATTCTCACCGGTACACCTGAAGGTGTGGGGTTTGCCAGAAAACCGCCGAAGTACCTGATGCCCGGAGACCATCTGCAGACCCGGATCCAGGGAATCGGCACCCTGGAAAACCATGTGGTAAAAGAAAACAGGGCATAAAAAAACAGCCCCCTGAAACTCCGGGACTGCCGGTTTTTCAGGGGGACTGCCATACGGGTGGTGGTGTTTTACTGTGTGCTGGCGGCACGAAACCTCAGGCCCTGCCTGTGGCTGCCGGATACGGGATCGGCCTAATACCTGCCGCAGCCATACCCTTGTCCGCCACTGTATTTTCGACCCTGGCCCGAACCATATCCCTGACCCTTCCCGGGACAGTTGCCTTTGCCATAGCCTTTGTGATATCCCTTGCCCATGCCCGGGCCGAACCGGAGTTCAGGGGCCACTTTTTTGGCTGCCAGCATGAAATCAATCCGGTTTTTCTGGAGCTGTTTCATAAGATCGGCAGCCTCGTCTGACAACCGGGTCAACTCGGCCCGGTCAGGTGCAGAGGTTTCCATGAGCAGACGGATCTCATTGTGTTTCTGCATCAAAGATGTCCGCAGTTCATAGGTGTCGTCAATGAATGTCTGGCGCAGGGCCGCCAGTTCATCCTGCTGGGTCTTGGACAGATCGTTGTAGGCATTTTGGCCAATACCGGGACAGTTTGTGCCCGGGCCGTAAACGCCCATGCCTTTTCCCGGTCCCCGGGAAAAAGCCTGGGTGGCCATAAATGTTATGCCGATGAGTGCGGTGATGAGAATAATTGTCTTTTTCATGATGGTTTCTCCTTTGGTGTACATTATTGGTTGTTTCAGATATTTCACATGCTTTTGCTGATATCTGTATTGTCTGGTAAATGAATAGAGCAAAGCGCGTGCCATGGAAGAAATATAATTATATCTTATTGAAATTAAAGTGATAATTTTATTTTTTTGTTATGTGGGTTTCAGGTGATCTCCATATGCGGTTGTGTCTTTTTTACCCGGTTCCGGTATCCACCCGGGTATTTTGTATGCAGTTTGCCAATGGTTTGGGTGTTACAGAAAGACACGGCCGTCCTGGCTGGGGGAAACCGGTATCTGTATGCCGTTCTCCAAGCGTCCTGTGTCCGGCCCGGGATTCTGCCGGGCCACTGAACCATGACACCTGTATAACACAGTATGTATTGCATCTGGTATGGTCTTTGCTATACAATCAAAACCATGAAAAAGTTTTTGCCCACATCATTTTCCACCTTTATCTCCCCGCTCATGCTGGCAGGGGTGCTTGTGGTGCTGACCCCTATTTTTGCGGTGCTGACCCTGGACCGGATGGAAAAGCTCAAATCCCACATAACAGACCAGCAGCTGGCCAAAGGCGTTTCCCTGATACGGACCTTTGAGGCCGGCACCCGCACCGGTATGATGACCATGCACTGGGGGATTCGGCGGATCCAGGACCTGCTCCGGGAAACATCAATGCAGCCTGATGTGGTATATATCATGATTGTTGCAGACAATGGCACCATTCTGGCCCACAGCAACCCTGCACAGGTGGGTGAGGTTCTGACAGATCTCCCGGATGCCGGTTTTCAAAATGAAGAGGCTGCTGCGCCGGCATCCCACCGGTCCCGGATGGTAGACAAGGAAAAGGTGTTTGAGGTATATAAATTGTTTACCCCCATGGAAAGCAGGTTCCCGGGACGTCATATGCATATGCGCGGCATGTACATGATGATGAACCGCCCGGAAACAGGGCCGCTGCCAGATACGGAAAATGGAGCGAAAAAAAATTTTGCCAGAGAGGAAAATGCCGTGATCCTGGTGGGTCTTTCCATGGAACAGGCTGACCAGGCCCAGGCCAGGCTGCTGCGGCATGCGGTCAGCCAGGGGGTCATATTTTTTGTCATGGGATGTGCCGGTATTTTTTCTCTCATGGTATTCCAGGCGTTTCGCACCACAAAAGCCCGTCTGATAAGTGTCAAAGCCCTTTCAGAAAAATTGAAAAAAGAGGTGGAAACCACCAGACACCTGGCTGCCGTCGGCAAGCTGGCAGCCGGGGTGGCCCATGAGATCAGAAATCCCTTAAGCTCCATCAAGGGTTTTGCCACCTATTTTGAAAAACGGTATAAAGACAATCCTGATGACGTGGAAACCGCCCGGATCATGGTTCAGGAGGTGGCGCGCATCAACCGCTCCATCACCCAGCTGCTGGAATTTGCCAAGCCCATGGGTGTGGAAAAAAAACAGGTGGATATCCGGGAAATGATCGCCCATTCTTTAAAACTGCTGGCCCATGACCTGGAAAAAAAAGCCATCACCACCCAGGTGGATATGCGGTCTGCCCGGTCCCGGTTTTATACGGATCCGGACCGCATGAACCAGATTCTGCTTAATCTGTACATGAACAGCCTGGCTGCCATGAATCACGGGGGCACCCTGCAGGTGACGGTTTTAGATATTCTGCCGGACCAGGATCTGGAGATCCGTGTCACAGACGATGGCTGCGGCATGGACGATGCCCTGCTGGCGGATATTTTTGATCCCTATTTTACCACCCGGCCTGACGGTACGGGTCTGGGCCTTTCCATCGTGCACCGGCTGGTGGAAAAACTCGGGGGAAAAATACGGGTAAAAAGTGCCAAAGATAAGGGGACCACTTTTTTTGTCCGGCTTTTCAATTCCCCAAAGGATAATACCCATGAAATATAATATACTGGTGGTTGATGATGACCCGGCCCATGCACAGATGCTCAAAACCCTGATAACAGACTGGGGATATGCGGTGCACCTGGCTGATGACGGGGATACAGGTGTGGAAAAAGTCACCTCCCACAGCTTTGACATGGTGCTCATGGATATGAAAATGAAGCGCATGTCCGGCATGGATGCTTTGTCCAGGATATGCGCATACAACCCCTCCCTGCCTGTGATCATGATGACGGCCTATTCATCGGTTGATACAGCAGTGGAGGCGCTGAAAATCGGGGCCTATGATTATCTGACCAAGCCGCTGGACTTTGATAAGCTCAAATTGACCATTGAGCGTGTACTGGAGCGTATTTTGCTGCAGTCAGAAAACAAAAACCTGAAAGAACGCCTCAAATCCACCTCCTTTCACCACAATATTCTGGGGAAAAGCCCGGCCATGGCAGCCCTGCTTGATACCCTCAATATCGTGGCCCCCACAGACACCAATGTGCTGGTAACCGGGGAATCAGGCACGGGAAAAGAACTGGTTGCCGCTGCCCTGCATGACAACAGCCCCAGAAAAGACGGGCCCTTTGTGCGCATCAACTGCGCAGCCATCACCCAGACCCTTCTGGAATCTGAACTGTTCGGCCATGCCAGGGGGGCGTTCACCGGTGCGGAAAAAAAACGCAAGGGAAAGTTTCTCCAGGCGGACAAAGGCAGTATCCTGCTGGATGAAATCGGGGAAATGAGCCTGCCCATGCAGGCCAAACTGCTGCGGGTTCTCCAGGAAAGAGAGATCACCCCTGTGGGAAGCGATGAAACCATCCAGGTGGATGTGCGGGTGATTGCCGCCACCAACCGGGATCTGAAAACCATGGCGGAAAAAGGGGAATTCCGGCAGGATCTGTTTTTCCGTCTCAATGTGGTCAGCCTTGATATACCGCCCCTGCGGACCCGGCCCGAGGATATCCCGGAACTGGCACTGCATTTTCTGGGGCATTTTTCTAAAAAAAACCGCCGGGATATCAAAGGGTTTGCACCGGATGCCATGGATGCCATGATCCGGTATGCCTGGCCCGGAAATGTCAGAGAACTGATGAATGCTGTAGAAAGGGCCGTGGTTCTGGCCAGAACAGATTACATTACCCGGGCGGATCTGACCTTTACCGCCGAAGATACACCATTGGATTCTGTATTGTCTTCTCCGGGCTGCAGCCTGGAGAACATGCCCCTGTCCAGCATTGAAAAAGAAGCTGTCTTGTCCACCCTGGCCGCAGCCGGGGGCAATAAAAGTGAGACCGCCCGCCGTCTGGGTATTACCCGCAAAACCCTGTTAAAAAAACTCAAAGCATATGGCAAAGAAACATGACAGGGTTTTGTGAGATTTGTATCTCACACCTTGACAATACCGCATCATTTGCATACAAATTTTAGACTGCATACATATAAACCTGATGATTATGTGATTATACCAGATGCCCGAAATTTTTTTCGGGCATTCAAGGAGACGTTTTATGACAAATCCGCGGCATTACCTGTTTCTCACCTTTATCTACCTGCTGGTGGTGGCCGGCGTCTGTCTGCTGCTGGCAGTGCCTCTCAAGGCCGCATTCATGGCCAACTGGGGGTTTAATCTGCTGATTCTGGCAGCCCTGTGCGTAGGCATTGCCATCAATGTGTTCCAGATCCTGCGGCTGGAGCCTGAAATAAAATGGATCAAAAAATTTCGTACCGGAGACCCGGGGCTGTCCACTGTGGAGCCGCCCACCCTGCTGTCTCCTCTGGCCAAACACCTGGAAGAGATTCACCGGGACCGGTTCCGGCTGTCAGCCGGCTCCCTGAGTACGGTGCTGGACGGCATCCGGGGACACCTGGATGAGGCCAGAGAGATCTCCAAATATATGATCGGTCTGCTGGTGTTTCTGGGGCTTTTGGGGACCTTCTGGGGACTTTTGCAGACCATCGGTACCGTGGGCCAGGTCATCGGCGGCCTGGAGGTGGGCACCGGAGATTTTGTCAATCTGTTTGAACGGTTGAAGCAGGGGCTCCAGGACCCGCTCCAGGGAATGGGCACGGCATTTTCTTCTTCCCTTTTCGGTCTGGGGGGTAGCCTGGTTCTGGGATTCATAGATATCCAGGCCGGGCATGCCCAGAACCGGTTTTTCAATGAGATGGAAGAGTGGCTGTCCGGCGTTACCAGGCTGGTGGACACCGACGAGATTCCTGATGGCGGCCTGGCCGCATCTGCTGAACTGTTCCGGGGCATAGACAACAACCTGCGGGTATTGATCAACCAGGTGCACAAAAACAACCAGGCCATGTCAGCGCTGCTCAAACAGCAGCAGAAAAAACCTTCGGATTCATCTTCTGACCCGACAACCTGACAGGAGACAGCATGTTATCCAGAGCGCGGCGAAGCGCAAGTCCTATAACAGCCTGGCCCGGATATGTGGATGTCCTTTCAGCCCTGCTGATGGTGGTGATTTTTGTACTGATGATTTTTGTTGTGGCCCAGTTTCTGCTCAGTGAGGTGCTCTACGGCCAGAAAAACGAACTGGCCCGCCTGCACACCCAGGTGAACGAACTGGTTGAAATGCTGGGGCTGGAAAAAGAAAAATCAATTCAGCTGGAGACGCAGGTTTCCCGGCTGTCAGATACCATCATCGGCCTGTCTGAAGACAGGGAAATCCTCATGTCCCAGGTGGCGGATTATTCGGCAAAATCAGAACAGGACCAGGCAAAAATCAAACACCAGATGCTCACCATTGCCAGCCTTAATGAAGATATTACCGCCCTGCAGCAGGTCAGAGAAAAACTCGAACAGGAGGTGGGAGATCTGGCCGCCACTCTGGCAGCCAGGGACCGGGAGGTATCAGTGCTGCGGGACCGGTCCAAACGCCTGGCAGCCCGTCTGGCGGATAAAACAGAAACCACCATCCTGGCCCAGGAAAAAATAGAAGAACAGGATATCCGGATCCAGGCACTGTCTGCGGTACTGGCATCCCAGAAACAGGCCATTGAAAAAGAACAGCAGTTATCTGCTTCTGCCCGGGCTGAAGTGGCATTGCTCTCAGATCAGATCTCCAGGCTTACAGACCAGCTGGATATCATCAAAACCGCTTTGACCCGGGCAAAGGAAGCTGGTGAAAAAAAGGATGAAAAAATAGCAGATCTGGGCAAACAGCTGAATATTGCCCTGGCCAGAAAAGTACATGAACTGACCCGGTACCGGTCGGAGTTTTTCGGCAGGCTCAAACAGATCCTGGGGGAAAACCCGGCCATTGCTGTCCGGGGAGACAGGTTTGTGTTTCAGGCGGAACTGTTGTTTGCATCCGGTTCAGCCACCCTGGGGGGTGCAGGCAAGGAACATCTGGCCGCACTGGCCCAAACCCTTATTATGGTCGCAAAAAAAATTCCCGATGATATCAACTGGATTCTGCGCATTGACGGCCACAGTGACAAAGTGCCCATAAACAATGAATTTTTTTCCTCCAACTGGGAGCTGTCAACTGCCCGGGCCCTGTCCGTGGTCCAGTTTTTGAGCGGGCAGGGGATTCCGGAAAAACGCATGGCTGCTGCCGGATTCAGCAAATACCACCCCATTGACCCTGCAGATACCAAAGAAGCGTATCGGAAAAACCGGCGCATAGAAATCAAGCTCACCAGCTATTAGCTGTAAGGTGGGTTCAAGCCCGACCCCAGGCGCTGCCGGCTAGAATCGCTCAATGAGCCGGTTGATGAGGAAAGTGGATTCCCGCAGGGCCTGGCCGGAGAAAGGACCGAACCACTGGGAGATGGCGTTGAACTGCTGGATGAACCCTTGGGTGTCGTTATTCTCCAGCATGTCCAGATGCTGGTTCAGAGAGGTGATAAATTGTTTTAAAAGATTCCGCCGTTCTTTTGTGGCAAAAATGATCTGGGCATACAGCCCCGCGTCCTGGGCAAACAGCCTTCCCACCATACCCAGCTCCAGCCGGTAGATGGGACTGGAAAATTCCAGAGTCCGCTGGATATGCACCTGGCGCTCAAACAGAAACCTGCCAAAGCAGAAAGTGGCAAAATGGCGCAGTGCCTGAACGATTTCCATGATCTCATCATGTTCCTGCGGGGTGGACTGCACCAGGACCGCCCCCCACAGACCCAGCTGTTCCACCAGCCAGTGACCGGCGGAAGGATCACGGCCCGGTGTGACCACTATGATCTGCTTGTCCAAAGAGGTGGTGGTGGGGCCGAAAAGTGGATGGATGCCCAGAACAGGTCCTTTGTGACAGCGGCACATGGCAGCAACCGGTTCTTTTTTTACAGATGTCAGATCAGCCAGCAGGGCGGTTTCCGGCAGATACGGTGAGATCTTTTCAATAACCCCTGCGGTTTTTTCAATGGGCACAGACACCAGGGCCAGGTCGATATCAGCACACAGAACAGGGGCGTTTTCCCAGCCGGATTCCGTGAGAATCCGGACCTGGTACCCGGATTTTTCAAACAAAGCGGCAAACATGGCCCCCATCTGCCCGGAACCGCCGATGACCAATACCCTGGCATTAGGGCGGATGCCTTTGTGGTGCATGTCACAGGCCTGGTTGACCCGGGAGTGGCGCAGGATAACCCGGAAAAGGTCTTCTGTGACATCAGGATCCAGTTTTTTTTCTTCCGCCTGGGCTCTGAGCCGCGAAATCAGATCCTCTTCTCTGGCAGGATGAAAGACCGGTACATCGCAGGCTTTTTTAAGGGCCACCACATTTTTTACCTGTTCCTGACGCTTGGCCAGCAAAGAAAGGATATCTGAATCTATCCGGTCGATTTCATCCCGCAAAGGCTGGATCTGTTCTGTAAAGTTTTTCTGGTTTTTTCCCATGGCAAAAGGCCCGGACCTGCTCACGCGGCAAACTGTCTGGCCCGTTTCACCAGCAGCTGGTTGCAGTTTGCAATATTTTCCTTTGTATACATGGTGAATTCATCCCTGTAGCTTTCCTCCAGCAGTTGTGCAAACAGTGTGTGGTCAGACAGCCGGGTGCGGGTCACCCGGTTGATGAACGAATGGGTGGCATCAATGGCAGCCTGAATCCCTCTGGATGCTGTTTCCTTTTTTAATGGTCCCAGGTGGGCAGGACAGATGATGGCAGGTGCCAGGCTTTGTATGTATGTCATGGTGGACAAATATGCTTTTGCTCCCGTGAAAAACAGCGGCCAGAAGCCTCTGCCCGGAAAATGGAATCCCAGACTGTCAGAACAGAACACAATATCCTGGACCCTGGCTATGATGTTTCCGGGAGAATGTCCTGCAGCAGGTATCATCTCCAGGGTCACACCCCCGAGATCCAGAACGGCTGTGTCTGTGACAATCCGTGCATCAGAGAGGTCCGGCACTGTATCAATAGGGGGGCGGCCCGGGGTGATCCCCCTGTGCAAAAGGCCTTTGGACATGAAAGCATCTTCTGCCAGCATCACAGGCCCTGCCTTGGGGTGGGCGATAAATTCTTTAGCACCTGCTGCTGCCAGTACCACAGCATCGGGAAAGCGTGTCATCAGGCCGGGAAGCCCAGTGGCATGGTCTGAATGGGGGTGGCTTAAAATCAGATAATCAGGTGCCGCCCCCAGTGCTTCCAGCTGAGAAATAACCGCGTCTGTTATGCCTGAAATGCCGGTTTCAAACAGGGCAGTTGCTTTGTCTCCTGTAACCAGAAACAGGTTGATGATATAATTTCCCAGTACAGTGACCCGGTCGGACAGGGGCATGGGAAAGCCTGTTTCCTGGTTGTCAGCTTTTGCCGGCAGTTTTTTCATAACAGATCAATCCGCATTGCAGGCAGCGCTCTGCCTCATTAAGGGCATTTTTTTCAGAAAAGCCGGTGGATCCTGCATCAGCCTGTCCGGATGTCCGGCTGGTATGCGCTGTCTGGTCCTGTTTTTGTGTTGCCATGTCA
>Ga0102943_1000427_pt1 | contig 28401 bp, 22 predicted proteins | sample SalPonC_black_MG_FD_78174 | JGI IMG/M metagenome (GOLD analysis project Ga0102943, IMG submission 78174) | Salt pond soil microbial communities from South San Francisco under conditions of wetland restoration - Salt Pond MetaG... | ecosystem: Environmental > Aquatic > Marine > Intertidal zone >...
CACCTTCGATGTTTGTTCCATAGGCGTGAAGTTCGGATTTAAGGCCTGCTTCGGCAATGACTTCATGGCAGGCAGCAACGTATCTGGAGACGGAAAGACCCACGCCCAGGGGAACTACACACAAGTCAATAATAACATTCATTGGTAACTCCTTCTCAGGTTAAATTTTTTGATCCAGTACATTGTAGTCAGGTCCTGGAAACCTTGCAATAGAAGATTTTTCATATTTTCAACGCCGGGATGAAAAGGTTTTGTTTGACACAAAGGAAGCACCTGTCCTACATATTATAAAACAGCAACTGCCATTAACAATCCATTGCCTTGAAAATGTTAACCTTGATCGGAATCTGCTGATGCGTGCCTTATTATATAAAAACTTTCAGCCTGAGAATATTCCTGTACCGGATCACAGGATCATCCAGATGATCCGGTACTCCCTGAAAGAAGATGTTGACATCCAGCACCTGAGCTATCTGATAGCCTTAAATCCTGTTTTAACCGCCCAGATTCTGGGTTTTGCCAATTCAGCTTTTTTCGGCTTTTACCAATCTGTTGAAACGGTTTCTGAAGCGGTTGTTGCCATGGGCATCGATCAAGCCCGCAATCTGGTTTTGTGTTTTTCGGTTAAAGAGGCCTTGTGTAAAAGCGCCATACCTGGATTTGACAGCAACATATTCTGGGAAGATGCCCTGAGAAGAGGGATTGCTGCCCGGCAGATTTCCGTTCTTGTGAAAGCCCCTTTGGAGCAGGCGTTTACTGGCGGCATGATGCAGGATATCGGACTGCTGGTTCTTTTTTCCATCGCGCCTGACAAAGTTGACAGATGGGCTCTTTTAAGAGCCAATCTTCCGCAAAAACGGCATGAAATGGAAAATGAATTGTTTCACACCACCCATGACAGTGTCGGCGCATTACTGGCAAAAAAATGGCATCTGCCTGAAACCCTTGTCACTGCCATTGCCTCCCATCACCATACTGCCGGACAAAACCAGATCAGCCAAAGAACATCAGCAGACAGGAAAACCATCCTGTCATCTCTGATGATGCTGGCTGATCTTTGCAATGCCGCCTTTACCTGCTGGGACAAAGCAGCAGCATTGTCTCAACTCAAACAAAAGGCCGAAGAATTCTTCAGACTGGACGGGGATACAATAGAATCAGTATTGTCCCTTTTGCCGGATCAGGTCAAAGAGATATCCACTTCATTGGACATCAGTACAGGGACACAGCATGATTTCCATACCGTTATGAACCAGGCCAGTCAGAAATTGACGGAAAATACCATCAGTTATGTGGAATTGACCTGGAAACTGCAAAAATCCCTTCAACAAAGGGATGAGTATGCGGCAAAACTGGAAGCTGAGCTGGATATTGCCCGGGAAATACAAAAAAAACTGCAGCCGGACATTGACCGGATCCGTCATGTAGCGGCATTTAACATTCCTGCCTTGCATCTTTCAGGTGATTTTTACGACTATTTTGAAAAACCGGACGGCACCATCTGTTTCTGTCTGGGGGATGTTTCGGGAAAGGGAACATCTGCCGCACTCCTCATGGCAAAAACCATTTCTCTTTTCCGGTGTTTGAGTAAAATTGTTGATGATATCAGTCACATTGTTTCTCTGATGAACAATGAACTCTATGAAACCACCGCCAGAGGAATGTTTGTAACTTTTGTGGGCGGATGGCTTGATCCCCGCTCACGGGAAATATCCCTGATTAATGTGGGACATTTGCCTCCCCTGCTTGTAAATGAAAAAAATGTTTTCAAGATTCTTCCATCAGCACCTCCTTTGGGCATCATGCCGGATGTGGTGCATGTTGTCAGAAAATTTTCCCTTGCCGACAGCCGGTTGTATCTTTATACGGACGGATTCACGGAAGGCCGGATTACAAAAGAAAAATTCCCCGCCATTGAAAAAAAACTGGATTTGGATGGTTTTTTAAGGTGGCTGATCCAGTCCAAAAAAATGCAGCTGGATGACCAGATGAGCTGGATCAAAAAGCGATGCACTGATTATCTTTTGCCCCGGACAGATGATTTAACCTTGATGATTTTGTCTGGCGAATGATCCGAATTGTTGTTTACAAAAACCGGCTCAGTTAAACCGGTACGTTAGCTTCCAGGATCTGTAAGATCTCATCAATTTTCTGCTGGGCATTTTTTGTTTCCAGGGTGCAGCCGCCAGCCCCGGCATGGCCTCCGCCGCCGTAGCGCGCAAGCAGCTGGCCCACATTCACCCGGCAGTTGCGGTTGAAAATGCTGTGGCCGATACTCACCAGCACATGGCTCTTTTCAGGCCCGGTATACCGGAGTTTGACACTGGCGACGGTATCGGGAAACAGGCAGTAGATCAGAAACCGGTTTCCCGAGGGCACAGGATCCAGGTCCCTGAAATCTGTAATGGAAATCTGCCCCTGGATACGGGTATATTCCTTGAGGTAATCGGCATACACCTTGTTTTCCTGGATAACGAGATCACAGCGTTCCCTGACCATGGGATCAGCCATGACCGTTTCAATATCTTTGGTCCTGAGCATCTTTACCAGACGGTTCCAATAAGCTGTGTCTGTATTGTCACGGTTTTTGATGGTCATGGACAAAAGGACATGGGGATAATCCTGGGGGTGCAGCACCTGATCTTTGGTCAAACCGGCTGAATCAATGATATCGGTATGAAAAACCAGGTCATCAAACCGGCTGTCCAGATGTCCGGATGTTTTATAATATTTATGGATCACGCCGGCGGCTGAAGCAACAATTTCATGGGCCCCTTCAAATGCCTGATCCGGTTTGTTGGAAACATGGTGGTCAAACCACAGCGAACATCTGGGATCATAAGGCAGGTTGGCCACAATATCACCGGGTTTTATCTCTGCTTTTTTTTTCTGGACCTCATTGGGCTCCACCCAGTATATATCCGTGTCAATATGCAATGCTTCACGCAGCAGCACAGCGCATACAATACCGTCAAAATCAGGCCGGGTTACAATTCTCATGGGAAAATCCTGGGTAACATGTCATAATAAAAATTAATAATGGAAATTTTCATGCCGGGCAGTGTATAAACCATTCCTGAAAAATTTTCAAGGATGAATGGAAAACACCTTCCTGAATGGCAATGTGACAAACAACACTTCGGACAAAAAACCGCATGGCCCCCAAAAAGCAATTTTACTCCATAGCAGGATCAGCAGATAAAGCCACCTATACCGCCCGGCTTAAAATCAAACGGTCTCTTTTCATCTGCCACCTGTCCCATGCCGGTTCCATTGACGCAGCCAAAGATTTCATTTCAAAAATTTCCAGAGAAAACAAAACCGCCACCCATAACTGCTGGGCCTATATTGTGGGGGATGCCGGCCAGGTTTACCACAGCTCCGATGCAGGCGAGCCGTCAGGTACGGCAGGTAAACCCATGCTCAATGTGCTGGCATCTTACAGCATGACCCAGGTGGCAGCGGTAGTGACCCGGCACTATGGCGGGGTAAAACTGGGTGTCAGGGGATTGATCCAGGCCTATTCAGATGCGGTTGCAGCGGCTCTGGATGACGCTAAAAAAGTCAGACTGGTCAAGGGCTTCCAGGTGCGGGTCCAGATCCCCTATGAATGCAATGATGTTTTTTTAAACCAGATCAGCCGGATGGATGCGAAAATTATTGATACCGGTTATGGAGAGCAGGTTATCCATGAAATACTGATAAAAACAGATTGTGCCCGGGATTTTGAAAAATTGTTGTCTCAATATAAAAATCAGGGGCTGGTGGTATTGTGAGCAAGCGGTAAAAAAGATTATTCGCCGTCAGGATCCGGTTTGCGGCGGTCCCTGCCGCTTCGTTTTTCCTCATCTTCCGGCAGAAAATACTTGATAAACTTTTCCGCCCTTTCATTGTGTGATTTACGGCGGTCTTCTGTGTTACGCCGATCTTTTTTATTTTCCATTAGAGAACCTCATCAGGTCAAAAAATTGCAGTCATGGCTGCATTCTTATCAAAAAAACATGGTTTATAGATATCATCGGGAATCAAATTTTGTCAATCAATTTTAAAATCAAGGCCGTTGCCTGAAAACAGCGTGCAGATAATTATTTTTAATACCCTTTATATCAATTGACAGGTGGTGTTGATTTATGTAATTTACGTTATAAAATTGCTTAAAATGAGTATTTACTTGGACTTTTGGATATTTAAGAGTGGGCCCATTAAAAAGAAGAAACTTTGAAATAAACAGCACCTTATATCCATATGGAGCGAATTTTCCATGAAACACTATATTGCGTTTATTGAAGAAATGGTAGCAAAAGGAGGCCCTGATTCTTCAGAATATCATGAATTTTCGGACTGGCTCACCCAGGTTCACCAGGAAACAAAAGATGGCACATTACAAAGAAAAGATCTGGAGCAGCTGCGCGAGAAAATGGGGGAAGCACTTTCCATATTGACACTTCAGGGCTTTGTTTTCAATAAGCCCCATGGATATCCAGGAGATTACGAAATCATTGAAAAAATTTACCTTGAACACACCTCCAATGATCCGGAACTCAGAAAATGGGATCTTTTTTTCCAGCTCCAGAAAGCCCCCATGGCAGTAAGGAACAGAAAAAAATACTTTCTTGATCTTTTGCGCCATCTTGATGACCGGGATGGCACTGACAAACGGGTATTAAATATAGCCAGCGGACCGGCAAGGGATCTGTTTGATTTCTTTTCCCGAAAAAATGACAGCAGCATCTTGGTTGACAACGTGGAATTTGACCCGCTTGCCATCTCCTATGCAAAAAACCTGTGCAAAGATTTTCTCCATAACATTGCCTTTCTTCATACAAATGCATTTGATTTTACCTCAGACAAAAAATATCGCCTGATCTGGTCAGCCGGTTTATTTGATTACCTGAATGATAAAAAATTTATTTTTCTATTGAACCACTTGGCGCCTTTGCTTGAAGACGAAGGAGAAATGGTTATCGGAAATTTTTCAACAAACAATCCAACCCAGGCCTATATGGAGGTGATCGGAGACTGGCGGTTGATCCACAGAACACCTGAACAGCTCACTGCACTTGCCAGGGCCTGCAAATTCAAAGAATCAGATATCCGCATCGGCCAGGAACCTGAAGGCGTAAACCTGTTTCTTCATTTGAAACGCGGAAAAGAATTTGTCTCAAAAGGCTGAAGAACATGCTGTTTTTGCTGTTACCCCTGTCTGCAGATAATTGTGAAAATAGGGCATATGGGATCTGATTTTAAAAAAAAATTGGCCCATTCCATCTTTAATCCATCAGGCATGCAGCTGAAACTGCTTACCTTGTCCTTTCGTGATGAATCCGGTGCCCTGGAAAAAGAATTTTTAGACGACTACCATACAAAATATATCAACCAGGTACGGATATCGCTTTTTATAGCCATTATTTTTTATTCATTTTTTGGTATCCTTGATGCCCAGCTGATGCCGGAAATGAGGAACAAGCTGTGGTTTATCCGGTATGCCATTTTCTTTCCTGTGACAGCCCTGGTGCTTTTGCTGTCATTTTCTGCCGGCTACAAAAAATACATGCAGCTTTCCCTTGCCTTTGTTGTTGTCCTGGCCGGGCTGGGTATCGTCACTATGATCATTATCGCCCCGCCCCCCATAAACTATTCATACTATGCCGGGTTGATGCTGATTTTTATTTTCGGCTACTCATTCATACGGGCGCGGTTCATCTGGGCAACCATATCAGGATGGTTTATTGTCCTGTGTTATGAAATCGGAGCCACGGTCATCAGTTCCACGCCTCTGCCCATTCTCATTAATAACAATTTCTTTTTTATCAGTGCAAATATCATTGGCATGTTCTCCTGTTATTCCATAGAATACGCCGCCCGGAGAGACTTTTATCTTGCCCGGCTCCTTGAAAAAGAGCAGCAAAAAACCCATGAAGCCAACCAGCTGCTTGAAGACAGGGTAAAGGAACGAACAGAAATGCTGGCCCATGCCAACAAGGACCTTAAAGTGGAAATTGTTGAACGCAAGCGGGTTGAACAGGAATTGCGCAAAATTCACAATGAACTTGAAACCCGGGTGGAGGAGCGGACCCAGGAACTTAAAACCGCCAACAGTGAACTCCAGAAGGCCAAAGAAGTGGCTGATGAATCCGCGAAAGCCAAAAGCAGTTTCCTTGCCAACATGAGCCATGAAATCAGGACACCCATGAATGCCGTCATCGGTATGTCTGATCTGGCAAAAAACCCGGATCTCACTCCAAAGCAGCGGTTGGAATATGTTTCAATAATAAATTCTTCAGCAAAATCCCTGCTTGGAATAATAAATGAAATCCTGGATTTTTCAAAAATCGAAGCCGGAAAGCTGGATATTGAAAACATTTCTTTTCAGTTAAGAGACATTATCAATACTGTCATTGATCTTTTTATTGATGATCTGCGCAAAAAGCACCTTGAACTGGTTATAGATATTGCTCCGGACGTTCCCACTGAATTAGTGGGCGATCCCCTGCGGCTGCAGCAGGTCATTGTGAATTTAACATCCAATGCGGTTAAATTCACTGAAAAAGGAGAGGTATGCATCATCATCCAGACCATTGAGCAAACCGATGAGGACATCACTCTGTATTTTGGTGTAAAAGACACAGGCATCGGCATTGATAAAAATAACCAGCAGACCCTTTTTGAAGCCTTTGCCCAGGCAGACAGCTCCACCACCAGAAAATACGGAGGAACCGGACTGGGACTGGCCATCTGCCACAAAATAATATCCATGATGCACGGCAAAATCACCGTGGAAAGCATGCCAGGCAAAGGAAGCCTCTTTTCTTTTGTGATCAGACTGAAAAAAGGAGTCCCCATAAAAGACAGGCGCCACAAATTCCCCCCTGACCTGAAAGGCATGAAGATACTTGTGGCAGAGGCAAACCCATCCACACAGCATGTGTTGAACCAGATGCTTGCCTCCTTTGACTTTCATCCCCATGTAACAGATTCTGCACAAAAAGCGTTGTCACTGCTTGCACAGCACGAACCATTCCAGCCGTTTGATCTGCTCATTGCAGATAATGCTCTGCCGGATATGGAAGGGAAATCACTTGCTGATAAGATCCTGAAAAGCACCATGTCCGGAAAAATTCCTGTAATATTGATGGGCACCTGCGCCAGCCCCGGAAAAAATTCTTTGTCTTCATCTGAAAGAGCTTTCCTGTTTCTGGAAAAACCGGTCAGACCTTCCTCTTTACTGGATACCATTATGGAATCTTTTGGTCACCAGGCTGTTTTCTCCTCTCAAGCTGATTTACAAAATGTATATAACTATGCATCAGATGCCAGGGTGCTGCTTGCTGAAGACAACCCCGTCAACCAGATGGTAGCAGTTGAAATCCTTACCCTTGCCGGCATGCAGGTACAAACAGCGGCCAATGGGCTTGAGGCCATGGAAAAAATAAAAACCCAAGACTTTGATGTTGTATTGATGGATGTGCAGATGCCCCGGATGGATGGGCTGGAAGCAACTGCGGGAATCCGTAATGATCTTGGCAGGAAAGATCTTCCCATCATTGCCATGACAGCCCACGCCATGCGGGGAGACCGCGAAAAATGCATTGCCGCCGGCATGGATGACTATATTTCCAAGCCCATTGACAGACTCAAGCTGTATAAGGTGCTCAAAAAATATATCCCGGATGTCACAGTGATGTCAGGTTCCCTGAAACCGGGGCAGCCCTTGAACCAGCCCGACATGCCCCAGGTGGATGACACCCCTGCACCGGCAGGAATCGATATTGACGAGGGAATGGCCCGCATGGGATGCAGTGTGGAAAGGTACACAGACATTCTTAACCGGTTCTGCCAGGACCTTGCACCGGTACCGGCCCGGATAAAAGACCTGATTTGTCAGAATAATCTGAAAAAGGCACGGGAAGAAAACCATTCCCTTAAAGGTTCTGCAGGCAATCTTGCGGCAACAGAGCTTTTTGCTGCATCCCAATCGCTGGAAAAAGCCATTGATGCCAAAGATACTGATCAGATAACCCATTATATCTTTCAGGTAGAGCACCGATTTTCAGAGGTCAAACAATCTCTGGAAAACCTGCAGACAGACACCCGGAACCAGAAATCTTTTCACCACCCAGGCCAGAGAATCGATCCCGACAAAATGCGCACCCTGCTTGAAGCGCTGGATGCAAATCTGGCGGAATATGATCCTGCAGAATCAAAAACAACCTTTGAACGGTTCAAGGGATATCTCAACAGCCATGTTCAGGAGCCCTTTTTTACAGAACTGGCACAAAAGCTTGAAAACCAGATAGGAATATACCAGTTTGAGGCAGCCAGACAGCTTATAAAATCATTTATTCAGAAATTGTGATCCCGTTTTTTATGAGATGGGCAGCCTTGATTTTATCGACTGGTTTGGAAAAATAAAACCCCTGTATTTTTTCGCAGTTCAGCTCTTTTAAAAGATTGAACTGGGTTTTGCGCTCAATGCCTTCGGCCACGACCCCGAGACCCAGATTCCGGCACAGGGCAAGAATCGTTTTAACAATTTCAATACTGCCGCCATCCCGGTCCATATCATTGATAAAAGACCGGTCAATTTTTATGCTGTCTATTTGAAAATCCTGAATATAGGACAATGATGAATATCCTGTACCAAAATCGTCCAGCAGCACATTAATGCCGTGCTTTTTCAAAACAGCCAGTTTGGACATCATGGATTTTGCATTTTTGGTTATAAGGCTTTCTGTTATCTCAAGATTGAGATATTGCGGCGTCAGGCGGTGCTCTTCCAGGGTTTTGATTATAAAACCGGTCAGTTCACCATCCATGAACTGCTTGGTGGAAACATTGATATTCATGGTCAGGTTTTCCCCGCCGGGGATCGTTTCATGCCATTGTTTCAACTGCCGGCATGCTTCCTGAATGACAAACCGTCCCAGAGGCAGGATAAGATCTGTTTCTTCTGCAAGGGGAATAAACAGATTGGGACCGAGCATTCCCTTGTCCGGGTGATGCCACCTTACCAGGGCTTCAAAACCCAGCAGTTGCTGTTCAGACACTGAAATAATGGGTTGATAGAACAAAACCAGTTCATTGTTGAAAATGGCATGGCGCAGCTCATTCTGCATTTTTATGGATGCAAGAGTCATCTTGTGCATTTTCTGTTTAAACACCCGAAAGCTGGATTTTCCATTCTCCTTGGCACGATACATGGCAATATCTGCATCCCGGAGAATATTTTCGGCGCGGTCATATGATTTTGTTTTTATTACCACACCGATACTTGCACTGATGGTGATTTCATTTCTTTCAATGAAAAAGCTGGATTTTCCTACGTTAAAAATACGTTTTGCAACTTTGAAAACCTCACGCGGACCTTTGAATTCTTCCAGCAGAACCGCAAACTCATCTCCGCCCATGCGCGCAATCGTATCTGTGGACCGGATGCAGTGTCTTATCTGATCGGAAAATTGTATCAGAAATTTATCTCCGGCCAGCTGTCCTATGCTGTCATTAACTGATTTAAAATTGTCCAGATCAATCATGAGAACAGCGAACTGGTAATCTCTCCTTCTTTTACACCGTTCCAGAGACCGGCTGATCCTTTCCATGAGCAGTGCCCTGTTTGGAATGCCTGTCAAGGGATCATGAAAAGACTGGTGGAGCATCTGGGCTTCAAATTTTTTTCTTTCCGAGATATCGTCGTATAAAATAAAAAGCCCTTCTATCTGATTTTTAACCATTGCAGGATACCCGAGGAATGTCACCGGCACCAAATCGCCGTTTTTGCGCGATCTAAAGGTTTCTTTGGTGATGGTTTTCCCGGCAAGAATGTTTTTATGAAAAGTTTCATCCTCGGCAATCATGTCTTCGGGCACAATCAGGTTTTTGCTGTATTTGCCTTTGATTTCATCTACCGCATATCCAAAAATCTTTTCAAATCCTTTGTTCACCTCAACAACCTTCCCATCAGGTGCAAGGATCATAATTGCCTGGGGAGAATTTTCAAAAAGATGCAGAAAGTAGGCCCGCTGTTCAATCAAAGCTTTTTGCACCTGAATGCGTTCTGTTACCTCCTGGTGAAGCTTTTTGTGGGATTTTGATATTTCAATGGTGCGCTCTTTGATGATCTCTTCGAGGTTGTCCCGGTGGAGTTTAAGCTCCATATGTATCCTGACTTTGTGCTTCAATATAACAGGACTGAAAGGTTTTGAAATATAATCCACTGCCCCCAGACCAAGGCCTTTCACCTCATCTTCTTCCTCTTTTTTCGCCGTCAGGAATATGACCGGGATGTGCCTAGTCGTATCCTGTGACTTCAACTGCCGGCACACGGCATACCCATCCATACCCGGCATCATGATATCCATCAGAATCAGGTCCGGACAAGAAGATGCCGAAAGTTTGAGGGCATCCTGACCATTGGTTGCGCAGACCATCTTATAATCAGACATCAGAATCTGGGTCAGAACAGTAATATTGGTGGGGACATCATCAACGATTAATATTTTTCTTTTGCCTGAAATATCCATTGCATATCTGTCTAAACCATTTTCAGCGTGATAGCAATAACAATCACACAAATTTGTTTAAAGAAAATTTTCCCGAATGAAGGGCTTTTGGGGGATTTTTTCAGGCGCAATCTAAAAAATATGATTGACACAGAAACAATTTTCAGTATGATTAAACTTTTATTAACTATACTAAAATATTACCGGCTTATGAAAACAAAACTGGGTGCTTTATTACGGGCCATTCGCAACACCCGGCAGTTTACCATCAAGGACGTGGCAGCCAAGGCAGGCATCAGTTCCAGTCTTCTGTCTCAGATCGAGCGGAACCGGATTTCCCCTTCTCTGGATACCTTGCTGCAGCTGCTGGCAGTGTACGGTGTATCTCCTGACAAATTTTTCAAGGACTACGAAACCCAGTCCCAGGTGGAGATCATCCGGAAAAATGAACGTAAAATCTACAAACGCAAGGGGTTTTCCTATGAAAAACTCTGCGGTGAAAGCCAGACCAAAGGAAACCATTCCTTTAATGCCTTTTTTCTGGAACTGGCGCCGGGCCAGGAACGGGGGGATGCAGAAGACGGGCATCTGGGAAGAGAACTGGGCATCATTATATCAGGGTCAGCCCAGCTTATCTACGGAGAAGAACAGCACCAGCTCCAGACCGGGGATTCGGTGTCATTTTTTTCCCAGATTCCCCATCTGATCCGCAATACATCCGATACCCTGCTCCAGGCCTACTGGGTGGTGACCCCGGCTGAGGGTGAAGATTATTTTGGTGAAAAAACAGCCTGAATCAGGAGAGCCCCATGGGAAAAACAATTGCACAAAAAATTTTTGACGCCCATCTTGTGGACCAGCCCTTTGGCGAGGTGAATGTATTGCGTCTGGACCGGGTGTTCTGCCACGAGATCACCACCCCCACCGCCATTCAGGATCTGGTGGCCCGGGGCAAGGACCGGGTGTTTGACCCGGAAAAAATCAAGGCGGTCATTGACCATGTAACCCCTGCCAAGGATTCAAAGACAGCGCGCCAGGGAAAAATCCTCCGGGACTGGGCCCGGCGGCACAGGATCACGGATTTTTTTGATATCGGCCGCAACGGGGTCTGCCATGCCATTTTCCCGGAAAAAGGGTTTGTCCGTCCCGGGTTTGTCATCATCATGGGTGATTCCCATACCTGTACCCACGGGGCGTTCGGCGCTTTTGCCGCAGGGGTGGGCACCACCGACCTGGAAGTGGGTATTTTAAAAGGGGTCTGTGCCTTTAAAAAACCGGACACACTGAAAATCGAGATCTCGGGGAGCCTGCGCCCCGGGGTATTTGCCAAGGATGTGATCCTGGAAGTGATCCGGCAGATCACCGTCAACGGCGCCACCAACCAGGTCATTGAATTCTGCGGCCCGGTGGTGGATGCCATGTCCATGGAAGCGCGCATGACCCTTTCCAATATGGCAGTGGAAGCCGGTGCCACATCAGGCATCTGCCGGCCGGATGGGGTGACCGTGGATTATCTGTGGCCCTTTATCAAGGAACAATACCCGGACAAAAAGGCGGCCCTGGATGATTTCTCCCGGTTTCTGCCGGATGCGGATGCCGTGTATGCCGGCTGTAAAGACATTGATGTCAGTGATCTGCAGCCCCTGACCACTTTCGGGTACAGGCCGGACAATGTAAAACCGGTGTCAGACATGGCCGGTACCCCTGTAGACCAGGTGTATATCGGTTCCTGTACCAACGGCCGCATTGAAGACCTGCGCACGGCAGCCCGGGTGGTGGCGGGCAGAAAAACAGCTGATTCCGTCCGGGCCATTGTGTCTCCTGCCACCCCGGATGTGTTTTCCCAGGCCCTGGAAGAAGGATTGATAAAAATTTTCATGGATGCCGGATTCTGCGTCACCAACCCCACCTGCGGGGCGTGCCTGGGCATGAGCAACGGGGTCCTGGCCTCCGGCGAGGTGGCAGCTGCCACCACCAACCGCAATTTCGCCGGCCGCATGGGCAAAGGCGGGATGGTGCATCTTATGAGCCCTGCCACGGCTGCTGCCACTGCCCTGGCAGGCGTCATCACCAATTCGTATCTTTTTGAAAACTAGGAGGCTGCCATGAGATCATTCAGCGGGACTGCCCTGTGTCTGGACCGGTCCGATATCAACACCGATGAAATTATCCCGGCACGGTACCTGACGGAAATCGAAAAATCCGCCATGGGGCCCCATCTGATGGAAGACCTGGAACTGGAAGGCTTTGATCCGAAACAGGATCTGAAAGGGATCGGCGTGCTGGTGGCACGGCAGAATTTCGGGTGCGGGTCTTCCCGGGAACATGCCCCCTGGGCCCTGGAAGTCAACGGCATCCATGTGGTTATTGCCCAGAGTTTTGCCAGAATTTTTTACCAGAACATGTTCAACTGCGGCATGCTGGCCATCACTCTGGACCGGGCAGAAATCGACCGCCTTTTCACGGATGGCCGGCAGTCAGCCATTCACATATCAGTGGATGTGGACACATCCGACATCCTGGTGACCACCAGCCGGAAAACCCGGGCAGTGCCGTTCACCCTTTCTGAATTTGACAGGGCCCTGGTAAAGGAAGGCGGCTGGGTGGAATACGCAGACAAAAAATATTAATCCGGTTGACCGCCTCACAAGGGGTACCTATAATGATTATATTAGGCATTTTGGCAAGCCATATGAACCCGTTACAGGGAGCATGCCATGAACGTATTGATCATTTCAGCAAATTCCTTGCCCATGTCCCCGGTGGGGGCAGCATATATAGCCGGATCTGCCCTGGAGGCCGGCCACCGGGTGGCGGTTTTCGACTGCCTGCCGGATCAGGGAGATGAAACCAGATTTATTGCCTGCCTGGAACAGTTTGAACCGGATGTGGTGGGTCTGTCCATTCCCCTGGTCACCTGTGACATACCGGAAAATCCCCTTAAAAACGGATTTGTTTTCACCGACATCCGTCCCATGCTCAACCGACTGGTGACCATTGCCAGGCAGCACACTGATGCCCTGCTGGTGGCAGGCGGCGGCGGATTCAATTATTTTCCGGCAGACTGGCTCACCTGCCTGGATATTGACTTTGGCCTGGTGGGAGAATGTGAATCCAGTTTTCCTTTATTTCTGGAGGCCTGCTCCCATGAAAAAGCATTGCAGCGGGTACCGGGCATTGTTATTCGCAGCGGTGAAAATTTTCATACCCGGCCCTGGCAGGAAATAACGAACCTGGATACCATGCCCCTGCCCGCATATCACCTGTTTGATACCACTTTTTACAACCGCCTGGGTATTTCCTGGGGCATGGTCACCAAGCGGGGATGTTCCTTTGGGTGCACCTATTGCTCCAGCAGCTTTCCCAATGGCCGCGAGTACCGGACCAAATCCTTTGGCCGGATTCTGGCGGAAATCCGCCATGTCATCTCCTGTACCGGCGCAGTTGATATCAATTTCTGCGACACGAGTTTCAACTGTCCCATCCCTTTTGCCAAATCCCTGTGCCAGACCCTGGCAGGTGTAAAAACCCCCCTGCAATGGCGATCCGGCACTTTCAAGCCCCTGGGGATTTCTCCGGAATTCTGCAGCCTGCTCACCACATCCGGGTGCACGTTTGCAGGCCTTTCCATTGAAACCGCATCAGCCCGGCTTCTGGCCAATATGAACCGGGGATACCGAAAAGATGATATCAGATCTGCTTTGCACAACCTGGCAGAATCCGGCATTGATCATGGCATTTCACTGGTTCTGGGGGGACCAGGAGAAACCATGGCCTCCATCAGAGAAACGTTTGATCTGGTGGAGGCGTACCCCGGCATCAAAGCGGTATGGATCAATATCGGGGTGTTCGGGCTGAAACGCCATCTGCAGCCCGTGATCCCTGAATCCGGAAAAACCCGCCTGTTCCAGGATGCTTTTTATATTTCTCCTGAACTGGACCGGGATGAGCTGGAAGATTTTATTGAAACCCTGGGGGACCGTAAAAATTTTCTGGTGCAGATCAACAAGCCCTGGGCCGAATATAAGCAGTAACAACCCTGTTTTTCTTTCAGAATTTGCCCCGGGAACTAACTGCGGCCCCCGCTCCAGTGGAGCCGGGTTTTAAGGACTTTGAAGTAGGACTGTTCTTCAAAAGAGATCAACTGCACGGCATTGGGACTTTTGGTGATAAAAATTCTGTCATCAGGACCCATCTCAAAACCCTCCTGGCCGTCCAGCGTGAGGATGATGTCTTCCGGACTGTCCTCCAGACGGATTTCAATGGCAGTGGTATCCGGGATGAGCAATGGCCGGTTGGTAAGGGTGAACGGGCAGATGGGGGTCAGGATGATGGAAGCCACTGCCGGATGCACCACAGGACCGCCTGCTGCCAGAGAATAGGCGGTGGAGCCTGTGGGGGTGGCGACAATGAGCCCGTCCGCCCGGAAAGTGGTCAGATAGATATTGTCCAGGTACACGGCACAGGAGGCCAGTCTGGACAATGCTGATTTATTGATTACCGCATCGTTGAGCACGTCCACATCTGCCAGGGTGGTATTTTCCCGCACCAGCCGGACATTCAGCCGTGCCCGCTTATGAATAATATATGCGCCCTTGAACACTTTTTCCAGTGCTGCGTACAGATGCTCTTCCAGGGTGATGGCCAGAAACCCCACTTCGCCGAATTTGGTTCCCAGCAGAGGAATTTCCCGGTCTCCGATGAGTCTGGCCGCACTTAAAAAGGTACCGTCCCCCCCCAGTACCAGAATACAGATGAGGTCATCAGGCAAAAGAGCGTCAACAGTTTCTCTGCTGTCGATGATGATTGCTTTGTCCCCGAATTTTTTGACCAGTTCCCCGGCTTTTTTCTGTGCATCTTCCTGGTGTTTGACAAAAATACCGATACGTGTTTTTTCCATGGTGTGTGCCACATCTTTTCCTAGTGGGCTGCTGCCCAGTTGGGACCGGATCCAAAATTTACCTTTAAGGGTACTTTCAAAGAATATACCCCTTCCATGACCCCTCTGGCCAGATCCATGAGGTCTGATTTTTCTGCAACCGGGGTTTCAAATATGATTTCATCGTGCACGGACAGGATCATCCGGGATGCCATGCGATTTTTTTCCAAAGCCTGTGCCATCTGGATCATGGCAAGCTTGATCAGATCTGCCGCACTGCCCTGGATGGGGGTGTTTACTGCGGCCCGCCTGGCAAAATTGCGCAGATTGGCATTGGAGGAGCGGATATCGGGCAGCCTGCGCCTGCGCCCGAAAATAGTGGTGGTTTCCTGTGTTTCCCAGGTATGGAGAATGGTATTGTCAATGAATTTTTTTACCCCGGCATACCGTTTGAAATAATTGTCAATATAGGTGGCTGCCATTTTCCGGCTGATATGCAGGTCATTGGCCAGGCGAAAGGCGCTCATGCCGTAAACAATCCCGAAATTGATGGCCTTGGCCTGGCTGCGCAGCTCATCAGTGACAAATCCGGGAAGTACCTGGAACACTTCCATGGCGGTTCTGGTGTGGATATCTTCATCATTGCAGAAAGATTCCATAAGAATGGCATCTTCTGCACAATGGGCCAGGATCCGCAGCTCGATCTGGGAGTAGTCCGCAGACACCAGGGTACACCCCTTTTCTGGAACAAAGGTGCTGCGGATTTTCCTGCCTTCGGGTTTGCGGATGGGAATGTTCTGCAGGTTGGGATGGGAACTGGACAACCTGCCGGTGACGGTGATGGTCTGGTTAAAGGAGGTGTGTATTCTGCCGGTGGCCGGATGGATCAGCTGTCCCAGGGCATCGGCATAGGTGGATTTCAGTTTGCCCAGGGTCCGGTACCGGAGCAGTTTTTCCGGCAGGGCATGGCTGGCAGCAAGTTTGGTAAGCACTTCCACATCCGTGGAGTAGGCGGTTTTTTTCCGGGTTTTCTTGGCAGACTTGAGCTGGAGTTTTTCAAACAATATTACCCCCAGCTGCTGGGAGGAATTGATGTTGAAGCGCTCTCCCGCCAGGTCATATATTTCCTGTTCCAGCAGGGCCATTTCTGTTTCAAAGGTTTTGGACAATTTCGCCAGTCCCTGTTTATCCACTTTGAAGCCGGACATTTCCATATCAGCCAGCACCGTGATCAAGGGCACTTCAAACCGTTCCATGAGATCAAACAGGCCCTGGTCTTTGAGTTGTTTTGCAAACTGCTGCCAGGCCATATAGGTGAGATCGGCATCTTCCGCAGCATAGAACACCGCATCTGCCACCGGGACATCCTGAAAACCGATCTGGTCCTTGCCCTTTCCTGCCACTTCCTCATAAGAAACCATCTTGTATCCGAACAGGTTCATGGCGATCTGATCAAGGCTGTGTCCCCTTGTGGAGGGATTGAGCAGGTAGGAAGCGATCATGGTGTCAAAGGCAATGCCCCTGAGAACCAGTCCGTAGCGGGCAAGTACAATATAATCATATTTGATGTTCTGGCCCACTTTACGGATATCCGGGTTTTCCAGCACCGGTCCGAAAATCCGGAGAACATCTGCTTTATCAGGCTGGTCTGTTTCTTTGGTATGGCCCACAGGTATGTAAAATCCGCTGTCTTCCATATAGGAAAAAGAGATCCCGGCCAGATCCGCTTCCATGGGGTTTTTGGAAGTGGTTTCCGTATCAATGGCAAACACCTCTTTGTTTTCCAGCACCGTGGCCAGTTTTTCCATCTCATGGACCCGGGTGATCAATTTATAGATCTTTTTGGAGGTGTCTGCTTTTTGCGCAAACTCCGTGGCCAGGGATTTGAATTCCAGCTCATTGAACAGGGCGAATGCCTGCTGGGTATCAAAGGGTTTGAGCCTGAAATCCTCTATGGTTTCACGTATCTGCACATGCTGGTCAATGGTTGCCAGATCCCGGCTCAACAGCACCAGATCTCGGCCTGCACTCAGGTTTTCATACAGTTTTTTCTTTTTTGCCACCTGGTCCAGATTCCGGTATAAATTGTCGATGGAGCCGAACTCGGCCACCAGTTTCACCGCTGTTTTAATGCCCACGCCCCTGACCCCGGGAATATTGTCTGACGAATCACCGGCAAGTCCCAGCACATCTATAAACTGGGAAGGCTCTATATCCATGTCCGCCCGGACAGCATCCCGGTCCATGAGGGTATCTTTCATGGGATCCCACAGCCTGCAGTGGTCGGTGATCAACTGGATGAAATCCTTGTCCCCGGTGACCATGACCACCTCAAACCCCTCTTCCTGGGCCATCCTGGCAAAGGTACCCACCAGATCGTCCGCCTCATACCCTGTTTTCTGGACAATGGGAATGTTCAAGGCAGTGATCATCCTGCGGATATCGGGTATCTGGGCTGCCAGCTCATCCGGCATGGGCGGGCGGTTGGCCTTGTAGGGCTCATACAGCTTATGGCGGAAGGTGGGGCCTTTGACATCGAAAAATACCGCAGCATAGACCGGATTTTTTTCCCTGATCAGTTTCATCAGAATCCGGGTAAACCCGAATGTGGCGTTGGTGGGATGCCCCTGGGCCGTGCTCAGGCTCTGGATGGCATGAAATGCCCGGTACAGGAATGCGCTGCCGTCTATGAGAAATATTTTTTCAGGATCTGCTGTCATTTTGCCTGCCTTTTGGATATTGCAGTTTTTTGTAATTCAGGGCATATATACTATCTTTTGGTAAAAAGGAGAAGCAGATTTATATGGCAGACGAAAAACATACCCGCCGGCAGCAGAAACGCCGGGAAAAACGCATCGCAAAAAGCCGGCGTCAGTGCCATTGCTGCAGACAAATCTTCATGTTCTGCTGGCACTGCCGGTGCGGATTCTCCATGTGCCAGACCTGCATGCATGAAAATGCATGGGGCCTGACCTGCAACGGCATCACCTGGACCTGTCCGGATTGCGGCGGCCAGAACGGCTACGGCAACCAGTAAACGCTTTTGGGAAAAAACCGATACCCTCTTTGGAAAAAATACGGTAAACTATGCATCACCTTTGGCGCAGACCGGCATACAGCCCTGCCCATAAAACGGTTATTCTTGAGGAGGACCAGAATATGGCGGCAAACATCAACATCGGCACCCTCATTTCCGGAGGGGGCACCAATCTCCAGGCCATCATCGATGCCTGCAAAGACAACCGCATCACCGGAGATATCGTATTCACCGGATCAGACACACCGGATGCCAAAGGACTGGAACGGGCGCAAACTGCGGGCATTGACACCTTTGTGGTGGATTATACGCGCATCATCCGCGCCTGCAGATCAGGCATTGCCGATGAGGACCTGCCGGAGGATTTCAACCTGGCTGAAATTATGGAAAAACAAAACCTGGTTGACCCGGCCGATGAGAACGCCGTCTTTTTTCTCAAATCCCGGGCCATTGCGGAAAAACAGCTGCTGGACAAAATTCTGCCCTGTGACATGGATCTCCTGGTCCTGGCCGGGTTCATGCGGGTGTTCACACCATACTTCATTGACCGCATCAATACTGTGCCGAAAAAGTACCGGATCATGAATATTCACCCGGCCCTGCTGCCGGCCTTCCCGGGCACTGACGGCTACGGGGACACCTTCCGCTATGGATGCAAGGTGGGCGGATGCACCGTGCATTTCATCGATTACGGAGAAGACACCGGTCCCATCATCGGCCAGAAAGCCTTTGAAATCGCAGACACCGACACCCTGGATGATGTCAAACGCAAGGGCCTGGAAAAAGAATGGGAACTCTATCCGGCCTGTATCCAGAAATTTGCCGACGGGGTATTGTCCTGACCCCGTTAATGGATCGGATACCCGGATGTTACCGGACCGGATGCCCGATGCCCCTGGTGCTGTATACCTGATGTCCGGACTGTCATATGGTGAACCTGTCCACAAGCTGTTTCAGCCTGTCTGCCATCTGGGAAAGATTATTTGCCTTGCTGTTTACCGCGCTGCTGTCTGCATTGACCCCGGTGGAAGCAGTATCCACTTCTCCTATACGGGCGGCGATTTCCTCCGCAGCCCTGGCCCCCTCATTGACACTGGCCTTTGCCTGGGACATTTTCCGGGAAACTTCACTGAGGCTGCCTGCAACTTCCCCGCTTGTTGCGCTCTGCTCTTCAACAGCAGCGGCAATATGGGATATGGCATCCCCGGATCCATGAATTTTGTCTGAAATATTTTTGATTTCAGAAACGATACGCTTCACCTGCCCGCGGATATTTTTGATTTTGTGGTCCACTTGTGCTGCTGAATCTCCTGCTTCCTGTGAAAGGTCCGTGATTTCCCGGGCCACAACAGCAAATCCTTTTCCGGCCTCCCCGGCCCGTGCCGCCTCGATCTTGGCATTCAGCGCCAGCAGACCCACCTGCTCTGCTATATTGCTGATCTCTTTGGTGACAGTATCTATATCTTCAGAATCTTTGCCCAAAGTGGCAATCTGCTCTGATAACCGGGAAAATTCAACCACAGATTGTGCCACCACATCTTTTGCTGTCCGGGCGTTTTTGGAAATTTCCCGGACAGTGGCACTCATTTCTTCAGAAGCTGAAACCACGGTGTTTACGTTTACAAAAGCATCTTCCATAAAACCGGTAATGGAGTGCATATTGGCACTCATCTGCTCAGCTGCCGAAGCCACAGAATTGGAATTGACCGATGTTTCCCGGCTGCTTTTGTTCAATGTTATGGAAATCCGGGTCAGGTCTGCAGCAGAGGTGTGCAGATGGCTGCTGGCTTCCACCACATCTGTGAGCGCCCCCCGGATTTCCTGGTTCACCAGATGAATCCGGTTGAGGATATGGTTCATTTCATCGCCTGAGGGGACTTGTGTGGAGGTCGTGAAATCTCCTTTCCTCATGTTTTCGGTTGTCTTCAGCATACGGGCGGTTTTGTTGTTCACCATGAAATGAAAAAACAGCCACATGAAAATCATAATAACACACAAAGCGGCAAGGCCCATGAAAACACTTGTTTTTGCAGCCCTGTCAATGGCATTGATTGCATGCTGCTGGGACAAAAGAACAGTGATTCCCCCCAGTACCGGTTTTGTGCTGTCGTGACAGCCATGGCAGGTTTCTTCATTTAAAATGACCCGGTTGACAACCGCAAATGCCTCATTATTCTGCATGGTCTGAAAAACGGTGTCTGTATTTTGTGCTTGCTGCATCATGGCGGTTACATCCCGGGCCGCTGTTTCATCCACATAAGATGATATGCTTTTTCCCATGGCTGTTTTCCGGGTGGCGAAGGCAATGGACCCGCCATCATCATATATGAACACCGCCATGTCATCCAGTGTACTGCCAAGGCGGTCAAACTGCTGCCTGACGGTGTCGTTGTCGCCGGCAGCCAGGGCATCGAACACGGTATTTTCAATGGTTTTTGCCATATCTGTGCTTTGGGTGGTTATCTGGTGACGGTGCAGCTGCTGCATGGTGCCGATGTTGAACCATATGGCCAGGGCCCCGGCCAGAAATAAAAAAATGGAAAAAGACAGGACAAACCTGACCCACATTCTTTGTTTTAATAATCTCAGCATAGAAATAATTTTCTCACTTTCAGGGCACATGCCCCTCCCTAATCATTTCAGGGCCTGTGCTGTCACCCCGATATCATTGCCGGTTCACCCCAAAAGCTTGAGCATCAAAGGAACCGCAGTCATAGTACCGATGGACGACCCCAGGTTGGTGAAAATCACCACCAGCAGAATCCGGGTGACACTGTTGCGCCAGAAGCCTTTGAAAGAAACAATGTCTTTGGGAATGGCTTCCAGATCCCGGACTTTGGGTTTTCGCGAAAATGTCTCCACCAGGCCGGCTACCCAGCCTGCTGCGATCATGGGATTCAGGGAGGTCAAAGGTGCCGCAAGAATGGAAGACAAAATGGTATAGGGATGGGCCAGGGCCAGGGCTGCCCCCAGTCCGGCAAAAATTCCGTTGGCCGCCACCCAGATCCAGATCATGTCAGTGCCCGCATCTTTGCCTTCCATGGCAAAGCCGGCCGCAAACAACACCAGGATCAGCCCGGGAATAAGCCATTTGAGAACCCTGCCCAGGGATCCGGCCGGCGGTATCCGGGTCAGTTCTTCAAAATCCGTGTCAGTATCTTCTGCCAGATATTTTTTTATGCCCGGAACATGGGCCGCCCCCACCACCGCAACAATGCGGCTGCCGGCAGCACTGCTGATTTTTTCAGCCAGGTACCGGTCCCGTTCATCGATCAGCACCTGCTCAATGATGGGATGGGCCTGTTTCACATCAGCCAGCAGGGTTTGAAGAATATCTTCCTGCTTCATTTTTTCGATATCTGATTCCTGGATATCATCGGCACTGCCAAAGGAAAACACTATGGAGGCAAACAATTTGATTTTCGCCCATAGCCCCATGCCCCGCCATACCCGGGACAGGGTGATCTGGATATCTCTGTCCGCAGGCACAATGGCGGCATCGATTTTTTCCGCCGCAGCAATGGCATTGAGCATTTCCTGGCCCGGTTTGATGTCGAACCGGTCGGCAATCTTTTTCTGAAAAGATGCCAGAAGCAGGTTCATGAACAGAATCAGGGCCTTTTTTTCCCTGATAACCTTTACAATATCCATATTCCGCCACCGGTCTGCATCTCTGAGGGAAGCCAGACGGGTCTGGCACAATTCCACACATACAGTATCCGGATTTTCTGCCAGAATGGTTTCTTCAACAAGCTGTGCACTGCTCCGGGACACGTGGGCCGTGCCGATGAGAATGATGGTCTTGTCTCCGTGACAGAGACGGTGGACCATGTGTGCGTCGTTTTCTTCCACTGCCTTTTCCATGTATGCCAAGCCTTTCTGCCTGTCCATGTCCAGAGGTCCCCGGGGTCAGGCTTTCCTTATTGTCGTTATTGTGTACCAGACAAAAATTTTACACTTCCGTTCCAATAACGACAATAAGGAAAGCCTGACCCCATATTGCTGACCCCGTCCTGATGAGTCAAGCACTGATTATACGCATTTTATCAATCATGGCAACAGCAAAATCTTGACCTTGGGGCGGGCATCTGGTAAACACATCCATATGAAATCAATTGATGAACAGATACTGCGCTCTGCCAAGGAAATCATCGTCAAATTTATTGAGATGGGACGGCTGTCCCCTTCCAATGTGCATGAAGCCTTCAAAGATGTGTATGCCACGGTGGATGAAACCGTTAAAAAGCATGTGCCCCAAGACAGTTCCGCCCATGACACAAAACAAAAATAACCTGGTACCGCAACTGGGTGCAGGAATCCGGACAGGCCTGAAAAAAGGCTGGTCCGGATTTATCTGGCTGTTGAAAATCATTATACCGGTGTCGTTTGTCACAGGTCTGCTGGTGTATTTCGGCCTGGTTTATAAACTTGATTTTTTACTGACCCCGGTGATGGCCTGGATGGGCCTGCCGCCATCTGCTGCTCTGGTGATCATTGCCGGTATTTTCACCGGCATTTACGGCACTGTGGCAGCCCTCTCCGTGATGCCCTTTTCCATGGACCACATGATTCTGCTGGCGGTTTTCACCCTTATCTGCCACAACCTGATCCAGGAGAGCGTGGTCCAGGGACGGTCCGGCATCAATCCTTTTTTTGCCGCTGCCTTCCGCCTGGCGGCCGCATTTGCAGTGACCTTTTGCTGTGCAAAAATCATGGGCACCACCCCGGAAACCTCTGCAGCCCTTTCTGCCAGCGCCCTGCCGGGCAATGACCAGGCCTTTACCGCCTGGCTGACCGGGTGGGCCATGGACACCCTCAAGCTGACCGCCCAGATTTTTTGCATCATCATGCCGTTGATGGTCATGCTGGAGCTGGCCAGGAAATTTCACCTCATTGACTTTGTCATCCGGCCCCTGCGCCCGGTGCTGGCCTTTATGGGACTGGACAAATCCTGCGGCATGCTCTGGATGACGGCAGCTGTTTTCGGACTGGCATACGGGTCTGCTGTGATTGTGGAGGAAACCCGGACCCATACCTATGACAAGGAGGCGTTGACCAGGCTGCATCTGTCCATCGGCATCAACCATGCCATGGTCGAAGACCCGGCCCTGCTTCTGCCCCTCGGCATACCGCCCTTCTGGCTCTGGATTCCCAGGCTGGTGGCGGCCATCCTGGTCGCCTACACATTTTCGGTGTTTTCGGTTCTAAGGAGAATATATGCTCAGCGAACTGGCCATAAAAAAATTCGCCATTATTGAAGACATACGTATTTGTTTTCAGCAGGGCCTGTCCGTTCTCACCGGAGAAACCGGCGCAGGCAAATCCATTATCATCCAGGCGGTCAACCTGCTGCTGGGCTCCCGGGCCTCTGCCGATCTGGTGCGCACCGGAGAAGAAACCGCGGAACTGGAAGCCTGTTTTGACATCACCCCTGATTCTGAACCGGCCCGGCTGCTGGCAGGGCAGGGTATGGCAACAGATGACACCCTCATCATCCGGCGGCTGATCACCCGGTCCGGCAAAAGCCGGGTATTCATCAACTCCCGGCAGTCCACCCTGGAGTTTCTCAAACAGCTGACCCGCAACCTGGCCGGTATTTCCAGCCAGCACGCCCACCAGGGACTTTTACGGGAAGAAAACCACCTGGATATTCTGGATGAATTCGCCGGTACCATGGCCCTGCGCCGGGAAGTGGCCGGCCTGTACAAGGCCATTTTGCCCCTGAACACCCGCATCAATGCCCTGGAAGAAGAAAAAATCCGGCAGGAAGCACAGAAGGAACTGGTCCAGTTCCAGGTGGATGAAATCCAGGCAGCCGCCATCCAGCCGGAAGAAGACCTGGTGCTGGAAAAACAAAAGGAAAAGCTTTCCAATGCAGCCAAAATTTTTGAAGCTGTAAATAGTACGGTTCACGCGGTATATGACAAGGAAGGCGCGGTGATTGAACAGCTTTCTTCTCTTGCCGCCGGTATACACAGATTCGGGTCTGCCGACCAGATTCTGGGCCGGACAGCGGACCGTCTCAATGCCGTCATCCTGGATCTCCAGGATGTGGTGGACAGCCTGCGGGACTATTCGCTGGAAATAGATCTGGACCCGGAATCCCTGGATGCCGTGGACCGGCGCCTGGATCTTATCTCCCGGCTCAAACGCAAATACGGGGGAAGCCTTGATGCCCTGTTTGAAACATATGCGTCTCTGCAGCAGCAGCTGGACCAGACCCTGGGAATGGACCGGCAGATCAGAGACCTGATGGACCAGAAAAAAGACCTGGAAGACCGGATCCGCCAAAAAGCCCGGGACCTTTCCCAAAAACGCAGCCAGGCGGGTACCCGCCTTGCAGAACTTGCCTGCGCTGAGCTGGCCGCCCTGGAAATGGGCAAAGCCAGATTTCAGGTGGATATTTTTCGCGAATCTTCTGACCGGAACCAGGATATATGCACTTTGGACGGATACAAAATTTTTGCCACCGGAATGGACAAAGTGTGTTTCACGCTCAGCCCGAACCCGGGGGAGGCGCCCCGGCCCCTGGCCAAAATTGCTTCCGGCGGAGAATTGTCCAGGATTGTCCTGGCGTTAAAAGCGGTGCTGTCCCGGACCCAGTCCTTTGAAACCCTTATCTTTGATGAGGTGGATGCCGGCATCGGCGGAGCCGTTTCCGAAAAAGTCGGTTTGAAGCTGGCGGCCCTGGCAGACCAGCACCAGGTGATCTGCATCACCCATCTGGCCCAGATCGCCAAATACGGCCTTCACCAGTTCCGCATTTCAAAACAGATTGTCAACGGCCGCACCTGCACGGACATTGTTCCCCTTGCCTCTTTAGAAGAACGGGTGGAAGAGATCGCCCGGATGATGGGGGGAGAAAAAATAACCGATGCCACCCGGATCCACGCCCGGGAACTGCTGACACAGAAAAACTGACGAACCGGCAGTGTGCTGGATGGCCGAACAAACCATATTGACAACAAATTAAAATCTGATTATATTAGCAATCTATTGTAAATTTTGCAATCCAAGGAGTTATCATGCCCATATATGAGTTCAAGTGTACAAAATGTGAAGAATTTTTTGAGGTGATTGTCATGGGGTCCAAAAAAGATGAGGCGGTTATCTGCCCCAAGTGCCAATCCCCGGAGTTTGAACGGGTGGTTTCCACCATTAATTATGCCATGGGCCACGCTGCCGGCCAGGGCCAGGCAAAAGGGGTATCTGCACAGGAACGCACCTGCTCAGGCGGTTCGTGCAAAACCTATACGGTTGCCGGAGAAACACGCAGTTGAAGATACCATTCATGATCTGAACCATCTTTGCCGCGTTCTTTTAGCCGGGCAGAATCCGGCCGGCAATTTGTCATTCATCATACACAGGGGCACCCTTCCCGGGAAATGGTCCTGTTCCATGAGGAGGCTGTATGCAGGAATATGCAAAACTTATCATTGACGGAAAAGAAATGTCCCTGCCCGTAATAACGGGAACAGAAGGGGAAAAAGCCATCGATATCAGACAGCTGCGCCGGGAAACCGGCTGTATCACCTTTGATCCGGGATATGGCAACACCGGGGCCTGCAAAAGTGCCATCACCTATATGGACGGTGAAAAAGGCGTTCTTCGGTACAGGGGAATTCCCATTGAACAGCTGGCTGAAAAATCCAGTTTTGTGGAAACAGCCTATCTGCTCATTGTGGGCAGGCTGCCCACCAGGGAGGAATTGATCCGCACCTCGGTGCTGCTCAATGATTTTTCCCTGGTCCATGAAAACATGAAGGCCTTTTACCAGAACTATCCGCCCAAGGCCCATCCCATGGGGATTCTGTCCGCCATGGTCAATGCCATGCGCTCGTTCTACCCGGAACTCATCGATCTGGACGAGGAGATGAACACCACATTTTTGCGGATTATTTCCAAAGTCCGGACCATGGCGGCCATGGCCTATAAGATTTCCATCGGCCAGCGGGTGACCTACCCCCAGCCCGGCCTGTGCTATTGCGCCAATTTTCTGAACATGATGTTTGACAGCGATGTGGTCCCCTACCATGTGGATGAAGACCTGGTGCGGGCTTTGAACGTGTTCTGGATTCTGCACGCAGATCACGAACAGAACTGTTCCACCACGGCAGTCCGGGTAGTGGGTTCTGGAAAAGTCAATATCTATTCTTCCCTGTCCGCCGGCATCAGTGCTTTGTGGGGGCCCCTGCACGGCGGAGCCAACCAGGCTGTGATCAACATGCTCGAACAGATCGAAAAAGAGGGGCTGACCATTGAGCAGTGCATTGCCAGGGCCAGGGATAAAAATGACCCCTTCCGCCTCATGGGATTCGGACACCGGGTCTACAAAACCTATGACCCCCGGGGCAGGATCATGAAAAAAATGTGCGATATGGTTCTGGCCAAGGTGAACAGGCAGGATCCATTGCTGGAAATCGGCCGGCGCCTGGAAGAAGCTGCCCTGGAAGATACCTATTTCAAGGAGAAGCACCTGTATCCCAACGTGGATTTTTATGCAGGTATTGTGCTGCGGGCCCTGGGCATTCCCACCAACATGTTCACCGTAATGTTCGCCATCGGCCGGCTGCCCGGATGGATAGCCCAGTGGAAAGAGGACATGGCAGATCCGGAAATGAAAATTTCCCGACCCAGGCAGATATATATGGGCAACACCATCACCGATTATGTACCCATTGACCAGCGCAGAAACGAAAATGGACAAAGCTGAAACATCCCCATGTCCATGACAGAAATCATCGCCCACCGAGGGGCCAGAAGCCTGGCCCCGGAAAATACTCTTGCTGCCGCAAAAGCAGCATGGCAATCCGGGGCACACCGCTGGGAAACCGATATCCAGATCACCCGGGACGGCTGTCCGGTACTGTTCCATGACCGGGATCTGCTCCGGTGCACCAATGCCCCAAAGCACTTCAAACACCTGATTTCCGGAGGCCGCAGAAAATACCTGGTGTCTCACTTTTCCCTGGCTGAACTCAAAACCCTGGATGCAGGGTCCTGGTTTGAACACACTGATCCATTTTCAACCATTCAAAAGGGTTTTGTGAAAGCAGATGCCCTGGCCGGATTCAGCAATGAAAAAATCCCCACCCTTGAACAAGGTCTGCTGCTCACAAAAAAATTGCACTGGCAGATAAACCTGGAACTCAAAGACCACGGCATGGATCCCAGTCCCTTTTATACCGTGGACTACACCCTGGCAGCAATAAATGAAAGCGAAATTCCGCCGGCCCGGGTAGTAATCTCCTCTTTCAACCATTCCTGGCTGGAACGGGTCCGGCAGCTGCAGCCGTATATCGCAGTCCAGGCCCTGGTAGGAGAAACCAGGGCAGACATGGAAACTTTTCACCCCGGTAGATTCAAAACCTACAACATCAATGCGGATTTTGTGGATGCCGAATTTGTCCGCTGCCTTGTACAAGAAGGCTTTATTGTGAACCTGTTCACGGTCAACGATCCCAGAACCGCTGCCATGCACATCCAGGCCGGTGCCAGCGGTATTATCACGGATTTTCCCCAGTTTTTTGCCGACCAGAATCACCCGGCCGGATAGCATATCAGATTATCCCTACCTGCAAAAAAGCAGTTTTCAATCCCGACCTGTCCCCATAGGTTCGGTAAACTTTTTTTCAACGCGCTGTTTTTAACAAATTCCATGGAAAGATCGGCAGCGTGAAATTCCTCCACCAGTTCATGCATGACAAAAGGCTGGACTGGCTCTCAAAATCAATCCCAATTTCCCGACAGTGGAACAGATCAGCACCAAAACCACCAACGATGATCCGGTTTCCTATACCCTAATTTCCATTCCGCCTTATCTGACACAGCAGATAGATGTCTTGATCGAATGAGATGGTTGCCCCCACGGCTCCTTAGAAAAACGATCTGAACCCTGCCACGGCCCGGTCAATATCCTCTGCATCGATATCCAGGTGGGTCACCAGGCGCACGGGGCTGCCCGGGCTGATGCGGATCTTCCGTTC
>Ga0102943_1000428_pt1 | contig 28332 bp, 21 predicted proteins | sample SalPonC_black_MG_FD_78174 | JGI IMG/M metagenome (GOLD analysis project Ga0102943, IMG submission 78174) | Salt pond soil microbial communities from South San Francisco under conditions of wetland restoration - Salt Pond MetaG... | ecosystem: Environmental > Aquatic > Marine > Intertidal zone >...
CGGGATAACAATCCCCGCCGTAGCCCGTGCCGCCGAGGCGATGGTGGGGCAGAAAGTCTTTATCTCCGTTTAGCCCCACGATATTCTTGAGGGCAGCGGTAATGCCCGCCTTTTGGTGGGTTTTTACTTTCGGCAGCGAAATAACCACATCGGCTGCGAAGAGCTCTTTTGTAATGCAATACTTATGAACGCCCGGGGCGTGGGATTCCGTAAACCGGTCCGGGTTGTAATTCGTCACCCGGAACACCTGTTTGTCAGCCCGGGTGATGGGTTCCAGAAAACTCTCCTCGCCCAGGTCCATGATCACGTAATCCGACAGAGGATTGCGTTCCCGAATGGGATTATTTTTGGACGGATCAAAGGTCACCCGGCGGAAATCTTTGATAGCGACCGGTATCCGGTAGTTGTCGGATAGTTCTTTCACCCGTTGTTCAAAGGCCGAGCTGATCATCCGGTCCCACCGGCACCCTTGTATCGGAGCGTCGCCGATCAGGACCGATCCGGGGTTTTGATCTAGTACGACCTCCAGAGCTGCCAGCAAAAAGTTATCGTGCGTGCGCATGCAGATCTCATCCAGCGCTTTCATATTGTGCTTTACCCAGTTGGGTTTTAGAAGCACTCTTTTATGTTCTATCATCCCTGAGGCTAGATGCGGCTGCATCACGGACCGGATCAGTTCCTGCAGGCGATCGCTGTCCGTGTATACCGCGTGCAGTCGCTCCAGGGTGCGGTCCGCTTCTTCCGTGAAGGCCGGAACGATATGTACAAAGTCATCCATACTGATCTAGCGGTCTCGCTTGAAGAAGTAGTGAAAAAGAACGGAAAACAGCATGGCCAGTCCCAGCAAGGTGATCAACTGGTTTTGTAAACCGGTGGAGATCAGATTGCCGGCAAGCAGGCCACCTTGCAGGAAGGTGAATTTAAAGCCATAATAGATCACCTTGCTCAACAGAATGGAACTCACCAGTGCAACAAAGACGTTGAGCCGGAATCGCTGAAAAAATAGAATGAACAGTAAAATATTCGCCAGCAGTTCCACGGAAATGAGCAGTGATTTAAAGAAAACCGGATGTCCCGTCGTCCACATGGAAAAGAGCGGCAAGGTAACCGCCAGAAAAGCCGCATTGTACCCGTTGCGCGAAAACAGATAGCCCGCAAAAAGCGCGATCCGCATCGGCTCGATCAGGTAAAGCGGGAAAGGGACCAGGTGCGAAAGCGCCGGCAACAGATAAATGACGGCGAAAACTGATACGTCCACCAGTAAGTGGCGCTGGTTTTGCCGGATAAAAGAAGAAATGCTATTCAGAAGGTACATTTATTTTAGAATTATTTACTGAGTACAGACAAAAATGAATTTAGCCACGAAAACACCAAAACACGAAACACGCACAAAATTGATTTAGTACCTGTCTAGCGACAGATAGATCTCCGTGGCAATTGGAGCTTTTATTTCTAACTCGATACTTCCTCATCAACCCGAACCCACCACCTCCCCCAACAACTGATCACTACTCATAAACTCAATATCCGGCCACCGCCGCAGCATTTTGTTCAAAAGGGTCCGGAACAGCCGCAGGTTCCGGTCCCGGTTATCCTCGTCAATAAACCCGATGAAGTTCAGCCGGTGGGTGCTGATGATCGCCGGTTTTTTACACCGAAAAATGATCTCCATCCGGCCGAGCACATCGTCTACCCAGTCGAAATCAGGACGGTCGGCCGGCTCGAAAGCGGCATTGCGGACCAAGTAGTACTGCCCCGCCCGGTTGCGCTGACCGGTATAGTGGAAACGCTTCTTGAAGCGGTGTGATTTGCCTGGGAGCGGTTCCCGCTGGAACCAGCCGCTCTGATAGGCTTTGATCCCCGCTTTGTAGAGAGGCGCATCCAGCCGACTGGACCAGGTATAGCAGGGAGGGATGAACGTGGTGGCGCGATAGCCGAAAATTTCTTCAAACAGATCCAGCCCGTCCAGCAGCGCGTCTTTTTGCCGTTCCACTTCCCCTGCGTCCTCGAAGTTCAGCGCTTCCATAAAGGAATTTTCGCCAATGACCAGACTGGTGCTGAGATCGAACATCCGGAGGTCGAAAGCCAGGCGGGTGTGACCGGTATTTTCCCTAAGGGCCCGCAGCCAGCGCTGCACGTTCAGGTGCTCGCGCCCGTGAAACTGGGGCCGGAAGAGGCCGGCCTGCATACCTTCTTTCCAGAGAGAAAAGGAGTTGCCATGTTCAGCGTATCTTTTGAGGGTTTCGGTAAATGGCTCATAGTGGTAGTCTGAAAAATCATCAGCTTCGATCTTTTCAAAATCCGGATTCGCTGCCAAGGTATTGGCGGTGAGAATGGCTGGGCGACCGTTTTTGTCCTGTACGGAACTAAGCACTTCGAAAAGAGCCGACAGGTCCGCTACGGAGGCCAGGGAGTCATACCGATTGTACGATAACTGATCTACCCGGATTCCTCTTTTCATCAATGCCTTGTATACTTCCCGAGAAGGCATTCGGATGCTTCCCCAGTCGTCGCTTTCGAAGACGACGATTTTTTTATTAGTACGCCAACCAGGTAGATTAGCCAAATGGCTTTTTATGCTTTCAATAAATCCCATTCATTTAATAAGCGTATTCAAAGGAATATTTTCTCCCATCGTAAACAAAGAAAAAATGGGGTTGCCGATGAGGGTCGTTATTGACATTTGGTAGAATCCGGTACGCACAGCGACAATTATAAATAATACTAATAGAGGAAAAGTCATCCTGACTAATTCACGTACGATTCTTTCTTGTCGGTTATTCTGCAGGTAGATGGCCAAAAAGGCAGCAGCCAGCATGTTAGCCAAGATGAGGTAGCGTATTCCGGAAGGAATGTTGGAGACGATGTTGGCCACGCCATACAGCAAGTAGGTGAAAGCTAATATATTTAAAAGCGTCTTATCTGTCAAGAGAATCTTTTTTGACTTCCAATAGAGCACAATCAATAATAGTGAAAGCGACCAGTGCAGGCCTTTTCGATAATACCGGGCGTGCCAGGAGAGTCTTTCATCTTTGGTCTGATAGGCTTCGATCTTATCCTTATAAAAATAACCTTCCGTTCGTTCTGCTAATCTGGTGGGAGCGAATTGTTCAATAGTATTGCCGACCCATTTAATGTTTATTTCACTGATAAATAATGAAATAATAAAAAATGTATAAAAAAGAGTAATCCGGTTGCCTAGGAAGAGGTAGGCCCCTAGAATACCTAGTGGCAGAAAAAAAGCGAAATGAAAAACAAACGGGGTGGCCAGACACCAAAGTAATGGCTTCTTTTTTCCTTCCAGCAAAAAAGGAAGCAATCCGTAAAGAAAAGTATGCGTTGCGGTCCAGAACCTAAAACCGTTAATATTCCAAATGGGGTTCAATAAGAAAAAAATCACAATTAAGGCTATCGTAATAACCTTAAGCTTGCCTCTTAATTTACTTATAATATAGGTTAAATTCCGAGAAAAAAAATAACCGAAAATAATACCATAAATTATAACTAGAATATAGCCGTTACCTGTAAACCGTGAAACCGTGATAGCTATAAATAGGCGAAGAATATCTATTTCTCTTGAATCCTGATAATAACCTATTGCCGTAGATGCATCAAAAGGTATCTGATGGAATAATTCCAACTGTCTTATGTACCGGGTAATATCGGAACCAGCCCCCTCTTCAATGCCTATAGACATACTATAGAAAATTGTAAATAACCATAATACGTTTGACAAGTGCTTGCTACGCAGGTTTTTTAATGCAGTAAGAAGCATTATCAAAGGGTGTATTATGAATAGCAAAAGATACATGGTTAAGAGACCAAAGAGAGAAATTGTTTCGTTACATTCTCGATTCGATAAATATTTGGGTCTTCTATGCGATAGGCATTGGAATAGTTTCCAATTAGAAATTCATCCACTATTTGCGGGTCTAGACTCCCGGGTTTAATAGACAGAATAGGCTTGTTAATTATTGTGTAGTCGATAATCTTGCTGGGCGTTTGTGATACGCCTTTGTTTTCAAAGTTCACCATGAAGTCCATTTTACTAAGCTCAAATAATAACTTCCGTCTCGGTAGAAAATCATGGATAATAATCCGCCCATCAGACTTCTTTGCGTAACTTTCAACTAAGTCTACCGCTTTTGTATACAAATGAAACTCAAAATCTTGCCCCTTCTGCAACAAATATTCACAAAGTTCACCCGGGTCTCTTCGCTTTTTCATTAATTGTCCTGCATAAGCAAAAGTAGGGCGTTTATTCGGCTTATATTCTGCAATCTTTATGTCCTCAAACCTGAAGCCTTGGGGGATTACTTTAATTTTAGAATGAAATTCTTTATAATATCCTAAGTAGGAGGTAGGAGTTGGAACGGTCAGATAATCGACTTTTCTACAGAACCACTTTTCAATATATTTGAAATAGAAGGGCTTTTTCAGGTTATCATTTTCTGCTCCGATATAAGGATCCCCACAGTCCGCCACCCACAGTTTAGCCATTTTGTTTTTCTCCAAAACGGAAGCTACTCCCCAATGAATAGGATAAGGGATTGCAATTGAGATCAGTAAATCAAAACCGGCTTCATTTTTCAAGGCATGTTTTGTTTTCCACAAAAGTTGTATTCTTGGGTACTCCAGCAAAAGCTTAAGCCCACGAGTTAATGCCCTGTTCAATAAGTAAGTAAGCTTATTATTTATCGGTAATTGAGGAACTTTCCAGGTCACTTTGCCCAGGTCTTTAAAGGTGAAACTGAATTCTTTCTGAAGGGACTCTACACCCTGCCGATAAGGAGCAATAACCTTAACTACATGGCCTTGCCGACAGAACTCCTTTACAAGTTCTGCCGACCTTAAAGATCTCGGAGACAGATCCGGGAAGAAACCGTAAGTAACAATTAGTATTTTTTTCTTATCCATTTAAATTGATCAGGTGATCCACGATACGGTCGGCCGTTTGGCCATCCCATTTTTCGGGGATAGCTCCTCTTTTCCATTTGCCGGCAAATAGTAAGTCCAAATACTTTTTTATTGCTCCGGGATGGGTGCCGACCAGTTCATTGGTACCCAGTTCAACTGTTTCCGGTCTTTCGGTATTGTTGCGTAAGGTAAAACAGGGAACGCCCATCACGGTAGTCTCTTCCGTAATGCCGCCGGAGTCGGTGATCACCGCTTTCGCATTTTGGGCCAGGAAGTTAAACTCCAGATAACCCAGCGGTTCTACCAGGTACAAATTTTTTGCCTGCACCTGAAGGGAACGATATATCCTGGCAGTACGGGGGTGGATAGGGAAGATTATGGGAAGTTTTCTGACACTGGAAGTTATTTCCAGGATGAGTTCTTTCAGCTTTTCGGCTTCGTCCACATTTCCCGGCCGGTGCAGGGTCATTAAAAAGTATTCTTTGGGCTTGATTTTCTTTTCCGTCCAAAAGGATGGGGGCGTAAATCGATGCCGGTTGGCCAACAAAGTGTCGATCATCACATTGCCCACCCAGAAGATCCGATCGTCCGGAATGCCGGTTTTTTTCAGGTTCTCACCGGCCCAATCGGAAGTGGTGAAAAAATAATCGGCAATACAGTCGGTGACCATCCGGTTGATCTCTTCCGGCATGCTGAGGTCGAAGGAACGGATGCCGGCCTCTACGTGCGCTACTTTGGTATGTAACTTCTTGGCAACAATGCTACAGGCCATGGTGCTATTTACGTCTCCTACTACTAACACCAGGTCCGAGGGATTAGCCGTCAGTTCTTTTTCAAAGGCGACCATGATGGCGGCGGTCTGTTCCGCCTGGGTACCGCCGCCGCACTCCAGGTTGACGTCCGGTTCCGGAATGTTAAGTTCCTCGAAAAAGGTTTGACTCATCATCCGGTCATAATGCTGACCTGTGTGCACCAGGCGATAATCAATCTTTTTTTCCTGGCTTTTAGCGCGAATTATGGAGTGAATGATAGGAGCGACTTTTATAAAGTTGGGTCGGGCGCCCGCGATTATGCTGATCTTAAGCATCTATTCCTATTTGATGGTAAGAATGGCGTGAGGATCAAGTCCTCCTTTTATTTCTTGATCGAATTTAAGAATGTCTTGCCACTCCTCGATCATTGTCCGTTCTGCCTGTCGAATCGTATCATCAACCAATATCTTACTTCCAGGTTCCAGGTGATCTTTAAATAAATATAAAAAGCCTTTTCGTCCGCCCCAAGTATCGCCGGGCGGTGCATCGCATATACAGAGAGAAATTTTGATGGGAGGTATCAATCGTTGGTCATACCAGGAGAAATTGTCGTATTGAATGATAGGACTGACGATCAATTCGTTTTGGGTTAATCCGAATTTTCTTAATTGAGTTGTAACCTTATCTGCCCACTTTGGTATGTGCTCAACTGAAATGATGCGGAGGTTTTTCTTGCGGGCAATCGGGGCGATCAATAAGGTAGTTAAACCGGTTCCACACTCAAAAATTGCACCTTGTGCATGCGAGGCGCAATCGATGCAAGACTCTATATAGCCAGACTTTCCTGAGAAGCCCTGGTTACCCCATGCATAAATTAACTTTTCAATCAATGGCAGTTGAGGCCTTTCATCTGACTCTATTACATTGATGTATTTTCGGTAAAGGGCCGGCCATATCCATTGCTGGTGGGTAGAGAGGATCGCTTTTCTAATTTGAGGAGGAAGGAGTGACCTGAGCATCGAAGGTAAAAAGTGTTTTTCCACTATTCGGTTTGAAATTTTTTTAAATCATGGTAAAATTTGGTTGTTTTCGCTTTTCGGATTTTCAGCGGGTTACTCTCTTCGATACGATCCAAGCTGGTACAATTAATATCAGACAAAGGAGTTTGGAGTTGAGCTTATGCAAATCGTGTAGAATTCTTCTAGGCGAAGAGCCAAACAAAAAACTATGAAATAAATAGGCAAAATGGAATCTAAGTTTCAAAAGAAAGTTTCCTCTTACTCTAGCTAAAAACTCATTTGCCCATACCAAGTATTGATATCTACTACTTTCGGCTGTTTTAAGTCTGCCCCTTTTTGTCAGTGCACTAGGGTTGTTATCCTCAATATAGTACGTACGAAGGGTTTCATCCAAGAAGATTTGATCATATTTCAGCGCAATTCTTCCCCACATGACCCCTTCGGGAATATGTCTCATCAAAGAAGTGTCAAACTTGAATTGTCTTAAGACTTCAGTTCGGGTACAACCGAACTTTTCATGCCGATAAATGTAGTCTGCGAATAAGTTGAAAAAGTTATCAATCACAGCATAATTCGGGAAATGCCTCCCAATTAACTCTCCTTCTTTATTTCTGCAATGGCATACTATCCCTGAAATATTACTTTTCCCATCTTTAACCCAAATATTGTCGAAAATTTCGAGTGTATTAGAGTCAAACCTGTCATCGTGGCCGGCGATTACAAATAATTCCCCTTCCGCAAGGTCAAATGCTTTATTTAAATTGTAAGAAATCATTTGATTTTGCTCGTTGGTATACATCCTTACAGGAAAGTTGCTTTCTTCCTGGTACTTCTTGAGTATTCGATTGGTGCCATCCGTGGAGGCGTCGTCTATGACGAGCCATTCAAAATCATCGAAAGTCTGTGCGCAAAGGCTTTCATATACTCTGTGAATAAACCTTTCAGAATTGAAGCAAGGCGTAAAAACGGTAAATCTATGACTCGAATTCATAATTAGAAAGATCGTTTCACTTACAGATATGAGCAAGTATGAATGTGTATTCTTGTTCAAAGGGAACAAGAACAGAGTTATTCTCAACTTCTGTTGAGATAGATTTAGGCTCAACTAGAGAAAAATCTGGAATATATTTTAAGAACTTTTCGCTCAATCTATGGCCTTTTAATAAATGTGGTTTTGGGAGTTTTTGAATAGTGCTAGCTAAACTTGTCTTTAGTGTTCTCCTTTTTGAGAAGCGTAACTTGTTTTTCTTTCCTGAAATATTGCTTTTTGACAAATGAATAGGAATTTGAAATTCTAATCTTTTGTTCAAAAATTCGCCTAAAGTGTATCCCCCTGTAATCAATTGCTCATAATCAATAAAAATCGGTTCACAGAAACCTATGGTTTTTAGTTTGTTTTGAAGAGACTGATATCTATAGATTTCTCCATACTTGCTCTCAATAAAATTGGTGAAATTTAATCTTAGCTTTTTGGGCAAGCTATTGTAAGTTTGCTGGTAGTAAGAAGCGAGAGCTTCCTTGGGATTGCGAACTGTGATTATTAGTCTGGGTTGGAATTCTTCTAAATATTGATAAAGAAATCGCATTCTGTCAACCCATGAGTAATTTGAATTGACATGTAAAAACATTTCCTCTGAAAGAATTACTATAGAACCACTATTTAAATAGATTTTTAATGATCTGTGAACAGTTTCTTGGTGTTTTCTTCTCTGTAAAGAAATGTCGGAGAAAATTTTATCAATTAGAGTAGTAGAGGAATATCTTGGGTGAATAACACCGCCATAAAAAATTTCATTATTACTTAACTCCTGCAAGAAAAACTGAAGAGAAGTTGTAGCCGTTTTAGGAGGGCCAATGTGAAAAAATAAATTACTCATAAAATTTTTTAATACTCTTTACTATGCGCTCTAAGTCTGTTACTTTCATGCCTGGCCAAAGGGGCAAACTCAATATGGTTTTTGCTAACTCTTCGGCTATTGGAAGAGGCCTGTTGATGCTTTCACAGTAAGCTTGCTGGTGATGTGGTGGGATAGGGTAGTGAACCAACGTGTTAATTCCTTTTCTTTTTAAGAAGGCCTGAAGGTCGTCCCTTTGATTAGAGCGAATGACATAAAGGTGGTACACATGTCTGACTTCCGGACAAACAAAAGGAGTAGTGATTTCAGAAACGTTTTCTAACTTTTCATTATACCAATTCGCGATCTGTTGCCGTTCATTAGTCCAGGCTTTTAAATATTTTAGTTTTACTGATAGAAAGGCTGCTTGTAATTCATCTAAGCGGTGGTTGTATCCTATTACTTCATTAACATACTTTTCTTGGGAACCATAATTGCGATACATCGCGACTCGCTCTGCTAAACCTTCATCGTTAGTGGTGACTGCTCCTGCATCCCCCAATGCTCCGAGATTCTTACCAGGGTAAAAACTGGTAGCGTTGCAATGGCCAAAGCTCCCGGTGAGTTTTTCTTTAAAGGTAGCGCCGTGGGCTTGCGCATTGTCTTCAATTACTTTAAGCCCATAATCTTTGGCTATAGCCATGATAGTATCCATCTCACACGGCTGCCCATAGAGGTGCACCGGCATAATGGCTTTGGTTCGGCGGGTAATGGCGGCGGGGATCAATTCGGGATTGATATTGTAGGTATCCATGCGGGGCTCTACGAAGACCGGGGTAGCGCCTACATGCGATACGGCCAGTACGGAAGCAATAAAAGTATGGGAAGGTACAATTACTTCATCTCCCGGACCGATATCTAAAGCCTTCAACGAAAGAATAAGAGCATCCAGGCCGTTGCTTACTCCTACAGAGAACCTGACCTGGTTGAATCGCGCGTATTCCTGCTCAAACTGCTTTAGGTATTTGCCCAGGATGAACCAGTTATTTTCATACACGCTCTGGAAAGCATTTTCCATTTCCGCCCGGATGGATTCGTGCATGGGCGCCAGATTGAGGAAAGGAATGTCATGCATGGCGTTCAAGCTTTCCTTTGGTTTCTACCCATTTTTGGTGCTGGTCGTCTACCCAGTAGTTGTCCTGTTTTTGCATGGGAGAGCCATTTTCGTTAACCCAACCGACGATCCTGGCCGGTGAACCAATTACCAGCGCTCTGGCCGGCACATTTTCAGTGACCACGGCGCCGGCGCCTACCATAGCGGCTTCTCCGATCTCGATCCCGGGAAGGAGTGTCGCATTGGCCCCGATAGTTGCTCTCCGCCTGAGAATGGTTTTGGGGAAACTCTTTGGATAATGCTTGGATCGGGGGCGAAGGTCATTGGTGAAGGTGGCATTCGGTCCTATGAAGACGTCATCTTCTATCCTTAATCCGTCCCAAAGCTGCACGCCTGATTTAATCGTAACCCGGTCGCCAATGACTACATCATTTTCTATGAATACGTGGGCATTGATGTTGCAGTGCTTCCCGATCACTGCTTCCTTCAGGATCACGCAGAATTGCCAGATGGTGACCCCCTCACCCAGGTGAGGGGTCTGTACATCGCTACTAGGATGGATCATGCTTGATGGCTTTAAATTCCGCATAATCACGAATGTAGTCATCTTCCTGGTAAACTTCCGACGCCATTACCAAACATATAGCTCCGGATGAGAAGTTGAGGAGTTCCCGCCAGATACCCGGCACTATCAAAAGGCCATGATAGGGGCGGTTCAATGATATTGTTCTTTTCATACTGCCATCGTCAATTAATACATCGAAACTACCGCTGGCCGCTATGATCAACTGCTTGAGGTGCTTATGCGCATGGCCGCCGCGCTCGGCTCCACCGGGTACATCGTACAGGTAATACACCCGCTTTGTGGAAAAAGGGAGTTCAATTTTATTGTTTAATGCGGTGATGACGCCGCTGCCTGTCTGAATCCGGGGAAGGGTCAATAGTCCGCAATGCCAGATAGTACTCTTATGCAGATTGATCGGCGGCAAGGTGAGTGTATTCTTTAAATTCGCGAATGTAATCTCCTGCGTCATAGGCATGACTGGACAGGTGCAGAGAAAGTGAATTGGTCGAATAGTTTTCCATGTGCCGCCAGGTCATCGGAGGCAAGTACAATCCGTAATAGGAGCGGTTGAGCGGAAAGCATTCCTGCTTTCCATCCGGATGCGTTACCACTACGTCAAAACTGCCGCTAAGTGCTATGATAAGTTCTTCTTGTTCATAATATGCATGTCCTCCTCTGGTTTCTCCACCAGGCACGTCATAAGTCCAAAAAACCCGGGAAATGATGAAAGGTATCTGATCTTGATTTTGTAAGAACGTAAGGTTTCCCCTTGGATCTGAAATTTTGGACAGTGTTATTAACCTTACCCTCTTTTTCATGAGAGGTAATTCGTGGACAAAGTTTTTAGAACCTTGGAGATCACGGTATCTGAAAAATAACGGATAAGAAAATTTGGGGTCATGTTATAATAAATTCAATTAAACAGCTTAACATCAAAGCGTTTCATCCAAAAGCCGAACAAGATCAACCGCCAGGTGGTGAAAGTAAATGATGCATCTCCTGTCGCTACTTCGTCAAAGTAAGAAAGCGTTTCTTCAGGCTTAAGAATGCCTTGTGTATATCTTACACTCTCCTCCATTCGCTTGCGAAATACCCTGGTATATTCTTTTTTCACCCATCTTTCCTCAGGCGCCACGTACCCCATCTTATCCTTGCGGTGATAGATGGCAGCGGGCAGAACTTCCTGCATGGCCTCCAGCAGTATCCGCTTGCTTTGCCCCTGCACCTCCACGTACGATTGGGGCAGAGAATGACAGAACTCCACCAGGCGGTGGTCCAGGAAGGGCACCCGGGCTTCCACCGAATGGGCCATGGAATTGCGGTCTTCCCAGCGGAGGAACATGGGGAGGGGATAGGCGTGGAGTTGCCGGGTAGATATATCCTGATAACTGGATACGACGGGTTCGCCTTTAGGCAGCCACGGATCGAGGTCTGCCCGCAGAATATCGAGGTCCAGGCAGGCCAGCCAGGGTTTGCTCTTTTCCGGCGGGTTGAAGGCACGCGCGTAGGTACGGGGAAAGAGCCCGGCGAAGGCCCGCCGGCCGGCGGCGCGGGTCGCCATGCGCAGGGCGCGGGCGGAGGAGCAGCCGTATTCCCGGCGGATAGCGGGGATACTCAGCGAATTGAGGACCCGCAGGCGGGCGGCGCGGCGGAAGGCGCCGTAGCCGGCCAGGTATTCGTCGGCACCCTGCCCGTTGAGCAGGACGGTCACCCCGTTCTGCCGGGCCATGCGGTCCACCAGGTAACCCAGATAGGGACTCATGGAACCAGTGGGCTCGTCCATCTTCCAGGCGAGGGCGCCCAAGTCGTTCAGGGCCTCTTCCGGGCTGGGGGTATGAAAGTGAGGGGTGACGTTGAGCTGACGGACCACCGCCTCTATCCACTTTTGCTCTGAATACTTGGAGTCGCCGTCGACGGCCGAAAAGGTGTGGTGCTTCTCCACCTGCCCGTTCTGTCGCAATAGCTCGTTGACCGTGCAGGTGATGGAGCTGGAGTCGAACCCGCCGCTGAGAGTGCAACCCACGCGGACGTCGGCGCGCAGGTGCAGCCGCACCGATTCGTAAAACTTTTCCCGGAAGAGATCCCGGGCTTCTTCGAAGGAGCCGGTGAAGGGTGTGACCTCTGGATTGTACCAGCGATCGGCCTTTAGGGAGGCGCCCGGGGTGAAGGCCTGTTTGGAAAGATCGAGCGTCACGGCGTGGCCGCCCCGCAACTGGTAAACGCCCTCGATCAGGGTTTCCTCGGTATGGTCGGTCTGGGCGGCGTAGAGATAGTCGAAGGCCCGCTGGTGGTTGAGGCGCGGCCGCCAGCCGGGAGCGACGGTAAATTGTTTGATCTCGCTGGCGAAATAGAGGGCGCCCCGGGGGCTGACCCAGTAATACAGGGGCTTGATGCCGAAGCGGTCGCGGGCGAGGAAGAGGGTGCGTTCCTTGGTATCCGCCAGCGCGAAGGCGAACATCCCCATAAACTTATGCAGACATTCCCGCCCCCATGCCCGGTAGGCGGCCAGGATCACTTCCGTGTCGGTTTCGGTACGGAAATGATATCCCAGCGCTTTCAGTTCCCGGCGGATCTCCGGGAAATTGTAAACCTCCCCGTTGTAGGTGATCCAGTATCGCTCTTCCGGATCGCACATGGGCATGTGGCCGGCGGGCGACAGGTCCAGGATGGACAGACGCCGGTGGCCCAGGCCGAGGAAGAACGTTTCCTGCAATGCGGGGATCTCGCGGCTGGGTTTATACGGATAATATCTTTCCCAGGTTTCCCGAGAGGTGTCTTCGCCCCTCGCCGGGACGCCTTGCCAGTCTTCCCGGAAAAGAACAAACCCCTCGTCATCGGGTCCGCGGTGGCGGATGAGCCGGTTCATTCGGCTGAGTGTTTCCAGGTCAATGCCATGAGGAGAAACTATGCCGCTGATGCCGCACATAAGGTGGAATTAATACAGATTTTTATTTTGGGAAGGTACTGTGAAAACAAAGTGGATAATAGTAAACAAAAGGTCTTCTTGTTGCTCATTGATCTTATTTCACGGCATTTTCGGAGCCGTATTTTCGCTTAACCATATTCAGTATATGCCATATTCCGAATAACCAGGGTGAAATATTGTAGACATTTGCGCCGTGGCGGTAGCGAGGGACTTTGATATAGCGGCTATCTAATTTTCCGGCCCCCGTTTCTTTTAGTTTCCTGCTGAATTTAATGAACGATTTCAGGCTTTTTTGCTGAATGCTCCACATCAACGGGAGGAGTGCATATTTGGCAATGCTGGTATTTAAAATCCCCTCCTGGGAGGAAGTGAAGTCACGGCTCGATCTGAAACCCAGAAGAATACTTATGGCTGAAAAGTACCCCTGAACGGTAGACTCCTTTGTTGATAGGTTCGACCGGCTAGCCGACCCGGGTCTTGCGAACACCTGATAGAAATCGCAGTTTTCAAAACCCACGCGCCCAGCTACGACGAAAGCTTTGCGAACAAAGACCCCGTCTTCCAGGTGGGCCACTCCGACGGGATAAGTGATATTGTATTTCAGCAATAGGTCCCGGCGGTAAAGCCGGCCGACGGAAGAATCCCAGACGGGATATGGTTTGTCTTTTTCATAGAAGGCGACAGTACCGGTGTAGATATGTTCGGCCTGAGCGCTGTAATCATACTTTTTAATCTTTTTACCCTCGGGAGTGACCAGGGAACGCCCGCTCAGCAAAATATCCAGATCATCGGATTTTGCCCGGCGGTAGAGCCTGTTCAGGAGATCCGGCAGAACGTAATCATCGGGGTCAATGAAGAGGACATATTCTCCTCTGGCCTTGCCCAGCCCTGCATTTCTGGCCGCGGAGACCCCCCGGTTTTCCTGGTCGATCAGCAGGATGTTATCCGCTTCTTCCTGCATTCGAAGGACGATGTCCCGGCTGTTGTCCGGCGACCCGTCATTCACGACAATGATCTCGTACTCTTCCGCAGGTAGGTCCTGCGCCAGCAGGCTGTGCAGGCAGCGCTCCACGTAGGGCTCCACATTGTAGACCGGTACGATGATGCTCAGCTTCACGGCTGATGGGCTTGGAGGACCTGTTCAAAAAGCCGGACGAACTGCCCGGCTTGTTTTTTGCGGGAAAACTGCTGGGTATAGGCCCGGTTCACCCGCACGGTGGTGTAGCCTTTTTCCCGCCATTCCCGCCATTTTTCCAGAATGAAATCCCGGGTTTCTGCAACGGTGCGAGCTGCAACTCCTGCATTAGCTTCTTTAATCGAAGCTTCCAGCAGGCTTTCGTCGCTGCGCACGCAGAGGATAGGGCGTTCGACGGCGAGGTATTCGAAATACTTAGTGGTGGATATCAACCCTTTCGGACCGTCGCTGGTCATCTTATTCGACAATAAAAGCAGGAGAGAAGCACTTCGTAGTAGGGCCGGGACTTCCGAAGTGTCTATGTAGTCAAAAAAAGAAACGTATTTCTCCACCCGGGAGAAGTATTCATTTGAGGTGATGGTGCGACGCCAGTTAGACGGCACATAAAAATCGAGCCGAAAGGAATCGGGGTCGATAACTTGTTGTCTATCTAAGTTACCCGTTGCTTTGAAGAGTAAGGTCGGGTCATGGCAGCCCGGTAGGGTCGTACCGGTGTAAACAATGCGAAATACCTCATTTCTTTCCGGAGGAACCGGGTAATAGTTTTCGGGATCAAACCCATTGTAGATGAGGTGGGTATTCTGGTTGTACTTCCTGACTATTTCCTGATGCCAGGGGGATACCGTGATCAAGCAGTCAGTTTTGGAAAAGATTTTATTCCTTTTCCGTAGTACCCACTCTGAAAAATTTTCCTGAGTTTTTTCGAAAACAATTTTTTTCAGCCCCTGATACGGCGAATCAAGTTTGGGTTTTTGTTCCGCCAGGTCCCGGAGGTCTGCTATGAGCGGTTTTTTCCACGCTTTGGCCAGCAAATGGGCGGCCTCGAGGACGAAGATCCGGTGCGCGGTCGAGCAGAGGATAAATGAATATTTTCCCGGATCCACTTGCTCACGCCCCAGGTGAAATAACTTATCCCGGTTGCACCGGTATTGTTTCTTCTTGCCGAATACATTCTGCAGTTTACCCCAAAAACGATTGGGGTCATAGGTACACTGATCTGCACGCAGAATGGTGGTATTCCCTCTTAGTGACTCGAAACTAAAATCCCCGTCGTGGATACGGGTCAAAACATCCGCCTCCCATCCCCATTCTTTCATGTACTTAACCAGATAGCCCATGCGGGGGGCGAAGCTGGGGGGATAAACATCGCATACGATGAGGATCTTCGGCATGGGCTAGGCTAGTTCCTGTAGTTCTACCATTCTCCGGAAGCGGGGCACGCGTTCGACCAGGCTGTCGAAGGACCCGCTGTCCACGATGTGGCCCCGGTCCATATACAGCACGGTATCTACGTTACGGACCGTCGACAGGCGGTGGGCGATGATGATGAGGGTGTATTTGCCCTGCAGGGCGTCGATGTTCTCCTGAATGGTGCGCTCAGTCTCCGAGTCGAGGGCGGAGGTGGCTTCGTCCATGATCAGGATGTCGATATCCTTGTACAGCTCCCGGGCGATGGACAGGCGCTGCCGCTGCCCGCCGCTCAGGCTGATCCCACTGTGGCCCAGCAGGGTGTGGCTGCCCCGTGGCAGTTCATCCACGTAGTCCCGGAGGGAGGCCTGCCGCAGGGCCCATTCAAAACGGCGGCGGTTGGCGGGGTTATCCTCCGCCCAAAGGGTGACATTGTTGAAGATGGTGTCGTTGAAAACGACCGGCTCCTGGGTGATGTAGCCAATGCGCTGCTGCAAGGACTCCCGTTGCAGGCGCCGGACGTCCATCCCGTCGACGTACATACTCCCCAGGTCCACCGGCAACAAGGCGGCGAGGATATTGACGAGGGTAGTTTTCCCGCTGCCGCTTTCTCCTACCAGGGCGAGGCTGGTCCTGGGGGCGATGGTCAGGTCGATATCGTGCAGCACGGGGGTGTCGCCGTACTGAAAACTGACCCGGCGGAGTTCGATGCCCTCTCTCAAGCGGTTGAAGGACTGTTGGCCGTCCGTCTCCTCCTCTTCCCGCAGCATCTCCAAAAACTCCTGCATGCTTTCCATGGAGCCGGAAACGCTGAGGAACTGGTTCCAGTTTCCCTGCAGGACGGTCAGGGCGCTGAGGGCGCGGTAGAAGAAAAGCAGGCTCATCAAGATGGCGCCCAGGCTGCCCCCCAGAAAGGTCGTCATGAGGTAGATCACCAGAGCTACCACCGCGACCAGGATGGGCTCCCGGGCAGCTACCAACAGGGCGGAGAGCATGCCGATCTTGGTGCGGCTGTGCTGGATCTCGAGGATGGTTTCTTTTAAGCGCAGCCCGAAAAAGCTCAGCAGGCCGGTGGCTTTCAGATATTTGAAATTCTGGACGTGCTGAATGATCTTGCCTTCGTATACGTCGAAATGATAGGAAACCTCCCTGGATAATTTTTTGGTCTGCCGGTAGACCGCCTGGTAAAAGAGGTTCGTCGCCAGTCCGCCCCCGAGCACCAGCAGGGCGAACCGGTAATCGGTGAGAAAGGCGAAGCCGGCGTAGACTGCCACCATCACGCTTTGCTGGAGGGCGCCGAAATAAGAGATCTGGGCGCGGTTGAGGCGATCCACCTCCCCGGTCATGCCGTTTTGAATGCGACCCAGGTCGGAGGTGACGAAAGCCTTGAAATTGATGCCGTTCAGGCCGGTCAGGGTTTTGATCCGTAATTGCCGGCTGAACAATTCGAGGAGTCGGGTGTCATAAGCCGATTTGACATACAGCGCCAGGCCTTTCAGCGCGAAGAAGAGAACCATGGTCAGTAAAACGACCACCAGGGTCATGCTCAGCCCCAGGTATTGGTAGGCATCCACGATGAAGGCCATGAAGCCCAGGGATTCTGGGTCGGTCATGCCCTCTTCGGACACCATGTGCAGCATGGGCAGGAACATGGCGATGCCGAAGCCGTCCAGTACGCCTACAAGGATACTCAGGCCCAGGGCGAGAAAGATACGGCGCCCTAGGTAAGAGTAGAAGAAGGCCAAATTTGGGAAGTATTTTTTTAACAAAATTTGGTAGTTGTGGACTCGCTGCCTATTTAAGGGGCTTTAGAGTTTTGAACTAGGTATCTTTAAGACAAGACAGAAAAGCCTTCTTTCAAAATTTGAACACTCTTTTGTTCAGAGAAACCGAAAAAAGCCAACCTTTTTTGAGGACTTATCCTCTTCGTAATACTCGTATCCATACCCGTATCCATAGCCGTATCCATACCCGTATCCGTATCCGTAGCCTTTCCCTTTCTTGACCCCGTTCAGTACGACGGCCGGGTTTTTCAGTTTTCCGTCTTGTCGCATCTGTTCCAGTCCTTTCATCATTTCCTGCGGCGTTTTGGCGTAGCGCACGGCGAAGAGCGAGATATCGGTATACGGCACCAGCAGGAAGGCGTCGGCTACCAGTCCGACGGGTGCCGTATCGATGACGATGTAGTCGAATTCCGCTTTGAGGTAAGAGAAGAGTTCCGGCATTTTGTCGCTGCTCAGCAATTCCGCCGGGTTGGGTGGGATCGGGCCGCTGGGCAGGAAGAAGAGCTGCTCGCTGATTTCAGTCGGGTAGATAATTTCGGCGGGCGACAAGTCATTTACCAGGAAGTTGGTGAGACCGGCCTCCTCGTGGTCCGAGCGGCCGGTCAGGTACAGCGATAGTTTGGGTTTGCGTAGATCCATTCCCATGATGACCACCCGTTTGCCCGCCAGGGCGAGGGTGACGCCCAGGTTGGATGCGATAAAGGTCTTGCCGTCGCCTCCCGTGCCCGAGCTTACCAGGACGGTGGTGGGCCGGCTATCCCCGCTGAGGTAATTCAGGTTAGTCCGTAACAAGCGGAACATTTCCGCAATGGCCGTCCGGCTGTTGTTATTCACTACAATATGATCAGCGCTTTTATTTTGGACAATCGAGCCCAGCACCGGCGTGGCGGTATGCTGTTTGATATCCTGTTCGCTGTAGATCTTGTCGTCGAGCATCTCCCGCAGGAAGATACTGCCCACGGGCAGGGCAAAGCCGAGCATCAGGAAGAGGGCGTAGACCTGCATAGGTTTCGGTGAGATCGGCGCCGGGCTGGTGACGGCCGTATCGATCACCCGGGCGTTGGGTACGGTGACCGCCGCCGAAAGCGCCGTTTCCTCTTTCTTTTGCAGCAGGAAGAGGTAGAGCGCCTCTTTGATATTTTGCTGCCGTTTAATTTCCAGCAGTTCCCGTTCCTGTCGCGGCACCTGGTTGATGCGGCTTTCCAGCTGCGCCAGTTTTTGTTCGGTTTCGTTCACCGTAAATTCCAGGTTGCGCTCCAGCGCCCGCAAGCTTTTGATGATATTGGCTCGCATTTCGCCCAGTTGCTGATTGAGGGCCAGCAATTGCGGGTTGTTGCCCCCTGCCGAGCGCTGCAGGCGCTCCCGGCTGAGCAGCAGTTCGTTGAAGGAAGCGATCTGCGTATTCAGGCCGTCGGCTTCCTCCAGCAGGAAATTGGCGGGAATCAGCTCATACCGTTCCACATCTCCGCTAAGCGTACGTTCCACGCTGCGTAGTAATTCCAGTTGTATCTGTAGCCGGGTCAGCTCGTTGTCGTATTCGCTGATTTTACTGAGAACAAAATCCACCGCCTGGGAGGTCTCTGTAGGAATCTCGTTACGTTCTTTATAATTTTCCAGCCCCCCTTCTACGGTGCTAAGTTCCTGCGTAAGTAAGCGCAGCCGCTCGTCGATGAAGTCCAGCGTTTTTTTCGCCACCTGGTTTTTATCGTCGATGGCTGCCCGGTTGTATACCTCAATCAATTTATTGATAATATCGGAGGCCTTTTGAGGGACCGGGTCTTCCATTTCCAGGCTGAGGACGCTGGCGTAGTCTCCTATATTCTGGATTTTCAACTTGGAGCGGTATTTTCCGCCCGAGACACCGGTTCTGATTAATATCCGGCTGTCGGGTCTTCCGGAGTTGGTATTCCAGCGTAGCCAGAAGGTGTCCTGCTCCAGTATCAAGGGCTCATCAAAGCGGTGCCGGCTCTCTGTTTCGTCGGCGCCGTGCAGCACAAAAGTTACTTCATCCATCGCTTGAACTTCCAGTGTCGCTTTTTGCTTCTCTCCGCCCCAGTGCACCGAATCCAGCAGAATGGGAGAGGTGTTGCCGTACAGCTCGGTATCCTTGATACGTCCTTGTCCCATATACTGCATATCCAGTTCCAGTTCCTCCACCACCTCTTCCATCAGTGTGCGGGATTTCAGGATCTGAATTTCATTTTGGATATTATTCACCGGTTTCAGCAGTCCTATCTCTTGTAGCACCATTTCTTCGGAGAGTCCGCTTGACGCGCTTGACTCATCATCCTTAATAAGAATAGTCCCCGAGGCCTGGTAGACCGGCACCGTATAGCGCAGGTACGTGCGAGCCGCACTAAAGGCTACAATAACCGAGAGCGCAATCCAGTACCAGTTGCGCAGGAAAGCCATGAGGAGCTCGCGCACGTCGATCACGCCCTCTTCCTGTTGTTGAGGCTGATGGTATGCGGAAGTGCCGTTATTTGATATGCCGTTGTTGTGTTCCAATTTGGTTTTGTTTGCTTATGTTCACAGGCTTGTCAGGGCGATGACCAGGGTGGTCAGCGAGCTGATCACCGAGAGCCACGGGAGGATGCGCTGCGACTGGTCGCGCACCTGGGCGGTTGCGGCGCCCAGCGGTTCCACGTAGATGACGTCGTTCTGGTGCAGGTAGAAGTAGGGCGACTGAAAGACGTCACGGTCCTGCAGGTTGAGGCGGACGTATTCGCGCTCGCCGTCGTACTCCCGGATGAGTAAAATATTGGTCCGGTTACCGTACGGGCTAATGTCGCCCGCCTGTCCCAGCGCGTCGAGCACGGTAACCCGCTCGTCATTCATTGTATAAGACCCCGGGCCAGTCACTTCCCCCAGCACCGTCACCCGGAAGTTAATAAAGCGCACGATGACGGTGGGCCCTACGAGGTGCCCTCCTTCCACCAGTCTGCCGGCTATCTTGTCGCGCAGCTGGGCGGTTGTCATCCCCGCCACTTCGATCTGCCCCAGGATGGGGAAGTCGATAAAGCCGTCTTTATCCACCAGGTGGCCCATCAGGGAGGCATTGCCGCCGGCCATATTCATATTCTGGTTTTCCGGCACGATATTAAACTGCTCACTCACCATGGGATCCATCGTTTTGACACGAATAGACAGGATATCGTCGGGTTGTATTTTGAGTTCCGGAATTTTACCCATTGCCGTAGGGCTGTTGGGAAACTCGGGTCCGTCGTTGAAGTTGACCAGCTCTTCGTGCGTCACGCAGGCGGGCAGCAGCAGCCCGAGCAGGGTGAACAAGGATATATGGTGTAGTAGTTTTCTCACGTGTTGCTTCGTTCGGGCGGAGGGGGTGGTGGTTTTTCCTCCGTTCCTATTTTTGGGCAAAGATAGTGGTTTTTTCGCTGTTTGCGATTTGCTTTTCGCTGTTCGCAGGCTAGCAATGGTTATCCGTGGTATTTTCAGGGTTTTGCGGGGGCTCTCGGTCAGTACCCTGCCATACAGGCCTTAAACTGTCCTCTCCTTCTCGCCTTCCCGCGGGATTTCCGTTTTTCTCGGCTCCCTCCCTCCGAAGATGACGTTTACCCACCTCTTTGGTTGGGCCTGCACTTCTGCGGTTTATCGGTTCCTCTGTTCTACGGTTCTACACCGTTATAGGTAGTTTTTACGCTTTCAGCACTTATGGAACCGAAGAATCCCGTTTTTTCAAAAAAAAGCGGGAAACAGAGGAATATAGAACCGAAGAAAATTATATGTCGCCGCTATGCGGCTTCAACATGCGAAGCATGAGCTCTAATTTCCTGGGGCTTGCGCCCCAGGCTACAGTCTGTCGCCGCTCCGCGGCTTTTATAAGTTCTTTACCTGCGGCACTACCGAGGTCGGGAAATATTCTACAAATATTCCACTTCTCCGAGGTCAACTTTCAAGTAGATGTGCGGTGTCGTTAGAACTGCCGGCCACCTACGCTCACCTTTCCATCAACTCCTTATTTCCCCACGTCTTCCCCTCCAGCACTCGAACAAACTTCTTATCTCTCAATGCCTTCCGCAGTTCCTCCAGGTGTACTTCATTATGCAGGTCGCTTCCCAGGAAGTCGACCAGGCCGGCTTCCAGGAGTCTTTCCGCGGTGCGTTGGATGGCGTGGCCGTAGTGCCCCCGCAGGGAGAGCATATTGAGCTGCAGCTTACAGCCCCGCTCTTGGAGGGTGCGGTACGCCTCGATATCGCCCTGGTAGAAGCCGTAGCGTTCCGGGTGGGCGAGTACGGGTGTAAAGCCTTTGGTCTGCAGGCGGAAGAGCAGGTCGTGCAGGTTGGGCGGCTCGGAGATAAAGCCCATCTCCACCAGCAGCAGCTGCCCGGAGAGGGGCAGCAGTTCGCCCTCGTTCATCTTAGGCTCGAAGCCTTCGTCCAGCAGGTATTCCGCTGCTACTTTCAGTTCTATATCGATGCCGGCTTCGGCCATAGCCCGCTTCACCATTTCGTATTTTTCCAGTATCGTTTCTTTGGTATTGGGGTAGAGGTCGCCCATCACGTGCGGGGTGGCGATGAGCTGCCGGAAGCCCAGCTCCTGCATCCCGCGGATGAGGGTGAGGGCTTCGTACATATCGCCGGGCCCGTCGTCGATGCCCGGCAGGAGATGGGCGTGCATATCGGATACCAGCGGGGAGAAGTCGCCCAGTGGTTCGGAGGGGGTGCTTTTTTTGAAGAGGTTGAAAAAGTTCAAATTTTTGGTTTAGCGTCCTGGCTGCTTTGCAGCAGGGCTGTTTGGGAGTTTAGGAGTTTAGCGCCCTTAGCTGCTTTGCAGCGGGGCTGTTTAGGAGTTTAGGAGTTTAGGGCTTGTCCTGGGAAACCCCGGCTAGCCCCTAAACTTCTAAACCAGGCCCCGACGAAGTCGCGGGCCGCCTAAACTTCTAAACTTCTGGTCGGAGTTTAGCGCTTATCGTGGGAAACCCGGGATTATCCTAGCTAACCCCGGCTAACCCCCTAAACTTCTAAACCAGGCCCCGACGAAGTCGCGGGCCGTCTAAACTTCTAAACTTCTGGTCGGAGTTTAGAGCTTGTCCCGGGAAATCCCGGGATTATCCTAGCTAACCACAGCTACCCCCTAAACTTCTAAACCAGGCCCCGACGAAGTCGTGGGCCGTCTAAACTTCTAAACTTCTGGTCGGAGTTTAGAGCTTACCCCGGGAAACCCTGGGATTATCCTAACTAACCCCGGCTAGCCCCCTAAACTTCTAAACCAGGCCCCGACGAAGTCGCGGGCCGCCTAAACTCCTAAACTCCAACTTTGTAGTACGCCCGATACCACTCCACAAACGCCGTGATCCCCTCTTTCACCGCTGTATCCGGCTTATACCCCAGCGTATCCACCAGGTCCTGCACATCGGCGAAGGTAGCGGGGACGTCGCCCGCTTGGATAGGCATCATATTCTTTTTCGCCTCTTTGCCCAGCGCCTCCTCGATAGCTTTGATAAAGTCCATCAGTTCCACCGGATTTTGGTTGCCGATGTTGTAGACCTTATAGGGCGCTTTGGAGGTTGCCGGATCGGGGTCGGCGCCGCTCCAGGCGGGGTTACCCGGCGGCGGGTTATCGATGACCCGCGTTACGCCCTCCACGATATCGGCTACGTAGGTGAAATCGCGGCGCATCTTACCGTAGTTGAACACCTTGATCGGTTCATCTTTCAGGATGGCCTCGGTAAAGAGGAACAGCGCCATATCCGGCCGCCCCCAGGGTCCGTAGACGGTAAAGAAGCGCAGTCCGGTCGTCGGCAGGTTGAAGAGGTGGCTGTAGGTGTGGGCCATCAGCTCGTTGCTTTTCTTGGACGCCGCGTAGAGGCTGATGGGGTGATCCACGTTATCGCTCGTCGAGAAAGGCATCTGCTCATTGAGTCCGTAGACGCTGGAGCTGGAGGCGTACACCAGGTGCTTCACCCCGTGATGCCGGCACCCTTCCAGGAGGTTGACAAAGCCGACGATATTGCTGTCTACGTAAGCGTGCGGGTTCTCGATGCTGTACCTGACCCCCGCCTGCGCCGCCAGGTTGACCACCACATCGGGCCGTTCGGCGTCCAGCAGGGCCATGAGATCTTCGCGGTCGGCCAGGTCCAGCTTGATGAAGCGGTAGTTGGGGTGGCGGGTGCTCCTGATCATCTCGTTGTAGCCGATCTTAAAGGTAGGGATACCTGCCTCGCTCAGCCGGTCCAGCTTCAGCTGCGGGCTGTAGTAGTCGTTGATGTTGTCGAGGCCGATGACTTCGTCGCCGCGCTCGAGCAGGGCGTTGGCGAGGTGATAGCCGATGAAGCCGGCAGTGCCGGTGATTAGGATTTTCATATTATTTTATGGAGTCGTATAGTCTGCCAATTCAGGATTTGTGAAAATATGACGCCGTTATTTTTTCACCTCGCAAGGCAAAAAACGCAGGCATAGCCGTAGCTACGGCGTCCTGCTCTTGAGCGGGATCAACGCAGCGAGGTGGAACTCCGAGGAGCTTGCGACGATCAGCGCAGCTAAAAAGAGCAAGTCAGAATTCACAAATGTTGGGTTGGCAGACTATAAATCAAAACAGGCCTGTCGGGGATGATGGTTCCCTGATTTGTTATGATCGATCAGGTGACGTGGATAGAAAATTAATAATATGTCGCCGCTACGCGGCTTGTACATTCGAATATTATGCGCTCATTTCCTGGGGCTTGCGCCCCAGGCTATAGTCTGCCGCCGCTACGCGGCTTAAGTTTACATTAACGGCAGCCCACATTTTTCATTGCGATGAATCAACCTGGAAGTGTTTGGCTTAGCGAAGCCGCAGAGCGGCGGCGTATTATAGCCTAGGGCGTAAGCCCTAGGTTCCTAGGTTCCCATCGAATGTGATTATGTCCAAGCCGCGTAGCGGCGACATAACTATGATCGGTGGCCGTTTCTGGCCACCCTGTACGGCTTCGCCTCTGAAAGGTCGCAAGGACCTGTCATCCGATAATCCGGTAAGTAGGAAAAACACATTTATTCAAAGCGCCGGCGGCCCCCCTCAATCCCTCCGAAGGGGGGGAGCAGGACGATAGCGCATTATTCACAAAACATTCAATCTCCCCCAGCGAGGGGGTTGCCGGGGCCTTCGGCCCGGTTCCGCTCGAAGGAGCGGAGTGGTTATCCTGAAGCAGCTGCTTCAGGGTTGAGGGGGGGCGGCTATCGCCTCGCTGAGGGGAGGGCTTACCTCCGGACTACCCCGGGTAGCAAACCCTTCAGCGAGGCGATAGCCGAGCCCCCACAAGAGCCGCCGGCAGGCGGCTTTCCCCACAGGCAGCCGCCCGCAGGGACGGCAACCCCCACAGGGGCAGGCCTCAGGCCCGTTGTCGTCGTTTCACCACCCGCAGATATTTCGGATCGATTTTCATCTGCAGTCTGGTATCGATAAAATCCAGGTCGACGACGAAGAATTTCTGTCCCTCTTTTTCCAGCAGGGTACCCGACAGTCCGGTCAGTTGTCCGCCGATGACCTCGACCTCGTCGCCGGGGAGGAAGTCGCTGGTTTGCACCTGCACCTCTTGCCCTTCGCCGACGATGCGGCGCAGGGTCTCCATCTGTTCTTCGGGTATAGCGATGAGCTCCGGTCCTGTCTGTACAAACCTGACCACGTCCTGGTCTTCGAGGACGGGGACGCGTTCTTTGCTGGTGATTTTCGTAAAGATATAACAGGAGAGGAGCGGTATTTTGAGATGTTTGACTTTGCGGGTATAGTGCCGCGTCACCTTTTGCAGGGGCAGATAGGTTTCTATTCCTTTCTCTTGCAGGCGTTGATCGACCATCTTTTCCCGTTTGTAGCGGGTATAGACAGCGAACCAGCGCGGGTATTGGTCGTCGATCATGATTTTTGCGGGGTCACTGGTTGTAGATATTGCTTTATTCATGGGGGAAACCTCTATTTTACGTTAGAGATTCGCCGTTTCGATAGGCAAATATCTAACATTGTAATTGGTTATTCAAATTATGGGTGTAAAAATATTCAATAAATCTTTTGAGGTTTTTATCATATTATAATCGCCAGTAAACCATGCTGTTATCTCCCGGGCGCTGGAAGACGCCTTTGAGGTCTAACAGGATGGGGGCGCCGTTCATCAGGGTGTTCAGCTGGTCGATGGAGTAGCCGAGAAATTGCTTGTGGCCCACGGCGACGACGACGGCGTCGTAGTTGTCCGACGGTTCGTCGAGCAGGGTGAGGTTGTATTCCCGGGCGACCTCATTGGGGGAGGCATGGGGATCCACGAGGTGGACATTAATACTGTACTGTTGCAGCTCCTTAACGAGATCGGCTACTTTGGAATTGCGTATGTCGGCCACATTTTCTTTAAAGGTGATGCCCATCACCAGCACTCTGCACTCTCCCGGGTTTTTGCCTTTCCGGATGAGCATCTGCGTGAGGCGTCTGGCGATGTGCGCAGGCATATTGTCGTTGATGCGCCGCCCCGCGGTAATTACCTCCGGGTTGAGGCCCAGGGCTTTGGCTTTATGCAGCAGGTAGTAGGGGTCTACGCCGATGCAGTGCCCGCCTACGAGGCCGGGGGAGAAGGGGAGGAAGTTCCACTTGGTGCCGGCGGCCTCCAGGACCTCATTGGTATCGATCCCCATGCGGTCGAAGATGACCGACAGCTCGTTGACGAAGCTGATGTTGAGGTCGCGCTGCGTGTTTTCGATCACCTTGGCGGCCTCCGCCACCTTGATGGTGCTGGCCTTGTAGATGCCGGCGCTGATCACCGCCCCGTATACTTCGGCGATCCTTTCGGTTGCCTCCGCATCGTTGCCCGAGACTACCTTCAGTATTTTATCTACCGTGTGTTCTTTGTCGCCGGGATTGATACGCTCGGGCGAGTAGCCCAGCTTGAAGTCGCCCAGCTGTAGTCCGGATTCCTCTTCCAGGATAGGCAGGCAGTCTTCCTCCGTACAGCCCGGATACACCGTGGATTCGAAGACCACGTAGTCGCCGCGCTTCAGCGCCTGCCCGACGCTCTTCGAGGCGCCCAGCAGGGGCTGCAGGTTGGGCGTCTTGTGCTCGTCGATCGGCGTGGGCACCGCCACGATGTGGAAGTGGGCCGACTTCAGATCCTGCGGGTTATCGGTGAAGAAGATGTCTTTGTCCTCGAAGGCGCTGCTGTCCAGCTCCTGCGAGGGGTCGACGCCGCGCTTCATCATCTCCACGCGCTTGGCGCTGATGTCAAAGCCGATCACGCTGAACTTTTTGGCGAGTTCGAGCGCCAGCGGCAGTCCTACGTAGCCGAGTCCGGTTACGGAGATTTTTTTCTTTTTGTCAAACAGTGCTTTGAACATTTCAGTTATTGTTTTTTGGTGTTTGTTATTCGCTGTTCGCTAGTTTAGCGGGGTTTATGCCGGTCGTTCAGCGTTTTCCGTGGATGTAGCAGAGTGTTGGCTGCAGTGCATCTCCGGGGTTTCCCGAGGCTAAGCCCCGTTAGCATGTGAGGAGCTTTTCACGATCTCCCCACTTCATAAACCCTCTCAATCAGTTCCACCACTTTCATCCCCTCCATTGCGTTGGTCGTCACCTCCTGTTTGCCGTGGAGTGCGTCCACTACATTTTGGAAAACGAAGTGGTGGTTCGCCGCCGAGCCCTGGTAGCCGGAGTAAGTGTTGGGTGCGTTGGTGGTTGGCAGCGAGGGCAGGCGGAGCTCATCGGCGTAGCAGTATTCGATCTTGTCCATGTACTGGCCGCCGATTTTGACGGTGCCGCGGCTACCCACCACGGTGATGGTGCTTTCGAAGTTGCGGTCCCAGACGGCAGTGGAGAAGAGCAGGCTGCCCAGTCCGCCGCCTTCGCGCAGGCGGAAGTGGGCGGCGCCCGAATCTTCGAATTCGGTATTGTGCCGGTGCGCGAAGTTGTCGAGGCGGACGTCCAGCACCTCGATATCGCCGAATACCCAGTAGAGGATATCGACGAAGTGAGCGAATTGGGTATAGAGCGTGCCGCCGTCGAGGGCCAGGGTGCCGTGCCATTCGTGCCGCTGCCCGCCGGGGAGGTAGTAGCGGTCGTCGCGGTTCCAGAAGCAGTTGAGCTGCAGGAGGCGGATCTCGCCGAGGCGCCCTGCGGTGACCGTTTCTTTGAGCCAGCGTACGGGGGGCGAGTAGCGGTTCTGCATGACGCAGAATACCTGTCGCCCCACGTTGAGGGCCCGGTGGATGACCCGCTCGCAGTCGGCCCGCCGCAGCGCCATGGGCTTTTCGATGACCACGTGGCGCTTAGCGTCGAGCGCCTGCAGTGCTTGTCCGGCGTGCAGCCCGTTTGGCGTGCAGATGCAGATGACCTCGGCATCCGCCTGCTGCTCCAGCAGTTGCGCAATATTGTTGTAAAATGGTACCTGGTATATGTCAATATCCGTCAATACCCCTTTCGGCCTGACGTCGCAGAGGGCGACGAGCGTGCACTCCGCGTGTTCCTGTATGATGGCTGCGTGCCGCCGCCCGATATGCCCGAAGCCGACGACCGCGAATTTTATTTTTTTATGGTGCACTGATTGAGTTTAGTTTAGCAGTTTAGTCACCGTCCCGCCGGGACGGTTGGTTTAGGAGTTTAGCGCCCCGGCTGCTTTGCAGCGGGGCTGTTTAGGAGTTTAGGGCTTACCGTGGGAAACCCCGGGAAACCCTGGGATTATCTTAGCTAACCCCGGCTAGCCCCCTAAACTTCTAAACCAGGCCCCGACGAAGTCGCGGGCCGCCTAAACTTCTAAACTTCTGGTCGGAGTTTAGGAGTTTAGCGCCCTTAGCTGCTTTGCAGCAGGGCTGTTTAGGAGTTTAGGAGTTTAGGGCTTACCCCGGGAAACCCCGGGATTATCTTAGCTAACCACAGCTAGCCCCTAAACTTCTAAACTTCTGGTCGGAGTTTAGGAGTTTAGCGCCCTTAGCTGCTTTGCAGCAGGGCTGTTTAGGAGTTTAGGAGTTTAGGAGTTTAGGGCTTACCGTGGGAAACCCTGGGATTATCCTAGCTAACCACAGCTAGCCCCTAAACTTCTAAACCAGGCCCCGACGAAGTCGCGGGCCGTCTAAA
>Ga0102943_1000429_pt1 | contig 28278 bp, 24 predicted proteins | sample SalPonC_black_MG_FD_78174 | JGI IMG/M metagenome (GOLD analysis project Ga0102943, IMG submission 78174) | Salt pond soil microbial communities from South San Francisco under conditions of wetland restoration - Salt Pond MetaG... | ecosystem: Environmental > Aquatic > Marine > Intertidal zone >...
AGGCGCTCACCGCATGGAATATGGAAAAATACATGGCTTTGTCCATGGGGTAGAGGCCGTAAAATCTGGTGAAGAGGATCAGGGCCCCGAAGATTTCTATCACCGCCGTGAAGACCAGGATATGGCGGATCAGGCTTCGGACATTCTGCCCCTGGCCGTATGAATAGGTATCCCGGATCATGTTTTTCCCGCTCATGCTGACCCGTTTTCCCAAAGAGAACAGAAACAGGGTGGACAGAACCATGATCCCGATTCCCCCGACCTGGATAAGCATGAGGATGACGGTTTTTCCGAACAGGGTAAAGGCGGACGGGGTATCCACCACGGCAAGCCCGGTGACGCAGACCGCTGAGGCCGAGGTGAACAGGGCGTCGACAATGCTGATGCCCGTTGTTGTGGCGGTGGGAAGCAGGAGTAAAAAGGTGCCCGCCGCAATGAGCAGGCCATAGGCCAGAATGGAGATGCTGCCCGGTGACAATGGCCGGGCACCGGTCTTGCCGCCGGCCTCTTTTTCTGCCTGTCCGGCAACAATTGGGGAATTCTACGCCCGGAAACCGGGAAAATCAAATTTCCTGTGGAAAATTTTTTTTTAACCGGTCTGCACGGCAATGACCGTTCGCAGAATCCTCTGATAAGGGGATGCGCCAGCACCTTGATTTGCCCTTCCGGGTATGGGATGATGGACAATCCGACAACAAAGGGGCTGGTGCCTATGTCATACGAAAATCTGGACATTATGGATCCAAAGGGGTTTGAGCTGATCCTGGACAGCATCTCCGACGGTGTGTTCACCGTTGATCACCAGTGGCGGATCATGACCTTTAACCATGCGGCCGAAACCATTACCGGCATTCCCAAACAAGAGGCTGTGGGACGGTTTTGCCACGAGGTGCTGGGTTCAGACCTCTGCGGAGAGGGCTGCGCCCTGAAAAAGACCCTGGCTGAGGGGCGTCCCTGTTCCGTACCCTCGGCCTATATCATCAGCGCGGAAAACAAGAAGATTCCCATCAGCCTGTCCACCTCCCTGCTTGTGGACAAAGAGGGGAAAATCATGGGCGGTGTGGAGATCTTCCGGGACCAAAGCTATATCGAAGCCCTGCGCCGGCATATCCACGAGGGCTACCGCATGGGGGACATCATTGCCAAAAGCGCCGCCATGACCCGGATCTTTCAACTGCTGCCCCAGGTCTCCTCGAGCGAAAGCACGGTGCTGATTTCCGGAGAGACCGGCACGGGCAAGGGCCTTGTGGCCCGGGCCATCCACAATTTAAGTTCTCGGCAGGACGGCCCGTATTGGGCGGTCAACTGCGGGGCCCTGCCAGATACCCTGCTGGAGTCTGAGCTCTTTGGCTACAAGGCCGGGGCCTTTACCCATGCGGTCAAGGACAAGCCCGGCTATTTTGCCCTGGCCAGCGGGGGCACCCTGCTGCTGGATGAGGTGGGGGACACCAGCGCCGCCTTTCAGGTCCGGCTGCTCAAGGTGCTGGAAAGCCAAGAGTATCAGCCTCTGGGCGGGGTGAAAAAAGAAATTGCCGATGTCAGGGTCATTGCCGCCACCAACAAGGATCTGTCCCGCCTCGTTGCCGACGACCAGTTCCGCCGGGATCTATTCTACCGGATCAATGTGGTGGGCATCCATCTGCCCCCCCTGCGCCACCGCATGGAAGACCTGCCCCTTTTGATCGAGCACTTCATTGACAAGCTCAACCGCATCCGCAACCGACGGGTTTCCGGCATCAGTGCCGAGGCCCTGGCCATCCTCATGAACCACGAGTTTCCCGGCAATGTCCGGGAACTTGAAAATATCATTGAACATGCCTTTGTCCTGTGCCGGGAAGGGGAGATCCGCCCGGATCATCTGCCCCCTCATCTCATCCGTCATTCCCGGGGGGCCATGGACATCCTGGCCTCAGAGGATCCCCTGAGGGCCGCCGAGGTGGATGTGATCCTGAAAGTGCTGCAGAAAAATCACTACGACCGTCAGGCTGCCGCCCGGGACCTGGGCATACACAAGACCACCCTGTTTCGAAAGATTGAGAAACTGGGCATCATCCTTCCCAAAATCGACGGCCGCAGCCGCCGCAGATTTTAAAACGTCTTTGGATTTATATTTAGGGGCGCCAAACTTTTTGGCATGCTCTTTGCTAAAATTTCCTGTTGCACGGGATCTTATACCCGGATGCATAACCGACCCTATGGAAAGGAGTATATAGTATGGCAGTAAAAGAATCTTCCGGAAAGCTCATGGATAAAATGCCTGAGCCGGATCCGGACGCCCTGGTAAAGGCCACCTTGAATCAAATCACCCATAAGTTCATGGTCATGAGCGGCAAGGGCGGGGTGGGCAAGTCCAGTGTTTCGGTGAACCTGGCCACGGCCCTGGCCACCAAGGGCTTTCACGTCGGGCTCATGGATGTGGATATCCACGGTCCCGACATCCCCAGGATGCTGGGACTTGCAGAGGATCTCACGGTGAACCAGGCCAAGCGCATCATACCGGCCCGCTACTCCCCTAAACTTTCAGTGGTCTCCATTGAAGCCCTGATGCCGGACAAGGATGCTGCCATTATCTGGCGGGGACCTGCCAAGCACGGTGTCATCCGTCAGTTCATCGGAGATGTGGACTGGGGCCGGCTGGATTACCTTATCATTGACGCTCCCCCAGGCACGGGGGATGAGCCCCTGACCGTGGCCCAGCTCATCCCGGATGCCCGGGCAGTGGTGGTGACCACCCCCCAGGAGGTGGCCCTGGCTGATGTGCGAAAATCCATCCGGTTCTGCAAGCAGGTGAATATGGACATCCTGGGTCTGGTGGAGAACATGAGCGGCTATGTCTGCCCCACCTGCGGCGATACCCTGGACATCTTCGGCACTGGTGGCGGGGAACGCACCGCCACCCAGGAGGGGGTGCCCTTTCTGGGCCGGATTCCCCTGGACCCGGCCCTGGTCTCCTTTGGGGACAGGGGCCGCTCCATCCAGGTAGAGGCCCCTTCTTCCCCCGTAGCCAAGGCGTTTAAGTCCCTGGCCGATCAGGTGGAAATCCTAGGTTAGCTGATTTGCACCCCTGCAGTGTTGCGTATATGCAAATATAGATTCAGGCCTTTGGGTGCATTCCAGCGCCCAAAGGTCTGTCTTTCCCCCTGTCCGGTAAGATGGGCATAAAAAAATCTTTGTGGCATGCTCCTTGCTCTACTTCTAAGTACCAAGGAGGTGCCCATGCCCAATGCCCCGAACCTGAGCCGTCAGATCGTTCCGGAGGCCGCAAGCCCTTCACAAGGGACCGGGCCGGACTGGAAAATTCTGCTCATTGATGATGAGCCGGATATCCGGGAAATCATGCACCTGTCTCTTATGGATGCCGGCCATGACGTGATCTGCGCCGAGGACGGCATCCAGGGCCTGGAACTCTTAGGCCTTCACACGCCCCAGATTCTAATCACCGACATCAAAATGCCGGGCATTGACGGCCTTGAAGTCCTAAAGCGGGCCAAGGCGCTCGCTCCTGAGATCGAGGTCATTGTCACCACAGGATTTGCCGATATCAACAAGGCCACTGTAGCCCTGCAGAACGATGCCTCGGACTTTATCACCAAACCTGTGGATGATGAGCGCCTTCACCTTGCCCTGGACCGGGCCTTTAAACGCTTTCTCGACCGCAAGGCCCTGGACGACTATACCGTTCTCCTTGAATCGGAAAATTTAAAAACCTCGACAGAGCTGATCCAGAAGGTGGATTTCCAGCGCCGGCTCATTGAAAATTCCATGGACGGCATCCTGGGGTGTGATGGACAGGACCGGGTGGTCATCTACAACAAGGCCATGGAGGATTTGCTGGGCTATGCCCGGCATGAGGTGTTCAAGGTCCGGGGGCTTTCGGATTTTTTTGATCACAAGGATTTTCTGGCCTTAAAGCATAATTTGGTCCGCCAGGGCTATGGCGGGCCGGACCGGCTTTTTCTCTACGAGACCGTGATGAAGGGCAAACAGCGGGAGCGCCTGCCCGTTCAGGTGTCCGGATCCCTGGTGATCCAGGAGGATGCCAGCCGGGGCCTGGTGCTTTTTATCCGGAATCTGGCAAGGATTCGGGCCCTGGAGCAGACCATCCAGGGCCATGAGAAGATCCTTCACCAGGAAAAGATGATGTCTTTAGGCCGCCTGGCTGCCTCTATTGTCCATGAGATCAACAATCCCCTGTCCGGGATCCTGAACTATATCCGGCTGATGATTCGCCTCACCGGAGAGGGACAGGTGACCCCGGCCATGACTGACCGGTTCCGGGACTACCTGGATATTGTGGACAAGGAGACCTTTCGCTGCTCTCAGTTGGTATCCGGGCTGCTGAAGTTCTCCAGAAAGTCCAAGGTGGAATTTGCCCCGGTGGATGTGGGGGAGCTGGTCCGCTACAGCCTCATGCTGTGTAACCACAAGCTTGAATTGAGCAATATCCGGGTAAAGACAGCGGCCTCTCCGGATCTGCCCCAGGTTTCCGGTGATTTTAACCAGCTCCAGCAATGCCTGATCAACCTCATATTTAACGCCCTGGATGCCATGGCTGGAAAAAAGGGGGGCATTGGTGACGGGTCAACAGGAAAACCACAGGCCGGGACCCTTCGGGTGGATATCCAGTACACCCCCAAAGATAAGTGGGTCAGCATCCAGGTGCGGGACACGGGCCGGGGCATTGCCCGGGCAGATCTGCCCTATATTTTTGAGCCCTTTTTCACCACCAAGGAGGCTGGCTACGGGGTGGGCCTGGGACTGTCCACGGCCTTTGGCATTGTGGAACGTCACGGGGGACGCATTGATGTGCAAAGCCGGGAAGGCAAGGGAAGTTGTTTTATCATTAACCTGCCGCCGGCAGGGTCTGATGCCTTGGCGGCACAGGATCCTGCGGCGAAGAACAAGCGTTGGGAGGACATTCATGACTGAGGTGCGCATCGGGGTCTATATCTGCCATTGCGGGGTGAACATCGCAGGGAAAGTGGATGTGGCAGCGGTCCGGGATCATGCCGCAACCCTGGACCAGGTGGTTCAGGCCCGGGATTATAAGTTCATGTGTTCAGAGCCGGGCCAGTCCATGATTGAAAAGGATATTGGGGAATATGGTCTTACCCGGGTGGTGGTGGCCTCCTGCTCTCCACGGCTGCATGGCAATACCTTTATGGATGTGTGCCGCAGGTCCGGCATCAATCCCTATTTTTTTAATATGGCTTCCATAAGAGAGCAGGTGTCCTGGGTGACCGAGGATCCTGCCCGGGCCACGGACAAGGCCAAGACCCTGGTGTCTGCCGCCGTGACCCGGGTGAAGTTCCATAAACCCCTGTCCGCCGGCATCTCCCCGGTCCATAAGGAGATGGCCGTCATCGGCGGGGGCATTGCCGGGATGCAGGCAGCCATTGATCTGGGCAGTGCTGGGTACCACGTCTATCTTATTGAAAAGGACACCACCATCGGCGGCCACATGCTTCAGTTTGACAAAACCTTTCCCACCCTGGACTGTGCCGCCTGTATCGGCACGCCCAAGATGGTGGCCGTGGGCCAGAATCCCAATATTGAGCTGCTGTCCTGCTCCCAGGTCACTGAAGTGTCCGGGTTTGTGGGTAACTTCACCCTGGAGGTGGAGCGGCAGCCCCGGTATATTGACGAATCCAAGTGTACCGGCTGCGGGGAGTGCGCAAAGGTCTGTCCTGTGTCCATACCCAATACCTGGGATTTAGGTCTGGCCGACCGCAAGGCCATTGGCCGATCTTTTCCCCAGGCCATTCCCATTACCTTTAACATTGAAAAGGCGGACCGGGCCCCCTGCACGATCGCCTGCCCGGCCGGAATCAACGTTCAGGGATATGTCCAGCTCATCGGCCAGGGAAAGATGGATGCAGCGTTGGATTTGATTATGGAAAAGGTGCCTTTGCCCGGCGTTTTGGGCCGGGTCTGTCCCCATCCTTGTGAAGGGGTCTGTCGCAGGAAAAAGACGGATTCGCCTGTGGCCATCCGTCAACTCAAGCGGTTTGCCGCAGACATGGCACAAGACAGGCCTGTGCCGGACATTCAGGACCGGCCGGAGAAGATCGCTGTGATCGGGGCGGGGCCGGCAGGCTTGAGCGCGGCCTATTACCTGCGCCTCAACGGATACGGCGTCACCCTGTTTGACGGGGCAAGCAAGGCCGGCGGCATGCTCAGGACGGGGATCCCCGACTATCGCCTGCCTCCAAAGATTCTAAATCAGGAGATTGACCATATCCTGGCCCATGGGATTGAGTTTCAGCCAGATACTCTGCTGGGCAAGGATCTTACGCTTTCAGCCCTGGTGCCGGACCGGTTTGACGCTGTTTTTCTGGGACTGGGCGCCCAGGCGCCGCTGCGTCTGAACCTTGAGGGAGAGGATCTTGAGGGGTCCATGGATGCCCTGGCCTTTCTGGCGGCGGTGAACCGGGGCGAGTCCACGGGCTGCCAGGGTAAGGTGGTGGTGGTCGGCGGCGGGAACGTGGCCCTGGATGCAGCCCGGTGTGCCCGGCGGATTCCCGGATGTCAGGTCACCGTCATCTACCGCAGAAGCGAAAATGAAATGCCAGCCTATGCCGACGAGATCCAGCAGGCCCAGGAAGAGGGCATTGCCCTGGAATGTTTGACCAATCCGGTGCGCCTGGAAGGAGAAAACGGCCGGGTCGCCAGACTGGTCTGCTCCCGGAACATGCTGGGCCAGCCGGATGCATCCGGGCGGCGGCGGCCCCGGGTGGTTGAGAACAGTGAGTTTGTTCTGGCCTGCGATACCTTTATACCGGCCATTGGTCAGTACCCGGATGTGACCGGGCTGGACAGCCTGGAATGTGATACCGGAAACCGGGTCCAGGTGGATGCTGTATCCCTTGCCACACATATGGCCGGAGTCTTTTCCGGCGGGGACATGGTCCTGGGTCCGGCCACGGTGGTCGAGGCCATTGCCCAGGGCCGGCAGGCTGCAGAACAGATTCACGGCTGGCTGGAAGAACAGGCCAGGGCACAGGACGACACCTGTGAAACAATGGCGGGGCTGCGGCCTGACCCGGCCACAGATTCCCAGGGACAAGCGCCTGAGTATGCCCCTATACCAGAGGACCTGCCAATGCTGGAGCGGCCCTTACCGGCCATGGCCCTGCCGGATCTTCGAACAGACTCTTTCATGGAGGTGGAGTCGGCGTTGACCCGGGAACAGGCCGTGGCAGAGGCCGGACGGTGCCTGAACTGCGGCATCTGCTGCGAGTGCATGGAATGTGTGAAGGCCTGTGAGGTCGGGGCGGTGAACCATGACATGACACCGACCCGCCGCAGCATCAAGGCCGGCTCCATCATCATTGCCACAGGCTACGATACCCTGGATCCCTCGGTCATGCCCCAGTACGGGTATGGAAAATATCCCAATGTATTTACCGCCCTGGAGTTTGAGCGGCTGTCCAATGCCACCGGCCCCACCGGCGGCCAGATTCTCATGCGGGATGCGGCCGGACAGTTTACAAAAGCGCCTAAAGCTGTGGCCCTGGTCCACTGCGTGGGGTCCAGGGATGTGAATTTCCACGAGTACTGCTCTCGGGTCTGCTGCATGTATGCCTTAAAGTATACCCATCTGATCAAGGAAAAGGTGGGCCACGATACCCAGGTCTTTGATTTTTATATTGACATGCGTTGTTTCGGAGAAGGGTATGAGGAGTTTTTCCGGCGGTGCCAGGAAGAGGGCACCACCTTTATCCGGGGCAAGGTGGCCAAAATTAGCGATGAGGCCCGCAGTCCCGAGGAAGAGGGGAAACTGATGGCCATTGCCGAAGATACCCTCTTGTCTAAAATGGTGCGGGTGCCTGTGGACATGGTGGTTTTGTGTACCGCCATCCAGGCCCGGGAAGATGCGGCGGATTTAGGACGGATCTTGGGGGTGAACCAGGGGGCGGACGGGTTCTTTCTTGAGGAGCACCCCAAGCTGGGACCGGTGAATACCGCATCGGACGGGATTTTCTTGAGCGGCTGCTGCCAAAAGCCCATGGATATACCCGATACAGTGTCCCAGGCCTCGGGAGCTGCGGCCAAGGCCCTGGCCCTGGCTGCCAAAGGAGAGGTGGAGATCTCTCCCACCACATCCTGGATTGATCCGGATATCTGTGCCGGCTGCAAGACCTGCATCACGCTTTGCCCCTATTCGGCCATTGATTTTGACGAGCGCCTGGAGGTTGCCGTGGTGAACACCACCCTGTGCAAGGGGTGCGGAAGCTGTTCCGGGGTCTGTCCCAGCGGGGCGGCAACCAGCCGCCATTTCATGAAAAAACAAGTCTTTGCGGAGATCAGCGGGGTCCTGTCCCGGGATATGGGGCAGACCGCCTAAAAGGAGGAACCATGGAAAAATTTGAACCGGTGATTGTTGCCTTTGTCTGCAATTGGTGCACCTATACGGCGGCTGACCTGGCCGGGACCTCCCGGCTGAGCTACCCGGAGAACATCCGGCTGGTCCGGATCATGTGCACGGGCATGGTGGATTCTCAATATGTGATCAAGGCCTTTCTGGAAGGGGCGGATGCCGTGGTGGTCTCGGGCTGCCATCCCGGGGACTGCCACTATATCAACGGCAACTACAAGGCCCGGCGGCGGATGAAGCTGCTTCAGGAGATGCTGCCCCTGTTCGGCATCCAGCAACAGCGGATCCGGCTGACCTGGATCGGTGCCAGTGACGGTATCGAGTTTGCCCAGGTCATGGCCCGGTTTACGGATCAGATCCAGCGTATGGGGCCCTTAAATCCGGAACTGAAACCTGAGAAAATAACAGCGGGGGTGTCATGACAGCATCTAAGACCGGTGGCAATCAAGAGGCAAAACTGAAAAAAATCATGGTGGACTTGCTGTCCCGAAAAATTGTGGATGATGTGTTGGTTCCCATGCCCCAGGCAGACAAAAAATCGGTCATGCCTGCCCTGGTGGCTGCTATGGATGACATCGACCGGGCGGTTTTTTTGGGGCCCTCTTTTTTGATCAACACCGCCCGCATGGCAGCCAGGATCTCCCATAAGCCGTCGGGCCGGAAGACGGCCGTGTGGATGCGGCCCTGTGAGGTCCGGGCCTTTAAGGAGCTGGTCAAGCTCAACCAGGCTTCGGACACCGAGGTTTTGATTTTGAGTATGGACTGTGCCATGGCCCCGGACCGGGAGGCCTTTGACGCCTATGGTCAGGCCCACGAAACCGACACTAGGGCCTGGACTGCGGCTGTTTTTCCAGACCCCCTGGCTTCGGCGCTTGAGATCTGCGGCACCTGTCGGGCCTGCCAATCTCCCCAGGCCGCTGATGCGGATATCCAGGTGCTTTTGTACGGCATTGACGGCGGACCGGTGATCCGGGCCGGCAGCCCAAAGGGACAGGCGGCCATGGACCTGATGACCATGGTGTCGGAGGAGAGCCCTGCTGCCAGGGACACCGTTGTCACGGCTCTGGGCCGGGCCGGGCAGGAGGCCTTTGAGGTCATGGCCCTGGATACGGCCCAGGTCACGGACAGCCTGGAAAAGCTTGACACCTTTTTTTCCAGGTGCATCAACTGCTATAACTGCCGGACGGTCTGCCCGGTATGCTATTGCCGGGAGTGCGTGTTCAACACCGATGTGTTCGAGCATGACCCGGCCCAATACCATTTGTGGGCAGCCAAACAGGGGACTTTTCGCCTGCCCTCGGATACCCTGTTTTTCCATTTGACCCGCCTGGCCCATATGAGCCATGCCTGTGTGGGGTGCGGCCAGTGTTCCAGGGCCTGTCCCTCGGGCATCCCTGTGGCAGACCTGTTTTCCACGGTGGGCCGCCACATCCAAAAGGCCTTTGACTATGTGCCCGGCAAAGATACCCCGCCGCCGTTTACCGCCTTTAACACGGATGAATATCAGGATGCCGTGGGCATCGAATAAAGACAAGGAGACCCCATGAAACCTGAAGCAGGAAACGTTTTGGTAATGGGCGCCGGCACCGGCGGCATCCGGGCTGCCCTGGACCTGGCCCAGGCCGGGGTCCGGGTCATTTTGGCTGAATCGTCCTTTCATACCGGAGGACTTTTGTCCAAACTGGATGCCCAGTTTCCCACCACCGCCTGCGGCTTCTGCCGGATGCTGCCCACAGGACACCGGGACAAAGGCAGCCAGCACTGCCTGCGGCGGGGAGTGGACCATGAAAATATCGACCTGCGCCTGGGCTGCTGTCTGGTGAGTCTTTCAGGAGAGGCCGGTGCCTTTACCGCTGCCCTGGACCAGGCTGCGCCCATGGTGGACCAGGACCGGTGCATGGGCTGCGGCCTTTGCGCAGAAATCTGTCCAGTTGAGATTCCCGATCCCTATAACCAGGGCTTGAGCACACGCAAGGCCGTGGGCCGGGCCTGTCCCCAGGCCATGCCCAATGCCTGGACCATTGATCCATGTGCCTGCACCGTCTGCGGTGCCTGCGCGCCGGTCTGTCCCACCGGTGCCATTACCCTGGTACCGGGAGGCAAGGGGGCATTCCATATCCTGGTGGTGGATGACGAGGCCATTGTCCGGGATTCCATGTCCGAATGGCTGGGCCTGGAAGGGTATACCGTGGTCACGGCCGCATCCGGTTCCGAGGCCCTGGAAAAGATGGAGACAACGGCCTTTCACCTCATGCTGACCGATATCAAGATGCCGGGCATGGACGGGGTGGAGCTGCTGACAAAGGCAAAGAAGAAACATCCCAATCTTATCGGCATTATGATGACGGCTTATGCCGAGGTGGACTCTGCTGTCAATGCTATGAAAGAGGGGGCTTTGGACTATGTGACCAAGCCCTTTGAGCCGGAAACGGTCACTGATATTGTCTCCCAATGCTACGATGAATTCCGGTTGGCTTCCGCTGTCAAGGAAGAGGTCGGTGCTGTGATCCTGGCCGCGGGTACGGATTTTTATCAGCCGGACAAGGACCGGCAGATCTATGGATACGGCACCATCCCGCAAGTGGTGACGGCCCTGGAATTTGAGCGGATGCTGAGTGCCGCAGGCCCGGGACTGCCTGAGGGGGTCGGCCGGGTGGCCTGGCTGCAGTGTGTGGGGTCCCGGGACCGGGATCATGGGTTCTGTTCCTCGGTCTGCTGCATGATTTCACTGAAACAGGCCATGCTGGCCCTGGATACCCTGCCGGAACCCGAGCGGGCTGATATCTTTTATATGGACCTGAGAACCCCGGGAAAGACCTTTGACCGGTACCGGCAGGAGGCTGTGCAAAAGGGGGTGGGCCTGATCCGGGCCCGGGTGCATTCTGTTTCAGGTGGGCAAGGGCCCATTGCCCTGCGGTACGCTGATCTTGAGGGGAAAATTCTTAGCGCAGAGTATGACATGGTGGTTCTGGCCACAGGCCAGGCCGTCAGTCCGGACAACCAGAGACTGATCCAGTCCCTGGCGCTTGAAACCGATGACTGGGGCTTTGTCCGGCCCCAGGCCTTTGCCGCCCATCATACGTCGACGCCCGGGATATACACCACCGGCGGCCTGACCGGGTTCAAGGATATTGAAACCACCGTGACATTAGGATCTGCTGCGGCCATGTCCGTTTTGGCGGATTTGGACCGTACGGATAAGACAGGGGCGGTCGGTGCCACCAAGGCTGCTGAGACGGCCGGCGACCCCGGGGACAATGGCGCGGAACTGGTTAGGGCCGCCCCAAAGGTGGGCCTTTTGATCTGTACCTGTGAGCGGTCTCTGGATCTGTCCCTGGACGCCCAATGCATCCGGGAGGGGCTGGGCAAGGATCCGGTGCTGTGCGGTGTTGACCTGGTGTCTGATCTTTGTGATCCTGCAGGCTGGGAGGCGGGCATCAAGGCGGTGACGGCTTTAGGAGCCAACCGCCTGGTGGTTGCCGGGTGCCGGGCCTGCACGTCCCGGGATCATCTCAGGCAAATGGCCCGGGCAGCCGGGCTGCCCCCGCATCTGGTCCGCACGGTGGACCTGCTGACCCTGGCAGGCAAAGGAATGGATGCGGCCAAAGGTTTGGACGCCGGCAAAGACGCTGATGGGGCAAGCCGGGTGCGGCCGGATCCCGGATTTTTGCCGAAACTATTCCGGGAACTGGGCCGGGCCGTGGCTGACCTCAAGGCCGCAGATCCCAGGGTTCGGGGTGCGGGTGACGAAACCCCAGGCAGCCCTGACTATAACCGGGCCCTGGTGGTCGGGGGCGGGGCTGCCGGAATGACCGCGGCCCTGGCCATTGCCGGAGCCGGGTTTGGCGTTGACCTTGTAGAAAAGGATCAGGCCCTGGGCGGGAACCTGTCCTGGATCCGGGACACCCCGGAGGGAGACACCACAGACGGGCTGCTCACTGCCCTTGAGAGCGGGGTGGCATCCAGTGAAAATATTCGGGTTCACATGAGTTCGGACATCAAAGAGGTCCGGGGCCATCCCGGCCGCTGGATCACGGTGATCTCGCCGGACAAAACCCTGGTTGCCCACAATGTGGTGGTCCTGGCCACCGGCGGCCATGAGGCGGCATCTGAGGAATCAGGCCCCGGGGTATATACCCAGAAAGCCTTTCAGCAGATGCTGGATTCAAACCAAAAGCCACAGATACACACCCTGGCCATGGTGCTGTGCAGCGGCTGCCGGGAAAAAGAGAAAAATTATTGCTCCCGGGTCTGCTGTCCACGGGCCCTGGCCCAGGGCCTGGCCGTTCTGAAACAAAATCCAGATGCCCGGGTCTATATTCTGTACCGGGACATGATGACCTTGGGCCGCCTGGAGGGCCTGTACACACAGGCCAGGGAGGCGGGGATCATCTTCATCCCTTACGAGGCACATGATCCGCCTCAGATCTGCCCGGAAGGGGATGGCAGCCGGATTACCTGCCGGGATCCGGTGCTGGGACGAAACCTTGCCATTGAGGCAGATGCCGTTGTCCTGGCCACGGGTGTGGTCCCTGACCTGCCGGCCGGCCTGGTTGAAAAATTTCCAGCTGAACAGGATGAATTCGGATTTTTCAAGGCGGCCGACTCCAAATGGCGCCCTGTGGAAGGACGGCATCCCCGGGTATTGTCCTGCGGACTTGCCCTGCAGCCCTGCGACCTCTCCCTGGCCACGGCCACGGCCAGGGCCGCGGCGGTAAAGGCGGTGGGGATACTCTCGGGTGTGCCGGAAACAGCAGCCGCCCATGTAAAAACAGCCCTTTGCAGCCTATGCCTGGTCTGCATTCCAGCCTGTCCCTTTGAGGCCCGGTATCTGGATCAGGGGACCATAGCCGTGGATGGCCTGGCCTGCCAGGGCTGCGGTCTGTGCATGGCGGTCTGCCCCAGCAAGGCGGCCCGGGTCGAGGGCCTGGGACACTATATGGCACTCATCGATCAGACCCTGGCCGGCGTCTTTTCCGGCCCCTTATCCAGTAATTCCAAGGAGGTGACATCATGAGCGGGAAAGCAAACCCAAGCCCTGGGGTGGAACACATTCTGGACCGGGTCCGGGAGCAGATGAACCCCTGCATTCAATGCGGCACCTGTTCCGCCTCCTGTCCCAACCAGGAGTTCATGGACCTGACCCCCAGGCAGATGTGGCGGATGGTGCTGGCAAAAGAGACTGACACCCTGTTTGACAGCCTTAGTTTTACCATGTGTTCGGCCTGTTATTGGTGCACCCTGCGCTGTCCCAGGGGCCTTCCCACGACCCATGCCATGGAGGAACTCAAACAGGCCGGGGCTTTGATGGCACGGCCCAAGACACGGTCGTCGGATCTGTTTTACCGTCTGTTTCTGGACAATGTCCGCCAATACGGCCGGATCCGGGAGATGGAGCTCATGGGCCGGTTTTTTCTGGGGATGAAAAACCCTGTGACCCCCATTGCCTATGCCCCATTGGGAATGGCCCTGATGCGGCGTAAAAAAATTTGGCCAAAGCTGCCCTCCCGGGGACCGGGAAAGCTGGACCAGCTCTTTGACGGGGTGGCAGCAGGAGGTGACCGATGAGATCCTATCTTTACTATCCGGGCTGTTCTCTTACCGGGACGGCCAAGGAGTATGATCTTTCAGTAAGGGCTCTGGCTGAGGCCCTTGCCATGGATCTTCTGGAGATCGAGGACTGGACCTGCTGCGGGGCAACGGCGGCCCAGGCCGTGGACACGGGCCTGGCCGTGACCCTTTGTGCCCGGAACCTGGCCCTGGCCGAGAAGACGGCAGCCAAGGCCTCTGATGACGGTGACCCGCCGTCAGACATCCTGGTGCCCTGTTCCGCCTGCTACCTGAACCTGAAGGCATCTGATAAGGAGCTTGAAAAGAACAAGTCAATCAAGGCCATGGTAGACGGGGTCCTGGCTGAAGAGGGCCTGGTGCTGGGCGGTTCTGTCCGAATCCGGCATCTTCTGGATGTCCTGTCCCGGGATGTGGACTGGGAGGGCACAGGCCATGGCCTGTCAGCACCTGACATGACCCGTTCATTAGCGGGCATGGTTGTTGCCCCCTACTACGGGTGTCAGTGCCTGCGGCCCTTCCGGGTTTTTGACAACCCAGAAGATCCCCATTCCATGGATGCCATGATTCGGGCCACCGGGGCCCGGGTTTTGGACTGGGACATGGGCAAGGAATGCTGCGGGGCCTCACATGGCACCACCAAGCCGTCTGCCGGGAAAATGCTGACAGAACGGATTCTTTTTGCTGCCCAAGGGGCCCATTGCATTGTCACGGTCTGTCCCATGTGCCAGATGAACCTTGAGATGTTCCAGGACCGGGCCCATCCGGTTCCGGTGCTCTACCTGCCCCAGCTTCTGGGGCTGGCCCTGGGGATGTCCGGGCAGGATCTGGGGCTTGAGCTTAACCTCACGGACAGCCGGGAACTTCTGGGAGGGTAGATGAACCGTTTCTGGACCTATATCCGGTACAGCCTGGTCTCCAAACTGGTGATCATCGTGGGCCTGGCCGTGGTGCTGTCCATGACCGCCTGGGCCTGGGTGAATATTTCCAACCTCAGGGCCCAGAATATGGAAACCCTGACGGCCAGCACCGATCGCCTCAGCAATTCCATCAAGCTGGGCACCCAGTATGCCATGATGCTCAACTCCAGGGACGATATCAACCAGATCATCAACAACATCGCCTCCCAGCCCGGCATTGAAAATATCCGGATCTATAACAAAAACGGTCAGATCAAGTTCACCAATGACAGTGACGAAAAGGACCAGGTGGTGGATATCCAGGCTGTGGCCTGTGACATCTGCCACAAACTGGACCCGTCCCCGCCGGACCGCCTTCCCCTGTCGGATCGGATCCGGTATTTTGATTCGGGAAAGGGGACCCGGCTCATGGGCATTGTTCAGCCCATCTGCAACGAGGCAGGCTGTTCTTCCGGGGATTGCCATTTTCATCCTGAACACCAGAAGATTCTGGGCAGTTTGGATGTGGTGGTGTCCCTTGCGGACAGCGACCGCCAGGTTCTGAAGATGGAAAAGCGGGGGATCAAGATGACCCTGTTCACCATCCTGGTTATTTCTGTGGTGTTGTTTTTATCCGTGTTCTTCTTTGTGAAAAAACCCATCATCCGACTGGTACAGGGGACCCGGCAGATCGCCCGGGGTCGGTATGATGTGCAGATCAAGACTGGCCGGGATTACGAGATCGACCAGCTGGGCCGGGCCATAGAACAGATGGGGCGCAGGATCGGACAGAACCAGGCAAAGCTGCACAAGCAAAAGGATGAATATCTGGATCTGTTTGACAAGGCACCCTGCATGATTGCCGTCCAGGATAGACATTACCGGTTGATCCGCTACAACAAAGGCTTCAGAGAGCGGTTTGATCCCAAGCCCGGGTCCCTGTGTTACCAGGCCTACAAGGGAAGGGATGAAAAATGCCGGGACTGTCCCATGGACAAGACCTTTCAGGACGGCAAGTCCCATTACGGAGAGGCAGAAGGGGTGGGCAAGGACGGAGAGACCACCCATTGGATTTTTATCACTGCCCCGGTCCGGGACGACCAGGGCCGGATTACCGCGGCCATGGAGATGAGCATCGATATCACCCGAAGAAAACGGCTGGAGCGGGACCTGAAGCGGTCCGAGGAAAAATACCATGCCATTTTCAACAATATCTCCACCCCGGTGTTTGTGGTGAATCAAGAGGATTTTAAAATCCTGGACTGCAATATCAAGGCGGTGGAGATCTACGGGGCCATGAAAGGAGAGCTGCTGGGTCAGGATTTTTCCTCTTATTTCAGGGATGAAGACCGGCAGACCCTGACAAATCTGGTCAAAACCCGGCGGGAAATTTCCAAGGTCAAGCATTTGGACGCCCAGGGACAGGTCATGGATGTGGACATGTGGGTCTCGCCTTCGGACTACTCTGGTAAAAGTGTGTTTTTGATCACCATCAACGACATCACCCAGCGTCTGGCCGCAGAGCAGCATCTGATCCACGCCAGTAAAATGGCCACCCTGGGGGAGATGTCCACAGGCATTGCCCATGAACTGAACCAGCCGTTGTCTGTGATCAAGTCCTCCTCGAGTTTCTGCCTGAAAAAGCTGCGGCAGGCGGGCCAAATCCCGGAAGAGACCCTGGCCCGGCTCATAAAAAAGATCGACGCCAATGTGGACCGGGCGGAAAAGATTATCCTGCACATGCGCCAGTTTGCCAGAAAGTCGGAAATCCGCCTGGTGCCGGTGCAGATCAACGAGGTGCTTCAGCGAACCTTTGAGATGTTCAACCAGCAGCTGAAGATCCACGGCATTGAGGTGGCCTGGAAAAAGAACAAGGACCTGCCCCGGATACTGGCGGATCCGGACCGGCTGGAGCAGGTGTTTATCAATTTGATCATGAATGCCAGGGATGCCATTGAGGCCCGGTGGAAAATCCATGATCAGCGGCCGGGTGAGGAAGACTGGATTGCCATCCGCACCCGCGTGGGCCGGGCCGGCCATGCCCAGCCCGAAGATGAGGATTATCTGGTCATTGAGGTCGAAGATACGGGAACCGGATTTGATCCCGGGATGGCAGACCGTCTGTTTGAACCCTTTTTCACCACCAAAGAGGTGGGCAAGGGCACGGGATTGGGTCTGTCCATCAGTTACGGGATCATCCGGGACTGCGGCGGCAGTATCCGGGCGGAAAACGGGACGGCCGGCGGGGCATTGTTTGTGATCAGTTTTCCTGTTCAAAAAGGTGATGACCGAATTATCTATACCGGGGCCGCAGGCCAGGAAGTGTCTGGGTCGGCGGTTTCCGATGAGAGGGGGGACAATGGACACCCATGAGTTTTCCATTCTGGTGGTGGATGACGAGGCTGATATCCGGGAGGTCCTGGAAATCACTTTGATGGACGAAGGCTATGAGGTCCTGCTGGCCGAAGACGGGCAAAAGGCCATGGCGGTTTTCCTGGAAAAACGCCCTCCCATTGTGATTACGGATATCAAAATGCCGGCCATGGGCGGGGTGGAGCTGCTGCGCCAGGTGAAACAGGAGAATCCAGATACCGAGGTCCTCATGATCACCGGCCACGGGGATATGGATCTGACCATTGCCAGCCTCAAGTTCGGGGCCATGGATTTTATCACCAAGCCGGTGAATGTGGACATCCTGACCCTGTCCGTATCCAAGGCTGCCGAACGGATTTTGGCCAGGAGAAAGCTGCTGGAATACACCCAGCGACTGGAGCTTCTGGTCCTTGAAAAATCAAAACTGACCAGCCACCTCTCGTCTCTGGGCATGATGATTGGGACCATTTCCCACGATGTCAAAGGGGTGCTGACCAACCTGGACGGCGGCCTGTATCTCACCCGCTCGGCCCTTGAAAAACAAGATAACGACGGGGCCTGCCAGGGCCTTGCCCTTTTGGATCAGGCCGTGGACCGGATCAAGAAGCTGATCCTGGATATACTCATGTACTCCAAAGAGCGGAAACTGGCCCTTGAGTCTGTGGATGTTGCAAAATTTGTTAAAGAGATTTCCCAGACCATGGCCCATAAAATCAAGGATCTGCCCATCACCTTCCAGGCCCATATGGATCAGGCCCCTGCCGTCATGACAGTGGATTTCGAGCGGATGATGTCAGCCCTGATCAATATCCTGGACAATGCCGTTGATGCCTGCCGAGAGGACGACACCCAATCGTCACACCACATTGATTTGACTGTTGCGGCCCGGGACGAGGGCCTTGAGATCCGTATCACGGATGATGGCTGCGGCATGGATTTTGAGACCCGGGAAAAGATCTTTGGCCTGTTTTATTCCTCAAAACAGACCCAAGGGGGTACTGGATTTGGCCTGTTTATCACCCACAGCATCATCACCCGGCACCAGGGCACCATCAAGGTGGACTCCATGCCCGGCAGGGGAACGGGGTTTCACATTTGCCTGCCTTTGGTTCCCTGTGAAGAGAATGAAACAGGCTAGAGCGTTTCATAGGCCCTGCGAATCAGCTTTAGGGTGTCATCCCAGCAGATGCACTCGTCTGTGATGGATACCCCGTATTTCAGGTTGCCGGCATCCCCGTCGCATTTGCACTTCTGGTTGCCCTCAAACAGGTTGCTTTCCAGCATGAGGCCCACGATCTTGGGGTTGCCCTGTACCCGCTGATCAACAGCACTTTTAAATACAAAGGACTGGCCTGTGTATTTCTGGCCGGAGTTGTCATGGGAGCAGTCAATGACCACCCTGTCCGGCAGCCCTTTTTCTTTGAGCTGGGCCTGGGCCTTGCCCACGGAGACCGGATCGTAGTTGGGGGTGGGCCCACCCCTGAGAACCAGGTGGCAGTAAGGATTTCCCGTGGTTTCCACAACGGCGGACCGGCCGTCGGAATCAATGCCCAGAAAATGCTGGGGGGCGCCCGAGGCCTGCATGGCGTTGGTGGCCACGGTCAGGCTGCCGTCGGTGCCGTTTTTAAATCCCACGGGCATGGACAGGCCTGATGCCATCTCCCGGTGGGTCTGGGATTCCGTGGTCCTGGCCCCGATGGCCACCCAGGTCAGCAGGCCGGCAATATATTGGGGGGTAAAGGGATCCAGGATCTCTGTTGCCGTGGGCAGGCCCATGGCGTTGATGTTGCAGAGCAGGCGCCGGGCAATGCGCAGGCCCTGGCTCATATTGTAAGAGGAGTCCAGAAAGGGGTCGTTGATCAGCCCCTTCCAGCCCACGGTGGTTCTGGGCTTTTCAAAGTATACCCGCATGACCAGGTTGATCTTGTCTTTGACCTGGTTTTTCAGATCTGTCATGGCTTTTGCGTATTCCAGGGCAGCCTCGGGATCATGGATAGAGCAGGGGCCGGCAATGATCATCAGCCGCTTGTCCCTGCCAATGAGAATGTTCTCCACGTCTTTTCTGCCCTGGAGCACGGTTTCTGCAACAGCGTCAGATACTGGCAGTTCATCTTTGATTTTGGCCGGGGAGGGCAGGGCGGTGAATGCTTTGACATTGACATCATAGGTCTGTTTCATGGCGTTTTCCTTTTTTGCAGGTTTTGTTTAACCGCCTGTGGCCCATAAAAAAAGCCGCAGGCGGTGGGGCCTGCGGCTTTTAAATCGGTTATCTTTGGATTTCAGCGCATCACAGGCAGGCCGGTATAAAAAAATACCTAAAATAAAATCTGTCTGTTTTGCAAAAATTCATATCTTCTCCTGTATTGATCATATGAAGCTAAACCACAAAACAAAAGGGGTGTCAAGGAAAAGAATGAAAAAATTTTATGTTTTTTCAGATGGTTAGAAAAATATTAGCCAACAGGGTCAACCGGATCTGACCCTGCCGGCTGGGGTAAAATCAATTTAAGCTGCCGGTTTACAACCATGATCCTGTTGGGTTGCCTGTGCCTGCCCGGAAAGGCATTGGCTGACCCGTCAACCTTTTTTTCAGCATGGTTGGATTCCAGGCGGGTTACAGGGCCAGAAGCACGCTTTTGCCCCCCTTGCCCTTTGGCCGGTCCTGAATGGTGAATCCCTCTTGCACCGCTGTTTGCTCCATGGCGGAAAACCGGCTGGCAGAGACATGAAAGGGGGGCTCCACCACCAGCACCTGTCCGCCAGGGGCCAGGGCCGCGTGAACCTGCCTGAAAAAGGCCTTCTGGTTCAGGGTTTCATGGACCATCCAATAGGCCAGGATGAAGTCGGCCTGGGTGCCTGGGGCCAGGGCGAGATCGGTCTGGGAGCATTTTACCGGACAGATGATGTGGCTCATCTGTTTTAGTACGGCCTTGACAGCCACTTTTGAGAGCATTTCCTCTTGAAGGTCGACGGCAAGGACCTTTCCCCTTTGTCCCACCAGCCTGGCCAGTGCCAGGGTAAAAAAGCCGGGGCCGCATCCAATGTCCACAGCAGTCCCCCCTTTTGTCACATAGGGGCTGAGTATTTTTTCAGGGTTCTGGAACAGCCTTCGGATAAAATTATCCAGTATAAAGGCATGTTTGTGGCTGCAGACATCGCCCTGGAATTCGGTGTTGTACATGGTGGTTTCCTTTGTTTAGTTGGTATACACTTTAGGTAAAAAAACCTTACTCTGGATGATCCAGACGGCGGATGAGAAAGTCCTCTACCCGGCTTAAAAAGTCCAGAATCACCTGCATATCCGTTTCATCCAGCGCCGCCAGATAGCGGGCAAAGCCCCCGTCCATGGTTTCGTGCCAGTGCTTATGGGCCCAGTAGGCGGCTTTGCCTTTGGCTGTAAGGCAGACAATGGCCCGGGAGAGGTTTTTAGGGTCTTGGAATTTTTGGGACAGCCCTTTTTTTTCAAGGCGTTTTAAACTTTGGGATACCGCACCCTTGGTCACCCCGATCAGGGCGGCGATATCTGTGACACCCAGATCTGGATTGTCACCGATGATTTCAATGAGATGAATTTTTGAATGGGACAGCTTTTGCCCGGTGCCAAAGGTTTTGGGCATTTTTTCCAGCTTCTGGGCCAGGGCCATGAGGCTTTGGAATTTGCCGTGGATGATTTGGTGCTGGTTTTTCATGGCAGATAGTGTATATATACTAAACACTATTGTCAATGAAAAATATGCAGGGCAATGGTTCTTAGTCAAATTTAGCTGCGGCATGGGTGGTTTACAGAACTTGTAAATCCTGTTAATCAGGCTTTTTAATAAGGTGGTAACCTTGGCCCGGGCATTTGGACGGGTTGACATCAAGGAAGATTGTTATGGCACTTGCATCGGAATATATAGACGACGGCGGTTCATTTTTTTCAGTTGATCCCCTGTCTATCAACCCGGATTCTCAGGCTGACTTTGCCCTGTTTGAACGGTATCCTGCCAAGAATGGCAATTACCGGTACCGGTGTCTTCTCATGGACACCCGGTCTGTGGAAAAATCCAGGCTCATGGCAATGATCCGAAAGTGGGATACGGTGTATATCCATAAAAAGGAGGCTGGCCATTACAGGGAGTATGTCCGGGAAAACCTGGAATTTATCCTGAACCAGGAAGATATTGATGAGGAGAAAAAGGTCGATGTCCTCATGGACCTGTCCCTGGGCGTGGTAGAAGCGGCCTTTGCCATGAATTTTTCCCAGCGGGCAGACATTGAAAAGATCATTGCCAATGTCCAGGTGCTTTTGACCCGCGCCATGGATTTTTTATGCGCCATAGAGTCCCTGAATGGCCTGGCCAGGCTGGCCGGCCATGACTATGACACCCATACCCACTCCATCAAGGTGGGCTGGCTCATGGCCACCTTTATCAATTCCAACCAGGACCTGTTTGATGATCCGGGCAAAGGGGATCTCAAGGAATTTATGGTTGAGGCCACGGTGGCCGGATTCCTCCATGATCTGGGTAAGGTCAAGATTCCCAGAAACATCATCAACAAACCGGGCCGCCTGAACAACCTGGAATTGATGATCATGCAGGCCCATTCATCCCATTCCGGGGCCATGCTCTTTGACAGCCCCCTTTCCCAGACAGCCATTCAGACGGTTGTCTACCACCATGAAAATGAGGACGGCAGTGGCTACCCCTGCGGCCTTACCGGTGCGGAAACTCCCCTGCTGGCCAAGGTTTGCCACATTGCCGATGTCTTTGATGCCCTGACGTCTAAGCGCCCTTATAAGCCGGCCAAGACACCCTTTGAGGCTCTGAAGATCATGGCCGGAGAAAATCCTTACCTGGATACCCTGAGACAATTTGAGATTGAAGCCCGGGAAAATAAAAGGCCCCCGGTGGTGGCCAAGGTAAGGGATGACTATGAGCCCAAACTCAAGCGTCTCAGGGAGCGGGAAATTTTGGAGTCGGAGGCGGACAAGCGGATCCAGGCCCGGATCAAGCTGCGTGACCAGGGCATGGCCCACTGCTTTGACACGGACCTGCTCCGGCGGTTCATCCTTACCCTGAATCAGTCTAAAAGCTTTGATCTGTCCGACCTTGTATAGCAGATGACAGCGATTCCCTGGCAGGATCCGGCCACCTTTCAGGAGGCCTGTTTTTTTCTGGCAACCATGGACAGGGCCCGGCCAAGGGCCTTTGCCCGGGTCCGGGAAACCGCTGCCCAGATTGCCGGCCTCATGACCCAACTGGATCCTGAGATGGCTGCCATGTGCCGGGTCACCTGCCCGGACTGCCGGGACAACTGCTGTGCCAGGGCCACCATCTGGTACGATTTCAAAGACCTGCTGTTTTTATATTTCAACGCATTGCCCCTGCCTGACCGGCAGATTCGAAAGCAGGTCAGGGGCGGTTCGCCCACCTGCATCCATCTGACCGAAACCGGCTGCGACCTGCAACGGCTTCGGCGTCCCTTTGTCTGCACCTGGTATCTTTGTGAGCGTCAAAAAAACATGGCCGGGACACATGGAATTCAGGCGGGTATCCTAAAGAGTCAGGTGTTAAGACGGGAAATGGAGGATATTTTTTGCAGGAACTGATTCCAGCGGGCTTCTGCTTCTTCAACTTTCAGGCCTTTGCTCCAGGGAAATTCCAGCGGCATGGCACTGGAACACTAATACTCAACATGGCATTGAGCGCAAACAAAACTTTTCATCTCAGTTCGTGAAGCCATTGAATTCGGATCATAAGGCTCCTTTTTACCGGATGCCCGGGCTATTTGAATAATTCACGGAAATGATGTCCGGTTGAGAGTTCCTTATCCTGCCAGGGGGGCTGGCGGATCACAACATCCTCAGGACCTCGCCCTAAGGGCCCCCAGCTCAGAGACCAGATCTCCCGGAACGGAGATCCTTGTTTCATCCACCCCGAGTATCCGGGCGGTGGCCCTGAAGGCGGCTTGGGGTCCGATTCCGGATTCCCGCATATCCTTAAGGCCGTGGGCGCCCCTGGACTTGGATAATTTCTGACCGTCCGCTCCCATGACGAGGCGGTGATGAATAAACCGGGTTTTTGGAAAATTTGGAAACCCCAGGCAGCGTGCCAGATAGATCTGTGCGGCCGTGGAGTCCAGCAGGTCCTCCCCCCTGACGATGAGATTGATTCCGCTGCGTTCGTCTTCGATCAGGCTTGCCAGGTGGTAGCTGGGCTGGTCGTCCTTCCGCCAGACCACGAAGTCTCCCATGGTGCGGGCAAGATCTATGGTGATACCGTTGAACCGGACCTCTCCTTCCACCTTCAGCCGGACCGCGCTTTTTCCCTCTAGGGATTTATGACCTGCATCTCGGCAGGTCTTGGGATAGCGGCCGTCGGCAGACACCTGCTGAATGTCCCGCCGGCTGCACACGCAGTTGAATATAACGCCTTCCGACCCGTTCAGACGGTCCAGGTGGCTGCGATACATCTGTTTGCGGTCCTGTAGTGAAAAATGCCGGTAAAAGTCATCCGGCCCCTCCGGCCCCTCATCCCAGTCCAGCCCGAGCCAGTCCAGGGATGTGAAAATATCCTCCATCACATCCCGACGGAAACGGATGCCGTCCATATCGTCGATGCGAAGATGAAGCCTTCCGGCCGCTTCCCTGACCAGGGCCCAGGTGACTATAAAATTGACGGCATTTCCCAGGTGAAGGAATCCGCTGGGGGTGGGGGCGATCCTGGAAACCGGGAACCTCGGCATGTTTGGGATCTGGACGGGAGTCAAATCAGGCGTCATGGATACTCCGATGCATTCAAAGTCATTTACACGGGCAACCTAACTATATATCCCTTTTCTGTCAAATTTCTTTAAACATTCTGATTGGATGGGAAGCCACCCGGAGAAAACTTCCCTTCCACGGGTTTCATATTACGGTTTCTAAGGAGGATCAATAATCTCCGGGTATATTTCTTATGCTGTTTTTATCTCTATCTGCCTGGGCTTTGCAGCTTCAGATTTCGGCAGGTGCAGTCTTAAAACGCCGCTTTTCAACTCCGCTTCGACTTTTTCAACATCAATGGTCTGCGGTACGGAAAAGCTTCTGATATATTCCACATCTGAAAACTCTTCATAGGTCACTGCGCCTTCTGTTTCAAGTTTTCTGACGCCGGATATGGACAGCGTCCCGTTGTCAATGTCGACTGAAATATCGTCTTTGACCACCCCCGGCATATCGGCATGGAGAAGGATTTCATTCTCATTTTCATAAATATCTACCGCCGGGGTTGCTTCATACATTTCGCGGGTCTTTTCAATGTTTTTTTCTTCCTGCTTTGCGATTTCTTTTGCCTTGTCCATGGGTACCTCCTTTTCAGGAATTCGTCTTGACGATTAATTGATGCTTATTTTTTTGGGTTTTGCCGCCTCATGCTTGGGAAGTGTCAGGCAGAGCACACCGTTCTTGAGCGTGGCGTCTACTTCTGTTGAGTCCACATCTGCAGGCAGCGTGAAGCTTCTGGAAAAAGATCCAACCCCTCTTTCAGTTTTATGGACTTTATACCCTTCGGGCGCATCTGAGTGCCTTTTACCGCTGATTTCAAGATAGTTCCCCTGGATCTTCACATTCAAGTCATCCTTTTCAAGTCCGGGAACTTCGGCCCTGATTTCGAAATTGTCGTCATGTTCATACAGATTCGTCCTGGGAGCGGCAGATTCTAAATCCCATTTATAAGCGGATGGTCTTGCATAATCACCGTAAAGAGTGTCCAGCTTCCTTTGAAGAAGATTCATGGTCCCGAACAATCTGTCAATATCACTCATTCTTGTAAACATAATTTTTCCTCCTTGCGATAGGGTGTTTGAGTTGTTGCGGGAACGTGTTTGAGATCTTAGAATCCACCCTCATCATGAAAGGCTAAAGGCATCGTCTATTCTGTCTGAAAACCCTTTGCTCCCACAAAATCATCTGCTTTTTTGCCTAAATTAACCCTTGTTTTCTTCATGTCAATAGGGGCTTATTATTTTTTATCAAAATTTTATTTCAGTAATGATACGCCCTTTCGGTGGTGGGTTTCATTCTGAATGTCAATATGTTAGGCATATCTTATTTCAATCTGTTTCCGACTGTTTTCCGGTACCGCCATCCGCGGAATAGTGATGGTCAGCACGCCGTTTTTAAAATCAGCTTTGATCTTTTCTCTGTTGGTATCTTCCGGCAGCGACAAGGTGCGCTGAAAAGATCCATAAGATCTTTCGATCCGATAAAAATTTTGATTTTTTTCTTCTTTCTGCTGTTGCTTTTCCCCCCGGATAATCAAGGTATCATGGACAAGCTCAAGGGTTACGTCCTTTTCGCTAACGCCCGGGATTTCCACAGAAACGCTGTATTCTTTATCCGTTGAACCGATATCAAGGCGCGGTTTAAGCAAAGTGCCTGTTATCCCTTCAAGACGCGTTGAACCGGGTCTGAAAAGAGACGAAGACGATCCGCTGAAAACTTCATCAAAGAGCCGATCCATTTCATCGTGTATACCTGTGAATGACACAGGCGAATATCTATTCCCTGAGCGTTCGCTGGTCCTTACCGGAACGCTATGTCCGTTCTCTTCGTTTTCCTTCTTAAACCAATTCCATGGTGCAAATTTTTTAATGTCCATTTGTCATCTCCTTTTTAATGCGATTTGAGGTTTTGCCTCAGATGGCTGCGGGATGCGCAATGAGCACCCGCAGCCATCCATGCGAAAAGAGATGGTGCCCTTATCCTATGCTGCCTTTATTTGGATCCTCTTTGGTTTGGCTGCTTCTGATTTTGACAGCTGAAGTGTGAGAACACCGTTCTTCAGTTCTGCTTCCATATCATCTTTAGGCCTTTGCCTCAGCGATTAATTGATTGAAATTTGTTTGGGCTTTGCCGTTTCCGACTTCGGCAGTGTCAGATACAGGATCCCGTCTTTCAGCACTGCCTCGACTTTGTCTGCCACGACTTCGTTCGGCAGGGTGAAACTGCGAGAAAACGCATTCCCCTTTCTTTCACTTCTGTGAACCCTGTATCCTTCAGGCGTATCCACGGAACGTTGGCCACTGAGTTCAAGGTAATTACCCTGAATCTTGATGGTCAGATCATCTTTTGAGATGCCGGGCACTTCCGCCCGGACTTCATAGTGATCCCCGTTTTCCAGAAGGTTGGTTCTGGGGATATTGGATGTCAGCGCAAAGGCAGGCCCAGGACGGTATGACCTGTGAATGTCGTTGATAACACTATCCATGCTGGTTCGGAGCAGATCCATGGCCCCAAACATCCTGTCGATGTCACTCATTCTTGTAAACATAGTTCAACTCCTCTTATTTAAGTGTTTTTGTATTTGCGAGGCCAGCCTGAGTCGACCCCGCGCTGAACTTGACATCAAAATAAATACAATTAATTTTATGTCAATATAATTTTCATTACGATTAACATTTTCATTGACATAGTAATACAAATCATCTATTTTTCCTGTGAAAGGAGGCCCGAGATGATGAACGAATCGAATGATGATTTATTCCTAAAACTTGAGGGATGCTTTAGCCAGTATGATAAAAGCATGGATGAGCTTAAAACGACCATAGAAAAAGGAAAATGCATGGAAGAATTTCAATAAGCTAACCTGACTATTATCGAATTCTGTTTTATCTAAATTTTGATATTGTTCAATTGCAGAATTATGACAAGGAGGTGATATCATGCCCAAGGATTATTACCTTATTCTGGGAATTACTTCAGATGCATCCGTGGATGATATCAAAGATGCATACCGAAAACTTGCAAAAGAATATCATCCGGATCGCTACGGAAATAATTATTCTCCATTTCTTGCCATTCAGGAAGCATATACCGTGTTGTCCGATCCGGTCAAACGACAGGTACATGACCTTGATGTACTGACTCAGAAAAAAAAGAGGACATCCAGGTATGGAAGACACCGGCCTGCAAGAAGAAGCACCATCGAGCCTCTGATACCTGAACAGAAGGTCCCAATGGATTTTGGAAAAACGGATCTTGAACGGGCATACCATTCGTACAGATCACCATTTGACCAGTTATTTGATAGAATGTTCAGCAATTTTAAGCAAATCAATGGACCTGAGCCGTTTGAAACTTATAATGTTGTCATACCGCTCACACCTGAACAAGCATTCTGGGGCGGACAGGTCAAAGTGTTGCTGCCTGGTGAACTGACATGCCCGTCATGTTCTGGACAAGGATGGAGAGGTGTGTATGAATGCTGGCGATGCAGTGGTGAAGGCCTTTTGTCAGGAGAATTTCCGATTATGATTAGCTATCCATCGGGGACATCAAGCAATCATGAGATTCGCGTACCGCTGGACACCTATGGGATTAAAAACCTTCACCTAAAAGTGCACTTCAGGGTCAGCGGGACGCTTTAAGATCAAGGCAGGGCGATGGACCTGGATCTTGACATGACAGAAATTGAATTTATTTTTCTCTAAATTCTTAAGGATTTGACATCAATAGCTGGGCAAATCCGACTTTAAATCAAAATTATTGTTATGGAGGAGACAATGTCTAAAGACTTTTGCATGGACTGCGGAATGTTGTTATCTCCCCACACAAGCGTCTGTACTGTTTGTGGGTATAACAACGAGTATGATGATTTTTCTGATATTGTACTGGATATGGATCAATTGTTCGATCCAAGCGAGGATCTAATACCTGAAAATTATCCTGGGTTTTAGTTTAAAGCTAACAGATGAGGCGCTCTGCTGCCCCCTGTGGGACAGGGAGACCTTCCTGCTGAAGCTCTGGGGACAGATGTAAGCCTATAGGGTTGCAGCAACCTGGCAGGCTGCAACGTGAGTGAAGCTTGAGCAGGCCCCGAAAGGACAGTCGTGGATGCCGACCCGCCCAATATTCGGGGAAGGCCGAAGCGGAACGGGGATGTAACCGATCCAATCGTTTCGATCCACCGGGGTGTGGTGATGCCGCTGTTTCCCTCAATCAGCCGGGCAAACCCGATCATAGTGCCCATCCCCTCGTCTTTTCCTGTCACTGCAAGAATAACGGGACGCCACTCCCTGGGATGGGCCAGGTCCTCC
>Ga0102943_1000431_pt1 | contig 28221 bp, 28 predicted proteins | sample SalPonC_black_MG_FD_78174 | JGI IMG/M metagenome (GOLD analysis project Ga0102943, IMG submission 78174) | Salt pond soil microbial communities from South San Francisco under conditions of wetland restoration - Salt Pond MetaG... | ecosystem: Environmental > Aquatic > Marine > Intertidal zone >...
CGGTGCGCGACCTCGCACATGGTACCCGGACAATCTGCGCGAAAGACAATTCACACAATTTATCTCGCTGGGGTATCATTGTTTCCTGATGAAAAAAATAAAGGAAGTACAGGCCAAGCTCAAAAAAAATGAACCCGGTAAAACCAAATCACTTATCAAACTCGAAAAAAAACTGGAAAACTGGCTTGCGCAACGCTCTCTCGCTCAGATCCTGGATTGGATCGATTGCATTGAAACCACAAAGGTACAGACTGCCATGGGCAGCTATCGGTGGTCCACCGAATCAGTAGCCAGAGACAGACTGTTCTTGAAGTACTTGGGAGTGGATACCGAATAGTGTACGCTTTAGCCGATTTTCAGGTTAATAGCGAAGACTACTTGCAGAATTAAATCCGATTTGCAAACGGATACGAATCCCGGACTATCCCTGTTAGTGCTCTAAAATAAGCATAGGACAGGCCATCTCATTATTTTCTGCCTTAAACTGTATTTGACTTATTGTGTTCGAACGATTACATTTTCCGTATGTATACGGTCAAAACATTACCCGAATTTGATAAATGGCTTAACAGCTTGAAAGACCGCATGACACGGCTTCGATTGAGCCGCCGCCTTGATAAAGCACAGCGAGGCAATCTCGGTGATGTAAAACCAGTAGGCGACGGTGTCTTTGAAATGAGGGAACATTTCGGTCCAGGCTGGAGGATGTATTATGCCAAGAGGGGTGAAACTCTGATCGTCATGCTGGGTGGGGGAGATAAGGCCGGCCAGGAGAAAGACATTGCCAAGGCCAAACAGAGAGAAGCCACTTTGGAGGATTGAACCATGAAAAAACGAATTGCCGATTTGCCGGATTTTGATATGGCCCAGCAGCTTAAAAGCGAAGAAGACATTGCAGCTTACATCACCATGGTGATTGAAGACGGCGATGCCGCCGAGTTGGCCCATGCTTTGGGGGTCGCCGCCAAGGCCCGTGGGATGAGCGAAATTGCTAAATCTACAGGAATAACCCGTGAGGCTTTGTATAAAGCGCTTAAACCAAATGCTAAACCTCGATTCGATACGATTAATAAGGTGTGTGCCGCCTTGGGCGTTCGTCTGATAGCTCAGCCTGCCAACCATCATTGAGGCGAGGACTATCCGCAAAACGAAGTTTGATTTTTCGATGAATGAAAACCCCAGACTATCCCTTCCATGAGAAGGCAAGTCAGGCCCCTGCCTCAGTGGTAAGTGACACCTTGGCTAGAGTAAGGGCTATTGTAACGGAATAGGTGTGGACTTTTGTCAGTTAGGACCCGATGCCCTGAACGGTTTCTGCGCAGAAAATTGACCGCAGATGCCACTGGCCTGTAAAAGTGGTGGGCACGCTGGTGGGTTAGTCTTTTGCCCCCTGGGTCTGTTCCCTGCCTAACAGCCGGGCATATTCTCCGTTTATGGCGGCCAGTTCCTGGTGGTTTCCCTGTTCCACGATGCAGCCGTCCCGGAGGACAAGGATCTGGTCGCAGGCCCTTACCGTGGAGAGGCGGTGGGCGATGATGATGGCCATGCGTCCCTTCATAAGGGCGGTCATGGCCTGGTGGACCCGGGTTTCCGACTGGGAGTCCATGGAGGAGGTGGCTTCGTCAAAGATGATCAGGTCCGGGTCAGCGGCAAAGGCCCGGGCAATGCAGACCAGCTGTTTTTCTCCTGATGAGAGGGGGCGGCCTCCTTCGCCCAGGCAGGTATCCAGGCCAAAGAATTTGTCAAAGAGAAAGCCGCAATTGCCTTGTTGCAGAGCCGTTTCAAGCATGGGGTCATTTTTTGTCAGGGCCGGTTTTCCCCCTGGGGTTATATTTTCCCTGATGCTGCCTGAAAACAGGATGGGGTCCTGCATGACCAGGGCGGTGTGGGCCCGAACGTCCTGGGCCCTGATCCCGGCCTGATCCTGGTCGTTGATGAAAATCTTTCCTCCGGACGGGGGGTAGAATCCTGAAACCAGGTTAATGATCGAGCTTTTCCCCGCCCCGGTGGGCCCCACTATGCCGAGAGATCCCCCTTTTTCCAGTTTAAAATTGATTTTTTTCAGCACCGGGACGCCTGGTGTGTAAGAAAAATCCACCCCGTTAAAGGCCAGGGTCTGGATGCTGGGCAGGAACACGGGCCGGTCGGGTTCCAAAGGCTTTGGGGTGGTCAGGACTGTGATGATCCGTTCTGCCGAGGCCAGGGCATTCTGGAGAAGGTTGAACTTTTCGGACAGCTCCCGAAGGGGTCTGAAAAACAGTTTCATATACGAGAGAAAGGCCACCATCTCCCCCAGGGTCAAGGTGGCGTCTGCCACCATGAAGCTGCCGCCCCAGAGGATGACAGCCGTGGCCAGGATGCCCATGAATCCGATAAAGGGCATAAAGATGGCAAATATTTTTATCTGATCCATGGCCGCATGAAAATGGCTGCGGTTCAGGTCTTTGAAGGACGAGATGAACCGTTCCCGGGCCATGGTGGTCTGGATGACTTTGATGCCGGTGATCCCTTCGGAAAACCGATGGTTGATTTCCGCGATTTTCTGGCGGAGCTGCCGGAACACCTCTCTGATTTTTTTCCTGAAGTAAAGAACGGTAAAGGCGATGACCGGAAGGATCAGGGTCAGGTAGAAGGCCAGCCTGGCATTGGTGGCATACAGCACCGCAAAGATGCCTGCCATGAGAAGTATATCCTTGAAAATGAAGACCAGGATGCTGGTAAACATCTCGTTCATGTTTTCAATGTCACCGGCTACCCGGGCCACCAGGCGGCCCGAAGGGTGGGTGTCAAAATAGGCCACGGGCAGACCAACCATGTGGTCAAACAGGCGGCAGCGCAGGTTCAATATAATTTTCTGGCCGGTGTACTCCATGAACAGGGTCTGGCAAAAGTCCAGGGTAAAGCCGGCCAGGATGATGCCGGCAGCGGCCAGGCCAAAGGCTGTGAAGGTGGTGAATTCAAGGCCGAAAAGGCTGGTGCCCGGTTCTCCCGACGAAAGAATGAACCCGTCGATGGCCCGCTGGGTCAGCAGGGGGAAGATCAGCTCAAATCCCGTGACCAAAAAGACCAGCAGGGTGGTCAGCCCCAGCATCCAGGCATAGGGCCGAACGTAGGGAAGCAGGCCCTTGGCCAGGGCCAGGTCAGCCAGGCGGACTTTTTTCTCTTCAGTGCCCTGAAAATGGTTTGGGTTAGTCATGGCCGGCCTCCTGCTGGACCCTGAAGGCCTCCTTGTAAAAGGGGTTTTTCTGTTTCAGGTCCTGGTGGGTGCCCCGGGCCGTGATGGCGCCGTTTTCCAGGATTAAGATTTCATGGCAGCCAGCCAGGGCAGAGATCCTGTGGGAGACCATGATCATGGTGGCCCCGGGGTTTGCTGTGCCGATGCGAAAGATCACCCTGGCCGCTGTTTGGGTGTCCAGCTGGCTCACCGGATCATCCAGGAGGATGACCGGTTTTCCCGTGAACAAGGTTCTGGCCAGGGCGACCCGCTGCTTTTGCCCGCCGGACAGGGTCACACCCCGTTCCCCCACAAGGGTGGCCAGCCCCAAAGGCATCTGGTCCAGGGTTTCTTTGAGGTCGCAGATGTCAATGATCTGGGCGGTGCGACGCGGATCCCTGGGCTGGCCCATGAGAATGTTTTCCTCAATGGTGCCGGAAAAGAGAAAGGGCTCCTGGGACATGAGGGCAATGTGGGTCCGCAGCTGATCTGGGTCCAGATGGCGCACATCTGTGCCGTCCAGGGATACCGTGCCGTTGTCCGGGTCATACAGGCGGGGAACAAGCTGGAGAAGGCTTGTTTTTCCTGAACCCGGCGGTCCTGTGATGCCGATGCGTGTCCCTGGCCGGATATGGGCATTGATGTTCTGGACAACGGGGGTTTGGGGGGCGTGGGAAAACGAGACATCCTTGAATACCAGGCTGCCCCTGACCTTTTCCAGGGGGGTGGGCCGGGCAGGGGGTTTAATGGTGGGCCGGGCCTCTAGCAGAGCCTGAATCCGTTTCAGAGAGGCCAGGCCCCGCTGGAACAGATTGGTCATCCAGCCGATGGCAATGATGGGCCAGGCCAGGATGCCCAGGTATTGGAGAAAGGCCACCAGTTCCCCCGGGCTCAGCCGGTTGTGGATGACCAGAAAGCCGCCGTAAAACAGGATAATGATGGTGGAAATATTAAAGACAAATCCCAGAAGCGGCCGCAGCAGGGCGTTGATAAAGGCCCGCTTCAGGTTTTTTTTGAAATAGTCGTCAGCCCCGGCCGCCACCCGCTCCCGGATCATGGGCTCGAAGTTAAAGGCCTTGATCATCCGGATGCTGAAAAAGCCCTCCCGGATCTGCTCTGTCATGGCGGAAAAGGCCTCCTGGGCGGTTCGGTGGAAAAGGTGCATCTTTTTCCCCAGAATCTTTGTGGCCGCAACCAGAAGGGGCATGGGCAAAAGGGCCAGCAGGGTCAGCCTGGGATTTGTCCAGGCCATGATGGCGATACAGGTCCCGCCCAGCAGCAGGGTGTCCACCAGGGCAATGATTCCAAAGCCAAAGGCCATGCGGACATGGGTGATGTCTGAGGTGGCATGGGCCATGATATCTCCGGTTTTGGTCTCATCGTAAAACCCCATGTCCAGGCACAGCACATGGGTATATAGCTGGTCTCGTATGCCCCGCTCCATATCCCTGGCCGACCCCATGAGCAGCATGCGCCAGGCGTAGCGCAGCCCTGCCATGAAAAGTCCCAGGGCCGCAATGAGCAGACATTGGCCCAGAAGAATATCCTGGTCCAGTCCGGCGCCGGTCAGGGTATCCACGGCCTGTTTGATGATCTGGGGAACCGCCAGCTGGGCCAGGTCCACCACCACCATACAGGCCAGGCCGGCCAGGATTTTGGCACGGTTTTTTTTAAAAAAGGGAAGGATGATGGATGTCAACAATCCGCTCCTGTGCATTGGGTTTGGCACAGGGTAATGCATTGGCCGGTAAATTTCAATGGGAGGGTCTGACCGGCTCTGCAGGAGGATACCGGCAAGCTAGGATAGGACCCATTGCCGGCTCTTCTTGGACCACCAGCAGATAAATACCGGCCAAAACCGCTATTTCATCAGGGACGAGAGCATGTACAATATGTCGCTCTCCCTGGAGGGGTAGGGCGCAAGAATATGGTTTTCATATATGTCGCGGACCGTGGCACCGGCCCTCATGGCCTGGGCAAATGTATTGACCAGCCCGGTGGTGCTGTCACAGAGGAAATGGGCCCCCAGTATCCGGTCATCTTCGCCGACAAGGATAGTATAGGCCCCATGACGCAGTCCGATTCTCCGGTAGGTGGGCCAGTTCAGTTCCGTGTCCGCACTTTTCCGGTATGGAATCTGTTCCTGTTTCAGATCATCTTCGGTCTTTCCCACCATCCCGAGCTGGGGATAGGTAAAAAGAACGGCAGGCACCACCCTGTAGTCCATGGGACTGAATTTGCTGCCGTTCACCTGGTTCAAAATTGCATCCACCGCCGTCTTTGCCTCCATATCGGCAACCCTGGCCAGCTTGACTGAATCTGTGCAGTCCCCCACTGCAAATACCCCGGGGCTGGATGTTTTCATCCCATTGTCCACTGTGATCCCGGCTTTGGAATACTCGATATTGCCGGCTTCAAGGTTCATGTGCTTGATACTCGGCTGTCTGCCTGCGGCATTGACAACCAGGTCGACCTCGAAATTCTCACCTGATTCAAGACTCACCCGGAACCCATCGGCTTTTTTTTCTACTTCCCGGGTTTCAGCCTCTGTGTGGATGACGATGCCCTCTGCCTTTGAGGCGGCAACAAGCTGCTGCACCATGCCCGAGTCAAAGGGATTGAGAACCTGTTTCTGGGCCTCGAGAATGTGTATATCACCGGGACGGCTGCCGAGCCTCGCCGCAAAATGGGCAAATTCAAAAGAGATGAATCCGCCGCCCACAAAGGCGATGCGCCGGGGCAGATCCTGAAGGGCCAGAAAATCATTGCTGGTGATCATCTGTTGTGCTCCTTTGACCGGCAGTTGGACCGGCTCTGCGCCGGTCGCAATGACGATGAACCGTCCCCGGATCTCTTCTTCACCGGCCATAAGGGTTGACGGACCTGTAAACCTGGCTTTTCCCCCGTAATAGTCGATGCCGCTGTTCTTCAATTTATCTGCGGTGGTTTCGGGAATATCTTTGGTGAACTTGTTTTTTGCGATCAGGACATCCTGCCAGCTTGCCCGGGGCGCTTTGGTAATCCCCCTGCCTTTGAGATGGCTGCACCGTGCCACTGCCTCCGCTGCTTCGTAAAAGTATTTTTTGGGCTGGCAGCCGTGCAGGGCGCATGTTCCCCCAGGCTCACCGCTCTGTTCAATCACCGCGACGGTCAAATCGCTGTCACACAGGCCAAACGCTGCTGTCTGACCGGCTGTCCCGGTCCCGATCACAATTACATCATAGGTTTTCATGGTCTGCCTCCCACCCCCGCCTTGTTATAACGGGTCAATGCCTTGCCGATTGGGGGCACGCATTTTGATAAAACTGCCGCCCCGGTTGAAAACGCTGGTCCGGGACATGACGCCCGGTAGATCCTGTGGGTCAGTCTACAATGACCAGGGGCGTGCCGGTCAGGGAATTCATCACTCGCTGAACCGTGCTGCCGGTAAAAAATTCCTTAATGCCCGATTCCGACCGCCGTCCCATGACGACCATGCCGTATTTCCCGTCCTTTATTTCCTGAAGGATGTCCGCAGCAACGCCGTGGTTCTGGACCTGGGATTTGACCTGGATCTTTTCCTTGTCAAACCCGGCGTTCAGCAGTTCGTTTTTAGCCTTTTCAAGCATATCCACCATCAGGGACTGGCGCCGCTCCTCCATCCGGCAGAAGGCATTGCGCTCTTTTTCAAAATAGGGCGTGAGGCTGGGGCTGTCCAGCCCGCAGGCAGCCGCAGTGTCCGGCACAACGTGGAACAGGGTGACTTCATGGCCCTTGTCCAGGTGGTCTCCAGCAAAGGTTACCGTATTCCGGGCACGTTCGGATTCGTCAAAGGCAATCAATACTCTGGGGCTCATCATTCACTCTCCTTTCGGCAGTTGAATTTCGTTTATACCTGAACAGTCTAATGAATTGGCCCCAAGGGGTAAATGAGTAGATATCTGTATTCTTGTGTTCAGGTACCACCATGGCCGGGCGGAAAGAGACCCGCCGGCCTTTTGGTCGGTCTCAGGCCGGAAAATACAGGTTCTTCCCCCTATCGCCGCCATGGATACCGGACTATAATCGGTAAATACCTGATATAGATAAAAAGGAGTTGCCATGGTGTTGTATCAAACAGATCAAACCGGCTGCTGGGATGCTTCAGGGGAGCCTCTTCCCTGTTCCGGGTCCGGCCAGGACGGGGAGTTGAATATCGGCAGATCCTGGCCGGAGCCCCGGTTCAAGGTGGCAGCCGATGTTGCAGTTGACCGATCCTCCGGCCTTGTCTGGCCCAGGGATGCCGGGTTGAGCCCATTCCCCCTTTCATGGGGGGAAGCCCTTGAGTTTGCATCGGAACTGGATCAGGCCCGGCAATTCGGCCATCAGGGATGGCGGCTGCCGACCCGGGCCGAATTCTTCAGCCTGGTCAGTCATGTCCGTGTCAACCCGGCCATTGTGGCGCCGTCTTGCTTTTCCAATCTGTTCAACGGCTATTACTGGACCGGTACCCCCTGCGCCCGGCTGGAGGATCAGGCCTGGTCGGTCCATCTGTCCGGGGGCCGGGTGGTCCGGGGTATGAAACACACATCCTTCATGGTCTGGCCCGTGTGTCCGGACCCTGAAGTCGAAGGCGGCCCTGGGGATCGTCCGGATTCCGAGGACGCCTCGGACCGGTTTGGGTTTTCCAGGGGCCTGGTGACGGACCGGACAACCGGGCTGACCTGGCTGCGGCAGGGAAACCCTGCCGGCCGGGCCCTGAACTGGCAGGACGCCCTGGACATGGTCCGGCAGCTGAACCGGAAAAGGCTTGAAGGGCGGGGGGACTGGCGGCTGCCCAATATCCGTGAACTGGAGAGCCTGTTGGATGATCAGGTCCATTCCCCGGCCGTTCATCCCCTGGCAGGGTTTGAAAATGTGGCCGATTTTTACTGGTCATCCACCACCTCGGTCTGGGATCCCGCCTATGCCTGGACCCTTTATACCCGGGACGGCTATATCGGCGTCGGGTACAAGAAAGATCCTGAATTTTTTGCCTGGCCGGTGTGTACCGCCGTTTGAGGGGATCTACCCGTGGTCATCCCCGGCCTTTTCCTGGCGGCGGATCCGGCGCTGCTCCCGGGTCTTTTCCATGTGCTTTCTGTCTCCTGAGGACCCTTTTCTGCGCTGGTCCAGCTCCCGGATAGCAGAAGACCGCCCGTAGAGGATGAGCTGGTCATTTTCCCGGACCTCGGTATCCCCGTCAGGTGCCCCCAGATAGGTACCGTTCTCCCGGGTGACCCCCAGGACCATGATACCCTCTTTTCTCAGGCCGGCCTGGGCCAGGGCCTTGCCCCTGATCCAGTCGTCCGCCGTCACCTGCAGTTCCGTAATCTGGTAGTCCCCGGACAAGTGGAGCAGGCCGGCATAATCCTGAACCGATATCCGGGTATAGCTGTCCAGAAGCCTGGATATCCAGGCGGACATCCTCTGGTCCAGCCATGTGCTGTTGGCCAGGGCCCATATCAGAAGAATCCCTGTCACCAGCAGCAGGATCTGCCAGAACAGGGGGCCTGACTGTTCCAGATTGATAAAAGAGACGATGAGGGCGGATACGGCCGTGACCACCCCGGCATTGCCCAACAGCATCAGCAGCAGGAGGATCCGCCGCCGGGTGGGATGGTTCACCACCTTTTCTGATTCAGTGGTGGTGAACCCCACGCCGGTAAATGCGGATCTGGCCTGGAACTTGGCAGACTCCCTGGACAACCCGGTGTGGGTCAGGGCCACTGTGGCGATCCGGGTCAGCAGAAGAGAGATGAACAAGACGATTAAAAGGGTTATGATAGGACCCATTGCCGGCTCCATTTTTTCAGCCATTTTTCCAGCTCTGCTTCATACGCCTGTCTTGTGGTCATGGGTCGTCCTCCTGTGGTCATTTTCAGGTTATCCTTTGCCCGGGCCGGACTGGCCCGAGATGCTCAGTTCGTTGTCAACAGAGACCGCACCGCCTTCCAGGGCGTTTTCAACAGCGGCGTTGACCTCCATCCTGGAGTCCACCTCGCCTTCCAGGGTGGCCCTGCCGTTTTCCACGGCCACCTTGACCTGGTCGGCATCCACAAATGGGCTCCACCACAGCTCGTCCTTAATGCTGTCCAAAATCTCCCTGTCGCTTTTGCCGGGTGCGGCTGTCTCCATGGCCCTGTACCAGGTATAGTGGTCAGGATAGGCCTTGTCATCCACATAAGGATTGTAGACAAAGGGGCGCCACACCCTGCGGCTGAGAATATTGTTGTCAACGGCAAACACCCCCGGAACCACCGAGACCACATCTTCAGCCCTGGCCTTTTCGAACCGGGTCTGTACCTTGCCGTAAAGCCGGGCCACCCCGTGGCGGACCGTGACCGAGATCTCGTAGCTGTCCAGGTAGGCATCCCGTTTCAGGGCCTGGTTGATCTTATCCGCCACTTCGGTGTCCCCGGGGTTGGTATCGGGCCGGCGGACCTTCAGATGATTCTTGACCATGAACACCCCGACGGTGTTCCGGGCATCCTGGGCTGCAGACCGTCGGGCCTGCAGATTGCCCACATCCCCCTTGAGCACCACAACCCCGTCGTAGACTTCCACATCCACATCCCGGGCATCCACCCTGGGGTCCTGAACAACGGCCCGGGCAACGGCATCGCGGACCGCAGCATCGGAGACCTGCTCATACTTATGCTCCCGGAGGGCGGGATTCCTGGCCCAGCCTTCCACCTTCAGGCCGTCGGCAATCACCTCCCGGGTGCCCGGGAGCCAGGCCTTGTTCATGGCCCGTCTCTTTTCTGCGGCACTGCCAACCACGCCGGAGAGCGTTACCTTTCCATCTTTGACCTGCACCGCTATCATCCCGTGGTCCAGCAGGGCGTCCCAGCGCATTCCCTGGCGGATGTCCGCCAGAAGCTCCCTGTCCGGCCGGGTGCGGTCAATGGTAAACGCCAGGTGGTTGATCACCCTTGTGACTCCGCTCACACCGCTTGCCACGATGCGGGCCAGGTCCTTTTCCAGGTAAGAATCCACGTTTCCTTTAAGGGTGGTCACCCCGTTGGAGACATCCACCCGGATTTCGGCAAAATCTGTCGCAGGATTCTCCACCAGGGCCAGGCGGATATTATCACCGATCTTCTGGTCTGAATAATTGGTCAGGGAAGAGACCTTTATTTCGTTGATCACGGCCCGGACTCCCTTGACCGTTTCAGCAATATCAACGGCCCGGTTTTTGGCCAGAAGGCTGTCCACCGTACCGGTCAGGGTGATAATCCCGTGTTCGCAGGTCACCCGGATATGGTAGGAGGGCACGGCCGGGTCAAACAATATTTCATCTTCCACGGCATTTACGATGGTGTTGTCGTTGAGCATGCGCACGGCAGTTGCCGGTGTGGCCCATGCCATCACCACTACAGAAATCATCCATACGCTCAAGGCCAATCGCATGGCCTTGTATGATTTTATCCAATTCATAGTTTACCTCCCATGGGCTATTTCTGGTCATTTAGGTGCGGACTGTGTTCCAGACGGTTTCGATTCTGGTGGGATTGTCCTTTACCGGCGGGTCCTTCAGGGGCGGTTTCCGTTTGGGCGGATCCTTTCTCGGCGGCATCTCCTCTGGCAGGGGAGGAGACGGGGGGTCCTTTATCGGCGGGGCCTCCCTGGGCGGATCCCCTGGCACGGGGATCTCCGGAAGGGGGTCCCCGTTGCTCATCATGGTATCGCAGGCTCTGGGTAAGGGGTTTAAACAGCAGGTCATCAGGGGCCTCCTTTCGTGGGTTTCGTGGTTGTTTAACCTGCTTTTATCTGATCATACCAGGACCTGGATTCAAATAGAGTCTTCCCTGTAATTCAGCCTGCCAGGCCATGTAAAGGTAAAGGCAGCAGAAAATATACAGACGCCCTCACCGCCGCCCTGGTGCCCCTGGTCTTTCTCTTTCAGCTTGGTCCACCGGCCCCGGCTCAACTACATGATTTTTAGCGGCCAAATACGCCAAAGCCCCTATTTCTTGCCGGGACAAGGTTTTGCCATACTGGACCCATCGCTTGGCAGGCACATGCCAGGCCCCAAATTAAGGATAACCCCATAAGGAAAGGAAGGTTCCCCATGATGAGAAGTGTTGATGAAATGATTGGATACACCCTCGACGCCACGGACGGTGAATTCGGGTCATGCCAGGACCTGCTCTTTGACGATCAGATGTGGACCATCCGCCATATCACAGCCAACACAGGCCTTTTCAAAATGGGCCGGATGGTATTGATCTCACCGTTGATGATCGACAGGCCGGACCGGGAAACCCGGAACATCTACCTGAGCGTGTCCAAGGAGACCCTTGAGAACTGCCCGGCTCCCAAGGCCCATGAACCAGTGTCCCGGGAGCACGAAAAACGGATCTACGACCATTTCCGCTATCCCTATTACTGGGCCGGAACCAGTCTCTGGGGCATGACCAACCATCCTGTTATCCCGGAAATAACGGAAGAGGCCTTAAGGCGGGCCGCCCAGGAGGAGACCGAAAAGATAGAGAAGAGAAACCACCTGCGCTCCTTCAAGGAGGTCAAGGGGTACCATATCAAGGCCAAGGACGGGTCCATCGGCCATGTCCAGGATTTCATCATTGACGATGTCACCTGGGCCCTGCGTTATGTGGTGGTGGATACCCGGAACTGGCTGCCCGGCGGAAAAAAGGTCATGCTGTCTTTGAACTGGGTATGGTCCGTCAACTGGACGGAAAGAACCCTTGAGATGGACCTGACCCGGGACGAGATTGAGAACGGGCCCAAATTCGATCCAGAGGCCCCAATTAATGTGGCATATGAAACCAAACTCTACGACTACTACGGCAGGCCCTTTAACAGAACCGTTGACAAGGCCTCTCAGCAGCAGATCGCGACCCCTTACTTTTAGACCAGGAGGCCAGCGCCATGCGCATTCTCATGTTTACCAACACCTACCTGCCCCATGTGGGCGGGGTGGCCCGGTCGGTGAAGACCTTTGCCTCGGACCTGAGGTCCGCCGGAAACCGGGTGCTGATCATTGCACCCGCCTTCCCGGACCACGAGGACCACGATGAAAAAGAACCGGAAATCGTCCGGGTTCCGGCGGTCCAGAACTTCAACGGCAGCGATTTTTCCGTGCGGATCCCCATTCCCTTTTACCTGGATGAAAGCATTGATGAATTTGCCCCGGATATCATCCACAGCCATCATCCCTACCTTCTGGGGGATGCCGCCCTCAGGGTGGCCCGGCGGCGGGCCCTTCCCCTGGTCTTCACCCACCACACCCTGTACGAGGCCTACGCCCATCATGTCAACGCGGAATCCGAGACCTTCAAGGCCTTTATCATCCGGCTGGCCACTGAATACGCCAACCTGTGCAACCGGGTGGCAGCCCCCAGTGCCAGCCTGGGCCGGCTCATCCAAAAGAGGGGGGTCAAAACCCCCATCACAGAAATTCCCACAGGTGTGGACCTTGATTTTTTTGCCTCAGGAAACGGTGCTGCCTTCCGCAAAACATACCAGATCCCTGAAACCGCCATGGTCATCGGCCATGTGGGTCGCCTGGCTGCCGAGAAAAACCTGGTCTTTCTGGTCCGGGCGGCGGCCAAGGCGGTTGCCCTTCGGCCTGAAGCCCTGTTTGTGGTGGCGGGCGAGGGCCCGGAAGCAGACGAGATCCGTGACCGGTTTGGGGAAAAAGGGCTGGCAGACCGGGTGGTCATGACCGGCAGCCTCTCGGGCACGGCCCTGGCAGATGCCTACCAGGCCATGGATCTGTTTGCCTTCTCTTCTTGCACCGAGACCCAGGGGCTGGTACTGGCCGAGGCCATGGCCGCCGGCACGCCGGTGGTGGCCCTGGACGCCCCGGGTGCCCGGGAGGTGGTCCGGGACGGGGAAAACGGTTGCCTGCTGCCCGCAGATGCCACAGAACAAGACTTCTCCGCCGCCCTGGCAGACCTGATGGATGACCTGCCTGAAAAAAAAGCGGCCTGGGAGGCCCGGGCCCTGGAGACGGCCAACGCCTTCAGCCGTAAGGCCTGCACCCAAAGGCTGATCAACCTTTACCAGGACCTGACAGACGAATTCAATCAGAAGACTTCCCATCAGAATACCGGAGAAATGGAGCCCTGGGACACAGTTTTGCGCGGTGTCCAGGCGGAGTGGGATCTGGTGGCCCAGAAGACCCTGTCCCTGGTCCAGACCCTTGAGAGGCTCCAGGAAGACACCACAGGATAGTGCCGTGAGGCTTGCAAAATCCATAGCCCTGCGCTGGGGACTGGCCCTTTTTGCGGCGTTGCTTGGGATCATGGCTGCGGTGTATTTTCGTGGCGATCTGCTGGCCCTGTGGGCCTATGCCACCACAGACCGGTCACCGCCGGCGGTATTTGCCGGTGCCCTGGTGGTTCTGCCTGCCCTGGGGTTTCCCCTCTCCCCTCTGCTGATTCTGATGGGGGGGCGGTTCGGCTGGGCCCCGGGACTGGCAGGCCTGGCCCTGGTGGTCCCCATCCACCTGATGGTGGCCTTTCTTGTTTCCCGCAGGGTGCTCTTTCACAGGCTCTGTGCCCTGGCTGCCAGGCGGGGGGTGGACCTGTCCTCTCCTCCCCTGTCCGGCCGGATCAAGGCCAGCCTCCTGTTCATGGCTCTGCCCGGCCTCTCCTATAGCTTGAAAAACTATCTGCTTCCTCTGTCCGGCCTGCCGGCACGGTATTGTCTTGCCCTGGGATGGCCGGTCCAGGTGCTTTTGGGCATCCCCTTTATCATCTTCGGGTCTGCCGCGGCAAACTGGTCCCTTCCGATGATGGCAGGGGCCCTGGTAATGGCGGCTGTGTTCATTGCCGCATCCAGGCCTGCGGCCCGGATTTTTAAACACCTCATCCGCAACCCACATCAAAAAAAAAAGGAGAAAGAAGAACGATGCCCATAAAATGGTCTCCATGGAATTTTTTATTGCGACAGGCTGCCAGGCGCCACGGGTTTCTGGATCCTGCCACCATCATGGCCCGCATGAGGCAGTTCGGAAGGCCCTCGGAGGTTCAGGAGCCCATCGAACTGCTTCGGGCCGGGCTGCTTTTTCATGCCAGGGGGGTGATCAACACCCGGGCCATCCAGTTCAACCTGGACTGGGTCTGGCCCTATTGGGTGGTGCGCCAGTTCAATCCCAGGGATGTCTCTTTCATTCCCCGGGGGTTTGCCGTCAGCCATATCAATACCACCCACCGGAACTGGACCGCTGCAGGGCACCCGGACCTGGACTGGACCCCCATTGTGGATCCCCGGGGCCTTACCACCCCATTTTGGGACGGCTGGTCCGTTGACTTCTGGCTCATGTCCCGAAACGGCGGTCTTGTCTTTCCCTCAAGACAGGCCGCAGCAGACCAGACCCTGGACACCGCCCCTCCTTTCTCTGTCAGAACGGTCACCCGAAAAGGCGGACTGACCTTGTCCTCCCGGGCCGCCATGGAAACAGACGATTACGACGAACCTGTACTGTCTGTTACGGCCACCGGCGACACCGGCGCTGCCGGCGGCCATATCATTGCCGCCATAAGGCCCTACAACCCGGAGGGCATCCAGTTTGTGGACCGCATTGATTTTCTCACGGACCGGTTCACCGTCAACGAAAGCCAGGATGTCCGGTTTACCGCCCCTGTGGAAAAGGTCTTGTTTTCCACCCATGGCCAGGGGGATGTGGCCCTTGACCTGAACCGGCCCCAGGCCGGGGAACAGGTGGCTTGCCCGGCGGGCATGGCCACGGCCGCCGCCTTTTTTGATGTGCCCCCGGGCGAATCCAGGCAGGTGGGGATCCAGATCCCTGTGGACAGAACCCCTGGTTCCCGGCAGCCGTTACCGGACCTGTCCCGCCCGCCGGAAATCTTGTCCCGAACAGCCCGCCTCAGCCTGCCTGACGACCATTTTGTCTTTCTTTACGATGCCGCCGTTCATACCCTGTTGATGATGACGGTCAAGGATGTGTTTCCCGGCCCCTACACCTACCGCAGGTTCTGGTTCCGGGATGCCTGCCTCATCATCAACGCCCTGCTGGGCCTGGGCCTTGACAACCGCAGCCTGGAGCTCATGAAGGCCTTTCCCGGCCGGCAGAAACACACCGGCTATTTCCAGTCCCAGGAGGGGGAATGGGACTCCAACGGCCAGGTCCTCTGGCTGGCCGGGCAGCTCCAGCGCCTGACCGGAACCTCTTTTGACAAGACAATGTCCGCGGCATTGTCCACAGGTGCCCGGTGGATCGAAAAAAAAAGGCGGTCCAAGGGGGACGGCAAGGCCCACGACGGCCTGTTTCCAGCAGGCTTCAGCGCCGAACACCTGGGACCCAACGACTATTACTTCTGGGACAACTTCTGGGGCCTGGCCGGACTGACGGCCGCAGGGGACCTGGCCCAAGCCCGGGGAGAGGCCATTGAGGCCGGCCATTACAGGGACCTGGCCGCAGAATGGGAGCCCCTGATCTTCGCGGCTGCGGCAGGGTCCCCGGGATTCCGGGCCACAGGCGCCCTTCCCGCCTCCCCTTACCGGCGCATGGATGCCGGTGCCGTGGGCTCTCTGGTGGCGGACTATCCTCTCAGGATCACCCCGCCCGGGGATGACCGGGTCATGAAGACCGTGGACTGGCTTCTGGCCCACAGTTCCCTGGACAACGCCTTTTTTCAGGACATGATCCACTCGGGGCTCAACCCCTACCTGACCCTGGCCATGGCCCAGACCCTGCTGCGGGCCGGGGACAAGCGTTACCGCCGCCTGGTGGATGCCGTGGCTGCCCTGGCCTCCCCCACGGGGCAGTGGCCCGAGGCCGTTCATCCGACCACCGGGGGGGGATGCATGGGAGACGGCCAGCATGCCTGGGCCGCAGCGGAATGGGTCATGATGATGCGCAGCCTCTTTATCCGGGAAGAGGGGCAAACCCTGATTCTGGGCTCGGGCCTTTATCCGGAATGGGTCTATGGCAAGGGGCGCCTCTCCTTCGGCCCCACCCTGGTGCCGGGGGGATGTGTGACCGTGAATTTCACCACTTCACATACCGGAGTGGAGCTGGTGCTGGAAGCAGATCTCTCAGGGCCGGACCTGCCCTGCCGGGTGGCGGTGCCGGGATTCAGGGAAGAGCAGATCGATACGGCCACCACCCGGTGCAGGCTGACCCGGGTATGACGGGTCTTGGGATTGAAGTTGGGAACCACGGCCTGAACCCTTGGGACCCCTCCCGCGGCCGGTTCAGGGCAGCCGGGGCCTGCAAATACATGATTTTTGTCCCTTGAATACCCAGGCCCACCCATGGCGTATTGCCGGGGCTTGTTTCATAGTGGGTTGAAAAAGGACCGCTTTGGCCCGAGACCATTTACAAGGAGTGAAGATATGTTACGAAGCACAGATGAATTGATCGGCTATCGCCTGCAGACCACGGATGACACCCTGGGCAAATGCCAGGACCTGCTCTTTGACGACCGCTGGTGGACCATCCGCCACATCCTGGCCAACACCGGCTCCTGGATGACCGGCCGGCTGGTGCTGATCTCCCCCCTTATGATCCTGAAGCCGGACTGGGAGTCCAAGATCATTTTTTTAAACGTGTCAACAGAAGAGGTTGAAAACGGCCCGGCCCCGTCAGATGATGAACCCGTGTCCCAGGAGCATGAACGGAAGATGGCTCTTTATTACGGATATCCCAACTATTGGGCCGGCGAGGGCCTGTGGGGGCCTGCCCCCACTCCTGCGGCCGCAGAGCTCATGGCGGCCAAAATCCAGGACCAGGAGGAGGACGGGGAACAGGGGTTGGCCCCCCAGGAGCAGTCCAACCACCTGCGGTCTTTCAAGGAGATAAAAGGATACCAAATCCACGCCAAGGACGGCGAGATCGGGCACGTGGATGATTTCATCCTGGACGACGAGACCTGGGCCTTAAGACATGTGGTGGTGGACACGGCAAACTGGATGCCCGGCGGCAAAAAAGTGCTTTTGTCCCTGGACTGGGCCGATGGTGTCAGCTGGTCAGACCGCAGCCTGAGCATGGACCTGTCCAAAGAGCTGATCAAAAACGGGCCGGAGTTTGACCCGGAAAAGCCGGTGAACGCAGAAGCGGAAACCCGGCTCTACGATTACTACGGCCGGCCCATTGAACAGACCATCAGCAAACGGATCCAGCAGCAGATCGCCAACCCCTTTATTTGACAAGCAGGGCCCCCAGGGTCTCCACCAGGATGTTTTCAATTTTTCCGAAGATGCGGCTGACCTCAGGGGCCTGGTTTTCCACCTGGGCATTCTTGTGGATCAGGGCCTGGCGCAGATCCTCGGTTTCCCCTTACCATCAGTGCTGTCTGAGGGTAGGGCAGGGGGGCAATTACACGGATCACCCCATTGTGGGACAAGGCCTGTCATCCTATAGTATTGGGCAAGATAAACCAGCGACCAACCCGGGAGGTCAAAATGAACCAAACATCGCAGCAGATATCAACGGCCATCGCCCTGAACCGTCAGGCCGGACAGAGATTTACCGTTAAAATGAAAGATGATCCGTCTGTCCTGCTGGGGATCCCGGTGCCGGCCACCATGGACCCGGATAAATTCATCATAAACCTGTCTAATCCGGAACCCGGGCGCACCGGCACCCTGTTTGAAGGGCGGATAGCAGATATCCAATTTATGGAGAAGGTCTGACCCGAAAGGAATAGACCTTGAGTATCAACCTGATTAACCTGAAAGGAAGGCATTATGACACAGCAAACATCCGACCGTGTTATGGAAGGAAAAAATTATCGGCAGAACATGATGGAAAAGCTGTCCATTGAGGCGGGAGAGGCAGATACCTGCAAACCTGAAGGAGAAAAAGACCTCTATGTTCAGAAACTGGAAAAACACATTGAATCTTTCAAAGGCTACCTGGACGATATGACCGAAAAGAGTCAGGGCCTGGAAGCGGATCTCCGCAAGCAGTTTGACGCGGATAAACAAACCCTGGATGACCGGATTTATGATCTGAAATCCAGGCTTGACGATATCCGCAAAACCTCCGAGGACGCCTGGAAGGATGTGGGCAAGGGGACAACCAATGCCCTCAAGGAACTGGCTGAAGGGTTCAAGTCCGCAGCCTCAAAGTTTAAATAGGCCACAAGGCCGGGCCGACTCAGTCGGGCCTCACTGGGCCCGGCCCAGGCGGCCCTAAATAACAAAGGCCCGCTTTGGCAGTTCTCCAGGATATCCCTGGGACCGCGGTCCCGGGTGGCCACCACCGGAAGCCCGGTGGCAGGCGCCTCCAAAAGGGTCAGGCCGAAGGGTTCGGTCAGGGCGGGTTGACAAACACCGCCAGATTGGCCATGGCCTGCAGATCTGGGGATTGTCCAGAGGCCTTGATCAGGCCGCTGATGTATTTTGCTTGTCCGGCCGGCAGAGCATGAGGATCATGGGCTTTTCCGGTTCCTGGAAAAACCGGTTCAGTACCCCTGACCCGGAATAACGCAAATAATGCGGACTCACCCACAAAGGAGGCCCCATGCCCTACGCATTTGACGAAATACAGCTTTCAGAGGAACCCGGCGGGACAGTGGTCACCCTGGTCTTTCAGGACAAGTTAAAAACAGAGGATTACGAGGCCTTTGTCCCCCAGATCGACAAGATCATGGACTCCAGGGACAAGATCCGCGTGCTGGTCCAGCTGAGGGATTTCAGGGGCTGGTCTGCCGGCGCCCTGTGGGAGGATACCAAATTCGGCCTGCGGCATTTCAACGACATCGAACGCCTGGCCGTTGTGGGGGACCGGCAGTGGGAAAAGACCATGACCGCCTTTATCGCCCCCTTTACCGGGGCCGAGGTCAGGTATTTTGACATGGCAAGCTTAAGAGATGCCCGGGACTGGGTCAGCAGGCCCTAAATCCGCTCACCCGCCTCCGGCCAATTGTGCCCATTGATATGAACCCTTATAAAGGAGAAACACCCATGCTTTATTCAGGCCATTTTTCATTTGACGAACTGAGCGACACAGAACGCCACGGATATTTTACCTGCATTGCCACGGCTGCCACACCGGAGCTGGCCCTGCAGAAGTTCCGCCAGCGGATCCATGCCATCAAAGAGGAACGCTTAAGCCCCTTGTTCAAGGATATCAAGGCCGTGTATGTAGAGGATATTGTCGAGATCAGCGAGAACCCGGACGACCCGGTCGTCACCCGGTTTCAATCCTCGGAAGGGCCATTTCCCAAGTCTGTCAGCTGCGCCCTGCCTGCGTCGGAAACCTCTGATATCAGAGCCTTTCAATGGGTATCTGACGACGAGTCCCCCAGGGCCAGACAGGGCGATGCTGCCCGGGATTACAAGGAAGCGGTTCCCTTTATTGAATTTTCCTGATTGTTTTCAGATCGCAACATATGAGCCCTTGAAACAAAAAACGGCCTCAATTTTTGAAAATTGAGGCCGTCAAGGTTTAGTTGAGACTAAAAATTATGAGAGTTTTTTTAACCGCCAACGTTACCACCTTCAAGATCTTTCCAGGCCCTGTCAACACTGCTGCCGATTGTTCCGAATAATTCATCCAGTTCATTTTTTAACGGAGACCAGTCTGACGGGCATTCATTTTCCAGTTGATCAACGCGGGCCTGGGCAGTGGCTACCTCTTGTTCAAGCTGCCCGATGAGCGGTAAAATTTTTTCTTTTGCGGCAGAACCATAACCATCTGCGGCCGTTTTCATCGCTTCCAATTTCTTTTCCCAAGCGGTCACCTCAGCCAACATGGCTTTACAATAGTCTTTAACGTCCATGGTTTCTCCTCTGCGATTAGGTTAATGAAATGATGCGTTTAGACATATAACCTTATACAAAGACTAAAGATATCGTCATAGAACAGATTAAGAGCAGTCTTTGAGTACCCAGGCAGTAACTGACGACAATCCCATAAAGTTATACGATTATTTACTATACAATATTCATGTATAATTGCAAGCAGATATTTTGCATTGGGGTGGCCTTGGCCTGCAGGCCGATACCGGCGAGCAGGGGCCACCACTGCGCGGTTGCAACTGAATCAGCTGGCAAGAAGGTTTTGCAATATCCCCTGTTTTGATGTAGCGTTATTTCTATATCCAATTTGAATTCTAACATATCAAACACCTAGGCTGATAAAAATTTGAAAATCAACCATTCCAAACAATCAAAAAAGTATGAACATGACTGGAAATTAGAAGTATTCGCCTTAATTGGATTTTGTTTTTCTGGAATACTATTCATTCTATCCGGTATCCGAAGTGGCGATATTTTAACTATAGTGGGTAGCGCCGTGTGGACCTTGTCCTGTATAATATGGATCATCCCATATCGCAGATATTTAAATGCTCAAAATGACAAGCACATGCCAGGCAAGTAACATCAGGAAGACCTTGAAACTCTGATACACATCCGAACCAACCGGCAATGCCTCATCTCATTCATGCGTCTTATGAAGGGTTAGCCGCTTTTGTTTAAACGGTTAACATCACCATCTGCACAGGCTTTTCGCTGTATTGCTTTGACTGGCAAACCGCTTGGGCTTGTTTTCGGAAAAAGGCTTGACTTTTATCGGATAGAAAAATAGTGTTCATTAAGTTAGCGGCGCTAACATTTCTTTTTTATAAAGGAGCCCCCATGATTTTCAGCCAAATATCAGCCAGATTGCAAAACGGAGATCCCAAAGAAATGGCCCATCTTATTGGCCAGGCCTTTGATCAGGGTGCGACACCTGAGCAGGTCCTTAACCAGGGATTGATTGCCGGCATGGACCGGGTCGGGCAAAAATTTCAAACCGGAGAAATTTATATTCCCCACATGCTGCTGGCAGCCAGGGCCATGCACGGGGCGTTGGATATTTTAAAGCCGCTGCTGGCCGAAACCGGCAATGGCCCGGCAGGACGGGTGGTCCTGGGCACGGTGCAAGGAGATCACCATGACATTGGGAAGAATCTGGTATCCACAATGCTCGAGGGCAAGGGGTTTGAGGTGATTGATGTGGGTATAGACGCCCCGCCTCAAACCTTTGTAAAAGCCGTGGATGAGGGTGTTCAGATCGTGGCCATGAGCGCCCTTTTGTCCACAACTGCCCCTTTTATTGGAGATACCATTGAGGCTCTGGACAAAGCAGGGCTTCGCAAGACGCTTAAAATTATGGTGGGAGGCGGTGCTGTCAGCCAGGAATTCAGCGATGAGATTGGTGCAGATGCCTATGGCGGTGATGCCGCCACTGCTGCCGTGCTTGCAATGGATCTTGTGGGAAAGGGGGCATGATGAACGGAAAAAAGCGGATTTTGACCGCCCTGAATCCGGGGCAGGCTGACCAGGTCCCCCTGTATATCCACGGGATCAATGAGGCCCCCATCATTGGTATTGGTCAGCAGATTACACAAGGCCTGCCCCAGGTAACCGATTTTCGTAAAATGAAGGACACGGAAAAGTTCAAGGTGCTGGATACCCTTTTCCTGATCCATGAAACCTTTGACGTTGACGGGTTTACCGCATTTGAAATCGGCCATGAATCACCGGTTGATGACCAGCATGTCAAAGATGAGTTTGGTGTGGTCTATGCCCTGTCTGACTTTGGCCTGCCCGTTGCCAAGGGGCATCCTGTTAAAGAGGTGTCAGACCTGGAAAAATATGAGCCCCCGAATCCAGACCCGGGGCATTTGGTGCTTTTGAATCTTGCCCGGGATCGATTCAAGGGTGACAAGGCCCTTTTCTGGCTCATGCGGGGCAGTTTTGTTCGCTGCTGGCGGCTGATGGGGATGGAAAACATGATGATCAAGATGTTTGATGATCCCCAGTTTGTCCATGATGTGGCCGCCATGGTATTGGAGTACAACCTGGCCCAGCTGGATCTGCTGGTGGGCGAAGGTCTTGATGTTTTGGTGATAGAGGATGATATTGCAGACAAAAATTTTCCCCTGATCGCCCCGGATCAGTTTTTAGAATTTGTGAACCCGTATAACCGTCAGATCGTTGAGGCTGCCCATGCCAAAGGCCTCAAAGTGGTTCGACACAGCGACGGAAATCTCTGGCCCCTGATGGACATACTTTTGGACACAGGCTATGACGGGTTAAACCCCCTGGAACCCCAGGCGGGAATGGCCCTTGACAGGGTAAAGGACTATTGCGGTGATCAACTGTGTCTGCTGGGCAATATTGATTGTGTGGATCTGCTGCCCAACGGCACACCCCAACAGGTGGATGCCACCGTAAAAAAGGCCATTCAGGATGCAGGCCAGGGAGGAGGGCTGATCATCTGCTCTTCAAACTCCCTTCATCCCGGGGTCGCCCCGGACAATTGCATTGCCATGTTTGAGGCCACCCGCAAGTATGGCCGGTACCCGACCCCGTAAAGGGGTTCACTCTTAATTGTGACGAGGAAGCAATGAAACAGTTTTCAGCCCGGGACGGCCTGGGATCCCCTTCCTACCGCTGGTATCTCTTTGGTCTTTTATTCTTGCTGTATTTGTTTGACTACATGGACAGAATGGTGATTGTTTCTCTTTTTCCCTACCTGAAATCAGATTGGGGAATCACGGATACCCAGTGCGGGTTGCTGGTTTCTGCCGTGTATTGGTCTATATTGATTTTTTCATTTCCCGTGTCCATACTGGTGGACCGCTGGAGCCGGAAAAAAAGTATTGGGCTCATGGCTGTCATATGGAGCCTGGCCACCCTGTCCTGTGCGTTTACCCGGAATATTACCCAGTTGTTTGCAGCCAGGGCCGTCATCGGAGTTGGCGAGGCTGGCTATGCACCGGGCGGAACCGCCATGATAGCCACTGTTTTTCCCAAGGCCCAGCGGGCCAGGGTTCTGGGGCTGTGGAACGCCTCTATCCCTTTGGGGGCGGCCCTGGGCATTGCACTAGGCGGGTTTGTGGCCGAACATTGGGGGTGGCGGCATGCTTTCGGACTTGTGGCCCTGCCCGGAATGGTGGTTGCTCTGATCTTTTTTTTCATCAAAGACTATAAAACCGTCACCCTGGTAAAAACTGTGGTCCAGAACAGGGAAATGGTTCAGGTAAGGATGCGGTTTTCAGACATTGCCCGACAATTCACCCGCAACCCCACCCTGTGGTTTACCAACCTTGGCTTTGCTGCCAATGTCTTTGTCACCACGGCCTTGCTGACCTGGCTGCCCACCTATTTTCACAGGTTTGAAGGGCTGACCATGGGCCAGGCCGGAATCAAAGGGGGGTCTGTGATGCTGCTGGCCATTATCGGAGCCCCCCTGGGCGGATACCTGGCAGATCTGTGGATGAAAAAACGTCAAAACGCCCGCATGGTTTTCCCGGCCATTTCATCGGCCGTTACAGCCCTGCTGCTGTTTATCGCCTTTGGTTTTTTCAACGGCCAGGTTCAATACATCATTTTGCTCGGGGCGGGTGTCTTTGCCGTGGCATTTGTTCCAGCGGCCATTGCTGTGACCCAGGATGTGGTTCACCCGGGGCTTCGGGCCATTTCCCTGAGTATAAATGTGATTGTTCAGCACCTTTTGGGCAGTTCTTTAGGCCCGGTTTTCATTGGGGTGGTCTCTGATGACTTTGGGCTTGAAAAGGCCATGGTCTGCCTGCCGGCCTTTGCTGTGTTGGGCGGTTTGCTATTTTTAATCGGATCCCGGTTTTATGCCAGAAACATGGCTGCAGTGGAGCAAACTGATTTAGAAAAGAGCTGATCTGTGAATGTAACCTTTTTTAAAAGAATATCCAATGGGAACAAAAGAACGCAGAAACAGGGAAAAGATAAACCGTAAAGCCCAGATCCTCGGGGCGGCGCGCACACTTTTATTCAGCAAAGGGCTTGGCGGTACATCTGTTAACGCAATTGCCGCCCAGGTTGAGTTGAGTGTGCCTGCCATTTACCGGTATTATAAAAATAAGGACGAGATTATTTTTGATCTTTCCGAAGAGGGGCTTGAACTTCTGCAAAAGGAAATCACCCTGGCAACAGATGCGGTCCAGGACCCGTTGCTGAAGCTGGAAGCCATTGCCATGGCTTACCGCCGGTTCAGCATCGTCCAAAAAGACTATTTTACTGTGATCAATTATTTTCTGACCTCACCTGAAACCGTGCTTCCGGATCACCTCAAGCATCGAATTGATCACTGTGGTGAAAATATCCTGATGCAGGTTGTTTCTGCTGTTGAGCACGGCTGTAAAACCGGACGATTGTCCTGTGAGAATGCCCGCCGATTCAGCCTGATGTTCTGGGGAAGCATCAACGGGATCATCCAGCTTCAGAAGGTTGAGCATACCATTTTTTGCGGCAAGGATCACGAGGCCCTGTATCAGCATACAGTGGAGATGCTTATACACAGCATACAGCCGGGACAGCATCCTAGCGTTCTCCCTTTCTGAAGGGGATGAGCAGGGCCTTGGGGTAGGCCGCCTTTCTGGACATGATAATCAGGGCCAGGATGGAGAAGATATAGGGCAGGGCCAGGTAGAGTTGGTAGGGGATGGCCATGCCGGCCTGCTGCTGGACCCGCATCTGAATCGCATCAAAGGCGGCGAAAAGCAAACACCCCAGCAGGGCCTTATAGGGTTTCCACGAGGAAAAGACCACCAGGGCGATGCAGATCCAGCCCCGGCCATTGACCATGCCGATATAATAGGCGTCAAAGGCGGAAAGCGTTAAAAAGGCCCCGCCCACGGCCATCATGGCGGATCCCGCACAGACAGCCGCCGTCCTGAGGCCGAAGACGCTCAATCCCTGGGCCTCCACAGCCATGGGGTTTTCCCCCACCATGCGAAAAGCCAGGCCCAAAGGGGTTTTGAACAAAACATAGGCCACCGTTACCACCAGGGCCACGGCCAGAAGGGTCAGGGCGGTCTGGGAAAAGAAAACCTCCCCGATAAAGGGGATCTGGCTTAAGCCCGGAAGTTCCAGAGGGGCAAAGGGCACTATTTTCGGGGGAGTGGTGGCCTTTGGCAGCAGCATCCGGAAGACAAAGGCGGACAGGCTGGAGCCCAGCATGGTTAACCCCAGGCCTGATACGTGCTGGGAAAGGCCCAAGAATACGGTAAACAGGGAGTGGATCAGGCCGAAGGCCACGCCGATGCCTGCGGCAAAGGCAACCCCGCCCCATAGGGTCCCTCCGAGATAGACCCACATCCAGCCCCCCATGCAGCCGGCGGCCATGATGCCCTCGATGCCGAGGTTGAGGACGCCTGCCCGTTCACAGATCAGCTCCCCCAGGGTGCCGAAGATCAGGGGGGTGGCCATTCTTACCATGGCCACCCAGAAACCGGTTTCAAGGAGAAATTGCAGCAGTGCCATGGCTTACCTTTTGATTCGGTATTTGGTGAAAAACAGGGCGGCGAGCACGGCCAGCAGCGACACGGCAGTGGTCACGTCCGCAATATAGTTGGAGATGTTGATGCCCCGGCTCATGGCGTCCGCCCCGATGTAGATCATGGCCACGAACAGGGCCGAGACCACCACCCCCAGGGGGTGCAGGGCCGCGAGCATGGCCACCACAATGCCGGTATAGCCGAAGCCCGGCGACAGGTCAGTGGTCAGGTAGCCCTTGACACCGAGAAGCTCGCTGACCCCGGCCATGGCGGCCAGGCCCCCTGAGACAAGTGCCGTACGGATGATTGTGGCATTCACAGGCATGCCGGCAAAACGGCTGGCCTTGGGATTGGCCCCCACGGCCCGGATTTCAAAGCCCCACACCGTCCTGTCCATGAATAGCCAGATCAGGACGGCGGCGCCGACGCCTAAAACAAAGCCCAGGTGCAGGCGGGTTTTGGCCATGAGAATGGGCAGGGCGGCTGCATCCACAACCGGTGCGGACTGGGGCCATCCCATGGCCATGGGATCCTTCCAGGGGCCAAATACCAGCCAGTTGACAAAAAGAAGCACCACAAAGTTGAGCAGCAGGGTGGTGACCACCTCATCCACGTTCATATGGGTTTTCAGCAGGGTGGGGATGAGCAGGAACAGGCCCCCGGCCAGGGCGCCGGCCAGGAATAAGTAGGGGATCACCGCCCAGGGTGGAAGCCCCGTGTCTGTTCCCAGGAGGATGGCCATGCAGGCCCCGATGTAAAACTGCCCCTCGCCGCCGATGTTCCAGAGCCTGGCCCGGAAGGCCACGGCAGCTGCCAGGCCGGTAAAGATCAGGGGGGTGGCCCGGGTGAGGGTTTCAGACAGGGCGAACTTGGATCCCAGTGCCCCTTTTACCATGAGTATCCAGCCCTGGACCGGGGATGCCCCGCTCCAGAGGATGAGCAGAGAGCAGATCCCAAGGGCCGCGGCAACGGCCAGGACCAGGGCCAGGACCGTCCGGGCAACGGACTGGGCCTGCCGGGGTTCAATGCGCATGGGAATCTTCCTGTGTTGACGCTTGCGGTCCATGGCCGGCCATGATCAGCCCCAACGCTTCCCGGTCCACCTCGTCAACGGCCATGGGCAAAGACAGCCGACCCTGGCTGATGACCTGGATCTGGTCTGCCACTAAAAACAGCTCGTCCAGGTCCTCGGAGATGACGATGATTCCGGCGCCTTTGCCGGCCGCCTCCATGAGGCGGTCGTGGACATAGGCCGTGGCCCCCACGTCCAGGCCCCAGCTAGGCTGATTGGCCAAAATAATAGAGGGATTGCCGGACAGTTCCCGGGCCAGAATCAGTTTTTGCATATTCCCGCCGGAGAGGTTTCGGACCGTGGTATGGATGTCCGGGCAGCGGACATCAAACTCTGCCACAAGGGCCTTGGTCTTTTCTGCCATGGCCCTGAAGTTGAGCAGGCCGTTTCTGGAAAAGGGGGCTGCTTTGTAATGTTCACTGGCCATGTTTTCCATGACCGTCATTTCGTCGATGAGACCGATGCCGGTACGGTCGTCAGGCACCCTGGCAAGCCCGGCCTTGATCATGGCCTTTGGCTTCCCGGCTGGGGCCGTACCGGACCGGATGCAGATCTCGCCTTGATCCGGGGCGGTCAGCCCGCAGATGATGTCTGCCAGTTGGGATTGGCCGTTTCCAGACACCCCGGCAATGCCGAGAATTTCACAGGCCCTGAGGGTCAGGTTCAGTTGTGTCAGACCGGGTTTGCCCGCTTTCCCGGCCATGCTGATCTGCCGCAGAGACAGGACCTGGTTTCCAGGAATCAGGCGCTGCCGGGTGAAATGCGCCACCTTTTGCCCTACCATGTGCCGGGCCAGGTCTTCAGGACTGGTATTCCGGGTCCGGGTTTCATGCACCACCCGCCCCTGGCGCAGGACCACGCAGCGGTGGCTTACCGCCATGACCTCCCGCATCTTGTGGGTGATGAAGATGATGCTCAACCCTTCGGCCACCAGCTGGTCCAGGGTGGCAAAGAGGTGGTCCGCCTCCTGGGGGGTGAGAACGGCGGTGGGCTCGTCCAGAATGAGGATGCGGGCATCCCGGTAGAGCACCTTGAGAATCTCGGCCCGCTGCTGCTCGCCCACGCTCAGGTCCCGGACCCGGGCATCGGGATTTACCTTGAGTCCGAAGCGGTCCATGAGGCGGATCAGCTTGTGCCGGGCTTTTTTCCGCCGGGTCCCAAGCCGCCACAGCTGCTCGGTGCCCAGGATGATATTGTCCAGGACATTCATGTTCCCGGCCAGGGTGAAATGCTGGTGGACCATGCCCACCCCTGCGGACAGGGCAGCCCTGGGCGAGCCCTGGGCAAGACGTTCTCCTCTGACGTCAATCTCTCCTTCATCCGCCAGGTAGTGGCCGAAAAGGATGGACATGAGGGTGGTTTTGCCTGCCCCATTTTCCCCGAGCAGCGCCACGATTTCACCGGGATACAGATCCAGGCTGACATCATCATTGGCCTGGATGTTGCCGAAGGTCTTGGTGATTTTGGACAGTCTGAGTACAGGTGTTGTCATTAGAGGTGCTTGACGATCAGGCCGGCCCTAAAATCGGCAGGCCTGATCCTTGCTTTGCAGTGATTGTCCCTTAGAAGGTGGACTTGGGCTCGTCGTCGTTGATCTTGACGGTGAAGGTACCGGCCTTGATGGCCTTGGCAGTATCCTGGACTTTGGCCTTGATGGCTGCAGGGATTCGATCCTCAAACTCGTAGTAAGA
>Ga0102943_1000432_pt1 | contig 28207 bp, 23 predicted proteins | sample SalPonC_black_MG_FD_78174 | JGI IMG/M metagenome (GOLD analysis project Ga0102943, IMG submission 78174) | Salt pond soil microbial communities from South San Francisco under conditions of wetland restoration - Salt Pond MetaG... | ecosystem: Environmental > Aquatic > Marine > Intertidal zone >...
GCCTCGATAAACGGCCGGTGTTTCAATGACAGGGTCTGGGACCGGATCACCCGGGAGACCGCCGGCCAGCGCATGATGGCAATGATGAACACAATGATCCAGATATTGAACTGGCCGAACAAAGAAGCTAAAATCAGCAGAATAACCAGAGAGGGCAGCACCATGATGATATCTGCCGTGCGCATGAGAAAGGCGTCAAACAGCCCGCCGGTATAGCCGGCCACCATCCCGACAAGCGTACCGATGACAATACTGAAAAATGCTGCGGACAGCCCCACAATAAATGCCACCTTTGCCCCTTCCAGAAGCTGGGCCAGAAGATCTCTTCCCACATTGTCCGTGCCCAGCCAGTGGGTGAGGCTCGGGCCGGTGGAAACCCTGATATCAGGATCGATGCCGGTCATGGGATCATACATGGGACCGATAAGCGGCACAAAAAAAGAGGCAATGGCCATGAACATGAATACCACCAGGATGATCACACCGGTTTTCCCCAGAGGATTTTTTATAAAAATCTGCCATCCTTTGTAAAACCGCTGCAGAGAATACTTGTTCAGCACAGGCACATCCTTTTTTTACTAATATGTAATCCTGGGATCCAGCCAGGCATACAACAGATCCACAATAAGGTTTGCCACCAGTACCACCAGGGCAATGAGCAGAAAACAGGCCTGGGCCAGGGGATAATCATTGTTGCTCACGGCAAATATCAGTTCTTTGCCAATACCGGGCCAGGTGAAAATCTGTTCTGTCAGGGCACCGCCGTTGATGGAAAAGGCAAGGGAAAGTCCCACAGAGGTAATCACGGGCAGCGCAGCATTCTGGGCAGCATGTTTGTTGCGGATGACTTTTTCACTCAGCCCTTTTGCCCGGGCAGTGATAATATAATCTTCTCTGAGAACCGAGAGCATGGAAGAGCGCATCAACAGCAGATAAGAACCCAGGTTGATGATGAACAATGTCAAAAGCGGCAGCATCAGATGGTGAAGAACATCCAGTATCCGGATAAACAAGGAGGCATTTCCCACCCACAAAGAGGGGGTCAGCACCCCGCCTAAAGGAAACAGACCAAGCTTGAATCCCAGAATCCACAGCAAAAGCAGGGCAAACCAGGGAATAAACAGGGTATAACACACAAGGGCGGAAATGGACATGACATTGTCCAGAGACGAGCCTTTGCGCCAGGCAGCAATTTTACCCAGAAAAACCCCCACAAATGCCGCCAGAACCGTGGAGGTGGTGAACAGCAGAATGGTCCATTTGAGTTTGTCTAAAATGATGGTGGAAACCTGTTCCCCGTAATGAAAGGAAAACCCGAAATTACCGGTGAAAAAATTTTTCACATAAATAATATATTGTTCCCACAAAGGTCTGTCCAGTCCCATCTGTTCAATAAGATGGGCCATGTCTTCAGGGGTGAGCATGGGATCCACCATTTTGGATATGGGATCTCCCGGAGACAAACGGAACAAAAAAAACAACACCGTCAGAATCACAAAGAAAATGAAAGCGACTTCCACCAGTTTTACCAGAATATAGCTGGATTTTTTCATTTTATTTCAAACACTTTATGTGTCTACTTTATCGGCTTGACCACGCAAAGCGACCAGATATTTCCAATGCCGTTCACTTTTTCCACCCAGCCTTCAAAACGTTTGTTTACGGTGGCCTCGATGATATGGGGATTGTATAAGGGATAATAAGGCACATCTTCCAGGAGCATTTCCTGCATTTTGTAAATCATCTGCCTGCGTTTTTCAACATCTACAACCAGGCGCTGCTCTGCGGCCAGAGTGTCAAACGCCTCATTTGTGTATCCGCTCATGTTCCAGCCATTGGGCCTGTCATTTTCCGAAGAGAAAAACGCCCCCAGATAATCAGGATCCAGATTCAGTTTGCCGTATCCCAGGACAAAGGCGTCAAAATCGTGATTTCCCTTGACTGTCTCCAGCAGGGAATTAAAGGACATGGGCCTGGCAAAAGCGGGCAGGCCGAGTTTTCTGAGCCACTCCTGTATCATGGTGCCGGCAAAGGCTCGCTTGGGGTCATAATCTGCCGGCGGGGTCAGAATAACAAATTTTTCCATTTTTTCTCCAGAGGGCAGGAGAATATCAGAAGGGGTGGTCAGTGTTCCGTCGTCCTTTACCGGCGGTACTTTCCAGGAATATCCCGCAGATTTGAGCATGTCCCGGGCTGCGGTGATCCGCTGTTTTTCGTCCATCCCTGCCCCGTATTTTCTCACATCAGGGTTATGCCAGAAATGGTTGCCCGAAGGTATGATGGAATCCATGGGCGTGCCGTAATCCTGAAGGATCCGGTTTAAAATGAACTGCTTGTCCACTACGGTTGCAACTGCCTGGCGCAGAATTTTGTCATCAAAAGGGGGTCTGCGCAGATTGAACCCCAGGTAATACAGGGCGCTTTTTTTATTAAAATGCAGATCGATATCGGCATTTTCTTCCAGATCCTGGATATAGCCGGGCTGGATATCCCACCAGTAATAATCGATGTCCCCTTTTTTTAAAGCCAGAATCGCCACATCCGTGGTCCCGTAAATGTTGAACAAAAGATTGTCCACATACGGGCCCAGATCAAAGCCTGCAATATTTTTGCCCTCCCCGAAAAAATAGGGGTTTTTTGTCATGTGTATATAGGCGCCCTTCTCATATTCATGCAGTATGAAAGGGCCGGTTCCCAAGGGTTTTTCCACCTGAAAATCCTGCAGGATACGCAGGGGTTTTTCTTTGGTCAAAGCATTTTTGGCCACAGGTCCCCATTCTTTTTTGGAAACCATGGGAGCGGTCATGACCCGTGACATGAAAATAGCGGAAGGCTCTTTTAAATGAAAGACCACGGTATGGGCATCAGGGGTTTCCAGTTTTTCAATTATTTTCCATTTGCTGTAGTACCTGGGAATTTTAAAATCAAAAAACAGCTGTTTGGTAAACAGCACATCTTCACTGGTAAAATCGGATCCGTCAGACCATTTGGCTTTTCGCAGATGTATGGTATAGGTCAGCGCGGCTTCATCAAACACCGGTTCTTCTTTGGCCAGCCAGGGAATGATTTCCAGGGTCTTGGGGTGACGCAGGAAAAGCGGCTGATAGATCTGTGACAGAATGTTGCGCGAATTGATATCGGTTCCCAGCCAGATATTCAGGGACCGGGGTTCTTCAGGCAGTCCGATTTTCAAAAAAGTGGTATCCTGGGATTTTTGACACGATATTGCCATACCTGTGATGACTATCAAAAAAACCGCCGGCAGCAGCCGGGTGAAAAAAATGTTATACCACCTGCGGGATATTTTTTTGGGGATTGTCCTGTTTTGATGCACTGATTTTCTCCTCTATAAAATCTACTACTTTGGTTTCAAGCCTCTGACTGGTGAACCGGTTTATCCGGGGAATACCGCCGGGACTGATGCAATTGATTTCAACCAGCTTGTCGCCTATGATATCAATCCCCACAAAAAAGAGGCCGTCTTTTCTCAGTTTGTGTTTAATACGGCGGCAGACTGCTTTTTGGGCCTCTGTGATCTCGTGTTTAAAGGCCAGTGCCCCTGCATGTACATTGGTGCGGAAATCACCTGAAATGGATCGTCTGCCCATGGCCCCCAGAATTTCGCCGTTGAGCAAAAGAATCCGGACATCGCCTTCTTCCTTGACCTGTTTTAAATACTCCTGCACCATTATGGGCCTGCGTTCCGGATAGGGTTTGCCTGCCTTGACATAATAATTGATAAGGGAATTGAGATTTTCCTGGTCCTGGTTGCTCACCTTGATAACCCCGTGCCCCCCGTGCCCGTGCAGGGGCTTGATGACCATGGCCCCGCCAAAATCATCAATGATTTTTTTCAACCGGTTGGGATCCCTGGACACATGGGTTTCAGGAATGATATCGGGAAAATTAAGGATATATGCTTTGCTGTTGCCGTTGAGCTGGCCCAGGATATTGTTTACCAGAAACACCTGGTCGCTCACCGGTCCTAAAAATTCCAGCATCTCATAATTGACGGGAGGGTCTTTTCTCAAAAACAGGACATCCAGGTCTGTCACGGTTTCAAATATCAATTCTTCCTTGTCCAGGCACTGCACCAGCTCTGCCCAGTAGGCCTGAATGGAATTGTCTTTTGTCACAGAGATATGGCGCATTCTTGCCACCACTTCATTTTTGCGGACATAGACATCATGGGGTTCGAGAAAAAAGACCTCATGGCCCCGCTGGTTGCACTCATACATGATATGGGCGGTGGTATCCCAGACCGGGTCGATCTGCCGCAAATCATCCATTAAAAATGCGATTTCCATGATATCTGTGTAAGACCTCCGCATCAGTATCTTCCTGGTTAAAAATTCTTCTAGAATTTAGTTCCCTGTAAAGTAAGTCAAGACAGCAAAATTGTCAAATGCTTATGAAAATTTAATGAAACACAAGACAAGCCCGGCATATTTGTGTAATATTATATTTTTTACTACCCAACTCACATCGGAGGGAATACATGGGAAACACCCTTTTTATACAATTTTTCAGCCAGACCGGCAGCGGGTGGTTTGACCTGTGCAACGGGTTTTCAGATACCTGGGATCTTTGCCGGAGCAAAGGGGATTTTCTGTGGATTCCCCTGGAACAGGAGACAGAGCAATGGTATGACGAAAGTGCGTATACCCCTGTTTTTCTGCCCATTGAGAAAGGGACCGCATATGTAAGCGCAAGTTACGTGAACCAGTTATACCAGGCTTATCTGTGGGCATGCCAGTACCCGGACATCCAGTTCATTGTGGGCGGCCCGGTGGCATCGGAGCGGTATGGTGCAGCACCGGGATGGCATTCCGTGCATTTCAAGGTGGAACAACCATTGCCCTCCAACCTGTTTTTGACAGGACAAAGCGTTGAATCCCTGTTCGGGGTGCCTGAATTTTCCGGCAGATGGCATCTGGAGGTACCGGAACAGATTCCAAAAAACAGCCGGATCTATTTTTCTTATACCCTTGAAAACCAGTGCTATTGGAAAAAATGCCCCTTTTGCTCCATAGCCCAGCATTCTTCTGAACATTTCAGGAAACGCAAACTTCTGGATCTGGCTTTTACTGACCTGAATTACAACGGACACAAGATTGTCCGGCTCAACACCGGATCCATGACCCCGGAACATATCAGAAACATTCTGCCTGTTCTGCCTGTGCGCCCGGATATGGAATACCGGTTTTTCATGCGGGCTGCAGCTGCGGAAACCCGGGCCATGGAAACGGCTGTATCCAGGATGAAAGGTGCGATTCCAGACTGCACCCTGGGATTTGGCATTGAATTTCCTTCAGACCGCATGTGGCAATACCTGAACAAGGGCACCCGCATGGATGAAGTGATAAAAACGCTTACCTTCTGCACAAAAACCGGTTTCAAGGTCAATGCCAATGTCATTTTAGGCTGGAACAACCTGGTGGAGCAGGATCTGCGTGATCTGGAAGGGTTCATGGCAAACCTGTCTGCGCACAGTGTCACCACACTTCAGCTGCGGTGGCTGTTTGCCCATCCCTATACCGGGATTTACGACACCTACGACGGGGCGCAGAACAGTATCCGGCTGGGACCTTTCAACTGCGGGTTCAATGTAAGGGTCAACCCGGACCAGCAGGAACTGAACCAGCGTGCCGGCCGGATCATTAAAAAGTACTGTGATAAAAAGGGGATCACACTGCAGGGCTATAAAAACCTTAACAAGGGGCTGGCATAGCTGCCTTTTCTGTGTCCGTTTTTCTCAGGACAATGCCGCTGTATTGACAACAAAATGCAGATGGTTATCCTGATGAGACATATCACAGGTAAAAAGAGCAAATAAAAAACGGATAATTGCTTGTTGCACCCTTTGGGAGACCCGATGATGTTCAGGAAAAACAGCACAGATAAAGGGGTCCGAGAAATCCTGGTGATGGGGGTTTTCTGGCGGATTCTTTTTATCGAGGCAGTGCTTCTGGTATATTCCCTTGTTTACCGCTGGCTGGCTGAAGATGCAGGGCCGATGGAGCTTTTCTGGTATGCTGTGAGAATTATGGTGCTGGTGGGCATTATCATTGTGTTCATGGTGGTGAGCCTGAAACAGTTTCTCACGCAAAAGATCATCGATCCCCTGGAGCGTATCGCCGCAGCCAACAGAGAAATAGAAAAAAATTTTTCCAGGACGGATACCATAGATCTGCCGCCGGACACCCCGGATGAGATCACAACCATTGTCACCTCCAGGGGGGCCATGCTCAAACGGATTATCCAGGTATCTGACGAAAGGCTCCACCTGATGAACTTCATCAAGGAAACCTTTGGCCGGTATCTTTCCATAAAAGTGGTGGAAGAAATTCTTTCCTCCAAAAAGGGCAGGCAGATCGGTGGCACCCGCAAAACCGTCACCGTGCTCATGGCGAATCTGCGGGGATTTACCAGCCTTTCAGAATCAAGGGATCCTGAAGAAATGGTGCAGCTGCTCAACCGGTATCTCAAAAAGATGTCCGCCATCATCCTGTCCCATGACGGCATTATCGATGAAATCATCGGGGATGCCATCCTTGCGGTGTTCGGGGCACCCGAACCCCATGAAAATGATCCGGAACGGGCCATTGCCTGTGCCCTGGGAATGCAGAACTGCCTGGTCCACCTCAATAAAGAGATCACAAAGGAAGGATATCCAGCCCTTGAAATGGGTATCGGTATCAATACCGGCAGTGTGATTGTGGGAAATATCGGATCAGAGCTGCGCATGAAATACGGGATTGTCGGTGACACAGTCAACCGGGCGGCAAGGATCGAATCCAACAGTATCGGCGGCCAGGTGCTCATTGGAGAATCCACCTGCAAATCGGTCCATACTGCTTTAAAAACAGATCCTCCCAAAACCATTATGATGAAGGGCATGAAAAAACCCCTTGTTTTTTATGCAGTATATGCCATTGAGATGGAGGGAAAAACAATTGCCATAAAAGTGCCCCCCGCACCCGGCCCGCTTCTGGACATCCAGATACCTTTGCACTGCTGGGTTATTCAGGATAAAAAACTGGCCGCCATCCCCCTGGCCGGCACCACCCTTTTTATGGATGAAACCCAGATCCATATCCAGACCACGCGTCCTGTCGCACCGCTGACAGATGTGAGGCTCAATTTTGATTTCTGTCTGGAGGCCCATTGTTTCGGCGACATCTATGCCAAATGCACAGCCATTGAAATGGTGCGCGGCAGCCATCACTGTGAACTGCATGTCACTGCCATGGAAGAAAAGGACCGGGCTGTCATCAGGCAATGGATGGCGGAAGCAGCTGCCTGACCTTCATGACCCACTGCAGCCGGGGCTTTTTCCTTGACAAGATCTCAAAAAAGTATTTGGATGGTGCATATAGTTTTCACTGCCGGTTTTTGTAAATATAATTTCATCAAGGATTTTCAACAATGGAAAACAACCTGCACAGACAAGCTGTATCCTTTGATGGCAGAATACCGGTAAAATGGTGGGCCTGGCTCCTTTTTTTCTGTCTGATCTGTACAACCCCGGCTGCTGCCGGCGAAGAAAAACAGATCACCAATCATCTGGGCATGACCTTTATCCGGGTGGCTTCCGGCACATTTCTCATGGGAAGCCCTGAAACCGAAGAACACAGGACAAGCAACGAAACACAGCACCAGGTTCACATCAAAAAGCCCTTTTACCTCCAGCAAAAAGAAGTAACCCTGGAACAATGGCGCGCTGTGATGGGAAAAAGCTGGTTTATCAAACGGGAAGGCACGGCCCAGACCCCGGTCACCCGGGTTTCTTTTTTTGACGCCCAGAAATTTATCAGAAAACTTAACAAAAAAGGCAGTGCCCGATACCGGCTTCCTTCAGAAGCGGAATGGGAATATGCCTGCAGGGCCGGCACCACCACCGCGTACAGCTGGGGAAATGATATTGACTGTTCCAGGGCCATGTATGCCAACAACCCGAGAAAATTGTGTGATTGCTGTGATTATTACCGGTCTGTGGGCCTGCCGGTAAACGGACCTGCACCAGTGGGGTCCTTTGCCCCCAATCCATGGGGATTTTATGACATGCACGGCAATGTCTGGGAATGGTGCGCAGATGTATATACTGAGGATATCCGCACCTCCGGGGCCAGCACCCGCGATTTTTTATCCACCCAGCCCAGGGTGCGGCGGGGCGGCAGCTGGTTCAAATACGGCTTTTACCTCAGAAGCGCCAACCGCGCCTATGCCCATCCCGGATCCAGGTTCCAGACCACCGGGTTCAGACTGGTCCGTGAGACAGATTGATGCGCGCAAGACTGTTAGATCTTCTCAAGATATATGAAGAAGAGCTTACCTTGTTTCTGTGGGCCGCTGCCCTTTTGTTCATCATCCGCAGTTCAGGCATCATCCTCAACAACTATGCGGAAACCGCCTTTTTAAAGCGCTACGGGGTGGAATATCTGCCTATGGTCAATATGCTCAATGCGGTGGCCACTTTTTTTGTCACCGGCTTTCTGGCCGCTTTTTTGAACAAGACACCAGGTGCCAGACTCCTGTCATATGTCTTTATTTTCTCAGGCATCGTTGTCACGGTGATCAGACTGCTCATCCCCTTTGGCTTCAATCTGCTTTACCCCCTGCTGTTTATGCTCAAAAGCCAGTTTGAACTGCTCCATGCCCTGCTTTTCTGGAACATGTGCAATGACCTTTTCAATACCAGACAGTCCAAACGGCTGTTTCCTCTGCTCACCGCAGGGGGGGTCATCGGTCTCATCCTGGGCAGTTTTGGCACCCCCTGGTTTGCAAGCCTTTTCAGCATGGATAACCTGCTGTATCTATACCTTTTTACCACCGTTGCCGGTGCATTCATGATCCAGGCCATGGGGCGCAGTTTCGCCACATTGATATTCACGGAAAAAACCGGGGTATCCGGCAAAAAAAAGCCTGCCATGATCGAAGAAATAAAAAGGGTGTACCCCCTGGTGAAAGATTCCATTCTGGTGAAAATAGTTCTGGTCCTGACATTCATGCCCAATGTGCTCATCCCCATCATGAACTACCAGTTCAATTTTGCTGTAAATGAGCGGTTTGCCTCGGAAAGCGCCATGATCCAGTTTTTCGGTAATTTCAGAGGGGCGCTGTATATCGTCAGTCTGTGTATTTTATTGTTTGTGGGACGTATTTACGGCCGGTGGGGACTGCCTGTGGCCCTCATGTTCCACCCTTTTAACTATATGCTGGCATTTATGGCATTTCTGCTGCGCTTTGACGTGTTTTCAGCCATATATGCCAGGATGTCCACCAATATCATCCGCACAACCATTAACGGACCTGCCAACAGCATTCTCATCGGGCTCTTTCCTGAATCCTACCGGGACATGATCCGTCCTTTTTTACGGGGCACTGTTGTCAGAATTGCCCTGTTCACAGGATCTGCCCTGATCCTGGTTTCCACGCCATTGTTTCATCCCCGGTACCTGAGCCTGGTGGCCCTGCCTTTTCTCCTTGCCTGGATGGCGGCGCCCTTTGTACTCAAAGCCCATTACTCAAAAATCCTGCTGGACATGATCTCCAGAAACCTGCTGGATATCAAAAGCCTTGACCAAAAAGAACTGGGCCAGATTTTTAACCAGGAAAAAACACTGGCAGACCTGGAATCCTCATTTCTGGCCGCCCGGGGCAGTGATGCAATCTGGTATGCCAGACTGCTGAAAAATTTTTCTCCGGACCGGCTGGACCGATTGATTCTCAAAAACCTGGACCACCAGGATGAGGATACCCAGGTGGCCCTCATCAAAATGATCTCCCCTGAATTCGGACCGCAGGCCGCAAAAGAACTGATCCGCTATTTGTCCCCCCATCGCCATGAAACCACCATCGCCATCTTAAAGATTATTGTCCGCCATGGTATCCAGGGTGTAGAGCCATCTGAATTCTCCTGCTTTATGAACAGTTCCCACCCGGTGGTCAGGGGATTTGCCTGTGCATGCCGGTATGCCCATGAGCCGGAATCTATCCAAAAATGCATCAATGACTGGCTGTCCCGCACAGATACAACCTTTCGCCAGTCCGGTATTATCTGTGCCGGATTGAGCGGACACCAGGAATATATCCCCAGGCTCCAGGCCCTGCTCAAGGAACCTGAAATTGATCCGGTTATACCAGATATCATCAGAGCCCTGTCCCGGCTGCAGACGGAGGCAGGCCATTCAGCAGCTTTGTCCTACCTGGATCACAGACACAAAGAAGTGCGCATGGCAGCTCTGGATGCCCTTTCCATAACAGATGATGATACTTTGAAAAAAGCGATTCTTCTGCTGGGAGATCCTTCAGATGCCATCCATGATTTTGCCTTTGAAAAAATCAAAACCGCGGACTATCAGAACAATCTGCTGCTGGTGGAATCTTTGGGACTGCCGTCCACCAGGATCAGGCGGGGACTTTTTAAGCTGCTGGAAACCCTGGACATAAAAGAGTTTGATGTGTTGCTGTTCGCAAAAAAAAATCTTTCCAAAGCCTATGAATACCTGGCCATGGCCCAGTCTTTGGAAAACCTTCCCCAGGGGGGGATGCGGGATCTTGCCATGGAACATCTGGTGGAAAAAAAAGAAATGGTATTGGAAAACATTCTCAAGGTTCTGGCCATCCATGACCTGACCAAACGGATGAAATCCGCCTGGCAGGGAATTTTCTCTTCTGATACCCGCCAGCGGGCCAATGCCATTGAACTGCTAAATGATGTTCTGGACAAAAAAACCTTTAAAACCATGCTGCCGCTTCTGGAAAGCCCGACCCCTTCAATGGCTTTGACAGAGGGCAGGAAACTTACCAAAATACCGGAATTGGACACAGAAGGAGAACAGGCAGTATCAAATCTGATTTCCTCTGCTGACTGGGTAGATGTGGTCATTGGATTGGGTATTTTTCGAGAAACACCAGATATATCCATAAACCAGGACCTGCTTGAGAACCTGAAACAATCTGATAACCAGCATATTTCAAGGGAAGTTGACATGATATGGAACAAAAACAAAAAGTCCGGGGAAAACAACGGGGAAGCATCATCCCAAAAATTATCTCTGGGGGAGAAGATACTTCTTTTAAAGGAAATCGAAATATTTTCCGGGTTGAGCGCCTCAGAACTGGCAGCCATTGCCGGTGTCACCGAGGAAAAAGCATATGATGAAAATGCGGATGTGATCAAGCAAAACAGTGTCGGCGAAACCGTTTTCCTGATCATTGACGGCAAGGTATCGGTAATCATGGAGCGGGAAAACGGCAACGAGGAGCGCATTGACCAGATGTCATCAGGCAGCGCATTTGGGGAAATGGCATTGATTGATGATTCCCCCAGGTCCGCCACTATCCGAACCATGACCCACTGCCGGTTTCTCATCCTTCACAAACAGGAATTCAAGGAAACCGCCATGGAATTTCCCCGCATTGCCCTGCAGATATGTTCGGTTCTCAGCCAACGGATCAGGCATCTGCATTCCCTGGTCCAGGAAAAAGAGTGCTGAATTTCTCTATCAGATATGCGGTTATAAAATGGCTGAAATCATAACGAGCCCAGCCTGGACCCAAATATTTTCATGTCCCTGTTCAAGCTGTGGCAGGCGCCAGCAAAGCTGTGATGGTATCGGCCAGATCATCTCTCCCCTGTTTTCTGAGCAGGGGTATCAAAGGACGGTAAAAAGGCGGCCTGACCCGGATGGTAATATCAAATCGGGCAATATCTTCTGACCGGACTTCATCTGCTGTAAAGGCCCGGGTCTTGTGCAAAAGCCCTAAGGCGGTAAGCTCGGTCATGGTGCGCACACATTTTTCACATCTCCCGCAGTTGAGCAAATCCGGAACATTGGCCAGGCAGACCCGGAAATTTTGAAATGCCGTATCCCATTCAGAGACAATTTTGATTTTTTCCAGACGGGACATCTCATAATCCCGGTGGCGGATTCTCATGCCATAGCTGGAGTATTCCGGATCCAGCAGCGGGTGGGAGCCGCAGGGGTGCAGGTGGGGGATATCATAGGATGAGGCGATGAACATCAGATTGATCCGGCTGCTGAAATTATGGGCCATGGCCGCCAGCACCGCGCCAAAAAAACTGTCCAGCCACAAATCACGTTCATCGCACAAATGGCGGATATTGGTGTACACCGGCACAAGCGTTGTGCCGGCATCCCGGGTGATACAGGAGGCTGCGGTCAGGGCCCGGTCGAACACATGCAGTTTTGCCCCCCTCTCCTTTACACCGCCGATATCGAATCCATGGAGAAAAAAACTGTCCCTGACATAGGCCGGATGGGTGTCAGGATAATGCAGCCGGTTTTGGCGCAGGGCAGCCAGAGAATCCATGCCGCCGGACATGACCATGCCGGCCCTGGGCTGTACCGGCGGATTCTGGTGTTTTCGAACACCGGATTCTACGGGAATGGGAACATACCGCCCCTGTGTCCAGTGGGACAGAATATGCATGGCCACCTGCACCCCTTCCTTGAGAAACGGACAGACAGCACCTTCCACAAAAATGCGTTTTTCTCCCAGATGCAGGGCCGGCAAAAGGCACCCCACCAGGAAGGCATCCGGGCTGGCACCAAATCCCCGGGCATATGCCTTCGGGGTCTTGATATAGACATCCTTGTCAGGATGACCACTTTGTTCGAAACTGACCCTGGCAGAAGCCATGGCAAAATCGCTGTCCTGTGTCAATTGTATACCGGTGATTTTCATAGGCTGTGTTTTGTCATAAAGGTTTACGTTTGTCCAGGGCACAGGTTTTGCCCAAAGTTGACAGCACATGGGCAATGATTTTTTTGGCAATGTCTGTTCCAGTGGCAGCTTCCAATCCCCTGAAACCAGGGGAATAATTCACCTCCACCACATGGGGAAGGCCCTCTTTTTCCACCATCATATCAATGCCGGCAATGTCCAGTGAACAGGCCCTGGCAGCTGAAACAGCCATGTCCGCCAACGCTTTGGGCGGATCAAAACCTGTGGCCTGTCCTTTTTGATGGATATTGGTCCTGAAATCACCTGGAACGGGTGTCAGGTGCACGGCACCGGCCACCCGGCCGCCAATCACAAGAATCCTGGCATCCATCCTGGCTTTGGGGGCAAAAAACCGCTGCACCACCAGCCCTTTTACCGGATCAAGCATGTTTGCAACACAGGTTTGTGCCCCGGATCTGTCATCGATTTTCACCACGCCGTCCCCCCCCATGCCGAAAGGCTGTTTGACAATGACCGGGTATCCGCCCAACTGGTCAACAGCAGCAAAAAAACTGTCAGCCCTGGTGACAAAACAGGAATCGGGAACCCGAATTCCTGCCGCAGACAGGGTCTGGAGGGTGATAAACTGATGCCTGGCAATGGTCACCCCTTCCAGTCCGTTCACCAGAGGGATGCCCATTGCCTGAAACTGGCGCAGCACCACAAACCCGTATTCACCCATGGGTGACCCCTGGCGGGGCATCACCACATCCGGCAGATCACCGGTATTACGGCTTTTACGCAAATCATCTGAGTTGCCCGCTGTTCCGGAGCCGGCTCTCACCCCAAAAAAGATGCTCTCGGACAAAAGCCCTCCCCTACCGGAATTGTGCTTTTCCAGAGAACAGATCAACCGGTATGGGTTGATGAGCTGGATCCTGTGGCCGGCAGTTCTGGCAGCTGTCTGCAGCCTGCCATTGGGGTGAAACCCGAACCCGTGGACCGTGAGAATGCCGATATTCACAGGCTGCTGTCTTTTGGGATTTCCAAAGGTGAGATCATGTGCGCCGGCATCCAGATGCCCATGTGTTTACCTGCCTTTTCACTGAAATAGGTTGTAATCTTTCGGGTATTGTTTTGCAGGGCAATTTTCTGGGTGGCCAGGTTGTCTTCGCCAATAATGGAAAACACCCTGTATTTGCCGGCCCTTCTGGTCAGGCCCTCCAGCAGTTTTCTGCCCACGCCCAAAGCCCGGTATTCAGGCCGCACCGAGGTATATCCCCGTTCCACAAACCCGGAAAAATCCAGGCCGGTTGCTGTTTTCAGCCGGGCTGTCAAGGCCTTTCTGGGATGTTTCAGGCAGGAGTTTCCCACCAGCACCCCATTTTCCACAGCATACCCGATCACATACGCTTTTTCAAGGTTGGACCGGACGTGGGCCAGATCCACGGATCCCCCTGCCCCCACCATGGCGCAGACCGTATCCAGATATCCCTCCGGCAGATCTGCAGGCGGTGTATAATGATAGGCTATATTTCGGCCCAGGGCAAATAAATCAGTGCCGTGAAACCGCAGCCGGATCAGGTGATCCACAGGAAATTTTGCCAGACATGCCAGCAGCCGGGCAGGTGTTCTTAAAAGTTCCCAGGCCGGCCTGCCCGGCAGGGGGGCTGCCATATCATAGGCGCTGGCAACCGGTCCGACATTTTCGGGAATATCATATGAATGCACAATGTGGGGGTTGTCCATGATAAATTTCACAACAGGCCCGGCGGTTGTGTTCCCCATAGATGCCGGGACTGTCACATGGTTCCATATGTCCTGCCTGGAAACCGGCCACAACAGGTGATCCGGTATCTTTGCCAGGCCTGGCGCACATTGCCAGTTGATAAGCTTCAACCCGTTTTCCTGCCACCCGGCCAGCTGGTTTTTCCCAACCGGTTCCCGGGATGGATCCAGACCGGCTGTGATCCCGAATACCATGGATGCCGGTTTTTCTGCCAGCCATCGGGACAGACGGATCATGCATGACAACAGATCCGGGGCTGGTCCGCCGGATACAGCAGCCTGAAAAAAAAATCCGGCCGCATCCCTGTATTCCTGCTGATCCAAATGCCGGAACAATGCATGCTGGTCCTTGCATGCAAAGGGATTCTTTGTAAATATCTGTCCCAATGCATCGTTATGAACCAGATCTGTAAAAGAGATGCTGCTGGTTTCTGCACCGGCAGTCAATGGGTCATGCGCATTATTCATTCTGCTGTCCGGGTTTTCGAATGGTTACATACATTGTACTGGCAGTGCAGCACCTGTCATGCTGATTTTCGTGAAAAATTCAGCTGCTTTATCCATTGCCAGTACCTCGACATTATATGGTGCGCCTGCAGGAGTCAAGTGCATGGTCCGCAAGAAAATGGTATTACAACACAAACGGCCGGACTGGTTGTCCGGATGTTTGTGTTGTATCCTATGTATAACTAAAGCTATATGTTACGGGGTATCAATGGCATCACTGGTTTCAACATTGTTTTCCGGGGTATAGATGTATCCTGCAACATGAAGATTGGTGACTTCAAAAACAAAGGTACCGGATGATTTTGTCCGTTGGGAGGTAAACACAACCTGTCCGTCTGCATCGGTATATCCGGTCTGATTCTCTGAAACCAGACCACTCCATTTTCCGGAAACAGAAGCATTTTGAACCGGAACATTGGAATCATCAACAACGGTGACCTTTGCAAAGGCGCTGACATTCACCCCCCGCTGATCAATTCCCATCATGATATCAGCCACATGCATGGGAATTTCCACACCGGATGCAGCGGTGATCGAAACGGTATCCGTGTCAATGGCACCCTGGTCGTCTGTTACTGTGAGTGTCACTTCATAAGTACCGGGTTCCTCATACCAGTGCGTCAGATCAGTGCTAAAAGCGGTGGTCCCGTCACCCAGGTCCCATTCATAAGAAACTATGGACCCGTCAGCATCATGGGAGTCTGAACCATCAAAAAGGACTTCCAGGGGCGCTGTGCCGCTGACCGGGGTCGCTGATATGGCAGCCTCCGGCGCCTGGTTGCTGGTTTCTGATGTGGATATGCTGATACTGGACAGTGTATTGTAAGCAGCATCATACGTATAGCCCGATACTGCAACAGATGCGATTGTAAAGGTGATATTGCCGGATTCTCTGGTCTTTTTTGATGTAAATTCAACGGTGCCGTCCCCAAGGGTTGTCCCTGATACATCTCCTGACACAAGGCCGGACCATGTGCCCAGAACCTGTGCATCGGCCATGGGATATCCATCCAGATCCGACACCTGGACAAGAACCTTGGCCGTTTTTCCTGCCGGATTCGATGCCAGGGATGGCTGCATGTCAGAAATATAGACTGTTTTGGATGCATCCGCCAGCACCTCGATGGAAACACCGGCACTGTCTGTGGCCCCCAGATCGTCTGTAACGGTGAGTGTGGCCGTATACATCCCGGGCAGGTCATACAGGTGTTCCACCAGTGCCCCGGTCTGGGATGCCCCATCCCCGAAATCCCAGTGATAAGATACAATGGTGCCATCCATATCAGAGGAAGCAGATCCGTCAAAAGACACCTGCAATGGGACCTGACCGGAGATAACCGAAGCATAAACCACAGCAGCGGGTGCAAAATTGCCGTCAAAAAAATCATAATCAACAGTGGCATAATACTGGGCATTGTCCCCTGTCAGGGGCAGTCCCGGGCTCTGGGTCTGGACATACCCGTTGGAAACATCAATGAGTGTAAATGCTTTTAACACCGCCTCGTCACCGGCTGTATCATCCTGCAGCCCCAGATAAAAGGTATACAGCCCGCCGCCGGAAGGCAGGATATCGGAAAAATCAAACACAAAGCCAGCGTCTATGGCTGTGGTGGTGCCGTCAAACCCGTAAGCCCCTCCCTGGTTGTATATCATTTCCGGAATCCAGATGTCAGACGGGCTTGTTTTGTCTATTCCTGACACCCCCAGACTCATGCGCAAATGGTCCCGCTTCACATGGTTCAATGTAAATTTTCCGATCAGCTTCGGGGCATATCCGGTCCTTGCGGTAACCCAGTGGGCCCGGGAGGGATACCAGCCGTATATGCGGTTGGAAGAGGGGCCGCCGGTGACAGCGGATGGATTTTTCAGCGCATCATAGGACATCCAGGCAAAACCGCCCTCTCCCCACCCGGTACCCCAGGAATTGGCAATTCTGAAAGCCCCTTTTTCACCGGCGTCGATCTGGCTGTTTCCGTTAATATCCACCCAGATATCATCATTGTATCCCACCACTGTCATGGCGTGATAGCCCTCAGTACCATTGACCCATGCCACACAGTTTGTGCCCGCAAAGACATCATCATCTGGTGTGGACGGGTCATCGGAAATGGGCTGCCAGTTCCAGGAATAGATATAAGTGGGAATATTGAGCACATACCCGTTCAAAAGCATCTGCTTGACCTGTTCAATACCGGTGTCTGTGTGGGTGTCCATGACATATCCGTATTGATCAAACCTGCGGTATAATGCATCTTCCCAGACCTCCGGATTCAGATTCCATGCCCTGTAATCCCCATCATAGGGAAAATCCGCCCAGGTGGCAGCACCGTGCTGCTGGCCTATTTCATATGCCCAGTAGTACCAGGAGCCTGAATTTGTTCCACCATTGACCATATTATACACCCATTTGGGACTCAATCTTGTTCCGTCACCACCATTTTTGGCATCCAGGTCATGGGCCATGGCATACATATGGGTCATTGCATAATACACCCCGTTAAAAACCCCGCAGGAGTTCAAAGATCCCTGGGAGCGGATCGGGGGAAAAAATTTCAGGCTGCTGTTGTCCACATGGACCGGCACATCTTCCTGGGGCAATGAAGATGTGGTATCAGCCGAACCTGCTGTACCGGTCATCACCTCCAGTTCCCCGCCCGGCTGGGAGACAGGATGCCGGTCCTTTCCAACCGGCGGTCTGCCCTGCTTTTTCCGCCACTGGTTGATACGTTCCAGAGCAATTTTGTTGAGCTTGACCTTTTTCACCTTTTTCACGTGTTTGTCCTGCCACGCAAGTTCCTCTCCGGTCAGTTCCGGCAGGCCCGTAATGTACGGCCCCTGTTCCCGGGCCATGCCCTTGTTGCCGAACAGACCGACAATCAGTACCATCATGCCTAATACCGCAATTCTCTTTCCCACCCGAATGGTTTTCATAATTTTCTCCTGATATGTTGCTGATTTTCGCGTAGACATTACTGAGAGCAGGATATGTGCCAGAAGAAATGAAAACGAATAAGAATGCCTTCTGGCAAAGCTTTTCTAAAAAAAAGAGCCGGATCAAAGAAGTACGAAACCGGCCTGGTGTTGATATTACACCGGTTTGACGACATGTCACAGGGTGCATTGGCCGGGACAAAGACGGAAAATGTTGGCACCCATTTACAATGGTCTGTTGGATACTTATTTTAGTAAAAAAAGGAGGATCTGCAATGAAAGCAGTTTACCATATAAATTATTTTGTGTTTCTGCCCATGTGTATATTTTTGGTTTTATCCGTGTTTACTGGACAAAAGGCTTTTGCCATGGAGGATAATGTGACATACGAAAAAGCAACCTTTGCCGGCGGGTGTTTCTGGTGCATGGAACACCCTTTTGAAAAAATTGACGGCGTTTTATCAGTGGTATCGGGTTATGCCGGCGGTCATGTGGAAAATCCCACCTATGAGGCGGTTTCTTCCGGTGCAAGCGGCCACCTTGAAGTGGTGCAGATCACCTATGATCCTGACAAGGTTACCTATGAAACCCTGGTGAAAACTTTCTGGCAGCAGATCGATCCCACAGACAAAGGCGGATCATTTGTGGACCGCGGTGAACAATACGGGTCTGCCATATTTTATCACAACAACCGGCAGAAAAAAGCAGCCATCGCAGCCAGAAAGGCTCTGGAGGCATCCGGTCTGTTCGAGGATCCGGTTGCCACACAGATTCGTCCCATGGAAACATTTTATCCGGCTGAAGACTACCACCAGGACTATTACAAGAAAAATCCGTTGCGGTATAAATATTACCGGGCCGGTTCCGGCAGGGACCGGTTTTTGGAAAAAACCTGGGATGATGCAGCAACGGCCAGGCTAGATGATCTGTTGGCAAAAAAGACCGGCGCTTTTGTCAAACCCCCGGATGCCCGGCTCAAACAAACATTGACCCGGACACAATACCATGTCACCCAGGAAGACGGCACTGAACCCGCATTTTCCAATGCTTACTGGGACAATAAGGAACCGGGCATCTATGTGGATATCGTATCAGGAGAACCGCTTTTCAGTTCCACTGACAAATTTGATTCCGGTACAGGATGGCCCAGTTTTACCCAGCCCATAAAAGGGGTTTCTCTGACCGAAAAAACAGACAAAAAATTGATTTTCGCCACCAGGACCGAAGTGCGCAGTCCTGTGGCCGACTCCCATCTGGGCCATGTTTTCACTGACGGGCCGCCCCCCACAGGGTTGCGGTACTGCATTAATTCAGCTGCGCTGCGGTTTGTTTCGGTTGCAGAGCTTGAAAAACAAGGATATGGAAAATTTCTGGATCTGTTTAAAACTGTGCCTTAACCTTTCAGGGTATAATTTTTTACATTGACAAATTTCATTGAAATTTATAGTATTAAGAGTTTTTATACGCTTGTAAAAAGTATTGATCTAATAAGGAGAGTTTACCCATGTACGCAGTGATCAGAACCGGCGGCAAACAATACAAGGTTCATGAAGACCAGACCCTGAAAGTTGAAAAACTGAACAGCTCCGAAGGTTCACAAATTGAATTCAATGATGTTCTCATGTTTTCAGACGGAGAAAATATTACCCTGGGAAATCCCCTGGTGGAAAATGCAGTGGTAAAAGCCCATGTTGTGGAACAGGGCCGGGGCAGAAAACAGCTGGTTTTCAAGTACAAACGCCGCAAAGGATATAGAAAGATGCAGGGGCACAGACAACCATATACTGAAATCAAAATCGAGTCTATTTCAGCCTGAAGGAGATATACACATGTCACATAAAAAAGCAGCCGGCAGTTCAAAGAACGGCCGGGATTCAAACGCCCAGCGCCGCGGCGTTAAAAGATTCGGCGGAGAAGCAGTGGTGGCCGGCAATATCATTGTCAGACAGGTGGGCACCAGAATCCATCCGGGAAACAATGTGGGCATGGGCAGAGATTACACCCTGTTTGCAAAAATCGACGGTGTGGTGACCTTTGAAAGACAAGGCCGGGACCGTAAAAAAGTCAGCGTTTATGCCGCGTGAAATTTGTAGATGAAGCAGTTATTACCATCAGGTCCGGTGATGGCGGCCCGGGATGCACCTCTTTCCGCAGAGAACGCTTTATTGAGCGGGGCGGACCTGATGGCGGAGACGGCGGGGATGGCGGACATGTCATCCTGAGGTCAGATACGGGCAAACGCACCCTGTATGACTTTCGCCGCCAGAAAATGCGCCGCGCCAAAAACGGTGCCCCGGGAATGGGCAAGCAGAAACATGGCAAAAACGGCAGCCACTGTTATATTGATCTTCCCCCCGGCACCCTGGTGATCCAGGCAGATACAAATGAGGTCATTGCCGATCTCACTGATCCCGGGCAGGAAGTCATTATTGCCCGGGGCGGAAAAGGCGGGCGGGGCAATAAACGGTTTGCCACTTCCACCAACCGTGCCCCCCGGTATTCCCAGCCGGGTATTCCCGGGATTGAACGCACACTGAAGCTGGAATTGAAACTTCTGGCAGACGTGGGTATTGTGGGGATGCCCAATGCAGGCAAATCCACTTTAATTTCCGCCATGTCCGCGGCCCGTCCCAAAATCGCCGACTATCCGTTTACCACCCTTACCCCCACCCTGGGCATGGTGGAGCCGCCATTTGGAGAACCCTTTGCCGTGGCTGATATTCCCGGCCTTATTGAAGGGGCCCACCAGGGAACCGGACTGGGAATCAAATTTCTCAAGCACATTGAACGCACCGGCATATTGATCCACCTCATTGACGCCGGGACCATAGATCCGGAATCCCCGCTTGCCGCTTTTACCATGATCAACCGGGAACTGTCCCTTTACAGCAGCTCTCTGGCCGAAAAATCCCAGATCGTCGTGCTCAATAAGATAGATCTTACCGGCACCGAACACCGGGTGGACAGTTTTAGAAAAGCACTGCCCCACCTTGAAATCCATACCATTTCAGCGATCACCGGCAAAGGAATTGACATGCTTGTAAAAGTGCTTTCATCCAGACTCCAAGCCGGGTAAACCCATGAATGCCGGGCTTTTTGGCGGAACATTCAACCCGATTCACAATGGCCATATCGGTGTTGCCAGCCATGTGAAGCAACAGTATAATCTTTCTAAAATATTTTTTTTTCCTTCTGCCACACCTCCGCACAAAACCAACACCAATCTGGCACCGGCCCGGGACAGGTACGCCATGGTGGAACAAAGTCTGGCAGACATGGACGGGTTTTATGCATCTGATATTGAATTGTCCCGAACAGGTCCTTCCTATACCATAGACACCATCCATGCCTTTGAGAAACAGTGCAGACCAGGTGTCCGGTTTTTTTTGTTAATGGGATCAGACGCATTTTTTGACACCCCTTCCTGGAAAAAATACAAAGCCATATTTTCGGCTGTCTCCATTATTGTGATGCCCAGAGGCCCAGATGGACAAACCCGGACCATTGCATCCTTTCTTGACGAACACATATCAAAAGGATACACATGGAACAAAGAAAACAAACAATTTACCCATGACAGGCTGCAATCCATATACATCTGTCATGTACCCAAAATTGATATTTCATCCACCATGATACGCGACCGGGTGAAAAAAAATCTTTCCATAAAAGAACTTGTCCCCACCCCGGTGGCGGAAATTATCAGCAAAAGGAATTTATATTTATGACAGCGCTTTCAGAGGAATTCAGGCCCTATCTGTCCTTTGTTTTCAACCGAAAACCCCAATCTGTTACCGCCATTGATGTAAAAGAATACACCTCCTACACCGATGTGCTGGTCATTGTGGAAGCCGGTTCCCACCGCCAGGTCACTGCCATTGCCGAACATATCATCACCCGGTTGAAAGCCGATCACATAACGGCTCTGGGAACAGAAGGCATTAAGGAGGGAGAATGGGCCTTGCTGGATTATGGAAATATCATCATCCATATTTTTGAAACCAGGGCCAAAACATTTTATGACCTGGAAGGTCTGTGGGGTGATGCCCCCCGCATTGATCTGTCTGAATTTGGAGCGCCTGCCCGTATTTCCTGATGACCAGCAGATGAAAAACCGGCATACTTATCCTGTGGCTGCCGCGCGGCAGACGGGGAACAACGGGCACAACAAAAAATGAAATTATAAGCAGTCAGGCATTACGTAAAACTTTCATATAAAACCTTTGACAAAGGATATTATCAAAAACTGATTATGGAACAGATAAAAGACTATATCACCGGAAAAGAGATCAACAATGTCGGGTCGGAAGTGAGCCGGCAGGTTTTTGAAAAATTTCTGGTGGAAACCAAGGGGTACAAAAAAAGCGAGATCCTGGTGGATGTACCCCTGACTGTCCAGTTCAAGGGAAGCGATTACCATTCATGCCTTGACCTGGTGGTGTGTGTGGAAAAACAACCTGTCATGGCGGTCACCTGCGTGGCCGGTTCCATCGGATCCTATGAACGGGAAATCCTTGCAGGGGCAAGGCTTTTGCATGAAGACTTCCAGATTCCTTTTGCCGTATCCACTGACGGTAAAAATGCTGTTGTCATGGACACGCTTTCCGGCAGGACCGTGGGCAAAACATTGTCTGATATCTTCTCCCGGGAAGATATCATGAAAATGCTGCCGGATCTTACTTTTCTGCCTTTTGACAAAACAAAAAAGGAACGGGAAATGATCATTTACCGTTCCTTTAATTTGGAAAAGATTAACAGATAAAAGTTCTTTATGCTCTGGGCACTTCCTTGCTGCAATGTTTGCACAGAGTGGCCCGTTTTTTGATTATTTCCGCACAATAGGGGCATTCTCTGGTAAAATGGCGTTCATGGAGCTGTTCAACCGCAGCTGCCACCGCTTCAACCAGTACAGGGGTGGGGAATTTGTGGTTTACCAGATGCTCAACAGCTTCCACTTCCCCCACTTCCCCCACCATTTCAGCTGCCTTGAGCCGTGCCCTGCCGGGTATGGCCGGATCCAGAAGGATTTTTAAAATCTCATCCCAGTCTTTTGCGATATAATAATCGGTGAGAATGGAAAAGGTTTTTTTGGTCAACTCTTTTTTTGCTTCCTGCTCGATAAGGGCGGCATCATCCAGTTTGCCGCCGGTGGCCCCCACAGGGCTGAACACAGGCATGTATTCAAAATTGTGCTGTCCCGGTTCATTGATACACCGGTAGGAAGCAGGGGCTTCCATGGTTTCCTGCAGATGGTTCCACCCGCCTTGATAGGACGGGCAGTCATCATTGAAACAGACAAACAGGTATGGGGTACCCCATCCAAGCCCATCTGAAAAATTGATGGGCGGCACTTCCCACAGGGTCATTTCCTGGGCACAGTGGGGACAGGCGGGTTTGTCCATCTTAATATATCGTTCAAGCAGTTCTTCTTTGGTTTCAAATGCCATTATTCTTATCTCCTTTGTTAGTCTGATGGCTTCAGTCAAGGAAAATAAGCAGTTACCTCTCTTTGTCAATCAGGCAGGTGCAATAACTGCCAGTATATCATCTTTTGCCACTGAATCACCTGTATCAAAATAAATGGCGGTGACAACCCCTCCCACAGGGGCGGGCAGGGCATTTTCCATTTTCATGGCCTCGATGACCACAATGGTTTCCCCTTCATCCACTGTGTCCCCCACCTTTTTTTCATGTTTTATCACCATGCCGGGCATGGGCGCCTTTATGGGCGTACCTTTTGTATCACCCGCTGCCGGGGCAGGAGCAGGTTTGACCGCAGGAGCGGGTTCTGCCGGCTGTGCCGGTGCAGCAGGGGGTGCAGACGTTTGAACGCCGGCAGCAGGGCCGGGCTGTGCCGAAGAACCAGAGGTGCCGGCACCGGGGCCTGCAGGGGAAATCACAGATGCGCTTCCCTCTTCTTCCACCCCCACTTCAAAAGCATCTCCTTCCACAAACACTTTGAAAACCCGGGTATTTTCTGTTTTTTCAAAATCGGGCTTTTCCACCAGTTCTCCTGCTTTGGCTTTTTTGATCAGCACATCCTGTTTTTTGACCTCTTCCAGGGTGATGGGTTTAAGGCTGTCCGGTACCGGCTCCAATCCATATTTCTGCTTGAGAAATTTTTTGCCTGTCACAGGAAACAACGCATACAGCAGCAGGTCTTCATCATCTTTTGCCAGATCTCCTATTTCCTGGCGGGCTTTTTCCAGTTCCGGTTCCAGTACCTGGGCCGGACGGCAGGAAATGGGTTCTTCACCTCTGGGATAGCCTTTCAATGCTTTTTTCTGGACCTCCGGGTCTATGGGTACGGAGGTTTTGCCGTACAGCCCGTAACACAGATCTTTCACCTGGCCGGAAACCATCTTGTACCGCTCTTCTTTGGTATCAAACAGCACATTGTTCACGGTCTGGGTGCCCACAATCTGGCTGGTGGGGGTGACCAGGGGCACCTGGCCCAGCTCTTTTCTCACCCGGGGCAGTTCTTTATATACCTGGTCGATCTTGTCTAAAGAATCCATCTCCCGCAGCTGGTTCACCAGGTTGGACAGCATCCCGCCGGGGGTCTGGTGCAGCAGCACGTTGATGTCGATGAGAGACACCTTAGTGTCATCCAGAAGATGCTTGTATTTGGGCATGACCTCTTTTTCCAGAATCTCATTGATATCCGCCAGGGCCTTGATATCAAATCCCGTGTCCCTGCTGGTGCCCAGGAGGGTCATGACCAGGGGCTCCAAAGCAGCATGGGAGGTTCGGTAGGCATAGGGGGTCACACAGGTGTCAATGATGTCCACCCCGGCCTCCACCGCCTTGAGATGGGTCATGGCAGACATGCCGGACGTAAAATGGCTGTGCAGGTGAATCAAGGGCTTTACATTGTCTTTCAGGGCCTTGACCAGTGCAAAGGCATCATAGGGAGCCATCAGGCCTGCCATATCCTTGACACAGATACTGTCAGCACCCATATCCTCCAGCTCTTTTGCTTTTTTGATGTAATAATCCAGGTTGTAGACCTCTCCCCCCAGACGGGGTTCGGTAAGGGTGTAGCAGATACAGCCCTGGAAATGGGCACCGCATTCTTTAATCACCGGCACCACGGTTTCAAAATTGCGGTAATCATTGAGGGCATCAAAGGTACGAAATATCTCCAGACCGTTGTCCACGGTTTTTTTCACAAACAGCTTGGCCACATCATCGGCATAGTTTCTGTATCCCACAAGGTTCTGGCCCCGGAGCAGCATGGAAAACGGGGTATTTTTAAAATAGCGCTTCAATGTCCGCAGCCGCTGCCAGGGATCTTCTCCCAGAAAACGGTGCATGGTGTCAAAGGTGGCCCCGCCCCACACCTCCACAGCCCAGAAACCGATCTCATCCATGCGTTCGGCCACCGGAATCATGTCTTCTGTCCTGCCCCTTGTGGCAAACAGGGACTGGTGCCCGTCCCGCAGGGAAATGTCCTCCACTTTCAGGGGATTTTCAGCCTTGGGCCTGGCTGTGTCATAATTCATCTGTGTCATTTCAACCCGGGTGTGTTCTTTCATCATAATTTTCTCCCAAAAAAAATTTATCTCATCCATAAATTTATTACAGACAATGTTACCTCAAAGGCAGGACCTATTTGAACATCCGCAGCTGCATCATGGTATTGGCCTGCATCAGAGACTGACGCCCGGCCATGCCCCATACATTGGGAGCGTGTCCTGTCAGCATCCCGAAGGCAGGTTCTCTTATACCCGCAGTTTCTGCCTGTTCCTCCAGATGACGGGCATGCGCTTCCTCACTGGTTTTCATATGGGCATATACAGCTGCCAGGGCAGCTGCCCGTTTTTTTGCATCCATGACATCTCCCTTTTTTATACCGGAATGTTCCCGTGTTTTTTGGCCGGCCGCATTTCCCTTTTAGTGGCCATGGCTTCCAGGGCATCTATGAGCCGGGGCCGGGTTTCACACGGCTGGATAACCGCATCCACATACCCCCTGGCAGCGGCACAATAGGGATTGGAAAACTGGTCATTGTACTGAACAATTTTTTCTTTGCGTTTGGCTGCCGGGTCATCTGCCGCCTTGATCTCCCTGGCATGAATGATATTGGCCGCACCTTCCGCTCCCATGACCGCAATCTCGGCGCTGGGCCAGGCAAATGCCATGTCTGCACCCAGGTGACGGGAACACATGGCAATATAGGATCCGCCGTAATTTTTACGGGTGATCAACAAAAGTTTGGGCACCGTGGCTTCAGAATAGCACCACAGCAGTTTGGCCCCATGACGGATGATACCGCCCCATTCCTGGTTGGAGCCGGGCAGATATCCCGGCACATCCGCAATGGTGAGCATGGGAATATTAAAGGCATCACAGAAGCGTATAAACCGGGTGGCCTTGTCAGAGGCATTGATATCCAGGCACCCGGCAAGGAAGTTTGGCTGGTTGGCGATAATGCCGATGGACCGGCCGTTGAGCCTGGCAAAACAGACCACCAGATTTTTGGCAAAATACTGGTGGGGTTCAAAAAACTGCCCGTCATCCACAATGGACCTGATCACATTTTTCATATCATAGGACCGGTTGGGGCTGTCTGGAATTATTGTGTCCAAAGATGTGTCCATGCGGTTGGGATCGTCTTTCGGGGAAACAAACGGGGGGTCTTCCATGTTATTGGCGGGAAGATAGGACAACAGGGTTTTTATCTGACAGATGCAGTCTTCATCTGATTCACAGGCAAACTGGGCCACACCGGATTTTTCATTATGGGCCATGGCGCCACCTAAGTCTTCAGAGGAAATTTCCTCTCCTGTCACAGCTTTTATGACATTGGGGCCGGTGATAAACATGTATGCACTTTTTTTGACCATGAAAACAAAATCGGTCATGGCAGGAGAATACACTGCCCCGCCGGCAGTGGGCCCCATGATGGCTGATATCTGGGGGACAACCCCTGAACAGGCAGAGTTTCTGAAAAAGATCTCCCCGTATCCGGACAGGGCATCAATGCCCTCCTGAATCCTTGCCCCGCCTGAATCATTCATGCCGATGACAGGCGCCCCTGCTTTTAAGGCCATGTCCATAACCTTGCATATTTTTTTGGCCTGCATTTCCCCTAAAGAACCTGCCCGGGCTGTAAAATCCTGGGCATAGGCGAACACGATTCTGCCGGCCACCCTGCCATGGCCGGTGATGACACCGTCTGCCGGTATCTGCACTTTTTCCATGCCGAAATTGGTGCACCTGTGGGTGACAAACATATCAAGCTCCCTGAAACTGCCTTTGTCAAACAAACAGTCAAGGCGCTCTCTGGCATTAAGTCTTCCCTGTTCCTGCCTTTTGGCCAATGCTGCGTCACCACCCATCTTCAAAATTTCCTGCTCTTTTTGCTTGAGGATCTGGATATTGCCTGATGTGGCTCCCATAATAGAAATCCTTCCATGTTCCTTATTTATGCATTAATTATAATTTTAACGGCACCTTGTTGCACTGTTTATTGTGTTGTAAACCGCCATGCACAGAACCAGTCATCCGGATGGGGGTCAGGGGGCAACCAATGCATGATGTCTTAATTTGCGGGTCGATCGCCCTTGCAAAATATGCGTATTCAACCAGTCCTGCAGATTTGCACGGATAATCCGGCATGCCTTTGCGCTTTCTTGCCGCCTGAACCCGGCATGCATCCATCTGGAATACAAAACTTTGTGGTGTTTCGTCAACAATTGATTGTTTATTTATAAAAGAATACATCCGAAAATATAACGCTTTTTTAAGGCCGGCCAGGCCAGGATTTTTGTCCAGGTGTAAAAAATTTTTAATTGCATGGGCCTCATAGGGGGAAAACTTGCCCCAGCAAGAATCATTGCACCGTTTGGCATCATTCATGCCATGGCAGGATTCCACTGCCTGGAACCAGACCCCGTCCATGACCAGCCAGTTCTTGGCAAGATCCTGTAAAAATGCGTTCATGACATCCTCATCCATGTCTGACCAGGCTTTGGGCAGGCCGTCCTGCATCTCGAACCCCAGGGTTTCAGCCATACGGTGCATGGCAATACCGGCAGCTTTCGGGGTTACCGCATCCATAATTTCCAATGCAGGGGCCAGTCCCATCTGGTGACGGACTTCACCAAACCAGAACCCGTAATGCATGACCATGCGCATCACCATATCCATCATCAACCGGCCCTTTTCCTGTTTTGACAACCCAAAATAAGGTGACTGACGGTCTTCCATGACATCTCCTCTTTTTTTTCAGATGAACAGCAACGCCCTGATTAATCACCAACCATTTTATGGCCCATGTGCC
>Ga0102943_1000435_pt1 | contig 28114 bp, 30 predicted proteins | sample SalPonC_black_MG_FD_78174 | JGI IMG/M metagenome (GOLD analysis project Ga0102943, IMG submission 78174) | Salt pond soil microbial communities from South San Francisco under conditions of wetland restoration - Salt Pond MetaG... | ecosystem: Environmental > Aquatic > Marine > Intertidal zone >...
AAAATATAGTTGGGTCAACTCCTTTGCCAAAATTAACGAGATTACCCCAATCTACCCAGTCTAAAACATCTATTCGCTGGAAAAAGTTAACAAATGGAAATCTTTCTACAATTGGAACGAGCCTGCCTTTAAGGTAAATTTCTATCGGTTGATCAGGTTGAAAGAAAAGTGCTGCATTGTAAATACTATATTTTTCTCCATTTCTAAATTCACGGACAACTTCTGGCATATTATCATTTTCTGAGTAGGTTTCTATTAAACCTGTACCAGCTATAAGATTAGTTTGCCATGATTGAACAGAATCCTGCATTACATTAAAGTGATTGTCAGATAAAGGTAGAAAGGTGTCCACTGCATTTTCCGGCCAGATAATCACATCTGTTTCCTCTGTTCTGGCTTCGTTCGAAAGTCGAAGAAGTTTATTAAGAAGGGCATCAAGCGAGGCTTCTCCTCCATATCGCTGGTATGAATCGGAATTGGGTTGAATGATTGTAACATCAATCTTTTCTTCATCTGCGTATTCCATAGTCAATAATGATAACATAGAGAGCAGAGGAAAGAGCAAAAGTACAGAAACAGATGTGATGAGCAGTTTTCGATTGTTTGATTTGATATACGTATAAAAAAGTGCTGACGTGAAAACTACCCAAAATGAAATACCCAACACGCCCGTGTATGAGATATACTGTATCACACCGGTCAGGTTAGACCATGCATTACCCAGTGTAAGCCATGGCCAGGAGAGATCCCAATTGTGATGTAGAAATTCATAGCCAACCCAGGTTGCAGCAGCTGTAAACGAGGAAAGGATGGGATGCAGATGACTCTGTTGGAAGCGCCGTATAAACAAAAGGGGAATCAGCATAAGTGCGGCATTGGCTAAAATTGCGGCAATACCACCGGCTATGGTCGCCATCATCAACCAATATGTAGTGAAGAGATTCCATAATACAAATGATGGATATGCATAGAGAATAACTTCACGTTTTGTTTCAGAAATTGAAGCGATTCTGAAAAGACAGAGAAATGCCGGAATTTGAAGAATAGCTGCGTTGAATGGTGGAAATGAAAGAGACAAGAGTACAGAAGCACATATTGAAAGTACCCAGGGTCGATCCCAAATTCTCGTATTTTGATTGATTCCTTCTGAAAATTGATTCATCTGAATAATTATTCTTCGTAATCTTTTCCGGCTACAATAATTACAAACTCGCCTTTTATACTTGATTTGGCATTCCAACGCTCCACAATTTCAGAAAGTTGTCCGCGGTCGATCTCTTCAAATTTTTTGGTGATTTCACGTGCTACACAAACCCACCGTGAACCTTTACAAAATTCAGCCAATCCGTTTATTAACTTTATTACCCGGTATGGACTTTCATAAAGCACTGTGGTGATCTCCGCATCGGCGATCTCTTTTATTTTCGTCTGGCGCCCTTTTTTCTGAGGGAGAAAACCTTCAAACAGAAATCGGTCGCTTGGCAATCCACTTGCAGCAATCGCCGCGGTTAAAGCGCTCGGCCCGGGAATAGGAGAGACAGTATGACCATTTTGATGGGCAGCACGAACGGCAAGAAAACCCGGATCGGAAATACCCGGCATTCCGGCATCACTGATCAGAGCTACATCTTTTTTCTGGTTTAGAAGATCAACCAAATAATCAACTTTTTGATGTTCGTTATGTTGATGAAACGAAAATGTTGGTTTATCGATTTCATAGTGCTGAAGCAAAATGCCCGATGTACGAGTATCTTCGCATCCGATATGATCGACCTGCTGAAGAATTTCAACGGCTCTTGAGCTGAAATCTCCGAGATTTCCAATGGGAGTGGCAACAATAAAAAGGGTAGACAAAAGAAATTGGGTTTGTTTACTAATTTTAACAACTGGCAAAATCCTGCGGCTAAAATCTACAAGAAAAAACCGTTATGTTACACTTTAATATTGATAAACAGCCAAACAAATATGCTAATCTTGATTCCAAACGGACAAGTAACTTATGAAGATATCTTTATTGGCCAGAAAGTATGCACTTGCCTTTATCCTTGTCCTTGAGGTCTCATTATTTTTAAAAATTGACAGCATTTCTGTCTTTGCTCAGTCCTCATCAGGCACTACAGAAGAGAACACCAACACGCCTGGCACCCTGTATTCATTACCCTCACTTTTTATTGACTGCTCTTTTTGTGATGATGCCCATATTCGCCAGGAGATTACATTTGTTAATTATGTTCGAGACCCGGAGCAGGCAAATATACATCTGTTTATGACCCGTACCCGGCTCAGCAGAGGAGGTGCAGAATATGAAATATCATTTATTGGACTTAAACGCTTTGCAGATTTAGGTCTTGAACTCAATTACACGGCAGACCGAGACGAAACCTGGAGTGAGACAAGGGATTCATTGAATAACATCATTCGTTCTGCTCTAATGCCCTACCTGTCGCAAACACCGCTACTTAACGCCATAACGTACGAGGTGGATACGGACTTAAGCGGTGTGACCTCTGCTTCACCTGAAGATGATCCATGGGATTTTTGGGTCTTTGAAGCCTATGTAGGATCGATTGAACTGGAGCTGGAATCAAACCAGAAGGTGTTCGATTCACGTTGGGGAATTTTTGCCGACAGGGTAACGAATAACTGGAAACTTCGGTTCAGGCCCTATTTTAACTACGATTATGTTGAGATTGAGCAGAAAAATGAAAAAAATGTTGTCAGCACTGTAGAACGACATGGAATTGACAGCTATGCGATTAAGAGTATCGACCGGCACTGGTCGGTTGGCCTTTTTGCCACCTACTTAACCCGGAATGATCTGAATACCAGAAATAGGATTGAAGTAAATCCTGGAGTTGAGTACAGCTTTTTACCTTATTCGGTGGCAACGCGACGTGCTGTTACACTACGCTATCTCATTGGTTACACCTGGTACGACTATTTTGACCGGACGATCTTTGGGAAAACTGAACAACATCTCTTAAACCATCAGCTGCAAGGGTCTGTGGATATTCAACAGCCGTGGGGTTCGGTTGCGGGTGGCATAGTTGGTTCTCACTATCTTCATGATATTGATTTGCGCAGAATTGAATTTTTTGGAAGTGTATCTGTGAGGCTTGTCGAAGGATTATCACTCCGAATCTCATCTGGACTGGAAATGATTCAGGATCAGCTTACCTTACGGGCAGGAGATACATCAATCGAAGATATTTTGCTTCGACGAAGAGAATTGGCCACTGATTTTGAATTTTCAGGCTCAGTTGCCGTTACATATACGTTCGGATCAGATTTTGCCAACATAGTTAATACCCGATTTTTTTAGAACAGGCTTAATCAGGCAAATCCTGAGCGAATATTTACATTGAAGGTCTTTCAAATTCTTGAAAAGCACACTCTCTTTGTAAACTCATTTAATATTGGCGATTGCATATTTTAAGTGAAGAAGTGAGAAGACATTCCAAATTGAAACAATAAATGTGTTATTTTGGTCAAGCCTTACTGGAATATTCATAACTAACATTTAAGGAAAACATATGGATTTTAAACCATCTGGAATTAATCATATTACGATCAGGGTAAATGAAATAGAGCGCTCTGAAGAATTTTACGGAGAAGTACTTGGCTTTGAGCTCATTCGAAAAATGGGACAGAGTATGGCTGTTTATAAAATTGGAGAGGAAGACACGCTTGTTATTGTAGAAGCTGAAACCAGCTACGATCCAAATTCAAGAGATTTTCGGGTCGATCACTTCGGATTTTACCTGGACTCAGAAGAGAAAGTAGACGAAATGGCTTCCTATTTACGTGAGAATGAAGTCACAATCTTAAGTGGTCCGGCAAATCGCAAAAAGGGGCGGTTTGTTTTTGCTTCTGACCCTGATGGAAATCTTATCGAGTTTTTCCACGAAGAATAGAAGTACCTTGAGCGAAAGATTGTCACACCATTGATCGATATAATCTTGTGGCATGCTATTTGCTGCAATAATGATCTGGATGCAAGGGGAAAAGTTGCCCTTGATCACCATATATAGAAACTGTAAAGATTTTAGACACAAGTAATGAGTTTAGAGACGGAAAAAAATATAGAAGAAGGACAGACTGAAATGGCTGAAAAACCCGAACAGGAAACTGAAGAAATGTCGGACGAAGTTGAGGGCGTACTTCCTGAACAAGATTTTGACGATGCCGACGAATTGATTGTAGAACAGCAAAAGCGTATTCAAGAACTCGAGGAAGAGTTGAATCAGGTGAAGGATTCTCAACTTCGTAAAGCTGCCGAAATGGAAAACATGCGTAAACGAATGCGGCGCGAAAGAGAGCAAATTTTCCAGACTGCTCGCGAGGCTGCACTTGAAGCATTTCTACCCATCAATGATGATCTGGTGAGAACTCTCCAGGCTATGAAAGAAAATGAAGCAGACTCTTCATACGTGGATGGAGTACAACTGATAGCGAACAAGTTTGAAGATGTGTTGGAGAAACACAATGTGAAACGGATTGATGAAACTGGGGTACCATTTGACGTGGACCTGCATGATGCGATGCTTCGTCAAAAACCGGAGGATGATTCTATTGAGAGCGGAACAGTCTTACAGGTACTTGAGAACGGCTATCGGATAGGGGACAAGACGTTACGACACGCTAAAGTAATTGTAAGCGAATAAAAACGAATTTATGTCAAAACGCGACTACTACGAAGTTTTAGGTGTAGATAAGAACGCCAGCGAACAGGAGTTAAAGAAAGCCTATCGAAAGCTGGCCATGGAGTATCATCCCGACCGCAATAAAGGAGATGAGGAGGCTGAAAAGAAGTTTAAAGAGGCTTCTGAAGCATACGATGTTCTCCGCGATCCGGAAAAACGAAAACGGTATGATCAATTCGGCCATTCAGGAATGAATGGCGGTGGTTTCGGTGGTGGTGCTTCCGATTTTGGAAACGCCAATTTCGAAGACATCTTCAGCCATTTTAGTGATATTTTTGGAGCCGATATTTTTGGAGGAGCCGGAGGGTCTCGAGGACAAAGCCGTAGGCGGCGGGGAACCGGACGTCCGGGATCTGACATGAAGCTAAGCGTTTCCCTCACACTTGAAGAGATTGCTGAGGGCGTGGAAAAAACACTGAAAGTGAAGAAGCATATTAAGTGTGATTCCTGTAACGGGACCGGTGCAGAAACCGAATCTGATTTTGAGACATGCCCGAAATGTAACGGGGTTGGAGAAATCAGGCAGGTATCGCGAACGATGTTTGGTCAGTTTGTAAATGTGCAGCCATGCCCAACCTGCCAGGGTGAAGGAAAAATCATCAAAAATAAATGCAATAAGTGTAGCGGCCAGGGACGGTATAAGAGCAAAGAAAAGATGAAGGTGAATATTCCTTCCGGCGTTGCAAAAGGAAATTATATTACACTTCGGCGACAGGGAAATGCCGGAATTCGCGGCGGAGAGCCTGGTGACCTGATCGTACTGATTGAAGAGAAAGAGCACGAACATTTTGAGCGTGACGGAAATAATATCTATTACGATCTAATGATTAGCATTCCTGACGCCATACTTGGAACAGAAGTAGAAGTGCCTACACTGAAGGGTAAAGCCAAGGTGAAGATTGAACCGGGAACTCAACCCGGAAAACTCCTCCGTATGAAAGAGCGCGGTATCAAAGGGCTCAATAATTCAGGTACGGGAGATCAATTCATCAAACTAAAGGTATATATTCCTAAAGATCTCACGGATGAGGAGAAAAAGCATATTGAGGCGATACGTGGTGAAAGTCATTTCGACCCTAAAAGTGCAGAAGAACGTGAGAAAGGATTCTTTTCAAAGATAAAAGACGTCTTTCAGTAAAATTTCGCAGAAGTCATCCGATGATTTTTCAAACCAAGTTTGTGACCTTTTGGTCACGAGCGAGACGCTCGGGCCAGTAGTCGTTCTATCTTTCCGTATCTCCAGTTTCGTGAACGGATACCGGAAGCTCCGCTTCTTGTACAAATATTTCTTGCTAATCAGCTTATTGTAAGAGGGTGACAGAAATTGTCACTCCTGTGTTGTATGTTCAGTAAAAACGAATCAATCGGTATTCATGGATATTGCTGTAATACTTAGTGGACTTATATTTTTTGTGATTGGTTTTGCACTGGCCTATTTCATCGGAAAATCGAAACAGAGCAGGCTTGAGGAGCGAAATGAGAATTTGGCTGAAACAACTGAGCAGGCTGAATCGAGACTCTCGACTGAAATGGATAAGGCTGAAGCGAAACTATCGGCAGAAACAGCTCGTGCCAATCAAGCCGAAAAGGAGCTTACCAAATTACAGGCTGAATTTTCCCATCTTGAGGAGAAGCTGTCCGAGCAAAAAGGTCAGTTGGAAGAACTCCAGGAACAGTTCAGAACTGAGTTTAAAAACCTGGCGAATGAGATTCTTGAAGAGAAGTCTAAGAAATTCACTGAGCAGAACAAAGAGAAGCTCGATCAGATATTAAAGCCTTTGGGTGAGAAAATATCTGAATTCAAAAAACAGGTTGAGGAGACTCACAAGGAAGATCTAAAGGGAAGGAGTGCTCTCGATCAGCATTTAAAGATGCTGCAGGAGATGAACCAGAAGATGAGCGAGGAAGCCAAAAATCTCACAAAAGCTCTAAAGGGGGATACTAAAAAACAGGGGAATTGGGGTGAGGTGATTCTTCAAAGAATACTCGAAAAATCAGGTTTGAGAAAAGGGTCTGAGTATGAAACTCAGCAAAGCACTACAATGGATGACGGCCGGCGCCTCCAACCCGATGTGATTGTTAAACTACCGGATGAGAAACGACTTATTATCGATTCTAAAGTATCTTTGACTGCCTATGAAAAGTACTCCTCCACGGATGATTTAGATGAACAGACAAGATATTTAAAACAGCATATCCAATCACTCCGGGGGCATGTCAAAAATTTGAATACAAAGAACTACGAACAGATTCATGGATTCAACAGCCCTGATTTTGTACTACTCTTTATCCCGATTGAGTCGGCGTTTGGGCTAGCGATGCAGAATGATCCTGATCTCTACAATGAAGCGTTCGAAAAAAATATTATTATTGTTAGCCCGACTACTTTATTGGCAACTCTTGCAACCATCGAAAATGTATGGAAACAGGAATATCAAAATAGAAATGCGATGGAGATTGCTAAGAGAGGCGGGTTGCTTTATGATAAGTTTGTAGGATTCGTCGATAATCTTGAAGATGTTGGTAAACGAATTCGCCAGACAAGCGATTCATATGAATCTGCCATGAATCAACTATCGACCGGGTCAGGAAATCTTGTAGGTCAGGCCGAAAAATTAAGAGAACTCGGTGCAAATGCGTCAAAAAATTTACCGGTAGATCTGACTGAAAGAGCATTAGAAGAGAGAGATGACCGGGATTGAGAATTTTTTCTAGTTCGAGGGAGTATTCAGCGGCCCGACCAATGAAGCAAGTGTATAACCATCATGATTTGATATCGCTGTGTACCAATTATCATCCCAATGCCACGAAACGACGTGGTAACCGTCAATCTCGGCAACGTAAAAATCTTCTGATTTTTGACATGATTGAACCGCGTTTTTGTCTCGCTTCAGAATAGAATGCTCCTCAACTTTTGTTAAATCGAATGCAAAAACATAGATAGTTTCGCCGATATCAGGCTGAATATATTCTAGCATTGGTGTATTAAACTCTTCGATAAAGTCAGCAAATACAATACCGGCAAATTCCGCTCCCTCTATTTCAGGAATGGTCAGATCTATTCCATGTTCACTCGATAGATATATTTCAGCTTCTGAGACGGAGGAAGATGAGAAGTGCGGTGCAATCATAGAACCGGAGGACTTTACAAAATGCTCAGCAGCCATCTGCTCTACGATTATTTCATTTGCTGAAGTCTGCATATCAGTATTCTCAAGGATTTGGAGAGTAATCAAAGAGAAAATCAAAACAACAGCCGCAGCAGAAAGATATCGAAAAATTTTACCGGACGTACCTGTAAAAACTGAAGATAATACAGATTGGTCTGAGGCTGAAGTTTCACACTCTTGATCTAAAAGTTGCTCTTTTTCACTGTTAAGAGCATTTAAAATTCGATTTCGAAGATATTCCGGGCACTCCTTTGATAATTTATCTGTAAGTGCCATTTTTAATTCAAGTACCTGCTGGTACTCTTTCTCGATATCGGGATGATCTTTGATAAACTCAAAAAATGCTTTCTTCTCTGCTTCACTGGCTTCACCATCTGCAACAGCATGTAACAAGATGAATGCTTGGTTTCGATCTAAATTTTCCATAATTCAGTACTACTTATTACCTCGTAAACCGTCCCGATTCCAGTGTTTTTGTTAATCTATTATTGACGAACAAAGTGAGATAACCAATCATTCAATTTTTTTAGAATGAAACAATAAGTTTAGTTTATCAGTAATCAATAGTTTATGTACTGTTGGAATGATTAAAAAAATCCCACGGAAAGCCATTGGGTAATTTCGTGCGTACTGACAACTCTTTCTTCATTGTGGGGTGAGAAAATGTTAACTCAGAAGCGTGGAGAGACAACTTTGCTGAATGCTTTGATCCATATTTTTGATCCCCGTAAATTGGATAACCCTGATGTGAAAGCTGGACCCGTATTTGGTGAGGCCTGCCCGTGATAAGGGTTACATTTAATAGAGATAGTCGATTTTCTACCTGTTCTCTTTGGTAAATCAATTCAGCTTTTTTAGCCTCTTTGTTTTTTGATGATACAACCGATACGGTATTGGTTTTTTTATTCTTAAGAAGATAATCCTGTAACATTCCATTTTGAGGCGAAATACCTTCTACCACAGCATAATAACTTTTTTTGATGGATCGCATTCGAATCTGCTCACTCAATCTGGATGCTGCTTTTGATGTTTTTGCAAACAGCATGACTCCGCTTACGGGTCTGTCGAGCCGGTGGAGCAGACCCAAAAATACATTCCCTTTTTTGTCGTATTCCCGCTTTAAATAATTTTTGCACAAGTTTAACAGATCGGGCTCGCCTGTATAATCTTCCTGCGAAAGTAATCCCGCCGGTTTATTGACGGCGAGTAAGTGGTTATCTTCAAAAAGAATCTCGATATCGGGATTGGTACCGGTGGTTTTCATGTCATCAGTTATTTATCATTGCAATATTGTATTAAGATAACGGTTAGTTTGATCTGCTGTAACTATTTCAAAAGGAATTCATGTCGATAACGCTCGAAGAAAAAATTGCTCATCTGCCGACGAGTCCAGGTGTTTACCAGTTTAAAGACGATCGGGGGAACCATCTGTATGTTGGAAAAGCCAAACGATTAAGACATCGAGTGCGATCCTATTTCCAGGATTCAAGCAATCACGATGGACGAATTCGTGTGATGGTGAGAAAAATTGAAGATGTTGAAGTCATTGTGACGGATTCGGAGGCGGAAGCGTTAATTCTAGAAAATACCTTGATTAAACGGCACCAGCCCCGATATAACATCATGTATCGGGACGATAAATCTTATCCATATATCTGCATAACGAATAATGAGAGACCACGGGTTTTCCCCACACGAACGGTGATTAAAGATGGGAGTAAATACTTTGGCCCATATGATCATGTTGGGCATATGAGGCGAATGCTTGAGACGATTCGTAAAACGTTTGATCTCTGTACGTGTGCTGTTTCACCAAAAATGATCGACAAGTCAAAAGGTATGCCAAAGTGGCATTCGTGTTTTGATGATTACCTCGAAAACTGCTCCGGTGACTGGGAGTTGGAGCGATATCAAACAGCAATGCATAAAGTAGAAAGACTTCTTTCCGGGAGAACTGAAAAGTTGATGAGAGAGATCAAAGAGGAGATGTCGATTGCATCGGATGCCCTGGAGTTTGAAGATGCCGCGCGGCTTCGGGATAGTCTGCATGCTCTTCAGAAATACAATAAAAAAATGAAGATCGTTGATAACAAGAAGGTCAATCGAGATCTCTTTGCGATTGAGGTGGATGAAGAGCTTATGGAAGCGTGTGGTGTCCTTTTTAAAATTCGTGAAGGCAAATTGATCGGAAAATTTCACAGATTTCTAAAAAATATAGAGGGAATAGAACGCGGAGACATGTTGCAATCTTTTGCTGAAGATTATTATACGGGACAGTTTGCCGGCGAAATACCTGACGAAGTATATTTGAGTGATGAAATCGAGGATATTGAACCGCTTAGTCAATATTTGTGGGAGCAACACGGTAAAAAAGTTCCTCTAAAAGTTCCCAAAATAGGAGAGAAACGACAATTTATTGAGATGGCAATCTCCAACGCAAAGTTGAAACTGGGAGAACGAAAGCTTGAGAAAGAGAAGGCAGAGCGCAGTCGAATTCCGCAAGCCGTTAAAGATTTAAAAGAGTCGCTTCGACTCGAAAGGCTTCCCAGAAGAATTGAGTGTTTTGATAATTCGAATATTCAGGGGTCAGATCCGGTTGCAGCAATGGTTTGTTTTGTAGATGCAAAACCCAGGAAGAGCGAGTACAAGCGGTTTAACATTAAAACTGTTGATGGACCGGATGATTATGCATCTATGAAAGAGATTGTTGTACGAAGATACTCACGTGTTAAAAAAGAGAAACAGCAACCCCCTGATTTGATTTTAATAGACGGTGGAAAAGGTCAACTGAATGCCGCAGTTGAAGCATTACAGGAGATCGGTTTTTTGGATCACGTTGAAATAGCTGGATTGGCAAAACGTTTGGAAGAGATTTATGTGCCCGGAAAAGCTGACCCGGTAATGATTCCTAAAAAATCACCCGCTTTAAAATTACTGCAATCAGCCAGGGATGAAGCTCATAGGTTTGCAATCACTTTTCATCGCCAAAAAAGAGGGAAACGCACCGTCAAAACAGAATTGACGGAAATTGAAGGAATTGGAGAAAAGAGAGCGCAGGAACTGTTAAAGCATTTTGGTTCAGTCAAAAAGATAAAAGAGAGCAATCTGGAAACTCTGCAGGATTTTCTTGGTAAGAAGACAGGTGAAGCTGTATATCAACATTTTAATGTGTTAGAAAAAGAGTAATCATTTAACATGAAAATGTTATAGATAAGTACCTATATGTACTGTAATATTAAATATACACTAGTGAGTTTGACATGAAATATCGTCAATGAACTGGGTGTTGGCACGTTTTGTGTTGTATTACAAACAAACAGAAATGATTTCATTAAGCAAGTGAATGGCGCATTCTGCAATATTGTTTCTTTAATGAAGTAACACTATTATAGATCCGAGAATTATGAGACTGAATAACTCAGACCACATACCGAAAAATTACGAACAGATGAAAGATCGCGAATTGGTACATCTGTTCAGAGAAAATGATGATCAACTTGCTTTTAAAGAGTTGATGAATCGTCACCAGGCGAAGGTGTATTCGTACATTTTCAGTATGATACAAAATCGTGAAACGGCGAACGATATTTTCCAGGAAACATTCACGAAGGTGATCACCAAGATGGATGATACCTACAACGAGCAGGGAAAGTGGATCGCCTGGGTTATGAGAATTGCTCATAATGCAACAATTGATCACATCAGAAAACAAAAACGATTTGTAGACGTTACATCCTCGTATGACAAAGAGTCAAAAACAGACTTTTACGATAGATTACCGGACGAGGACTCTATGGCTCAGGATGAAAAACTTGAGCTAGATGAATCGACGTCAAGTTTATTGAAGCATATATCGAATTTGCCTGAAGAACAACGGACGGTAGTGATGCTGCGTCACTACTATGAAATGCCGTTTAAAGAGATCGCAGAATTAACGGATGTATCAATCAATACAGCACTGGGCAGAATGAGATATGCTTTGATCAATCTTCGTAAAATGTTCGACGAGGAACGTGAGAAGGAATCAAATAGTGTATGAGTACCAAGGAAAATAGAAGTATAGCTTACATATACAATGAAATGGATCCCTCTGAAAAACTGGAATTTGAGAGGGATCTTAAAAATGACAGTGACCTTTTGATTGAGGTTGAGTCTTTAAAAAAAATTTCCAAAGATCTAAATCAACTTGAGCCGATCAGCCCGCCAGCTCATGTCGTAGATGCTGTTTTCAATTCAGCAAAAAACAACAGCCAAGAATCCGGTAATCCATATTGGAGGCCAATTTTCTACTCAGCTGCTGCAATCTTGTTGGTTGGTATTACCTCCGGTATATTCCTTTTAGAGGATCCAACGGGTCAAAATGATAATAATCAGGAAGCAGAATCAGCGTCTGTAGCGACGGGGGCACAGCTTTTTTCAGAACCGGCAAATACATCCAATCCATCTGAGGAAAGGGAAAGACTTGAACCTTGGGTAGACAACAATGAGGTGTTCTATTTTCAGGGGCAAACGGCTTCAGATAACTCATTGGTGTCAGACTCAATCAGGAATGAAAGTTTGAAAAAGTTGACTCCAGTAAATCCAGCCGGTCAACAAATGGGCCGGCGGCAACTTCAGTTGACGGGTAGCAGAAATTGATCCGGCCTAAGAATCTCTTATTTTCAAATACTGATTAATTACTATTTATCAATCACTTAGAGATAATCAACAATAAGTTTTCCACTTTAAAATGTGAATAACTTCTTTTGGTTAGGTATAGGGTGAGGCTTATATTGGTACACAATAGAATAAATTAACCCCTGAGACAGAATGGGAAAAATCATTTCAATTGCCAACCAGAAAGGCGGGGTTGGTAAAACAACTTCAGCGATCAATCTTGCTGCTAGCCTTGCTGTTATTGAGCATCCTACTCTGATTATTGATACCGATCCCCAGAGTAACACCACAAGCGGATTGGGTATTGAACCCAAAAATGTATCCAATTCGGTGTATGAGGTGATGGTGGGCGGAATTGATGTGGAAGATGCTATTCGTGAAACAGAACTTCCTTACCTTGACCTTGTTCCATCTCACATCAACCTTGTAGGTGCCGAAATTGAGATGGTAGACAGAAATGAAAGAGAGCGTATACTCTTAAAAGCTGTTGAAGATATTCGGGACAAATACGACTTCATTATATTCGATTGCCCACCTTCACTTGGATTGTTGACAATAAATGCACTTACAGCATCGGATTCAGTCATGATTCCCGTTCAATGCGAGTATTTTGCATTGGAGGGGTTGGGTCAGCTTCTAAATACAATTAAGATCGTTAGGCAACACTTAAACAGAGAGCTTGAAATTGAAGGTGTTCTATTGACGATGTATGATACCCGTACGCGCCTCTCAAACCAGGTCGCAGAGGAAGTTAAACGATATTTCGATGACAGAGTATTTTCTACAATTATAGCCAGAAATATTCGCCTCGCTGAGGCACCGAGTTTCGGTAAACCGGCAATTCTATATGATGCTTCCAGTACAGGGTCAAAGAACTATCTATCACTGGCACGGGAAATAATCCATAACAATAAAAAGTTATTTAAGTCGAGTCCGGTCTTATCAAAATCGTAAGGAGTTATGTCTAAAAAAGTATTAGGTAGAGGTCTTGGAGCTTTTTTCCCCGATTATGAAGATGACTCTGACGATCAAGAAAGCTCTCAAAAAACGAAGACCGCCGTACCTATTGAACCGGCAGAGCGTGTAAATATAGTACTGGAAATTCCGGTTGATAATATTCGACCGAATCCCCATCAGCCAAGGAGTGATTTTAACGAGGAAGCTTTAGAACAGTTAGCAACCTCTATAAAAAAGCACGGGCTCATCCAGCCAATAACCGTACGGCATATTGGAGAAAAAAGATTTGAGTTAATTAGCGGCGAACGTCGATTACGAGCAACAAAGCTTGCAGGCCTGGAAAATATATCTGCTTATATTCGCGAAGCCAACGATGAGCAAATCATCGCCTTTGCTTTGATTGAAAATATTCAGCGAGAAGAGCTAAATCCCCTCGAAATTTCTATGGGTTACCAACGCTTGATTGATGAGTGTGATTACACGCAAAGTGAAGTGGCTGAAAGGGTTGGAAAAAATCGTTCTACGGTAACAAATATGCTTAGGCTTTTACAGCTTCCGGCATTCATACAGGCTGCATTGCGTGATGAATCCATCACTACCGGACATGCACGTACGTTGGTAAATGTGAAAAACGAAAAAGATCAAAAGAAGATTCTTGAAGCAATTCAGAAGAAGGAACTATCTGTCCGGCAGACGGAAGCGCTTGTAAAATCTTACGATAAAAAGAAGGAGCAAAAATCATCGAAGAGTGCAGTTAAAAAAAGAGATCCATTTTTGGATGATGTTTCAAAAAGACTGCGAAAACAGTTCAGCACCAAAGTGAACATCAAACAAAAAGGAAAAGGGGGAGAAATTCGAATTGAATACTACTCCGATGATGATTTAGAACGATTGATTCAACTTTTCGATGAAATGGGTTAGTCTTTTTCTTTCTTTAATATCTCTATTATTGCTTACCACTGATTCTGAAGCACAACAATCTCTCCTCCGGCAAGACTTCTCGCTTCTTGAAAGCAGGCTCTATCAGAATTCAATCCTAGATATTGCGCAGGCAGATACGACCGAAGAGTCCAATGAATTTCCTACACCTAAATCCGTTCTGTACAAATCATTAATCATACCTGGGTGGGGCCAAGTCGTAAATGATCAAATATGGAAGGTGCCCATTATTTATGGTATGTTCGCTGGTCTTGGAGTCTATACATCATATGTAAATGGGCAGTACAAAGATTACAGGGCGGCCTACTACAATGCAATTCAGGGACAAGACAGCGATCTGAAATTTGGTCCAACACCGGAACGGCTTGAGGGAGTTAATGCAAATCAGCTTCAGTCAAATAGAAACAATCTTCGAAATCGTCGTGACTTAATGTTTGTGATAATTGGGCTGGCTTACGGTTTAAATGCATTAGATGCCTATATTTATGCACATATGCGTAGTTTTGATGTATCTGATGACCTGAGTGCCAAAGCAACTGTTAAACCCACAATTTTAGCCGAAGGGAGCCCCGGTGTGAAGGTTAAATTTTCAATTTTTAAAAAATAAATTTTATGGAACCTAAAGTTTTCTCTAATGATGTAGATGCTGATCGATTTGAATCTGAAAGCAGTCGAAGTTTGTGGAGTATTTTCAAAATTATGGGGGAATTTGTTGATGGATATGAGACTCTTCTGCGTGTTGGCCCCTGTATTTCAATATTTGGATCAGCAAGAGTAAAACCGGGTTCTGAGTATTATGAACTTGCTGTAAAAGCCGCTACAGCAATTTCTGAAAATGGATTTGGCATCATTACAGGCGGTGGGCCCGGAATTATGGAGGCCGCCAACAAAGGTGCATTTAATAAAGATGGTAAATCTGTTGGCCTTGGTATCGATCTACCCAAAGAGCAGGGGGTTAATCGGTATGTATCACCAAACTATGTTATAAATTTTAAATATTTCTTTGTGCGGAAAGTGATGTTCGTAAAATATGCACAGGGATTTATGGTAATGCCGGGTGGATTTGGAACACTCGATGAATTGTTTGAAACCATTACTTTGATCCAAACAGAGAAAATTATGAAAATTCCGATTGTTCTTATCGGAACGGAATACTGGGAAGGGTTGATTGACTGGATTAAAAAACAGTTACTAGAAAATGGTTATATCCATGAAAACGATCTGGAGTTATTTTATTTGACTGATGATGTAGATGATGCAGTACGACATATTTGTGATTTTTATAAAGATAAGGAGCCTGAACCCAATTTTTCTTACTAAGAAACTTTTTTTATTAAATGCAGTTTATATTTTAGAATTTAATTAATGATTTTGTACAAATAATTTCGTTAAGTTTATCGCGTTTATTCGGAAGGAAACAAAACAAACTATATTTAGCATGAAATCTATAAAAATTATACTTACACAATGCCTGGCAGTTGTTATCATGTTGGGTTTCGCAGAACTTTCAAATGCCCAGGATGAGGCTAGGGGAGAAGCTATTCAGCTTTATAATCAGGCTCAGGAGGTTGCAGGGCAAAATAATTTTGATCAGGCGATTACTCTTTACAGAGACGCTCTTAGTGTCGCTCAAGAAAACGATTTAACAGATATTGTTACTCTTATTGAAGAACGACTCCCACGAATTTACGCCAGCCGTGCTTCAGCTGCGTACCAGCAATTTCAAAGTGAACGTACGATTAGTTCAATAGATACGGCTATTGAATATTTCAGGGAATCACAGGAAGTGGCTGAAGAGTTTGGAAATGATCAGGTTATACAGCAGGCTGTCGGTGCAATTCCACAACTCTATTATGTTCGTTCGGTACTAAATTTCAGACAGGAAAATAACGAGCAGGCTCTGGATGATTTGAACACTGCTCTTGAAATGAACTCTAATTATGCCACTGCACAATATCAGAAAGCAGTTGTTATGAAGAGAATGGACCCCTCTAATGTAGAAGTATGGCTTGGACAATATGATGTGGCTATCGAAACCGCACAGCAAACCAATAACACACAAATCCTGAACAACGCTCGAAATGGAGCAAGAGACGAATTAATTTTTAGGGCTGTAAACTTATCTGAGCAAAAAGAGTTTAACAGAGCCATTGAACTCTTGAACATGGCCCAGCAGTACGACGATACAGACTATCGAATTCCTTATCGATTGGCTGAAATTGCAAATAAACGAGCCAACTGGTCTGATGGAGAAACATATTCAAGACAAGCCCTGGATCTTCACACAGGTGGAGTTGCTGACAAAGCTAAAGTTTATTTCGAGCTGGGAACAGCTCTCAAAGGCCTTGGAGAAATTGAATCGGCATGCTCAGCATATGAAAATGCGAGGTACGGAGACTTTACCGAACCAGCTAACCACGAACTACAATTTGTATTGAAATGTGAAGGGCATACTGCTTCAGGCAGATAGTGTTGAAATATAGTTTTAAAAGCCATCCCGGTTCGTGGGATGGCTTTTTTTTTGCAATTTATTTTTGCCTTGAGCTGAACTTACCTATCTTTTTGCCCGACATTATTTAACAAAAAATATTTTTTACCAAAACATGTCTACAACCAACTCAATCGATCAAGCCTGTGTGAACACAATTCGAGGATTAGCGATGGATGCTGTCCAACAAGCAAATTCCGGACACCCCGGGATGCCAATGGGAATGGCTGATGTTGCATATGTACTTTGGACCAAGTTTTTAAAGCACAACCCAAAAAATCCACAGTGGTTCGATCGAGACAGGTTTATTCTTTCAGCAGGACATGGTTCTATGCTCCTTTATTCTTTGTTACACCTTACCGGGTACGACCTACCACTGGAAGAACTAATCAATTTTCGCCAATTGGGAAGTATCACACCGGGACACCCGGAATATGGTTTGACCCCCGGAGTTGAAACAACTACAGGCCCATTGGGACAGGGATTTGGAACGGGAATTGGAATGGCAATTGCCGAAGAGTTTATGGCTGATTCGTTCAATAAAGATCAGTTCGATTTAGTTGATCATTACACATATGCAATTGTGAGTGACGGAGATTTGATGGAGGGCATCTCGCATGAGTCCGCTTCACTCGCTGGACACCTGAAGCTCAGCAAATTGATCTACCTATACGATTCTAATAAAATATCCATTGACGGCTCAACGGATCTTGCATTTACCGATAACACAAAACAACGGTTCGAGGCTTATGGCTGGGATGTCCAGGTAATTGACGGACATGACCATGATCAAATTGAGAAAGCAATTAAGAAAGCTCAATCGACAGACACACCCTCACTAATTGAGTGTAAAAGTAAAATTGGCTTTGGCAGTCCAAACAAAGAGGGGACAGCAGCTTCACACGGGGCCCCATTGGGAGAAGATGAGATAAAAATTACAAAAGAGAAGTTGGGGTTAGATCCTGACAAAAAATTCCAGGTTTCTGATGCTGTTTACAAAAAAATGAAAGAAGCTATTGATACAGGCTCTAAATTGGAGAAGAAATGGAATGAAAAACTGACTGAATTTGAAAAACAATATTCAGCAGCCGGAGCCTCTTTTAATAAATTCCTGAGAAGAGAGATGCCCGATAACTGGGATGAAGTTTTACCGGTATTTGAAGCTGATCAAAAAGGAATGGCTACACGAAAATCTTCCGGTAAAGTGCTGAATGAGATCGCTAAACATATCCATAATCTGATTGGCGGATCTGCTGATCTTGCCGGAAGTAATAAAACTGAATTGGAAGAAGAATCGGCATTCAGTGCAGAGAACAGGTTGGGACGAAATTTTCATTTTGGAGTTCGTGAACATGGAATGGCGGCTGCATTGAATGGATTGGCTCTTCACGGCGGAGTGATACCCTACGGCGGTACCTTTTTGGTGTTTTCTGATTATAACAAACCAGCCATTCGAATTGCGGCACTCTCGGAAATCCCCTCGATTTTTGTGTTTACGCATGATAGTATCGGCCTCGGAGAAGATGGCCCTACTCACCAACCAATTGAGCATCTTGCAGCGTTAAGAGCCACCCCTAATGTACATGTATACAGACCTGCTGATGCGAACGAAACGGCAATTTGCTGGAAATCTGCTATTGAAAGAGAACACGGTCCCTCACTTTTAGTTCTTACACGTCAATCTCTTCCTACACTTGACAGATCTGTGTACGAAGATGTATCGGGGACTGAAAAAGGGGCATATATTCTCAAAAAAGAAAATGCAGATACTCCCGATTTGATATTAATGTCAACAGGCTCGGAAGTGCATCTTGCTCTGGAGGCAGCCGAAAAATTGGAAGACTCAGGTAAAGTAATTAGAGTTGTGAGTATGCCCTGTATTGAGATTTTCAAAAAACAGTCTGTAGAGTACCAAAATGAAATTCTGCCACCGTCTGTGAAAAAGCGAATCTCTGTTGAAGCTGCGGCTACATTGGGCTGGTACCGGTGGGTTGGCAGCGAGGGTATTGCTATGGGATTAGACCAATTTGGTACATCTGCGCCCTATGAAGAAGCTTATGAAGAGCTTGGGTTGACAGTAGATGCGATAATAGAGAATGCTGAAAATTTACTCGCCTAAATTTTTAGGTGCTTCATTTTTATGAATTGTCGTAAAGGTAATATCGTCGATCGGTTTTTCATCGCCGATAAATAATTCAATGGATGAGCGAATTTTTTGGGTGATGGTTTTTGCGTGGAGTGATCCATATATCGACAAAATTCCATCTAACCTGTCTTCTCCATATTCTTCATTTTGATTATTCCTGGCTTCCACGAGTCCGTCTGTGTACAAAAGTAAACTATCACCGGGCTCAAAAAGAAATTTCTTTTCCTGGAGTTTTTTGCCAAGTGCTTTTGTACTGGTCATACCGAGTGCAAACCCGTCTGTGTCTAACCTGAATGTTGCATCATGTTTCTTGCTGAAAACCAGTGGAATGTTATGACCGGCCCGGGCAAAATGGAAATGATTTTCACCGTGCGGAAAGTATGCGGCACAGGCCGTTACAAATGTCTTATCCCTTTTGTTGGATTTGACATAGTTATTGAGTTCCATAAATAACTCTTTGGGACTGGGTTCCATTTTTTTGATTAAAAGATGAACCAATGCTTGGATTCGCACCATATATAAAGCTGCACTCATTCCTTTTCCTGAAACATCGGCAATTAAAATATATGTCCCGTTTTCAGATTCTACGATATCTACATAATCTCCGCCAACTTCTTGTGCAGTAGCTGCAAAGGAGTACATTTCGAGTTGGTTGGATTTTACATTTGACGGGGGCAGCAGACTGAGTTGAATTTCACGGGCAAAGTCGAGCTCTTTTTGCACATCCGATTTTTCAAGGAGTTCAATTAAAAGAATCAGCAACATTCCTGCGAAAGAAAGGGGCAAGAATAGGGGGTGGATGAGAAATCCTGATAATCCCACAAAAGAAAAAACATAGTGAGCTACAAAACTTACCACTGAAATACCAAAAACCAGTCTTCGAACAGGATTTAGACGTTTGGTTAGGGATGAGAGAAGACTCAAAAACTTTTGTACAACAGGAATTCGCTGAGCCGGCACACCGGGATTCTGCTCTTGCAGCGCATCATGATAGAGCTGTTTAATTCGTTCGGAATCGGATTGAAACTCTTTTCCGAGCTGTTTGGAGTTCATTCCTGTTACGTATTCTTCGTAAAAAGCTTTTGTGCTGTACGAAGACCTTGTTTCATTTTTTAAGCCCATCTGCTTCTGTAAAATGTGAATTTAGTATCGTTTTACGTTACCCAAAGTTAAAAGTTATCAAATAGCTGTCTGATACCCTACTCTTTTCATGGATAAAACAATCACAGCTCGAACTCCTCACTTTTGCGATAGACAGTACCTTTTACCGCGGCAACTAATTCATTATGCTGATTTGTAATCTCAACACGAATAACACCGGTTTTGAACCTCATCGATGTTGTTTCGGCTTTTGCGATAAGAGTGTCACCTAACACAGCTTCTTTTGTAAATGAGATTGAATGATCTATCGCCACAGTCAAACGGCCGAATGATGCAGAAGCGAAAGCGATGGCACTGTCTGCCAGCGAGAAGATAATCCCCCCGTGAGCAATACTATAACCATTCAGCATTTGGTGCTTTAAAGTACACTGAAGAGTACACGCCCCTTCTTGAACCTCAATAAATTCAATGCCCAACCACTGGCTAAAGGCATCATTTTCCAGCATATGGTTTACAATCTTATCAGGTGATACTTTCGAAAAATCACTCATAAAACTGCCCTCCATCTACCACTTTCTGTTTAAGCAGGGGATTGGGACGATATCGATCCTCTCCATATTTGGCTTGAAGGGATTCCATTCTGTTTAAAACTACATTAAGACCAATTTCATCGGCCCATTCAAGGAGTCCTTTCGGATAGTTAACACCGTTCTTCATTGCCAGGTCGATATCTTCAATCGTAGCTACATTCATAAAAATAGCATCAGCAGCTTCGTTGATAAGCATGGCTAATATGCGATTCAACAGATTTTGACCAACTTTTTTGTCCTTAGTTGGCTTTGGATTTTTCGATGGATCTTCATAGTTGTAAAAACCAATTCCTGTCTTTTTACCATATCTGCCGGCTTCCACCAGGCGTTTCTGTACAAAAGATGGTTTGAATCGTGGATCGTAATAGAACTCCTTGAAGATAGTTTCAGTTACCTCGTAATTTATATCGTTTCCAACGAGATCCATCAATTCAAACGGTCCCATTTTAAATTCTCCACACTCCTTCATCGCCCAGTCGATTGTTGCAATATCTGCGATACCTTCTTCATAAATACGCAGAGCTTCACCATAAAAGGGACGCGCTACGCGATTGACAATAAACCCCGGTGTATCTTTAGCTGTAACCGTTTTCTTCTTCCAACCTTTTGTCAGTTTCTGAACTTTTTCAACGACCCGATCGGAAGTTGATATTCCAGGGATGATCTCCATAAGATTCATGACCGGAGCTGGATTGAAAAAATGAACACCAAGAAATCTGCCGGGTTTGTTGAGGGCTGAAGATATGGATGCAATAGAAAGGGAAGAGGTATTGGTTGCCAAGATGCAAGAGCGTTTTACAATTCCCTCAAGCCTGGCAAATTGGTCTTTTTTTGCCTGGAGGTTTTCAATAATTGCCTCAAATACAATTTCGCAATCAGAGAAATTTTTTAGGTGATCAACAAAGTGAATGCGATGGAGAATGCCATCCATCTTTTTTTGAGTCATCCGATCTTTTTTCACCTGGCGGTTTAAAATTTTTAAAAGTCCCTGTTCAGCCTTTTTAAGCTGATCTTTATAAGAATCAAATAGATATACGTCATGACCATAAGTGGCAGCGATCTGTGCAATTCCGGTCCCCATCGTACCGGCTCCAACAACTCCTATGTTTGAGGGATCATCCAAAACGGTCTATACTTTATTTGAAGTAATATTTCAAAATAAACAAACGGGAATCAAAACCAATATTGGATATATGTTCAATAATTGATATCATTATGATATCATTGAAGATTTAGGATTGAAATGGCTGATGTACTAATTCGAAATATTGATAAAGAAACACTTGATAGGTTAAAGAAACAGGCAGAAAGGAATAAGAGGTCACTTCAAGAAGAATTGAAAGAACTACTTGAGATTCATTCCGGAAGACAAAGTGAGAGAGCGATCGAAATGGTACGTGAGATCCAAAAGAAGTATAAAAAGTCAGGAACTATTTTCCCAGATAGCGCCGAAGAGATCCGGAAAGATCGTGATCGAAGATGAATATTGTAGATACTTCAGTAGTAACAAAATGGCTCTTCAGAGAAAAATATTCGGACGAAGCATTACTTGTACTCGAAAATGAAAAAGAATTTTTTGCTCCCGGATATTTAAGAATTGAATTTTTTTCAAGTGTTTCAAAGAAAGTGAGAGCAGGTTTTTTGGAGATTCAAAAATCAAAAATAATTCTCAGACAATTTCAGAAATTATCTCTTCATTTTGTACCATATTCGGAATTGGAGTACTTAGCATTTGAAATTTCTACTGAATATCCGATTACATTTTATGATGCAATATTTATTGTAACTGCAATAGATCAGAATAAGAAACTCTATACATTCGACTTTAAACTTAAAAAAAGCGTAAATAACACAGAACTTGATGAAATTGTAATTATTCCTGCTTGAACTATTGACCTGAAAAGTATGGCTGACGCTTCTCTAAAAAAGCCTGTACACCTTCTTTGTAATCTTCAGATTCCCCGGCCTCACTCTGCAGTTCTGCTTCCAGAGAAAGCTGTTGATCCATATCATTATCAAAGGTTTGATTGATGGCATCTTTATAGATTCCAAACGCTTTCGTAGGCATAGAAGCCAATTTTTTTAGCAATTAACTCAACTTTAGATTCAAATTGATCTGATTCGACAGCTTTATAAATCAAGCCAATCTCAACCGCTTCCTCTCCACTGATTTTCTCATCTAAAAGATAGAGAGCATTCGTGCGGGCGAATCCTATCAATCGAGGCAAAAAGAATGTTCCGCCGCTGTCTGGAATCAAACCAATTTTACTAAATGCCTGGATTAATACTGCCTCATTTGATGCTATTACAACATCACATGCAAATGCAATATTCGCTCCTGCTCCGGCAGCGGTACCTTGAACGGCACATATCACAGGTTTTGGCAGATTTCTAATCGCGCGGACGATTGGATTGTAGCTTGTTCGAACCGTATCTGAAAGTTCATAGCCTTCTTCATTTTTAGCCCGATTAACTACTTCATTCAGATCTTGTCCGCCACAAAACGCTTTGCCATTCGCTTTTAACACCACACACCGTATATCTTCTGATTCTGCTTCCTTTAGCGCCTCTTGCAGCTGCAAAGCCATTTGTTCGGTAAAGCTGTTGTATTTCTCCGGCCGGTTGAGAGTGATGGTGAGGATTTGGTCTGAGGTTCTCGTAAATATTAGAGACATAGTGTTAAAAATTGAGTATTCATTAAATGTTAAAAAATAAGAAGTATGGCCCAAATAAGTATGTCGGACAGCCTGTACTGAAGGGGAAGCTGTTGAGTAAGTTTAGGTTGTGAAATGGAATTCAAATACAGAAACCAATATGAACTTCATGTAGTGCCAGAAAAATGGTGATCAGTAACGGGCAATGCCTGTCCCGAACACCTTCGGGGCTGCCCGTTGTACAGTATCAAATACACTTAAAATGTTCAAAAGGTTGATCACAACTGTTGCAGTAATACTGAGCTTTACAGGCCGTGGAGCCAAATTCACTTTGCAGTTTTGTGTCGGTGGAATCGCAATAGGGGCAAGGCACGGTTTTTTGTGAGTTTTTTAACCCAATAAGGTAATTATCGGAATCGACATCTGTTTTACCGGGAGGGGCGATGCCGTACTCTTTCAATTTTTGTTTTGCTTCAGCTGTCATCCAATCGGTTGTCCAGGTTTCTTTGTAATCGGTCAAAACTCTGAAATATTCGACCCCTTTTTCTTTAAGTTTTTTTGAATCTCCATTTCAATGGCATTCATCGCAGGACAGCCGGAATAGGTTGGGGTGATTTTAATGATCACCATCTCGGATTCAATCGCAAAACACTGATGACATTTTCCCTCCCATGAAGGGAGAATTTTATGACGCCTTTTCATCTTTCAATTTCCTTTTCCTTGCATATTCCATTGCCGCTTCTCGAACCCATTCACCCTTTTCATAGGCTTTTCTGCGCGCCTTCATTCGTTCACGATTCATCGGGCCGTTGCCCTTAATAACACTCCAAAACTCATCCCACGGTATTTCACCAAACTCCCAATGGCCGGTTTCTTCATTGTATTCAAGTTCAGGGTCAGGCAGGGTAACACAAATCGCCTCAGCTTCCATCACAGTTCGGTCAACAAAATCCTGGCGGAGTTCATCGTTGGTTTTGGTTTTCACACCCCATTTAATGAGTTCAGCGCTGTTCGGAGAATCTTTATCATGCGGACCAAACATCATCAACGTTGGCCACCACCAGCGGTTAACGGCATCTTGAGCCATTTTTTTTGTTCCGGCGAACCATCAGCCATTTTTGCAAGCATCTCATATCCCTGTTTCTTGTGAAAACTTTCCTCCTTGCAAATGCGAATGTTTGCTCGCGAATAGGGTCCGTAAGATGATTTCGCCAACATGGTTTGATTTACAATCGCTGCGCCATCCACGAGCCATCCAATCACACAAATATCGGCGAATGTTAACGTTGGATAGTTGAATATGCTTGAATACTTGGCAGTGCCATAAAGGTAATCTTCGATTAAATCCTGCCGACGAACCCCCAAGGTTTCAGTAGCACTGTAAAGATACATTCAGTGGCCGGACTCATCCTGAACTTTTGCAAGCAATACCATCTTTCGTTTCAGAGAGGGAGCTCTTGTAATCCAGTTTCCTTCCGGCAGCATGCCTACAATTTCGGAATGGGCGTGCTGGCTCATCATGCGAATCAACTGTTGCTTGTAGCATTCGGGCATCCAGTCTTTGGGTTCAATTTTTTCGCCGTCATCGATTCGTTCCTGGAATGTTTCCCTTTTTTCTTCTTCAGTCATAAAAGCGCTTTTCTATTGAATAAGTACACTTTACTAAAGGGTAATATAGTCAAATCATTTCAAAGGAGATACACTGAAATCCGTTTCGAAGGGTAGACAGAGTGATTTCATAAATGGATTTCGAGTATTGTTAAAAATCTTCCTCATGAATGAAGGTTGCTGCAAACCCAAAAAAAGCAAAGTATACAAGGCTGAGAATTGGGCCCCAATACAGGAAACCGGGATAGTCGGGGTAAAAAATGAGCAAGCCTGTCATGGAAACCAACAGAATTGCGGTAAAAATTAATGTGAAAGGCTTCCAACGGATCGTCATACTCGGGTAAGCAAATTTTATTGGCAGGAACTGCATCACTGCAAGCAAGAAGAGCAGGATGGCATTGAGAGTTGCGGGAAAGTTAAAAATGAATATAAAATAGAACGCCGCCATGTTCCACATCACCGGGAATCCCTTAAAATAAAAATCATCCGTAATCATGCCGGTTCTGCCGTAGTAAATTGCAGAGGTAAAGACAATCAGAAGAGCCATCAACAGGTCAACCCATTCCTGCATCAATGGAGCTTGATAAATCATAAAAGCGGGCACAACGGCATAGCCGCAGAAGTCTATCACAAAGTCGATACTTTTCCCGCTTACATTAGGCAAAACCTCCTGAACATTGTATCGCCGGGCCAGTGTGCCATCGACTCCATCGATGAATTGAGCTGCGATGAGCCACAACATAGCGGCTCGAAAATCATTTTCAGCGGTTGCAATAAGAGCCATAAATACGGTTATAATCCCGCTTGCAGTAAAAAAATGAACGAGCCATGCCTTCAGTCGTTCCGCCTTCATGTTTATCAGTTTGATATTGCTGTTAGAAGTGTCAGCATATATAACTATTTTTTGCCGAAGAATGAATAATGAAAATATGAAAAACGGATTTCTGGGGGCATTACGTCCGGCACTATGGTTGATTGGGCTTTTGTTAGTGGGCGGACTTGGAATCCATTTCTTCACGGACAATCCCCTGAGCTGGCCGGCTTACCTATCGATGATGGTTTTCTACTCCCTGATCTTTGGTATTGGAGCCTATGCCACACAGCTTCGAAAAGATAATGATACCGACAGCTTTCTCCTCGCTGGTCGGCAACTCCCACTTTTCCTCGCGATTTTTACCATGAGTGCAACCTGGGTGGGAGGGGGTTACATCAATGGAACCGCAGAATATACCTACAGTTCCGGATTGGTGTGGGTGCAAGCTCCCTGGGGATATGCGTTGAGCCTGATTATCGGTGGACTGTTTTTTGCCCGAAAGATGAGGCGTAAAGGATATCGAACCATGTTGGATCCGCTTGAAGAGAAATTCGGGAAACGGGTATCAGCTCTGTTTTTTCTTCCCGCTCTTTCCGGAGAAATCTTTTGGACTGCAGCGATTCTCACGGCCCTCGGCACTACATTTGGTGCCATTGCGGGACTCGATACGGAAACGGCAATTGTTCTTTCAGCCGTAATTACCATAGCATATACCGCTCTTGGAGGACTTTGGGCGGTTGCATTAACTGATTTTATACAACTTATCCTGCTTTTTGTAGGGTTGACTCTCACACTCCCTTTTGCCCTTGATGCAGTTGGCGGATGGCCGGTTGCGTGGGATCAATATCAACAGCAGTTTGGTGCTGCCGCGAGTTTTCTACCCAGCAAAGAAGCCCTCGGGAACTATTACTGGAACTGGTGGGATTATGCTCTTTTACTTAGCCTCGGCGGTATTCCCTGGCAAGTGTACTTTCAAAGAGTGCTCGCTTCTCGTGATGAAAAAACAGCGGTTCGTTTATCAGTCATTGCCGGGTTTGTTTGCCTTATTGCGGCAGTTCCTGCTGTTGTGATTGGTATTGCGGGTCAGGTTGCCGATTGGAGTTCACTTGGAGCTCCTGCACCACCGGATGCTGCTTCAATTTTGCCATGGGTGGTTCGATACCTGACACCGGCCTGGGCAGGTATTATCGGCTTAGGTGCCGTTGCTGCAGCTGTAATGTCCTCGGCTGATTCATCCATTCTTTCTGCTTCATCCATGTCGGGATGGAACGTGTATCGACCGCTGTTCAAACCGAATATTGATACAAAATCACTTCGAAAACTTGTACAGAAAATGATTTGGATCATCGGGATAGCAGCAATGCTGATCGCCCTCAATATCCAAAGTGTTTATGAACTTTGGTTTCTATGCAGCGATTTTGTGTATTGTTTACTTTTCCCGGCACTGGTCTGTGCACTGTTTGACCCCAAAGCCAATGCAACCGGTGCAGTTGCAGGATTTATGGTTGCGGCCGTTCTTCGATTCGGCGGGGGAGATGCCACTTTGGGAATTCCCATTTTACTGCCTTACCCGATGATTGAAGACGGGGTAAACCTGTTTCCTTTTCGAACATTGGCGATGGTATCGGGTTTAATGACGATTATAGTTGTCTCCAGAATTCGATCACTTTTGCGTTGATCTTTTTTACGAGACTGAGGAGTGTGACCCTTCAAGTATAGAAATCGCATCAGATTTATAAGTTCGGCTGATCGGTAATTCTAAATCACCTATCTCTACTGAGGTTGAATTGAAATTACTCACGTGATCTTGATTAACGATATATGACCGGTGAATTCGGATAAAAGTCTCGGGTAGAGATTCATCAAAAGAAGTGATGGTTTCCCTTGTTGTAAGGGTTTGATTGTTGAAGTGAATCTTAACATAGTCGCTGAGGCTTTCGATATATGTGATGTCATCCAGTTTCACCTGGTGATTTTTTCGATCTGCCCGAACCGTAATAAATTCTGTTTTCAAAGCCTCTTTTTCTTCAACCAGCTGCTGGACTTTGAACTCATTGTTTTTCACACGAAGGAAGAGAAGATAGAATGCCTTTATGAGTACAATAAGATACACAGCAAACCCGAGTACGAATATGTTTGTCATCATCGGATCAAGTTGATCGTAATTGTAGTTTGCCAGAACAACAAATGAAATTGTAACGACAACCATCTCCAGGTAGAGCGATACGATTATGGTGTATATCGTATAAATTGTAAACCGAACATAGTTTTGTTCAAGTAGATATTTT
>Ga0102943_1000436_pt1 | contig 28092 bp, 19 predicted proteins | sample SalPonC_black_MG_FD_78174 | JGI IMG/M metagenome (GOLD analysis project Ga0102943, IMG submission 78174) | Salt pond soil microbial communities from South San Francisco under conditions of wetland restoration - Salt Pond MetaG... | ecosystem: Environmental > Aquatic > Marine > Intertidal zone >...
AAAAATAATTGGTTGAGACTCTTCAAAGAGAAAAATATTTAACCGACCACCGACCACCGACCACCGACCACCGACCACCGACCACCGACCACCGAACACACCGACCACTGACCACTGACTAAACCCATCCGGGTAACTGAATGACCTGTCGTTCTGTTTCTGATTCAAGACTTTCGTCAATCGTCGCATTTACTCCTTCAATTCTGATTTGTTCAAGGACCGTAAGGCCATCCTCAAGTTCAACATCCCGAACACTGAACGATTTTCCACGATCGCCGGATGCAACATAAACCTGGACCGAACAAAGATTCCTGTATCGTTGAAATGGACTTTGGCTGATGGACAGATCCTGAATGCGCTTTTTCTTAATGTAGGCCGTGGATTTGGAAAGATTTCGGCTTCGAAGAACAAGAATATCATCACCCCAGCCCAAAGCAGTATCGTTGTACTTGAGCCATCCCCAAATGAAAGCAAGTATGGGAAATATCCACATCAGTACGTTCAGGTCAAACCACCACCAGACGCCAGCTGTGATAGCCGTAACCAAGAAAGTGGATCTGAAAATATAACGTCTGAGGGAGCGATTCGGTGGTTTCAATGCAGCCAGTTCTTTTTGATAATCCGGTAAAACTTCGTCCAATAGTGAGAGAATCCGTTTTCGTTTAATCAGCGGGAAAAACAAGATCGATCCGGTGCCCCTGTCATCTCCATAACCGGCTGCACTTTCCAGGTGAATGGAAGCATAACCCAATGGCTGGCGAATAATCCCCTCAGAAATGTGAATTGCCTGTATACGGTTAAAGGGCACTGTACTTCTTTTCTTTTCAAAAATACCGCGGGAAATCACAATCTCTTTTTCTTTGATCTCGAGCGAGAAATTTCCATAGTTAAATAGTGTCCCAAAAAAGGAGAGCAGCCAGGCAAAGACAATGAATCCTGCAATAAGCGCAATATAGAACATCGTATCTGTTTGAGAGGGCAGGATACTGTAAAGATAATCGTAAAACTGTGACTCACTAATCAACGGTTCGATCTGGGAAAAGACTGTACCAATGACAGAAAGTGCTATACCGAAACTACCGGAGGTTGAAGCTGCAATCAACAACTCCTTGTTGGGAAGAGAGATGGTTTGCTTGATGTCATCTTCAATTTCGAATTCGGCATCATCAATATCTTCTTCACCTGAATCTTCTCTTTTTCGCCTCAATAAACGATTAATTGCCTCTGCCCTGTCTCTTGTGATCGCTTCGATTGAGGCAGCTCGTGAACTGGCTCCGGCTGTTTGAATATCCAACTGAACCAATCCAAAAATTCGCTGTATGATACCGGCTGTAATATCAATCACCTGGATACGGTCTTTGGTCAGGTAAAGATTTTTGCGAACAAAAATTCCACTTTTGATGTGGATCAATCCATCTTCAACTTTATATAAGAACCGCCACCAATTGGCAAATCCCACAACCAGCAAAAAAGCAAAACCGCCGAGGGTCCACCATAAGAATGGAAAGCTTTCACTTTGAGCACCGACGAAAAGAAATACGAGAATGGTTACAATATTTCCACGTATCAATCCGAATGCCCGGCTCAGGGCTGCAACAGGATGTTGGCGTTTAAAATCAGACATCTTCTTCGGCAAGCCTTGCGTAAGTGGAAATTTGTTGACGAACCCTGTCGGCCAACACCTCATCGAGAGCCGGTATTTCATGAGTAGTGGCAGCGGTTGAGATGGTTACGCTGGCCAGATCATAAGATCTCAATAGTGGGCCCTGTCGTGTATCTACGTGTTGAACCCGGCTTAATGGAATCAGCGTTCGGGTTTTAAAAATAACACCGCGTTTCAGGTCAATTTCGTTTTCATCAATAGCATACCGCCAGTTTTTCCAGGTGAGATAAGGCATCAAAAAAATGGAGAGCAGCCAGGCGATAAATACAAGTACAGCAAGTGAAATGACAACCCACTGATTAAATCCATTCAACCCGAAAATTGCAGCATAAATCACCGGGAAAATGAAAAAGAAAAGGGAGCGGATGGAGTTGCTCCACTGCCAAACGCGAATAGCTCTTGGGGTTAATTTATGAAATGAAGGTTCTTTCATTTAGGTACGAGTACGAAGTACGTTGTATTAGTGAATTCGATAGACCCTAAAAATAGATGTTTTTCGACCAAACTGTAATCCAGTTTTGATTATTCAATCTTGCGAAAGTTGAACAAGGCAGAAATAAAAAAAGCCACCCCGAGCTTCGGAACGGCTTTCTCTAAAGAAAATCGTCAGGATTTATTCTTTATTTTTGATGTCTTGGATTTCAACCCGAATATCCTGGGATAGTTTTTTTAGTTCCTGAAGTTGTTTTCTGGCTCTTGTACCTGCAGCCTTATTACCTTTTTCGTAAAACTTATCAAGATCTTCTGAAAGCTCAGTTACCAGGTTCTGTACTTCTTCAATTCTGCTCATTTAATTCTCCATTTAGTTAGGTTATTAATTCGTGATGATAGCGGTCTATCACCCTTCCGCATGTTATGATTTCACATAGATCCCATAAACATAATAATTCGTCAAGGTAAGAATATGACGATTAAATGTAGCTATTTGGGTTATAATTTTTTTGGATCGGTGATAACTGAATCAAAGAGATTTTATAAGGATTGAGGAAGTCAATAAATTGACCTTTAAGTAGTTGATATTATTAATATTACAATCGATCAACTATTAATGGTGCGTGATGTTGTTGATCGAAAGAACCTTGTGAGGGTTCTCTTGTGATGAGCAGAGAGTTCGATTTTAACTCAAAAATCGCCTTTTTGTTGAGCTTGGAAATCATCTGCGGCAGCTTCACCCCGCTTCTCGTTCACAAAAAAGCAAACCACAAGTGCTACTAAAAACACAAAGGCACAAAACAGAACAGATTGGTGGAGGCCAAACTCAGCCTGCAGCAAACCTAAACCGACGATTCCAAATACGCCGGCAATTTTGTTGGAGAGTCCCCAAAATCCAAAAAATTCGGCTGATTTTTGTTCTGGTGTAAATATTCCAACCAATGCGCGGCTGGCAGATTGACTGGAACCGAGACTGATTCCTGCAATAATTCCAATCCAGAGGAACACGTATTGGGCTTCGAAGTTTGTGTTAAATGCAGTATTCAACCACACCGTAATATCAGTGACTGCCCAAATACCCAATACTCCCAAAAACCAGAGTACAAGTGTGAAATTATAGGTGAGTTTAGCTCCGATTTTATCCTGGATATATCCAAACAAAAAGGCACCGATAGCAGCTGTAATCTGAACGATGACAAACATCATGATTCGAACCGATTCATCCCAGTCTACAACCTGATCGCCATAAATAAATGCAAATGAAACTACGATATAGACCCCGGCCATTGCAAAGAAAACGGAGACCAGGTAGATCGCCAAGTCCCTGAATTTAGTGATCATTCGCAAGGTTTCACCAAGCCGTTTAAAACCGACAGAGAAAAATGTTTCTTGGGCCGGTAACTCTTTTCTGGCACCGGGTTCTTTGACCCAAAGAAATGTAGGGATGGCCGTAATCATAAAAAAGAGTGCGGTAAAAGGGCCTACCCAACGGATGCGATCAAAATTACCGGCTGTTGGCTCACCAAGAAAGTAAATAACAAAACCTGCAGCTACGAGCCCGCCAACATACCCTAAAGCCCATCCGAAACCGGATATTTTTCCAAGGTCTTTTGGAGGCCCTAAACTCGGCAAAAATGCTGCTATAAAGTTTTCACCGATGGCGTATGCAAAATTTGAGATTACAAGTAATGTAACACCTAAAACGACCATCCCGGGTTCCACGAAGTAAAGGAAACCGGTACTTGCAACAGTAAGTGTATAACTATAAAAAAGGAATTTCTTTTTTAGGGCTGAATAGTCCATAATAGCACCGAACACCGGTCCGCTAAGTACAACTAGAAAATAACTAACCGCCAGCGCTACACTCCAAAGCAAGTTTCCAAGCCGGTAGTTCTGTTCGGCATCTCCAACAATAACGGTTGTGAAAAGGACAGGGAAAATCACCGTAATGATGAGCAGCGTGTACGTAGAGTTGGCAAAATCGAACATTGCCCATCCAAAAATTTCTTTGTTTGATGCACGGGGAATGTCGCTGCGAAGTCGTTTCATGTAGGAGTTTTGAGAATCAAGTTCAGAGCAGATATAACAATTTTCATGATGTAATAAAAGGGTAGCTGATAGAATATTGAGTATTAAACAAAGATCTCAGAAGGTAGGAATATATTATCACAACACGTTTACCGGTTAAAGGGCCTTTAAGCGTACGGAGCGAAGCAAAGAACCTTGATGCTTCCTTTTGGTGACTTGCCTTAAGAAGACGTGAAACTTCTTTGGATAAACCGGAAAACTCGTAATCATAATGAGTTAGTCCTTGTTCATTATTCACATTTTATTGAATTGCCAACAACTTCTGAATGTTCTGTGACATAGAGATAGATTCTTTATCTTTTGAAAAAATAAATCAAACAAAAACAGAGTATGTACAACATTGTAAAAATACCCGGGGATGGGATTGGAACTGAAATAACTGAATCGGTTACAGCTATTCTTGATGCTGCCGGAGCTGATATCAATTGGATTGAGTGCGAAGCAGGTGAAGCAACATACAAAAAGACGGGGAATCCACTTCCTGAAGAGACATTTGAGGCGATTGAAGAATATCGAATTGCACTTAAAGGACCGTTAACGACTCCTGTTGGTGCCGGTTTCAGATCAATTAATGTAGCACTGAGACAAAAATTCGATCTATACAGCAATATTCGCCCGGCTAAGTCTTTGCCAAATATTGAAAGTCCGTACAGGGCAGTAGATTTGGTTTTGTTCAGGGAAAATACGCAGGGGTTGTATATCGGGAAAGAACACTGGGTTGATGAAAATGAAGAGCACGCTGAAAGCATTGCAGTAGTAACCCGGCAGGCAAGTGAAAAAATTATTACAGCTGCATTTGAGTATGCCAAGCGCTACAATCGAAAGAAGGTGACGTTAGTTCACAAAGCGAATATCTTAAAACTGACTACCGGATTATTCCTGAAAATTGGCAAAGAGGTATCCAAAAACTATCCAGATATAGTTTTCGAAGATCTGATTGTGGATAATATGGCGATGCAGATGGTTCTCAATCCCCAGCAGTTTGATGTTATCGTTACAACCAACCTTTTTGGTGATATTCTATCTGACCTGGCATCTGGCCTTGTTGGCGGTCTTGGAGTTACCGGGGCTGCCAATATTGGTGATGATGCAGCCATGTTCGAAGCGGTACATGGTTCGGCGCCCGACATTGCCGGGCAGGGAAAAGCCAACCCAACAGCTTTGCTCTTTTCTGCGTTGATGATGCTGGAGTACCTCGATGAATATCGCACTGCGGAAAAAATTAGGTCGGCCGTTTATACAGTATTGCAAGATCATAAAGAAAAGTGTACACCTGATGTGGGAGGTAGCGGAACAACAAAATCTTATACAGATGCCATTTGTAAACTGTTAAGAGATTAGGGTGGGAAGCTTACACAAGATTTTCTAAACTTATTTAATTAAGTGTTATTCAAGTAAACCTTACTACTTATGAAAGTCTGTCCAAAACGATTAAAAAACATGTAAATAGTCGATTTTTAGATGGGGGAAACCCTGATTAGAAAGAGGCTCCAATCTTTTTTTAAATCAGCGGTAATTGAAATAATTGTGGGTATTGCTTAAATAATATTCTAGATAAAAAATGTGCTAATATAGCCGTATAAGGTTCCTTTCAGCATTTTTTTAAACAGTGGATCAATTCAAATAAAAATTTTTAAGTTTCAATTTAGAATGAAAATTCTATCTTCAACAGTATCAAGAGATTAAAAAAAAGACCCTCTGGTTTTAATATTCTTCCCTACACAGGCCTAAGGTTTTCCCCTAGATTCAATCACTCAAAAAAGCAATACCATGAACGTTAGGCGATACTCAAACACCAAGGGCTATGTCTCTGGTAATTCATTTTTAGTGGTTTATTCATTTTCAAGAGTGTGTCATAATCAAGTATGATCTACAAAAAAAATCCAAAAATACCTGAGAAAAAGTATTCGCTTTTCTGACAAAAAAATCTGCAGGCTATTGTGTTCAAAATAATATGCTCTGTCCGTAAGTCTGAAAAGAATAAAGTTACAAGAGATATCGTGTAAACACTGGTGTAAATTTTCAGGGATGCTATGGATCGTTGAAAGTGGGTATACCACATAACCTATAAAAAAGGTATACCATGAAAATAAAAGTAGACAATTCATTTTTAGAAATGCCTCTTCGCTTTTTAACCAAAGTGGGGATGAGCATGTACCTTGTTCTGTTTTTGTGCTCAGTTGTTAATGCCCAGGATATCCAGACGGTTCATGAAGTTTCAGGAACTGTAACGGATGCCAGTGATGGTGAAACACTCTTGGGGGTTAATATTATGGTAGTGGGTACCACTACCGGTACAACCACAGACATGGAAGGTAACTACAGCCTATCGGTTCCATCGACAGATTCCCAGTTACGATTTTCGTTTATAGGATATCAACCCGTTGTGGTGAATGTTGAAGGTCGATCAACAATAGATGTAGAAATGGAAATTTCTGCAATTCTTGGCGAAGATATTGTTGTTACAGGATATTCTGCTCAGCGCCGAATAGATCTTACGGGTTCTATTAGTGTAGCTGATGTACCTCAAATGCAGAAAATTGCTGAGTCATCTGTAAGCCGCCAGTTACAAGGCCAGGTTTCGGGTGTAACCGTTTCGCAATCGGGACAGCCGGGAGACGAACCTTCTGTACGTATTCGGGGTATCGGTAACTTTGGCAATGTGAGCCCGCTATATGTTGTTGATGGTGTTCCCACAAGCAGTATTGGCGATCTGAACCCAAGAGACGTTGAATCATTGCAAGTTTTGAAAGATGCTTCTGCAGCGTCCATTTATGGTGCACGAGCTTCTAACGGGGTTATTATTATCACCACGAAACAGGGACGTCCCGGCTTAAGGGTTTCTTTTGATTCCTATGTGGGATATGAAACTCCTAAACATCACGGCAATGCATTTAATATTGCTTCTCCTATGGAGATGGCCGAACTGGAGTGGCTGGCCTACAATAACTCTGGACTTACACCTTCTTCATCATTATACGGAGACGGTACAACACCGCAATTGCCGGATTATATTGCACCGGCCGGTGCAATGGAGGGTGAAGTAAACCACGATGATTACTATGTAAATCCCTACTACACGAATACAGGCGATTTGGGAAATTTTTACCGAATCACCCGGGCCAATAAACAGGGTACCAACTGGTTCCAGGAAATTTTTAAACCTGCATACACGGTGAATTCTAACCTGGCGATAAGTGGTGGTACAGATGACGCCAGCTATATGCTTTCACTGAACTATATCAACCAAGAAGGTACATTGCTGCGGACCTACAATGAGCGGTACACGCTTCGTGTGAACACCCAGTTTAACCTGAATGAGAATATCCGAATTGGCCAAAATGCCTCAATAGCCGTGTGGGAAAATCCACAGTCTGGGTCACTTGATCAAGGAACGGCTACAGGTATGGTTTTCCGGCAGCAGCCGATTATTCCCGTTTATGATATTGCCGGTAATTTTGCAGGTAACTTCGGAGCCCCTCTGGGTAATGCAAGTAATCCGGTAGCACAACGCGAAAGAACCATGAATAATACGGGCGAAAACAATCGAATATTCGGTAATGTATTTGCAGAAATCGATTTTCTCGAAAGCGTAACCTTCCGTTCAAATTTTGGTGGCAGTTATGCTACCAGTAACTGGAGTTGGTTCCAGTTTCCGGAGTATGAAAACGCAGAGAATGCTGTTGTAAATTTGTACGGAGATGGTGCCTGGAACGGCACAAACTGGACCTGGACAAACACGGTTACATACACAGATCTTCTGGCCGATGTTCATAATATTACTGTTTTATTAGGAACAGAAGCCAACGAAGACACCGGCCGTGAACGAGGGGGTACCCGGACCGACTATTTCTCATTCAATCCAAATTATGTAAACCTGAGTAATGGTGCCGGAGATCCCACCAACTATAGCTGGCAGTACGAAAATGCACTGTTTTCTATCTTTGGCCGGGCCGAATACAATTACGATAACCGCTACCTGTTGAATGCAACTGTTCGGCGAGATGGTTCATCCCGATTTCTCGACAACAGATACGGATTATTCCCATCCGGTAGTATAGGCTGGCGGATTTCAGAGGAAGCATTTATGCGTGATGTAAACTGGCTGACAAATCTTCAATTGCGCGCAGGATATGGCGTAATGGGAAACCAGTTGAACGTTGCATCAGATAACGCGTACTCACTTTTTGGAGGAAACCAGCTTTCTACATTCTACCCAATAACGGGAGGGCCCACCATCTTTCAGGGATTCGCACAAACACGAATTGGTAATCCAGGAGCACGTTGGGAAGAGTCTCACACAATGAATATTGGTGTGAACACCATGTTGTTCGACGGAGCCCTTGAAATTGATATGGACTTCTATAAAAATGACGTGAGAGACCTTTTGTTCAACCCGGAACTGCCCGGTCAGGCCGGCCTCGCATCCCAACCATATGTAAATGTGGGTAATGTAGAGAACAAAGGACTTGATATGTCCATTACAGGACGAAGGGATATTTCTCAGGATTTCAACATCAATGCTACGGTAAACTTTACCACATACAGCAATGAAGTGGTGAAAATTGCCGAAGGTGTTGATAATTTCGATGGAACAAGCCGTCGCTTTGGTAGCGGTAACCCCATTGTCAGAAACCAGGTTGGATGGCCAATATCCACATTCTTTGGTTATAAAATTGAAGGATTTTGGAACGAACAGTCGGAAATTGACCAAGCCAATGCAAGTGCGGGCGGCGTTTACCAGGAAGAAGCAGCTCCCGGAAGATTTCGATATGCTGATGTAAATGGTGACGGACGCATTACTGCAGATGACCGAACGAGATTGGGAGATCCACACCCTGATTTTACATACGGACTGGATCTGACCGTGAACTACAAGAGCTTTGACGTAAGCGCATTTTTCTATGGATCACAAGGCAATGATATCTGGAACCAAGTAAAATGGTGGACCGATTTTTATCCCTCATTCCAGGGTGCTAAGAGTAAAACAGCACTCTACAATTCGTGGACACCAGATAATCACGATGCCAAGGCACCGATCCAGGAAAATGCCGGTTCCACGGCTACCAATCTTGTACCCAACTCCTACTATGTTGAGGACGGTTCATACCTGAGATTGAGAACCATCCAGGTTGGTTACACATTCACACCCGATATGCTATCGTATGTTGGTTTGAACAGGCTGAGGGTTTATGTACAAGCCCAGAACTTGTTTACGATTACTAACTACTCCGGACCCGATCCTGAAGTGGGTAATACACAGTCAGCCAATGCAAGTACCACAAGTTTTGGTGTGGATGAAGGCACTTATCCAGCTTCCCGACAGTTCCTGTTTGGATTTAATCTTGGTTTTTAAAGAAATAAAATAGACAGAGGTCTAATATGAAGAACTCAAAAAATGTAATTATCATACTTGCAGTGATTTTTATCACAGGTATGTTCACAAAAGCATGCGGAGATGAATTTCTTACGCGCCCAGCTATGGGATCGCTGAGTGAAGATGTAGTAGCCGATCGCAACGGCGTTGAAACACTTCTAATTGGAGCTTATGGGGCTCTTAGTCAAACCGGTAACCAAGGATGGGGGGATGGACTTCCGGGTGACGGAGCCTGGGCAGTCTGCCCTTCCAACTGGCTGTACGGAAGTGTGCTGGGAACTGAAGCTCACAAAGGAAGTGATGCGGGTGACCAGCCGCAAATGAACACCCTCGGAGGTATGAACGTATCACCCTCCACCGGGTTCATAAACCTGAAATGGAGAGGCCTTTACGAAGGTATTGCCCGCGCAAACTCTGTATTGAGTGTGCTGCCGGATGTACCCATTTCTGAGGGTGTTTTCTCTGAAGCAGATAAAGCCAGGATAGAAGCGGAAGCGCGTTTCTTACGCGGGCACTTTTACTTTGAGCTGAAGCGGTTCTACAATAATGTTCCATGGATTGATGAAACTGTGGATGCCCTAACACCACAGCCGAATGACCAGGATATTTGGCCAAATATTGAAGCGGATTTCCAGTTTGCTTATAACAATTTGCCGGCAGTTCAAGGCCATGCAGGACGACCTAATAGCTGGGCAGCCGCATCATACCTTGCCAAAACATATATGTACCAGCAGAAATTTTCTGAGGCCAAAGCTTTGTATGACCAGATCATACCGAATGGCAATACCTCAAACGGACTGGCATATGATCTTGTACCTCTCGACCAGGTGCATAATCCTGTAAATAAAAATAATGCGGAATCGGTTTTTGCCATTCAGGCTTCTGCCGATGACGGAACAGGCACTATTCAAAACGCCAATCCCGGAATGATGCTTAACTATCCGTATAACAGCCCGTTCCGCTGCTGCGGCTTTTACCAGCCCACACTTTACCTGGTTAATTCTTTTCAAACAGTTGATGGAAAACCATTGATAAACGACTTCCTTTCTACTCCTGTGAAAAATGACCTGGGCGTTCTTTCAAGTGAAAACTTTGAACCCTATGGCGGTGCTTTGGATCCGCGTCTTGACTGGACTGTTGGCCGGCGCGGTGTTCCATTCCACGATTGGGGGCCACATCCCGGTCAGCGATGGGTGCGTGACCAGGCTTATTCCGGTCCATATGCTTCCAAAAAACATATCTGGTGGCAGAAAGATGATCAGGACGTAAACAATCCGAGCCAATGGGCACCCGGTACATCGTACAACATCCCGATTATTCGCTTTGCCGATGTGTTGTTGATGGCTGCAGAAGCTGAAATAGAAACGGGTAACCTGTCTCAGGCGCTGCAGTATATAAACCGTGTACGTGAACGGGCTGCAGATGAGAGTGCATGGGTTAAAAACGAATTCAACAGGGGATATGCTTTTGAAATCGTAAACAGCGAAGCAGAGATGTTGGCACTCGAACCTACTTCCGGAAGCTGGGTCGTACGAGAAGACACAGGAACTACCTTTGTGTACCTGGGAGGCGGTGCAACCGACATTACTAATTGGAATGAATATTCAGAACCCAATTATAATATTGCTCTGTATGATGATCTTGGCAATCAACAGCAAGCCCGGGAAATTGTACGATTTGAGCGTAAGCTTGAGCTGGCACTTGAAGGACACAGGTACTTCGACATGGTTCGTTGGGGAGTTGCCGAGGAAGAAATCAATGAGTATATGGACTACGAAGGTGATTTCTTTCCTGCATCATATATAAATGAGGGGCAATTTACACCAAATAAAAATGAGTATTTTCCGATTCCACAGCGGCAAATTGACTTAAGTACTGTGGGCGGAACTCCGGCATTACAACAGAATACTGGTTACTAATAACCAAATTCTATTAAACAAAAAGGGGGTACATATTCTGTGTACTCCCTTTATTTTTTTCAATTACAACTGTTAAGTAAGATTTACTTTTTGAGTAATCAATCTATTGCCCACCTGCTGACAAAGAACGCTTTTTTAAAAAATTGATTTATGAATCCGGCTGAGGATCATTTTTAAAATTTAGGGACCTTTTGCATGCTATACAGAAAAGAGTAAAAAAATATAATGCCCAAAGGCTATTGCAAAAGTCTTGTATCAGTAGTATATACTATCCAAACATTAAAAATTTTAAATATTTTAGAAATACTTCAGGCTATAAATCCAGAGTGATCTAGTATATGTTATAATTTTAGATCAACTTTTCAAGAAGGATTTCAGCCGAATATAGTTCGTTGGCTGTGGAAGTAATTATGATAACAAGCATATGAGGTCGAACTCCAAAATTTTAATTGTAGAGGATGAGTTGGTATTGCAGTTGATGCTTGAGCACATGCTGAAAAAAATGGGATTCGAACAATTTGGTACTGCTACAAAAGGTTCAACAGCTATCCAAAAAGCCAAAGAAGATTCTTACGACTTAATTTTGATGGATATTATGCTCCAGGATGATATTGATGGAATTGAGGCTTACAGAGAAATCAAAAAAGAAAAAGAAATTCCGGTCATCTACATCACGGGAAATACCGATCCGCGAAATAAAGAGAAAGCAAATAATATTGGCTATCATGATTACCTCGGTAAGCCAATCACATTTTCACATCTAAAAAACTCTATTGAACGTTTAAATAAAATGAGTGGGGATTAATAAAGCAGATTAATCTTTTCTTAAATTTCAAATGTTGAGCTGAAAAACTCTTATCATACTAATAAAGAGTAAAGTAACTATACTGAGTATTGTCGGATTTTCTATGAAGATGATTTCAACATTATTATTGGCCGGGATCATACTTTATTCACCTGCCGTATTGTATGCTCAAAGCCTTTCTGAGTCAATGCAGCAAGACGCCTACTTAAGACAGTTGGTAAATGAGGTTGATTCCCTCGCTGTAAACAAAGCCAAGCAGAATATTTATCCCGAGAAACTTTCCGAATCTCCAATCACTTCTGTTTACAACACATTTGATGCTCTTTCTTTTGATACCTTAACCTATTATGGCCCACTACTTGCAGAAGTAACAGCGGAGAAAAAAGCAGCAGCCGACGATATCGGTCTGAGGTTTAGAACCGGATACCGGGAAAATATTGAAGAGGGAATCTTTTCAGGTGGAGATATCTTCTACCTTCGGCGGTTTAATGCCGGTTTTCAGTGGGATCTGCTGAGTAATGGATGGTTTGATAGCCATAAACGGTCAGAAGAGTTAGAAGTCCGTGAAAAAATGGTGGAAAGAGAGATTAACCGCCAGCGTGCAAATGAGGAGTATGAACGTTTGTATAACCGGCTGATTTATCTATTTAATCTTCAAAAGATTGAGGTCATCAATGAGTATTTAATCCTTCTGAATACAAACCTGGAACTGTTTCAGCGTTTACATTATCTGGATTATGAACCGTGGGAACGTGTTTTGGAGTTAAGTGAACAAAAAGCAAGACTACAAAATGATCTATCCTCCTATCAAGAATATAATAGGCAGGTTGAAATAACGGTTCCTGATAGTTTACTTCCACAAATTCAGGCATTGGATGCAAGTAAATTTCCGGTTATTCAACTAAATATCGATGCCGCAGCTGTTGCAAATGACTCAGCTTTTGTTCAGGAATCCCTGAAAAAAGAGCATCTTGAAAATTTAAATTATAATGTTTTTAGGGATGTCTCCTTAGCAGCTTATGCCGACTATAATATCTACGATGGTACTGGAACTGCCCTCGATCCGGAAAATCTAGGCGGCAGAGAATATTTTTCTGTGGGTGTTAACTTTTCCATTCCTATTCCTTTTAATTCGAGTGAAAAAAAGGAGATGGTTGAACAGAGAAAATTACGATATATAAACTCTCAAAAAAGAGAGCAATATTCTGAGAATAAAGAGATTTACAATATTTACTACGAATACAAGTATAAAACTCAACAATTCATACAACTGTACAAAGACTACCAATCGCGCCAAGAGACAATAGAAAATTATCAGACTTTGAAAAAGTTGCAGGATTCAGGCTACAGTACTCAAAGGATGGTACATCTTCTGTTACAGAGATATGCTGTAGTTTTACAAATGGTTGACCTTAAACAGCAGATGTATCTGCAATTAATTGATATAGATAAATATTTGACAGATCATTCGATTATGGAGTATGCATCGCCCCTGGATATTTCCAATCTTTTTCCATACCAGTCTGTTAAAGCTGATGGGATCTATATCTGGTCAGAAACTTTTGCAAATAATCGTAACGAAGTTCTTCTTGAATTTCTGAATAGACTAAATATTAAAAATGTCTATTTATCTTTGGGATCTGATCGCACTCTTTATGAAAAAGCTACTGAACTGATTAAAGCAGCCAGAGAGTTTGATATTAGATTCCAATTGCTTTCCGGTGATAACGAATTGATACAGACTGAAAATCAGATGGCGGAATTACAGGGTCTTGCAGATCTTGCTGATGAGTTGGGATTTTCAGGCATCCATTTAGATGTAGAACCTCATACGTTTGTTGATTGGGATGCTGAGCGTAATACTTATGAGCAAAAATATGTCGAGATGTTGGAAAACGCGAAAGAAGTTCTTTCGGGAAGTCAGCTTTCGCTATCCGTCTCTATCCCACATTTTTATGAGCCAATTCTATCTAATATTTACCAAAATGCAGATTATATTAATGTAATGGTATATGAAACAACAGATATTGAGGTATTGAAAAAGAGAATTGAAAGTGAATCTGAGATATTTGGTGATAAACTACATATAGCTGTACGTCCTTCAGATTTTGCGAATTATGATGATCTGAATACGTTTGTACAGGAAATTAAAAATCAAACGATGGTTCAGGAAGTGGTTCTCCACGATGCAGGTGCAATACTAAATTCCGGGAGGAGTAGCAGATGAAAAGTGAATACTTTACTAAACGGTCTCAGAGTTCACAACTTCGGGGGCGACGGGAAAAGCCAAAACCAAAGCAGATAAACTGGGATCGAATCGTCTATTTTGTTTTACTGATCGTTGGTTTGGGGATCCTGTTTTATTACATCTTCATCAGCACTTTTTATGTATCAGGTGAAGGGTTGGTTGTAACAGAAAATTTGAAGGTTCGGGCTCCAAGCGATATTGAGATTCGAGAACAGCTTGTATCAAACGAAAGCTTTGTTGAGAGAGGCGATCCTATATTTCGATACAGTTTTTTGAACTGGAACGGTACTGTTGATGAGATTGAAGACATTGAAGAAGATATTGCAGGTGCCAACGAAGAAATTCAGGATCTTGAAGATGAAATTACTATAAAGCGTCAGTCCATACAGGAGATTCAAGATCGAATTACCTATCTGGAACAACAGAGAGAGGACTTCCTGGAAAAAGTTCGACTGAATGCAGCAACTTTATATGAATTAAATGAAGTTGAAAGTTCGCTTTTTACAGCTCGTTCTAATTTGCGCCAGGAACAGTCTGAATTAAACGTATTGATGAATAAAAGAAGCCGGCAAATTCAAGCAAGAGAAAGTTTGTCAGCCGAAATCCAGGATTTACAATCCGGCGAGAATTTGATTCAAACATATTATTCTCCTGTAACCGGAATTGTTAATAATATATCTGTACGGGATAATCAGCAGGCGTTTCGGTCAGATCAAATTATGAGTATAAAACCAAGAAATGCTGATGTGTACATTTTTTCAGTCTTCGATCGTGAAGATGCTGAATTTGCCCAACCGGGAACAGTCATGAATATTGAATTTGATAATGGAGCTGAGAGCGTTGGAGTTATTCGAAGCAGTTATGACGCACGGGAAAATTTGATTGAACATTTTGAACAGACCGGTACGTTAACCACAGAATATGTGGTAGTAGAGTTAGCACCTGTTGATTCTGTTACTCGAGCTCAATGGCTTCAGTTAGACAGATCGGGACTCAGCGTATTTAGACGAAAAATTGGTAAAGGAGAAGTGGGAATATCGGATATATCATACTCTGCTCAAATACGATCAAATGACGGAGCAGAAGACCAAGAATTTCAATCTGAGCCGGATTCAATCTCAACTCAATCGGAGGAGGACATTGTCTCCCAATCTCCTGTCAATTCCGAGACTGAGCCAGTTGATACGTTAACAAGCAGCACCGATGAGCTATACGGGTTAATGGGTGATTCATTTAACAATCAACTGGATGGATATACTATAAACCTGTATTCACTGGAAGACCAGGAAAAAGCTTCTGAGATTTCAGGTAATATAAGAGCTGAGGGATTTAGGGTTGATGTGAATTCTGTTACAATCGATCAAAGAAACTTGTGGCGAGTAGCTGTAGGTCAGTTCAGAACTGTCGATGAAGCAATGAAAGCTGCCGAAACAATTCCGGCATCAATTGCCGATGATTATTTTATTCATCGCATACAATAAAACAGGTTAGATTTTTATGAGTGAGGAAAGTGAAGTACAAGAAAAAATTGAGTTTGATGATCTGAAATTTTTACGATTTCGGCCATCACCTTCTTTCAATCCAGACATTTTGGAAGATTATGATGCAGTGATTATGGAATATTTGGACAGCCATAACGTCATGGAAGCCATTCATAAAATTCGCTCGCACAACGAAAAGCTTGTGTACATCACCCCGATATTTCTATTAAATGAGGGTGGGTATATGAAAGACTCAATTATTGAGATGGTTGATGGGGTAATTCCCAACATAATGAATCTCGATTATGCTGCTGCTACAACGCGAAAAATTAATAGCCGACTGTAAAAGCCTGAAGATCAATTAAAGCATAAAAAGAATGAAACTGAACAGTTTAATTATTGACGACGATGCTTCTTTCCGGGTATTGCTGCGAAAAATGGTAGAAAAGCATGATTCACTTACTATTGGCGGTATGGCTGAGAATGGTGAACAGGCTATGGAACTGTTGAATTCAAAAAATATTGATCTTGTTTTTTTAGATGTGCAAATGCCCGACATGTCTGGTTTTGATGTATTGGATGCTGTAAAAAATATTGACCCAACGCAGGTAATTATTACGAGCGGAAGCAGTGCGCATGGCATCAAAGCATTTGATTATGGAATCACCGATTATCTTGTGAAACCATTTACACAGGAAAGGTTTGAAGAAGCTATAAATCGGGTTTTGCGAAATGCTGAGAGAAATCAGTACACAACCACTTTAATCAATCAGATCTTAGGAAAGGTACTGCTGTACATTCACACTCGTGATTTTCAGGATTTCCGGCCTATTCCGTCTCGAGAATCAAAGCTTGGATATCTATATCCCATGCTGACATCAAACCTGGATTTTAGACGCGAGGAGAAAGCCCTTGATATTCTCGACATGGCAGAACAGGAAGGGTTTTTAACATCAACATACATTGATAGCTTTTACACCTGCAATAATTGCTACAACAGTTACCTGCTTTTTCGGGAAACCTGTCCCAGTTGTCAGTCTGCTGATGTAGAATCTGAAGAGCAAATACACCATTTTCCATGTGCTTATGTGGGGCCAATATCAGATTTTCAAAGTAGCTCTAATCCAAATACACTTGAATGTCCAAAATGTGAACGAATACTCAAGCATATTGGAGTAGACTACGATAAACCCTCTATTGTATTTACCTGTAAACGGTGCGATCATATATTCCAGGATCCGGTTGTAAAAGCCAAGTGCAATGTCTGTAGTTCAGATATGAATGTAGAGAGCTTGTTGAAAAAGAATTTGAAGTCGTATCAGATAACAAGTTTGGGACGGGATGCTGCACTTGGAAAAGTGATCATTGATTTAAATGAATTTGATGATATGGTCGATGTGATCGATAAAGAATATTTTCAGCGGTTGCTTTCTAAAGAGATTGAACGCAAAAAAGAGGCTACATTCGACAGCACAATTGCATCCTTCCAGTTAGAGAATATTTCCGAAATATATGAGCAGATCGGGAATCAAAACAGTAAAAAACTGGTGCGGGAAATTTTTGAATTAGTGAATAGTGAAATAAACCGTTCGGATGAAGTTGTATTTCAAAGTATGGTAACTATATGGTTATTAGTTACAGAAAAAGGTGTGAGTGAAGCCACTCCGGTGATCAAGAGAATTGAGCAAAGAATTAAAGAATTAGTGGATGACAACTACTCAAATTTTTCACTCTCAATCTCTAAGAATATAAAACCGGTTGTAACAACCAAAACCGCTTCCGAACAATTGCAAGAGTTAAACGCAACACTTCGGGATATATCTTGAGCTATGGTGGAATTCTTAGAATTTTGGAATCAACAAGGGGTAGGTGGATTTATCCGCATTTTTTGGTTCTATTTTCTTTTTGAATTTCCACGATACATTCTACTCGACTATGTTTTTCTACTCATATTTAAGCTAAACAGTTTTTTTAATAAAGAGAGCTATGAAGATGCAAGAGAGAAACTATGGGCTGACCATCCTTTAATCACAATTATCATACCCGGCAAGGATGAAGGAGCCAATTATTATCGATTGGTTCGCTCCTTAGAAGAACAAACCTACCAAAACTTTCAGTTAATTATTGTTGATGATGGCTCAGAAGATGAATCTTCAATCATTGGGCGCAAAATGCAAAAAGAAGGATTAATTGATCTTTTCTTGAGAAATGATGAGCGTGGCGGTAAAGCATCAGCCGCAAATTTGGGGTTAAGATATGCCAAGGGAAAATTTGCAGTGCATTTAGACGCTGACAGTTCATTTTATCGTGATGCAATTGAAGAGGTATTGATACCATTTTATCAAGAAGAAAATGTTGGCGCTGTTGGTGGAACATTGGAGGTTAGGAATAGCAGCGATAGCCTTGCTACCCATTTTCAAAGTGTAGAGTATTTATTGAATTTTACTGTTGGAAGAATGGTAGCCAGTTCACTTCGAATATTACGGGTCATATCCGGAGCCTTTGGGGTGTTTAGAACCGATGTGCTCAAAGAGATTGGGGGCTGGGATGTAGGCCCGGGAATGGATGGCGATATAACATTAAAGATCCGGAAAATTGGTTATAAAGTAGAGTATACTCCAAAAGCCGTCTGCCTAACCAATGTGCCTGTATCCTTTAGAAAATTGACGAATCAGAGAATTCGTTGGAGCCGGTCCCTGGTACGATTTCGGTTCAGAAAACACAGGGATTTTCTATTTCCTTCCAGCCAGTTTAGACTGATCGATTTTTGGGCCGTGGTTGATAATGTATTTTATAATTTTGTGCTCAACTTTTTATGGTGGATCTATCTTTTTGATATCTTGATCCACTATACACCTCAAATTTTATATATCTTTGTAGCTGGATCGATACTTTATACAGTTTCTAAATTTATTGAGTTTGGAGTTGTACCAATTCTTTCATCTAACAAATCTGATAAAGTTAAGCTGCTGGCATACATTCCCGGGATGACATTCTATACCGGTTTTTATATTCGATTCGTCAGAACATATGCGTATATCAAAGAACTATTCTTTCATGATTCTTATAAGGATGAGTGGAATCCTGAAAAAACATCGAATGCAGCAAGAGAAGTCGAGGACAGAATAAATACAATATTTAGTAACAGATAGGCAGATTGAACTCTATCCTATGTGACCATTAGATCTTTTTAAGATTGATGGATAATCAAGTACACTTACTTATTTTGAATATAGATGCAAGAGTTAACGGGAATAACTAAACATATATCAAAATGAGTGCGCAAATTCTTTTAAAAATACTTCCGATCTTAGTGATTGTTGCAGTGGCAGGATGTGAGTTTTCTGTTGACTCTTCTAAGGTTCAGGACCAAGAGCAAGTCTTTACAGTTACTGACGATGTTGTAAATCGTATAGTTGATCACAATACTGCTGCAAAATCATCAGATGTATCAGTCGGCAAAGATGCAACGGACTATCTTACGTTAGACTATACCATTGATTCTCCTGTTATTGGTGGAATTAAAACAAGGGCCAGTCATTTATACCTGCATAACAACACAGTTTATATAGGCTACAAAGTTTACAAGGGAGATTTTGGCGGTGGTATTGATATTGTAAATGCAAGCAATGGCAATGTATTAGAATCGGCTTATTCTTTCCAAAGTGATGTTTTTGATGTTCAGGAAGTTGTCTACGATCCCGAAGAGGATGCTCTTTATGTAGCTGGAGCCCAACCCAGAAAAAGTGAAGGCGCTCCAAAATCCTGGGTAATTAAAATGGATCCGGATGATGCGGAAATTGAAGAGAGTGTTGGACTTTCCGGTAACGTGGCAAAAAGCGTAGATGTATCAAATTTTGCGAATGGAGAATATGTTTATGCAGTTTCTGATTATGATGATCTCTATCGTTTTGATAAGAATTTAGGATCACAAGAAGTTCTTTCAGCCGAGGGTGGAGTAGAATTTCGCTCTGTTGGTGCAAGATTCCAGAACCAGGTATTCACTCTTGATCTTAAAGGGAATGTAAGACGAGTAAATCCAAGTTATAACGGATTTCAGTGGACTTTAGACCTAACAAATAATGATGAATTTGATACTGATTTAGGAATTGCGCGATTGAATTATTTCAATAACAATGATCCCAATATTGTCCTCGTTGCATTAAATGAATATGGATGGGCGGCACTTAATCCAGCCGGGCAAACTGCATGGGTAGAAGATAATGGAAAGTATTATGTGAGCTTGACAGGCTATAATAACGGTGAAAACGGAAAGAATAAAAAGCTTTATGTTTATGCAGCAAATTCATCAGATGATGGCCAATTTATCGATATTTATGATTTGCCAAATGGTTTTCAAGGTCAGGGGCCTGACTTAATTGAGAGTTTAAATCTAAATGATTTTAGTGGGCTCACTGATGCGCCTATTAACCATGTTATTGCAACTGATGATCACCTCTACGTCGCGAAGGGGCAAGATGGTGTATTGATTTTCAGCATTAATTAGGATTAGAAATCTCATTTTTTGGGGAACCACATTAAAAAGTGGTTCCCTTTTTAATTTCCAGAACTTAATATCGCTTTAACCTTATCTTTGATTACAGCATCATCTAAATATTTCTGAAGATGATCTCCGGGGCATGAAGTCTCAGCCCAGTCTGCGTGCCCATAGATATCATCAACAGACAAACCATATTCTTGAATAGCATGAGCCATCATTTGTGCAATAGCATCGATCTGAGCTTCTGTAGGTTCCTGCTGATTGTAATTGCCCATCACACTGATCAACAGATGTCCGCGTGGATCATAGGTTGTATTCGTCTCACCTGCATATTTTGGATCACGGCCCTCGTAAATATTTCCCTTCAGATCGATCAGATAATGATAAGGCAGATCCCACCAATTACGGTCTTGTGCACCCCATTCAAATAAGTCGTTCAATAGTTGAACCGGATCATCTTCAGCATCAAGGGGTTCGGCGCTGCCAGAATGATGCAATGTAATTTTATTGATAGCGTGGGGCACACGAAGTCGGTATTCGGCCGACCCGGTGCTTAGAGCCGACGCCCTGTCAACCGGCAATGAAGTTACCGTTGCAACTTCAAACTGAGCTATTCCACTATCAAAATTTGTTTCGATCAGTCCGATGTGATACCCGTACCAGTTCATTGCTTCACCGGGTTGAAGTAAAAACTGCTCGCTAACACCATTTCGATAAAGTTGAACTGTAACACTTTCGTTAATAACTGTGCTGTCTGTTTCCTCCTCGGAAGAGATTCCCATAAAGTGTCCCGGGTAGGGAGTGGATTTCAACATCCGAGAGAGAACAAGGCTGAAGTCTCGAAATTGAAGAGTGTCTCCATGTGTCAGGTTTCTTCTAATAGCATTTGCATCGTACCCCAAAGGCTCTTTATCAGCCCAATCCTCTCGCTTTATGAAATTTTTGGGTAGCTCTATAGAATCCTGCCGAGCTGATTCATAAGTACCTGTTTTGATCAGTTCTGAAAGCTCTCCCTCAACTCCGGCGCGATTTACACCGGAAACGATAATTTCCGATGGTCGCTTCATTCCTTCCCATCCAAAAAATTCAATCTCCCTGTGTGATGCTGAATAGTATTCAACTTCCCATTGATCGTTAAATTTTGTTCGAACAACCCACCATCGAATATCGTCCCCATTTTGGGGCTCAAGCTTAATGGACCAGTAGGAGTTGTAATCATAAAAAGAAATGGAAGGTGCAGCCGGTTCTTGGTCAGATATCCAGGTGGAAGCGGGGACCAGAGATGGATATGCATTTGGCCCGGCAGCAATAATTTGATTGAAATCATCAGGGTTTTCCATAAACGCTTTCATACTGAAATGAACGGCACCGGTAACATTCGGAAAAGCTCGAGAGGTGTAAAGCTGACCGGTGATTTCGTTTGCAGGCCATGAGGTTCGGATTCGACTCGTATAAAGACCCGGCCAAATGTGGCGGTTATGATCATTTTGCTCTACCCACCAATCCAGCATGATGGGAAACGGCTGGCCAACCTGGTCCATCCTGTAATAGATCTGAGGTGTGAAATAATCCACCCAGCCCTCCTTTAGCCAGAGGCGGGCATCTGCATATAGTTCATTATAGGCATCAAACCCGGTTGTTTTTTCGGGATACCCGGGCCGCCAGATTCCAAACGGACTGATTCCAAATTTTACATGCTGTTTTTCTTGTTTGATCTCTTCGGATAACTCCTTCATCAGCGTATCGACATTGCTTCTTCTCCAATCCTTTCGCGAAAGCGTGGTTCCATTTTCAACCGCTTTCTGCCAGCTTTTGTCATCTGGAAAATCGGCTCCATCGGCGTAGGAGGGATAGGGATAGAAATAATCATCAAAATGAACACCGTCAATATCATATCGCTTGACCACATCTAAAATTACATCAATGGTATGTTGGCGGACTTCAGGAATACCGGGGTCGAGCCAGAGATAATCGCCATACTGATGAACCCAGTCGGGCTGAATGTTACTAATGTGATCAGGGGAAATTTTAGATTTATCAGCAGGATGTCCGGCCCGGTATGGATTAAACCAGGCATGAAGTTCAAGTCCCCGCTTATGGGCTTCAGTAACGGCGAACTCAAGAGGGTCATAAGACGGCAAAGGCGGCTGGCCCATTTTACCCGTCAGGTAATACGACCAGGGTTCAAGGGGTGAGGGATAGAGCGCATCCGCCGCAGGCCGAACCTGGAAAATGATGGCATTGAAATTCAATGCAGCAGCACGATCCAGGATGTTGATCATCTCCGCTTTCTGATCGTGTACTGTTAGGCCGGGTTCCGAAGGCCAGTCGATATTTGCAACAGTGGCCACCCAAACAGCCCGGAATTCCCGGTTTGGTTTGAGAGAATCAACCTGTTCAAGCGATGGTTGTTCGATGACTTGAGGTTGTTTTTTCTCAGATACTGGTTCGGTGGATCGACAACTTAGCAAAGTCAACCAAATTATTGGAAACAGTAGAAATAAACGAATCTTTAAAATCCCCGACATTATTTGATGAAGTTTTAACAAAATCTAAAGAATTTAAAATTAGTTACCAGATGATAAGGTTTTTTTGCGAATGGAGTAACCGGCTAAGTAGATTACCTTCTAAGAAAGAAACCTATTGATCTATTCTGAAAGCTGTATCAGTCTAAGGAGGGTTCCAGAATTAAAAGGGCAAGCAGTATTGTTCTCTCAATGGTTTTTTCAACTAATATATGTTCATGTTCGGCATGAGCCCCGTCTCCAACTGCTCCCAGTCCATCCAGGGTTGGTGTGTAAATATTTGAAAGATTGCCGTCAGATGCACCGCCAGACATACCTTCTTCCAGGGTAATACCGATCTGTTCCCCCAACTCTTTGGCTCGCCTCCAAAGACACGCCGTACCATTGGTTTTTTCCATTGGGGGTCGTTCAATTTCACCATCAACGTCAATTTTAACACCTTCTGTTTTGGGTTTTATCGAGCGAATTGCAGTGTCAATTTCTTCAGCGTCATCCAGTTGCGCAATACGAACGTCTACAGCTATACTACTTCTGGCTGCAATCACATTGACCCGTTCCCCGCCCTCGATAGTGCCAACGTTTACCGTTATGCCATTTTTTGGATCATTCAATTCATATAAACTCTGGATGATATGGCTCATCTCTAAAATGGCATTGCTTCCTTGTTCCGGCGAAAGTCCGGAATGAGCCGGTTTACCATTTACTGTGATAATATAATTGCCTACTCCTTTACGACTGGTTTTAATTTTTCCTTCCAACCCAAGTGAAGGTTCAAGTACAAAACAGCGGTCTGCTATTTTGGAAAGTCTCAGGATATTTTTTTTGGATTCAGCACTACCTATCTCTTCATCAGAAGAGATAAATATCAGAGGATCAACCGAAGGTGAGAGTTTTAGCGATTTTAAAGCTTTTAAAGCAAAGAGAATCTCCATTAATCCTGCTTTCATATCGTAGATTCCCGGTCCATTCATACGTCCATTTTCTATATTACAGGGCATCGTGTCAAGAGTGCCAAGAGGCCACACAGTATCACAATGACCCATAAGGAGCTGTAAGGGGTTCTTCTTTTTTCGACTTATAGGATACGCCATTAACTGACCGGCGGTATTCACACCCGCAATTCTTTTGGTTTGGTATTCAAGCTTTTCAAATTCATTTTCAAAAAAATTAAATACGGGATTAATAGTCAGAGGGGCTGTAGAGGGTGACTCTATCTGGACAATAGTACGGAGTTGATCGATAAATTCATCCTTCATTTTTTGAATGCAGGAAGCAATTTCAGATACAGAGTAATTCATGATTTTATTTTCTGAAATCCTTGGGAAACGGGAATGAATGGCTCTTTTTTATAACGGAATAACGACCAGGTGACAGATAGGAAAGAATTGGGGCCTCAAAAATCAATTCATGATCATCTCGATCATTATTTCGCAGAGAATTTTCATCCACATACGCCTGTACGATTTTTCCAGTAATCAGGCTGTTTATTCCAAAACCGTCAATAAATTTTTCAAGTTTGCACTCGAGTTGAACGTAAGAATCTTTAACAAACACAGAATCGATCAACTCTGCCTGGGTTTGAGGTAAAAGATCAAGCCCCGGTTTTGTATTGTCTTCACATCGGGGTGTTGCTGTCAGACTGGTTATAACAACCTGGCTTGGTTTCGGGTAGCTTACACTAAACTCACCAGTTCGTTTAATATTTTGATAAGTTCCATGACGTGGTGTACAAACAAAACCAAAGTAATTTTTCCATCCCATTGGGAATGCCATGTGTTTCGGGGCCAGGTCGTAGTTTCCGTCCTCCTCTTTACTACCAATAATTACAAGTGGATTAACCGTAAAAAAACGATCCCAGACGGGATGATTGGTATCTATTTTTTTCATAACAAAGTCCTCAATCAACCATATTTAAATTTTTATTTTCTTCCCAGACATGTTCGAGTTCCAAAATTCGGAGGCATTCTTTGAGGATAGGGGGTGCTTGGAGTAATCGTACTTCAATACCTGAGTGAATCAATCTGTGAATATATATGATGGCCTCACTGTCTATAAAGCGGCAGCTTGAAAGATCAAATTCGAATCGCTCGCAATCTTTGTAGCTTCTTTCAAGTTCTCGAACAGTTAAAAGATTGAAATCTCTTGTTAGCCTGATGTGAGCAAAGTCACCCCTTATTTTCTGTTTCATTTTTTAACTCTTTTTTGATTATTGACAAAATCCTTTTAGACATCTTGGAATGAGTAATAATTAACGACAGATCAAGCTTGCAACGCAAGTATTGCATACGCAAGTAATCTTTTCTTTTGTGAAAGTGAGGCATCAGCCCTGAGAATACGAAACCCATTTCCCGCAACGTTTCGACCAAGGTGGGGGTAATAGGATCGCTTAATGGAAGATCGATGTAAATAATGTTGAGATCCTTATCCTTTAGGTAAGAAAATTTTTCTTCAATCTTTTCCAGGATATTTCTTCCCGCAGAGCGAACAAGCAAAAGTGAGTTTTTCTGGCTGTAATCAATTTTCATGTCAATACCCGTAATTGGCGAATACCTTAGATTTTTATCAGCAACTTGAAACTTTGGCTTTGCTTGAATCTCCCCATATATATCCTGAAGTATCTCAGAATACCTGTCAGGCAGATAGATATCTTGGTTCTTGTAATCTTTCAAAAGTAAAAAATCGATAATCTCAGAGACGGGTTGAGGATAGGGTTCCATTAGTTCGTAAAGATGTACAGCAGGAAAATCTGCCAGAAAAAGTCCGGTAGTTTTAAATCCATACCTTTGGTTTACTTTCTGACTAATATTATGGATGCCAATAGCCTTCCCGAAAATACCTTGTAATTTACTTTCCCTTGCATTTTCAATTAACATCTCCATCATCTTCTTGAAGAGTCCCTTTCGACGATATGGGGGTGCAACGACAGCTTCTCCTACCTCTCCGACATTTGAGTCAGTACTCTCAAGAACTGCAAAATACCCTGCAGGTCGCCCATCATTTATTCTGGCAATGACACCAATTTTCTTTTTACGAAGTACCGCCATCGCAATGCGTTTTGGATAATACATATCCTCTTTCGGATAGCTGTATCCATAGGAACGATAGACCAGTTTAGCAATATCCTCTGCATCGTGTGCATCGATAGATGCAACATTAAATTCAGTATGATTTAACTGGGCTTTTTCAATTTCAGGGGACTTTTCGGGTAAGATATCTGGTTCATGTTCAGCAACGATATACTTGATAAGCTGAAAGTATTTTCCTTTAGCACCACGATTTTCAAATATGAACTCATCTGTAAGGAATTTTATCAATTCAAACCCGGCTCCTTTAAAAAATCCCTGCTCAATTGCCCGCTCAGAATTGTAGCGGTGACGATTTGGATCAAAGGGTTCTCCATATTCTCTTATTATAATTTGTATGCTTGAGAAATCACTACTGAAATGAACTTCAAAATTTCCAGGCTTTTTCTGTTCAGGATAGGCAAATAAAATAATATCAGTAACTAACTCATCTACTGCCTGGGTTATACGCACAGCATCTTCGTCAGATAGTCCCGCATTAACGGACCATTTGTAGGTAAAGTCGACAACTGAGCCGATTACATTGATGTCAGATGTCAGGTTTAAAGTGGCATCAGGCTGTTTCATTGATCTGTTTTTTCGGGAATTAGATAAATATTTGGGGGGTAAACCGAATATATTTGTATGATATCTCTCAAAAAGCCTCTATAAGCATTTTATGGCTTAAGGAGACTCCAGTCAAGAGATTTTACAAATGCAAAAGTAGCTATTCAATGTACCGGTGAAAAAATGTTCATTTAATGATGCTTACTCTCACACTTTTCTGAATTGGTGATCCGGATCCGGGCGTCATGGTTAGCCGAAGAATGTAAATACCCGATGAGATTCCACCCGCATCCCACTCTTTGGTATAAGTTCCTGCGGTTTGAGAATCACGAAACAATAATTTGATTTCGCGTCCTAAAAGATCAAAAAGATGAAGTTTAACATCGGCCGTTTCATCAAGCTGATATCGGATTCTTCCCGTTTCCTGCATGGGATTCGGAAAGGGATTAAACAGTTTGAACTCCTCGGGTGGAGCCGACGGATCAACGAAGATCCACTCGGTGTAATCAGAGGATGATGATACCAGTGAATCTGAATTCACAGCTTTTACAAACCATCGTTGTTCAAACTCGCCGGGTGGAAGATTGTTAATGGACGCATCCGAAAAACTATTCGTTTCCGATCTGCCGACTAATTCGGCGGGTCGTTCGGATTGATCGGTTGAGGCTCGTAACTGTTTCCAGATTTCATAAAAAGAGATATCCCCCCCGGGTTCATCCCACATCAAAACGGCTTCGGGTCCTGAAGTACCATCTTCGATCGATACGGTGAGATTATTGGGGGGATCAGGTACTGTACTGGAACGCAGGTTAAGCGTAAAATCAGAATCCTGAGACCACAAATTATTATCCATTCTAAATCTTGAAAATCCAATATGTTGATTGGCCCTGAGAAATATTTCGCTTTCATTCAACGGGCCGGATTGAATGGTAAGTGGCCGTTCATTTTCCAAGGTGTCAGCTGCAAAAACAAACAGGTCTATCGTCTCTGAGTCTAATTGATATGTAAAATAACTCAAGCCCCCAGTATTTGATACAAATTCCGGCTCAGATGTTGGAGTATTTTCAACTATTTTCAGAATACTTGCAGTTGCAAACCGATCGTTTTCCTGTTCACTGAGATAAGACTTTCTTATAACGGGATAAGGCTGCTTTTCTCCGTTTATCCGGTTTTGAGCTTCTTGGATCTGAACAGTTTCATTCTCCTCGAAATAATTTCCAGACAGTGGAACCGTGAATAAAAAAAGGCGATGAGTGGGACTCGTAAAGGATTGATCTGAAAAATCCCAAAAGAACCAATCATTATCTGTAGAGGTTTGATTGCTGTTGCCGTAGTACCGCATCACAAAATCATTACGGCCAGAAACGGCTGTTATATCATTAATATCAACCAAATAGGGATTTTCGCCCTTCACAAATAAAATG
>Ga0102943_1000437_pt1 | contig 28077 bp, 36 predicted proteins | sample SalPonC_black_MG_FD_78174 | JGI IMG/M metagenome (GOLD analysis project Ga0102943, IMG submission 78174) | Salt pond soil microbial communities from South San Francisco under conditions of wetland restoration - Salt Pond MetaG... | ecosystem: Environmental > Aquatic > Marine > Intertidal zone >...
ACAACCAGTATTTTAACCTAGAAACAACCATAACAAACACCATTAAATTGTTTGCTGATGTTAACAGTAACGATATATCCTTCCCGGTAAATATACAGGATGATATTAACTATCAACTTTTTGGTGATCCGGTAAAAATTAAGCAAATATTTCTTAACCTGATTGAAAACATCTTAAAGAACTCAAAAAGCGGTAAAAAAACAATACAACTGGACATTGAAAGTAAAAATGAACAAAACAATACCATCGATATTGTATTTAAGATATCTACCTATGACTTTGTGCATATACCAGAAATAACAAAGATTCAGAATACTATAAAATCGAAAAAAGAAAGAAATGAAGCTCTAATCAAATTGCTTGATTTAAACATTGCCAAAAGGATTATTGAACCTATTGGAGGAACCATAGACATTGATGTTACCTCTGAGTTGTTCAAATTTGAATTTACCATTCAGTTCAAAAAAGGAGCTCTTTTTTCCGATGAAACAAAAGAAGATAAAGAACCTGCAATACCGGAGATTAAATCTGAAACGAATATAAAACTTGCTGATGCTAATGTTTTATTAGTTGAAGATAATCTGATAAATCAAAAAATTGTATTGCTCAGCTTAAAAAAAGCGGTAAAACATGTTGATGTCGCGAACAACGGAAAAGAAGCCCTCGACAAATTTGGTTCTGTAAAATACGATGTTATTTTAATGGATATTCAAATGCCAATAATGAATGGTATTGTTACAACCAAAAAAATAAGAAATATTGAAAAAAGCAGTAATACCCATACTCCAATTATTGCAATAACTGCCAACGCACTTTTAGGCGATAAAGAAGAATGCCTTGCGGCCGGCATGGATGATTATATTAGCAAACCTTTTCAGATTGAGACATTAATTAAGAAGATTGAAAAACAGTTAGGGTAATTATAAAGTAATAAGTGTTACTCCAACTCTGGCTTTATTCCTACAATTAAAACATCGTCTACTTGCTCCTGGTCTCCTTTCCAGTCTTCAAAACTTTTATCAAGGTAAGCTAATTGCTGTTCGGGCGGTAATTTATGAATAGTAAGCAGCAGGTGCCTGAATCGACGATATTTGTATTTTTTCCCTTCGGGGCCTCCAAATTGATCAGCATATCCATCAGAGAAAAGATAAAAGGTGTCATTTTTCTTTAATTTGATAGTCGTTTTATTAATTTTTTCGTTATTCCCGTCTTCAAGTAACCCTACCGAGAAACGATCTCCTCTAATTTCTTCAATTTTATTATCCCGAATAAAATATAAGGGTCGAAAAGCTCCGGCAAATTCTAACTCAGCTTTTTTCTTATCAATAACACATAATGCAATATCCATTCCATCTTTTAAACGAACATTCTCCGATTCTTTCCCAAAAGTAACAGAAACACCTCTGTTTAACTCTTCCAGAATTTTATCTGCTTCATCAATTCTCTGGTCATCTGTAATGTTACGTAAAAGCTCAAATCCAATAATGGACATAAATGCTCCGGGAACGCCATGTCCGGTACAGTCAACAACAGCTATAAAAATCTTGTCATTTTTAATATTTACCCAATAGAAATCACCACTTACAATATCTTTGGGTTTATATAAAATAAAAGTAGAAGGGAGTAATGATTTGAAATATTTTAATGAAGGCATCAATGCTTCCTGAATCCTTTTGGCATAAACGATACTATCAGTAATATTTTTGTTTTTAATGGTTAATTCTTCTTTTTGTTTAGCAACCTGCTGAGCGATTAATTCTTTTTCCTTTAACTCCTGATTGGACCTTCGTAATGTTTTGGTTCTATATTGAAAAAACCAAAATATGCTAAAAAGAATTAATAAGATATAAAAGGCAAAAGACAGCTTTGTTCTCCAAAATGGCGTTAGTACTTCAATTCTTAAGGTGGCACCTTGTTCATTCCATACATAGTCACTATTTGCTCCTTTCACTTTAAAAGTGTACTCGCCCGGTGATAAATTTGAAAAAGTAGCATACCTTCTATTCCCTAAATTTATCCACTCTTCTTCTATCCCTTCCATCTTATAGGCATAATTATTCTTTTCGGGATTTGTAAAATCAAGTGCCACAAATTCTATCGTAATAAGATTGTTTTTATAGGGGATCCTAATATAATTATTCTCTCCAACATGGATTTGCTGAAGCTTTTCGTCTGCTAATAACTCGATGGATGTTATGGCAATGTTAGGAACTGTTTCGTTTAATTGGATTGAATCGGGATAAAATGAATTAAATCCGTCAATGCCTCCAAAAAACATCTCCCCCGTAGAACTTTTAAAACAAGCACCATGATTAAACTCAGAATCTTGAATTCCGTCTGAAATTCCAAAATTACTAAACGACTTATCTTTGGGGTTAAACTTCGACAAACCACGGTTAGTACTCATCCACAAATCACCATTTTTATCGGCTAAAATTGAATAAATAAGATTGTTCGGAAGACCGTCTTTTTCTGTATAAACAACAAATTCTTCCGACTGCAAATCCATCTTATTTAATCCTGCTACCGTTCCTAACCATAAATTATTATTCAGCGTATCTTCATAAATACAAAGTATCTCATTTGAACTTAGACACTCTTCACACGGTGCTTTTTCTTTAAAATACTGAGTAATCTCCTGGGTCGTTAAATTAAGCTTATTTAATCCATGATCTGTAGCTATCCAAAGATAATTATCTGTATCAAGTAAGAGATCGTACACAAGATTTGAACTTATTGAATTATCATGATTATCAGCAGCAAGATAGCTTTTGATGAGTGAATCATTTCGAATATTATGCAGTCCGTACTTTGTCCCTATCCAATAATTGCCCGAATCGGATTCAATAATATCATAAATCCTGTTTTTATTAAAAACCTGAGTAATCTTTTCATTCGTAAAACCTGAAAAAACTCTATCTTCTTTATCAAAAAAGTTTATTCCATCTTGTGTACCCAGCCAATAATCACCATTGCTACTTTTAAAAATTTTATGTACGAAATCGTTTTTCAAATCGCTATTGCCTGTAAAATACCTGTTAACCTCTTTTGATTTACGATTAAAAATATGTAATCCTGTTCCCCATGTTCCTACCCAAATGATACTATCATCTTCTGTAAAAATTGATGCGATGTAATTATTTGAAAATAATGGTTCTCCTTTTTGATTCTCTGAATAAAGATCAAACTTATCTTCCCCTTTTTCAATTTTAATCAAGCCTTGCAACGTTCCTACCCATAAAATTCCTGTTTTATCTTCAATAATAGATGTAATACTAGTTGTCAGGATAATATTATTCTCAAATTTAAACTCGTTGTAAAGAGTAAACTGTCCGGTTTTACGGTTAAATTTATTTAAACCGCCATCGGTGGCTATCCATAAATTTTTATCAGAATCTTCATAAATATCATTAATAACATTATTACTTAAATTGCCTGATTGTTTTGAATAACTAAAATAGCGGGTAAAGTTTTCATCCTCCCAGTTAAATCTATTTAGTCCATTTTTTGTACCTATCCATAAATTATTCTCACTATCTTCAAAGATTACTTTAACACGGTTGTTACTTAACGATTTTTTATCGTTAGAATCATAACTGTATCGTTTAAATATTTCAAGCTCCCTGTCAAAATAATTTAATCCATCTTTTGTTCCAACCCAAAGTTGATTTTTATGATCTTCAAAAATTGAAAATTTAGCATTAACAGAAATAAAGCTAAAAATATCATTAAAATGTTCGTAATGCCTGAATTTATTAGTCTTAGGGTTTAAACGACTCAGAAACCTTTCTGTTTTTATCCAGATAAAACCATTATCATCTTGATATATTGAATATACTTCTTCTTCTGGTATAGTATTTTGATCGGTTTCATCTCTAAGATATCTTATAAATATTTGCTTTTCCGAATCAAATTTATTTAATCCGTAATTAGTACCTACCCAAATATTATTATCATTATCTTCATAGATACAATGGATATAATTATTAGAGATGGTTGATGTATCTGAAGGATCGTTTTTAAAACGATTAAATGAATACCCGTCATACTTATTTAGACCATCCTGAGTTCCAATCCAAAGAAAACCTCTGCTATCTTGCATTAAGCACTGAACACTTGTTTGCGACAGGCCATCTTCAATGGTATAATGTTCTACATTAAGAAGCTGTCCATAAACAGCCCCAGAAAAAAGGTGAGGTAGAAAACCGATGAAAAAGGAAAGCAATATGTGATTAAAAAGCTTCATTTATATAATGCTAATTTAATATATATTCGGTATAAAGCAAAGATTTATATTTAGTTTAAACTTGGATTTATTTATTCTTCAGCCATTGCTCCCCCTTTAAATAACATCTTTTGATACATTAATGATGGGGATGCTATAAACTCTCCCAGATGATAATTTTCCCATTTTTTATCCACTAACTGTATAGTTTCTGATTTTGAACTAACAATATTCGGCCAGTCTCTTCGAAAGTTATCCTTTTCTTTTGTTTTTCTGGTGGCATCAATAAAAATGCAAGAATGATTATTATTTTGTTTGGATAAAATAATTGAATCTCTTTTAGGATCAATATTTCCTGAAGCAATCCAGACTAACATATTACGGTCTGCTACATTTACAAAATCATCAACCAAAACGCACATTTTAATTTGATTAAACCCATCGCTGTGGAATATTTTTCTTGCCAGGGTTTCAACATGCATTCTATCTTTCTTTTTAACAGCTAACATTAATATTCCAAATTTAGTGACTGTATATACGTTAGCATTTACAATTTCTATAAATTCATTTTTTAGCGTATCTAAATCCAATGAGCCATTATAACTTGTATCCATTACCTCATCGATAATTTCCTCATCAAATTTTGTTGTAGCATCAATTCCCATTTTACTTCCAAATGCCATTTTTGATGATGAGTGGTCTAAAACATCCAGCGGACCACGCATAAAGTGAATATCAGAAGCAGGATTTACATTTTCTAATACTACATCAATTAATTGATGATATTGATGTATATCAACTTTTTGGTCAACAACAATCATTGTTTTGTTAAACATCATTTGTCCTGCTCCCCATAGAGCATTCATTACCTTTAAAGCCTGTCCGGGATAGGATTTGTTAATTTTTACAATTGCTATATTATGAGCAACACCTGCAAAGGGGAGATCGTAATCAATAACTTCAGGTAGAATTGCCAATTTTATGGGGGTAAGGAAAATTCGTTCTGTAGCTTTTCCAATCCAGGCATCTTCCATGGGTGGAACACCTACAATAGTTGCCGGATAAACAGCATTTTTACGGTGAGTAATACAAGTTACATGAAGTTTTGGATACCAATCGGCCAAAGAGTAAAAACCTGTATGATCCCCAAAAGGACCTTCCCAAATAAACTCTTCTTCCGGGTCGATATAACCTTCAATAATAATATCTGCATCTTTAGGGACTTCTATATCCTGAGTAATACACTTTACCAGTTCAACGCTTTTTTTTCTTAAAAATCCTGCTAACATATATTCATCAATATTATCCGGAACAGGGGCAGTTGCAGAATAGGTATAAACAGGATCGCCACCAAGTGCTATTGCAACGGGCATTTTTTTTCCTAACTGTTTGTATTCAGCAAAATGTCGTGCGCCTACTTTATGCTTATGCCAATGCATGCCGGTAAGATTCTTGTTAAAAACCTGCATTCTGTACATCCCAACATTTCTAGTCTCTGTAATGGGGTCTTTAGTGATAACCATTGGTAAAGTAACAAACGGTCCACCATCCTCGGGCCAACATTTTAGCACAGGAAAAATAGACAAATCCGGATCTTGATGCACAAACTCCTGGCATTTACCTCTACCTTTTATTAATTTAGGCATCCATGAAGCAATCCCCGATAATTTAGGAAGCATTTTTAATTTATCAATAATACTGTTTTTTGGTGAGGAAAAATCAACAAATAAATGTTCCAGTTCTTTGCCAATATCATCCATTTCTCTTACCCCAAGTGCAAGTTTCATCCTTTTTCCAGAACCCATTGCATTAATCAATACCGGGAAATTTGTACCTGTATTTTCAAATAATAAGGCTTTTCCTCCTCCAGGTAGCTTCGATACACGGTCTGTAATTTCTGTTATCTCCAGTTCCGGATCAACCTTTTCGGTTACTCTAATCAATTCGTTTTCACTCTCTAAATGTTCAATAAATTGATGCAAAGAATCAAATGCCATAGTATATATTTAAATCAGTAAATAAGAAATATACAAAAAAATGTACGATAGTGTTTGCTAAATAGTAAAAAATAAAAAAGGTTGGTAATCGGTTATATGCCGAAAACCAACCTTAATTGTGCAATAATAAGAGAAATTATTTAAGGAATTTAAAATCTTTCCCTAAGTATCTTGCAGAGTTTCCTAGTGCTTCTTCAATTCTCAACAGTTGATTATATTTCGCAATACGATCAGATCTTGAAGCTGACCCGGTTTTTATTAATCCGGTATTGAGAGCAACGGCCAAATCAGCTATTGTTGTATCTTCTGTTTCACCAGACCGGTGACTTATTACAGAAGTATATGAATTTTCAATGGCTAAACGGATTGCATTGATCGTTTCAGTTAGTGTTCCTATTTGATTTACTTTAATTAGTATAGAATTACCAACCTTACTGTCAATTCCCTGTGAAAGTCTTTTTACATTGGTTACAAATAAATCATCGCCCACAATTTGAACTTTATGTCCGATTTGTTTGGTCAGTTCTGCCCAACCTTCCCAGTCGTCTTCATCTAAACCATCTTCGATTGAAAGAATTGGATATTTCTCAACCCATGTTTTCCAATAGTTTACCATATCATCTGAAGATAAATCCTCATTGGTAGATTCAAAATGGTAAACTTTTTTCTCTTTATTGTAGAATTCAGATGCTGCAGGGTCAAGAGCAATAAAAATATCATCGCCAGGTTTATAACCTGCCTTTTCAATTGCTTCTAAAACTACTTCAATTGCTTCTTCATTGGATGTAAGATTTGGAGCAAAACCTCCTTCATCGCCAACATTTGTTGATTGCCCTTTGGCTTTTAATACAGCTTTTAAGTTATGAAAAACCTCAGCCCCCATCCTTAAAGCTTCGCTAAAAGATTCAGCTCCAACAGGCATAATCATAAACTCCTGTATATCAATCTTATTATCGGCATGTTGTCCACCATTCAGAATATTCATCATGGGTATAGGTAGTGTATTTGCACTTACACCTCCAATATAACGGTATAAAGGCAATCCATATTCGGTTGCAGCAGCTCTTGCTACAGCAAGTGAAACCCCCAACATTGCATTTGCTCCAAGATTTCCTTTATTATCTGTTCCATCGAGTTTTATCAAAGCATTATCAATAGCTGTTTGATCATCTACATAAAAACCCTGTAACTCATCATTAATAACTGTATTTACATTTTCAACAGCTTTTAAAACACCTTTACCCAGATAATGTGATTTGTCACCATCTCTAAGTTCAACTGCTTCGTGAACTCCGGTTGAAGCACCTGAAGGTACTGCTGCACGACCTACAAATCCTTCGGTAGTAACTACTTCAACTTCAACAGTAGGATTTCCTCTTGAATCTAATATTTGTCGTGCATGTATTCCTGCTATCTGTCCCATAACATTAATTTTTAAATGAATAATTTTTGTTTAATTCTACAAGAATTCAAATTTAGTGAATTCTGAATATTTATTTTGAGTTACCAAGTTAAATTTTTTAGTAGAATAAAAAAAGGGCGTATTCACGCCCCTTAAATGATTATATTTTCACTTCCAAAGAATTAATCTTTCTTTTTGTCGTCCTCTTTTTTATCGTCTTTTTTCTTATCAGCTTTAACTTCTTTCTCTTCAGTTTTTGCTTCTACCTTTTCATCTTTCTTCTCGGAAGTTTCTTTTTTGTCTTCTTTGGCTTTTGGTTCCTCTTTTTTTGCAGGTTCCGTTTTAGCTTCTACATCTTCTTTTGTATCGGTAGCTTGATCTTCTGTTTTTACTGCTTCAGCCTCATTTTGTTCAGCTTTCACTTCTTCTCCTGCATCTGTATCCTTTTGCTCAGTGTTATTAGCAGATGCTTCGGTAGTTTTTGATTTTTTACCACCTCTCCGACTACGACGAGTAGAAGATTTCTGTTGTTGTTTTTCTTCTTTTGCTGCTAAAAGATTTTCATTATAGTCAACCAGTTCGATAATACACATATCAGCGTTATCACCTAAACGAGCACCAGTCTTTAAAATTCTTGTATAACCACCGGGCCTTTTCATAACTTTAGCACCCACTTCTCTGAATAATTCAGTTACAGCATTTTTATCTTTTAAATAACTAAATACTGTCCTTCTCGAATGGGTTGAATCTTCTTTTGCTTTTGTTATTAAAGGTTCTACATACATTTTTAAGGCTTTTGCTTTAGCCGTTGTAGTAGATATTCGTTTATGTACAATCAACGATGCTGCCATGTTTGCCAACATAGCTTTTCTATGTGCAGGTTTTCTGCTTAAGTGGTTAAATGATTTTTTATGTCTCATCCTTTTACTCCTTGTCTAATTTATACTTAGAAATATCCATTCCAAATGTAAGATTCATTTGGCTAAGTAAATCTTCTAATTCAGTCAATGATTTTTTACCAAAGTTTCTAAACTTCAATAAATCGTTTTTGTTATATCTCACTAAATCACCTAGTGTGTCAACTTCAGCTGCTTTTAAACAATTTAAAGCTCGAACAGAAAGGTCCAGATCTACCAGTCTTGTTTTAAGCAACTGACGCATATGTAATACTTCTTCGTCGAACTCTTCGTTAGCATATTTTTCATCTGAATCAAGCGTAATTTTTTCATCAGAAAACAACATCAGATGATAGATAAGAATCTTTGCTGCCTCTTTTAATGCCTCTTTAGGATGAATTGAGCCATCAGATTCAATCTCAAACACTAACTTTTCATAGTCAGTTTTTTGCTCTACACGATAGTTCTCAATAGAATATTTTACATTTCGTATGGGTGTATAAATTGAATCTATAGCTATAACTCCATATTCTGCATCAATAGACTTATTTTCTTCGGCAGGCACATATCCTCTGCCTTTATTAACAGTAAGTTCTAATTGAAGTTTTACATCCGGTTCTATTTCACAAATTACATGATCGGGATTTAAAACTTTGAAGTTCGTCGAAAAATTATTGATGTCACCGGCTTTAAATTCATTCTGCCCGGTAATTGTCACATTTATTTTTTCATCTTCGGCATCTTCTACTGTCCGTTTAAAACGAACCTGCTTAAGATTAAGGATAATTTCAGAGACATCTTGTACAACTCCAGCTAATGTAGAAAATTCGTGTTCTACCCCTTCCATTTTAATAGATGTAATGGCATATCCTTCTAATGATGATAACAATATCCTTCGTAAAGAATTGCCGACAGTGATTCCATAACCTGGTTCTAAAGGACGAAACTCAAATTTACCATAAGTTTCGTTTGCTTCGACCATTATGACCTTATCGGGCTTTTGAAATGCTAAAATTGCCATAAATAATAAGTAATTATTTTATTTAGAATATAATTCTACAATTAACTGTTCCTTAATATTTTCAGGAATTTCAGAACGTTCTGGAATATTTAAAAATTTACCAGCCATTTGCTCTGAATCCCATTCTAACCACGAATATTTGTTGTATCGGGCAGATGTTAAACTGTTATTAATTGCTTCGAGTGATTTGGATTTCTCGCGAACTCCAATAATATCATTTGCTTTAACAGAATATGAAGGAACATTTACAATATGTCCGTTTACTGTAATGTGATTATGAGAAACAAACTGACGTGCAGCAGCTCTTGTAGGAGCAATACCTAAACGGTAAACTACATTATCAAGTCTTGATTCTAATAATTGTAAAAGGTTTTCACCAGTAATCCCTTTCTTACGGGATGCCTGAGCAAATAAATTATAGAATTGCTTTTCCAGAACTCCATAGGTGTACTTTGCTTTCTGTTTTTCCATTAGTTGAACACCATATTCAGAAAGTTTCTTTCTTCGTTTATTTGCTCCTTGTTCTCCAGGAGGATAATTCTTTTTTTCGAAATATTTGTCAGGTCCAAAAATTGGTTCCCCTAACTTCCTCGCTATTTTTGATTTTGGTCCTCTATATCTAGCCATGAATCTTAATATTAATCTTTTGTTCTACTACAATAAATTTTTCAAACATTATACTCTTCTTCGTGCAGGGGGTCTACATCCATTATGTGGTAATGGAGTAACATCAACAATCTCATTTACTTCTATTCCTGCATTATGAATAGTACGGATAGCTGATTCTCTTCCGGAACCAGGTCCTTTAACAAATACTTTTACTTTTCTCAATCCAAGATCATAAGCTACTTTAGCACATTCTTCTGCTGCAACTTGTGCTGCATAAGGAGTGTTCTTCTTTGAACCTCTAAATCCCATTTTTCCTGATGAAGACCAGGAAATTACCTGACCATTACTATTTGTCAGTGAAATGATGATATTGTTAAAAGATGCATGTATGTGTGCTTGCCCTGTAGCTTCAACCTTTACAACCTTTTTTCTAGATGTTCCAGTCTTTTTTGCCATTTCCTTAACGATTATTTAGTTGCTTTCTTTTTATTAGCAATTGTTTTTCTTTTTCCTTTTCTGGTTCTCGCATTATTTTTGGTACTCTGACCCCGTACAGGTAAACCAATACGATGTCTTATACCTCGGTAGCATCCAATATCCATTAATCGTTTAATGTTCATTTGAACTTCAGAACGTAAAGCTCCCTCTACCTTATATGTTTCGTTCACGATCTGTCGGACCTTTGCTATTTGGTCATCGTTCCAGTCACTTACTTTAATATTATGATCGATCCCTGCTTCAGTTAATATAGCTTCAGCGGTACTTCGACCTACTCCGTAGATATAGGTTAAACCTACTACACCTCTTTTATTTTTTGGTAAATCTACTCCTACTATTCTTGCCATAAATCTTAATTAATTAAAGTACAAAGTTAATAATTTATCCCTGACGTTGTTTAAACTTAGGGTTTTTTTTGTTTATAACGTATAGCCTGCCTTTTCGTCGAACGATTTTGCATTCGCTACTGCGCTTTTTTACAGATGCTCTGACTTTCATTTTATTTTCTTTTTTATTTATATCTATAAGTTATTCTTCCTTTTGTAAGATCATAAGGAGACATTTCAACCTTAACTTTATCACCAGGTAAAATTTTAATATAATGCATTCTCATTTTACCTGAAATATGAGCAGTTATTACATGTCCATTTTCCAACTCTACTCTAAACATTGCATTTGATAATGCTTCAATAATAGTCCCGTCTTGTTCAATTGAAGGTTGTTTTGCCATAAACTAAATTTTCGTTTTTATTATTTCCTCAATATATTTAAAAGTTGATAATATATCAGCTTTCCCTTTATCAACCACTACTGCCAGTTCATAATGTGCCGAGGGTTTTCCGTCAGCTGTTTTTATTGTCCAGCCGTCAGGTTGTTGCTTTATATATTTCGTTCCCATATTAATCATCGGTTCGATACATATAACTAATCCCTTATTCAATTTAACTCCTCTGCCTCTTTTCCCATAATTTGGAACCTCTGGTGTTTCATGCATTTCTTTTCCCAACCCATGTCCAACCATTTCTCTTACAACAGAATATCCTGCATTTTCTGCATGCATTTGTACTGCATGTCCAATGTCACCTACTCTGTTTCCTTCTATAGCATTATCAATTCCTAAGAGAAGTGATTCTTTTGTTGTTCGTAATAATCTTAATAAATCATCACTTATCTCTCCAACAGGAAAAGTGTATGCAGAATCACCATAATAGCCATCCATGTATGTTCCACAATCTACCGAAACAATATCTCCTTCTTTCAAAACATAACCAGAGGGTATTCCATGTACCACCTGATCATTAACTGAAGTACATAAAGTATTCGGGAAACCAGCATAACCTAAGAATCCTGGTTCAGCACCATTATCTCTTATAAATTCTTCAGCTCGGTTATCAAGCTCAAGCGTTGTAACTCCTGGTTTAACTAATTTAGCTACTTCAGCCAATGTTTTGGAAACAAGTAAATTGTTTCGTCTGATTATTTCTATCTCTTCCTGGCTTTTATAAACTAACATCAAAGAACGATATCATACGTTTTAAATAGCAGATGCTCCTCCAGCTCTACCTTTAATTCTTCCTGATTTTAATAATCCATCGTAGTGTCGCATTAACAGATGACTTTCAATTTGTTGTAAAGTATCCAAAACAACACCCACAAGAATTAATAATGATGTACCACCGTAAAATTGTGCCCATTGGCTATTTACACCTCCTATTTGAGCAAATGCAGGTAATATAGCTATTAATGCTAAAAATATTGATCCTGGTAATGTTATACGAGACATAATCGTGTCGAGAAATTCGACTGTTTTACGTCCAGGTTTAACACCAGGAATAAAACCTCCATTCTTTTTCATATCTTCTGCCATTTGAGAGGGATTTATAGTAATAGCAGTATAAAAATACGTAAAAAGAATAATCATAATTGCAAAAGTAAAGTTATACCAAAAACCGGTTATATTAGCAAATGCAGCCGCGAAACCTGTAAGAGCTTCAGAATTTGCAAAACCTGCTATGGTTAAAGGTATAAACATTAATGCTTGTGCAAAAATAATTGGCATTACACCTGCAGAGTTTACTTTTAAAGGAATATATTGTCTTACACCTCCGTATTGCTTATTTCCTACAATTCTTTTAGCATATTGTACCGGAATTTTTCTTGTCCCCTGCACTAAAAGAATTGTTGCTATAAATACAAAGAACAGTATTACCATTTCTAACAAGAAAGCAACTAATCCACCTCCTTGCTCTTCAAATCTACTTATAAATTCGGCAAATAATGCAAAAGGTAATCGGGCAATAATACCAATCATAATAATGAGTGATATTCCGTTACCAATTCCTTTATCAGTTATTCTTTCGCCAAGCCACATAACAAACATTGTGCCTGATGTAAGAATAACTACCGATGAAAACCAAAAAAAGGTTCCTTTTAATACAAACGCTGATTCAGGAAGCTGTACTTGAAGGTTTTTTAAGTAAGCAGGTGCCTGCATAATTAAAATAGCTACTGTTAAATATCTTGTAATCTGATTAATTTTTCGTCTTCCGCTTTCACCTTCACGCTGTAATCTTTGGAAATAAGGAATAGCAATTCCCAATAATTGGATTACGATAGAAGCTGATATATAGGGCATAATTCCTAAAGCAAAGATTGAGGCTCTGGAAAATGACCCCCCGGAAAACATGTTTAACAATCCCATTACACCATCGGAAGTTTGCTGCTCTAAAGCTGCCAGTTGATTTGGATCTATCCCCGGTAAAACAATATAACTTCCTAATCGATAAATTATTAATATAAATATGGTATACCCTATTCGGTATCTCAGGTCTTCAATCTTAGCTATATTCTTTATGGTTTGTATTAAAGCTCTCATTAATTTATAATTTTACTACGGTTCCTTCAACTGATTCAATTGCTTTGATAGCAGATTTAGAAAAAGCATGTGCTTTTACTTCTAATTTTTTGGTTAATGTTCCGTTCCCTAATATTTTAACTAAAGTTTTCTTTTTAATCAACCCTGCATCAATTAAAGTATCTACATCAATAGAAGTTAAACCTTTTTTCTCAGCTAATTTTTCTAAAGTCTCGATATTAATTCCTTTATATTCTTTACGTGAAATATTGGTAAAACCATATTTTGGTACACGACGTTGTAAAGGCATTTGTCCTCCTTCGAAACCAATCTTTCTGGAATATCCGGATCTTGATTTCTGTCCTTTATGTCCTCTGGTTGCTGTACCACCTTTACCAGAGCCTTGTCCTCTTCCAACTCGTTTACTCTTTTTTGTAGAGTTTTCTGCTGGTTTTAAATTATGTAATTCCATAGTATTACAATATAATATTTTTCGTTATTACTTTTTTTCAACCCTTAATAAATGATTTACTTTACTAATCATTCCAAGAATTTGCGGATTATTCTCTACTTCTATTGGATTATTCATTCTTTTAATCCCTAAAGCCTCCAATGTTCTTTTCTGACGCTTGGTGCTTCTTATTTTACTCTTTACTTGAGTTATAGTTATTTTAGCCATAAGATATCTTTATTAAAGACGTTATCCATTAAAAACTTTATCAAGAGTTACACCACGTTGATCAGCAACAGCTCTTGCATCTCTTAACTGAAGTAATCCATCGATGGTAGCTTTTACAAGATTATGCGGATTACTTGATCCTTTTGATTTTGCAAGTACATCGGTAACTCCAACACTTTCAAGTACAGCACGCATCGCACCACCGGCTTTTACTCCGGTACCATGTGATGCAGGCTTTAAAAATACCTGGGCACCGCCAAACCTGCTTAGCTGTTCATGAGGTATGGTACCTTTATAAATAGGAACTTTAACTAAATTTTTCTTTGCTGCTTCAACTCCCTTTGCAATAGCTGTAGTAACCTCTTTAGCTTTACCTAATCCATATCCTACAATACCATCTTCATTACCAACTACTACAATTGCAGTAAAACCAAAATTTCGTCCACCTTTGGTTACTTTAGTTACTCTTTGTATGCTTACGAGTCTGTCTTTTAACTCTAAATCGCTGGTTTTTACTTTTCTTATACTTGTTGACATAATATCTTCATCTTAAAATTTTAGTCCACCTTCTCTGGCAGCTTCTGCTAATGATTTTACTCTACCATGATATAAATAGCCGTTTCTATCGAAAACTACCTGAGTAATTCCATTTTCCAACGCTTTTTTAGCGGCTAAATTTCCTACTAATTTGGCTTGTTCTATATTAGAAACTTTTCCTTTTTCAGCTATTTCTTTATTTCTTGAACAAACAGCTAATAAAGTTTTATTTTCTAAATCATCAATAAATTGAACATATATTTGGTTATTGCTTCTAAAAACCGACATTCTTGGCTTTTGGGCAGTTCCTTTTATATGCTTTCGGATTCGCCATTTAATTCTATATCTTCTCTGTTGCTTTGTTAAAGCCATGACTATATTAATTTAATATGTTATACACTGGCAGATTTACCGGCTTTTCTACGTAATTGTTCACCGACAAATTTAATACCTTTCCCTTTATATGGTTCTGGTGGTCTAAATGATCTAATTTTAGCAGCAACCTCTCCAATTAAGTGTTTATCACAACTTGTTAATGTAATAATAGGATTATTTCTACGCTCCTGCTTCGCCTCAACTTTAATTTCATCTGGTATCTGAAAGTGAATATCATGTGAATATCCAAGACTAAGTTCAAGAATTTGTCCTTTAGCCTCAGCTCTGTAGCCAACACCTACTAATTCTTGTTGTATTGTATATCCTTCAGATACACCAGTAACCATATTGTTTATTAATGAGCGATATAAACCATGTAATGATTTATGTCTTATTTCTTCGCCTAATCGTTTTAATTCAATCTGGTTCTCTTTTACTTCAACCTGAATATCTTGATCAACCTTTTGTGATAATTCACCTTTTGGTCCTTTCACCAATACCTCATTGGTATCATTTACAGTAACTGTAACGCCTTCGGGTATTTTAACGGGTAATATTCCAATTCGTGACATTTAAATATCCTCCTTTTTAATGTACATAACATAAAACTTCACCACCTACATTTAAGGTACGTGCCTCTTTATCTGAGACTACACCTTTTGATGTAGATAAAATAGCTACACCTAATCCATTGAGTACCCGTGGAATTTCATCGGCTCCTACATACTTTCTAAGTCCGGGTTTACTTGCCCTGCTAATTGATCGAATAGCCGGAGCTTTAGTTTCTGGATGATATTTTAATGCTATTTTAATTATTCCTTGTTTATCGTCGTCTTCAAACTTATAGGATAATACATATCCTTTATCAAATAATATTTTAGTAATATCCTTTTTTAGGTTTGAAGCAGGAATTTCAACTACTCTATGACCTGCCATCACGGCATTTCTAACGCGAGTAAGATAATCTGCTATAGGATCTGTGACCATATCTCTTGTTTATTTTAATTACAATCTACCAACTTGCCTTCTTAACTCCGGGTATTAAACCCTTTGATGCCATTTCTCTAAAAGTAATTCTGCTAATACCAAACTGTCGCATATAGCCTTTTGGTCGTCCGGTTATTAAACATCTATTGTGTAACCTGATTGGATTAGAATTCTTCGGTAACCTGCTTAATCCAACATAATCACCTTCAGCTTTAAGTTTTGCTCTTTTCTCAGCGTACTTTTCAACCAATTTTTGTCGCCTTCTCTCTCGGGCTTTCATTGATTCTTTAGCCATACTATCTATTTCTTTTTAATATTTTTAAATGGAATTCCAAATTCTCTTAACAAGGCTAATCCTTCTTCATCGGTTTTTGCAGTAGTAACAAATGATATTTCTAAACCTAAAATCTTATTGATTTTATCAAGATCAATTTCAGGGAAAATTATTTGTTCCTGAATACCTAATGTATAATTTCCACGTCCATCGAATTTAGAACTCACACCGTTAAAATCTCTAATTCGAGGCAGAGAAATAGCAATTAACCTCTCCATAAACTCATACATTTTATCTCTACGCAAAGTTACTTTAACACCAATAGGCATTCCTCTACGCAACTTAAAGTTAGAGATATCTTTCTTAGAGTATGTTTTTACTGCTTTCTGTCCAGCAATAAGGGTTAATTCTTCTTGTGCAGTTTCGATCATTTTTTTATCTGCAACTGCTTGTCCCACACCCTGGTTTAGGGTTATTTTTACCAGCCTTGGAACTTCCATTATTGTTTTATACTTGAATTCCTTGGTTAAGGCTGGAATAATTTCTTTTCTGTATTTTTCTCTTAATAAAGGCGTATATTCCATTACTTAATCTCCTCTCCTGATTTTTTTGAATATCGCACTAATTTATCTTTATCATTTAATTTTCTACCTATTCGGGTTGGATCGCCTGTTGAAGGGTCAACAACCATTAGGTTTGAAATATGAATTGGTGCTTCTTTCTTTACGATTCCACCCTGTGGATTATTAGCATTAGGTTTAGTGTGTTTTGAAACCATGTTCACACCTTCAACAATTGCTTTTTCCTTGTCGTAAATTACTTCAAGTACTTTGCCTTGTTGTCCCTTATATTCTCCTGCATTTACGTAAACCGTATCGCCTTTTTTTATGTGTAATTTCCTTCGCATGCAGCTATTTTTTTTTAAATTATAATACTTCTGGAGCTAACGAGATGATTTTCATGTAATTATCACGTAATTCTCTTGGAATTGGACCAAAAATACGTGTTCCACGAATTTCACCTGTATTATTTAACAATACAACAGCATTGTTATCAAAACGAATATAAGAACCATCGGGTCTACGAACTTCTTTTCTCGTTCTTACAACAACAGCTTTAGATACTGTTCCTTTTTTTATTTCACCTGATGGTAAAGCACTTTTAACAGTTACTACGATTTGATCGCCAATGGAGGCATATCTTTTACGTGTTCCGCCTAATACGCGTACACATAAAACCTCTTTGGCTCCGCTGTTGTCAGCAACTGATAGTCTACTTTCTTGTTGTATCATGACTATTTTACTCTTTCAATAATTTCTACTAATCTCCAACATTTACTTTTGCTTAAAGGCCTTGTTTCCATTATCCTAACAGTATCGCCTATATTGCAAGTATTTTCTTCATCATGTGCAGTAAACTTATTTCTGCGTTTGATAAATTTGCCGTACTTTTGATGTTTTACTTTTCGTTCTACAGCAATGACAATGGTTTTGTCCATTTTATTGCTAACAACAACACCTATACGCTCTTTTCTTAATCTTCTTGTTGTTTCCATTGTTACAAATTAACTATTCGAACTTTCATTGATTTCTCTTTTACGCAACTCAGTCTTTAATCTTGCAATATTCTTGCGTGTTTGATTTATCTTCAAAGGATTGTCTAAAGGAGACACGGCATGATTAAGCTTTAGACGAGTAAGCATCGTTTTTTCTGTATCGATTCTTTCCTCAATCTCCTTTGTTGTTAATTCTCTAATTTCAGAATTCTTCATTTCTCACTAATTTATGTTTTCAACATAATCACGTCTAACAACGAATTTCGTTGGGATTGGTAATTTTTGAGCCGCAAGACGTAATGCTTCCTGAGCTACTTTTAATGATACACCTTCGGCTTCGATTAACATTCTACCGGGTTTTACTGGTGCTACAAAACCTTCTGGTGCTCCACGCCCTTTACCCATTCGTACTTCGGCTGGTTTTTTGGTGATGGGTTTATCCGGAAAAATTCGTATCCAGATTTGTCCTTCACGCTTCATATAACGAGTCACGGCTTGTCGAGCGGCCTCAATTTGTCGTCCTGTAATCCAGCACTCTTCTAATGCTTTGATTCCAAAAGAACCAAAAGCCAATTGATTTCCCCGCTGGGCATTTCCTTTCATCTTGCCCTTTTGGACTCTTCTGTATTTCGTTTTCTTTGGCTGTAACATTCCAATAATAAATTTAAATTATTGCTTATTTTCTTTTTTTCTTGAAGCCACCTTTTGATGGTTTTTGATTTTTTGAGGCTCCGATATTTGGAGAAAGATCTCTTTTTCCATAGATCTCACCTCGACAAATCCAAACTTTAATTCCAATTAAACCAACTTTGGTTAGAGCTTCACTTAATGTGTAATCGATATCGGCACGGAATGTATGCAATGGCGTACGACCTTCTTTATAAACTTCGGTACGTGCCATCTCTGCACCACCCAGACGTCCTGATATCTGAACTTTAATACCCTCAGCACCCATTCTCATGGTAGAAGCAATTGCCATTTTAATTGCTCTACGGTATGAAACCTTACCTTCGATTTGTCTAGCAATAGCGTTGCCAACGATAGTAGCATCAAGTTCCGGTCTTTTCACTTCAAAGATGTTAATTTGAACCTCTTTACGAGTGATCTTTTTTAACTCTTCTTTTAGTTTATCTACTTCCTGGCCGCCTTTACCAATAATGATACCCGGGCGTGCGGTATTTACCGTTACGGTTATTAATTTTAAAGTTCTTTCAATAACAATCTTAGATATACTTGCTTTAGCTAATCGAGCATCAAGATATTTTCTAATCTTATTATCCTCAACCAACTTATCAGCATAGTTTTTTCCACCGTACCAATTAGAATCCCATCCTTTAATGATTCCCAATCGATTTCCTATCGGATTAACTTTTTGTCCCATCTATTGTTCTATTTGAGTATCGTTGTTATTTAAATTATCTAGCACTAAAGTAACGTGATTAGATCTTTTTCTAATTCTATGAGCTCTTCCTTGTGGAGCAGGTTGAATTCTTTTCAGTGTTCTACCACCATCTACAAAGATCTCTTTCACAACTAATTTGCTATCTTCTATTCGAACACCTTCGTTTTTCTCCTGCCAGTTAGCAATAGCTGACAAAAGTAATTTTTCTACACGATTTGATGCTTCTTTCGAACTATATTTTAATACGTCAAGAGCTCTATTTACTTCCATCCCTCTAACCATATCGGCTACTAATCGCATTTTACGTGGCGATGTAGGACAATTTCTAAGTTTAGCAAAATATTGATTCTTTTTGCTTTCTTTTATTTTGTTCGCTCTTATTCTTTTTCTTGCACCCATTATTATCTAATATTTTAAAATAATACTATCGTAGGTTATTTTTTATTTCCGGCATGTCCTCTGAAAATTCTGGTTGGAGCAAATTCTCCTAATTTGTGTCCTACCATATTTTCAGTAATATATACCGGTATAAATTTATTCCCATTGTGAACTGCAATAGTATGCCCAACAAAATCTGGCGATATCATTGACCTGCGTGACCAGGTTTTCACTACAGATTTTTTCCCTGATTCGTTTAATCCGAGAACTCTTTTCTCAAGTTTATAATCAATAAATGGGCCTTTTTTCAATGATCGACTCATAGCAATCTATTTTATTTCTTACGTTTTTCAACAATATACTTATTCGAAGCCTTTTTAGGGGCTCTTGTCTTATAACCTTTGGCTGGTACACCATTTCTGGATCTTGGGTGACCTCCGGAAGCTCTTCCTTCGCCACCACCCATTGGGTGATCAACCGGGTTCATTACTACTCCTCGTACTCTTGGTCTTCTGCCTAACCATCTTTTACGTCCGGCTTTCCCTGATATTTCAAGGCTATGGTCTGCATTTGAAACGGTTCCAATTGTTGCACGACAAGTAGTTAATATCATCCTTGATTCTCCGGAAGGTAACTTAACAATTGCATATTTCCCATCACGCGATGTTAATTGTGCGTATGAACCAGCACTTCGTGATAAAGCACCTCCTTTGCCTGGATGTAATTCAATATTATGAATGATTGTACCTAATGGGATTTCAGATAAAAACAATGTATTTCCAACTTCTGGGGCAACTCCTTCACCAGATTTTATTTTTTGTCCTACCTTTAATCCATTAGGAGCGATGATATATTTTTTCTCACCATCTTCATATACTACTAATGCAATTCTTGCGGTTCTATTTGGATCGTATTCAATACTTTTTACCGTAGCTTCCATTCCATCTTTGTTACGCAAGAAATCAATGATACGATATCTTTGTTTATGGCCTCCGCCAAGATATCTCATGGTCATTTTTCCATCTTTATTTCGTCCACCTGACTTTTTAAGTGGTGCTAACAAAGATTTTTCCGGTGTTCTTTTGGTTACTACATCAAAAGCACCGATAATTTTATGTCTTTGTCCTGGTGTTACAGGTTTTAATTTTCTTACTGCCATATTAATTAAATATTGCTATAAAAATCTATTTTTTCTCCCTCAACTAAAGTTACAATTGCTTTCTTAAAAGAATTTGCACGTCCTTGAATAATCCCGGACTTGGTATATCGGGATTTTTCTTTTCCCAGATAACGCATAGTATTTACAGCATCAACTGATACACCATACATTTCCTCTACAGCATTTTTAATCTGTACTTTATTTGCTCTTTTATCCACAATAAAACCGTATCTGTTCAGGGTTTCGCCCTGTTCAGTCATTTTTTCGGTTACTATTGGTTTTAACAAAATATCCATTGTTATAATTTTTTCTAAATTCTAAACATTTTATGCAATGGCTCAATTGAGTTCTCCACAAAGAGTACAACTGATGCATTTACTATATCGTAAGTATTTATATCTGAAACGTTTACAACTTTAACATCCTGTAAATTTCTGGATGACAAATATATATTTTTATTTTGTTCAGATAAAACTAAAAGCACTTTTTTATCAGCTACTCCTAAATTATTTCGTAGATTGACAAATTCTTTGGTTTTAGGAACTTCAAAATTAAAGTCTTCTAATACTTTAATATTATTATCATTTGCTTTGTAAGCTAATGCTGATTTTCGAGCTAACTGTTTTACTTTTTTATTCAGCTTAAATGAGTAATTTCTGGGTTTGGGGCCAAAAACTCTTCCTCCGCCTCTAAAGATAGGAGATTTAATACTCCCTGCTCGTGCAGTTCCAGTACCTTTTTGTCGTTTAATCTTTTTTGTACTACCGGCGATCTCATTTCTTTCTTTTGATTTATGAGTCCCCTGACGCTTATTAGCTAAATATTGTTTTACATCTAAATAAATAGCATGGTCATTAGGATCGATTTTAAAAATCGAATCATTAAGGGTAACTTTCTTACCGGTATCTTCGCCTGTTATGTTAACTATAGATAATTCCATTACTTTTGAATAATTAAATATGATCCATTTGCACCAGGAACTGATCCTTTAACAACTAATAAATTATTCTCTTTAATTACCTTAACAACTTTAAGGTTAATTAATTTTACTTTTTTATTACCTGTTTGTCCGGCCATTCTCATTCCTTTAAACACTCTAGAAGGATAGGATGAAGCACCTAAAGATCCGGGAGCCCGTAGTCTATTGTGCTGACCGTGTGTTTGTCCTCCAACACCGTGGAATCCGTATCGTTTAACAACCCCCTGGAAACCTTTTCCTTTAGAAAATCCTGTTACGTCAACCCACATATCTTCATTAAATATGTCGAGGGTAACATTTTCGCCTACTTTATAGTCCTTAGCAAAATTTACAAACTCATGCAAGACTCTCTTAGGAGTTTGTTTTGCTTTTTTAAAGTGACCAATCATCGGCTTGGGCGTGTTTTTCTCCTTTTTTTCGTCATAAGCCAGTTGGTAAGCATGATATCCGTCATTTTCAACGGTTTTCACCTGTGTTACCACACATGGCCCGGCCTCAATAACAGTGCATGGAATATTTTTTCCCTCGGCACTGAAGATGGAAGTCATTCCAATCTTTTTTCCAATTAATCCTGGCATCGCTTTCCTTTTTTCTTTATTATACTTTAATTTCTACTTCAACTCCACTGGGTAATTCCAATTTCATCAATGCATCAATCGTTTTTGGAGTTGAACTGTAAATATCCAACAAACGTTTATAAGATGATAACTGAAATTGTTCTCTCGATTTCTTATTAACAAATGGAGAACGTAATACTGTAAAAACTCTTTTATGAGTAGGTAGTGGAATAGGACCACTTACAACAGCTCCAGTAGATTTTACTGTTTTAACGATCTTTTCGGCAGATTTATCTACCAGGTTGTGATCGTAAGATTTTAACTTAATTCTAATCTTTTGGCTCATTCTTATCCAAATTAAACAAATTCGCTTTTTCCTTTTGTTTTCTCTACAATCTCTTTAGCTATTTCCTTAGGTACTTCCTCGTAATGAGAAAATTCCATCGACGAAGTAGCTCGTCCTGAACTTATGGTTCTTAGTACTGTTACATAGCCAAATTTTTCGGCTAATGGAACTTTAGCTTTTATAACTCTTGCACCACCTCTGTTTTCCATTCCTTCTACTTTACCTCTTCGTCTGTTAAAGTCGCTAATAATATCTCCCATATACTCTTCGGGAGTAACAACCTCGGCAGCCATTATTGGTTCTAAAAGAACTGGTTTAGCTTTGGCGCAAGCTGATTTAAATGCCATTTTAGCAGCAATCTCAAAAGACAATGCATCAGAATCCACATCATGATAAGATCCGTCAACTAATGTTACTTTCATGCTTTCAACAGGATAACCTGCTAATACACCATTGTACATTGCTTCTTCAAAACCTTTCTTAATTGCCGGAATATATTCTTTAGGTATATTGCCTCCCTTAATTTTATCAATAAATTGAAGTTCTTTTAAATCATCATCAGCAGGCCCAATAACAACTTGAATATCAGCAAATTTACCTCGCCCGCCAGACTGTTTTTTAAATACCTCGCGGTGTTCAACTTCTTTGGTGATGGCCTCTTTGTAATTAACCTGAGGTGCTCCCTGATTACATTCAACCTTAAATTCTCGTACTAATCGGTCGAGGAGTATTTCCAGGTGTAACTCTCCCATCCCGCTAATTACCGTTTGTCCTGAATCATCATCAACTTTAACAGTAAATGTGGGATCCTCTTCTGCCAATTTCATTAAGGCTAAATTCAATTTATCAAGATCTTTTTGTGTCTTCGGTTCAACAGCAATACCAATTACCGGTTCGGGGAACTCCATTGATTCTAAAGTAATCTGATGCTTTTCATCACAAAGGGTATCACCTGTTCGTAAATCTTTAAACCCAACAGCAGCACAAATATCACCAGCACCAATAACATCTTTTGGATTTTGTTTATTGGCATGCATTTGATATAAACGTGAGATACGTTCACGTTTTCCTGTTCTTACATTTAAAACATAAGAACCTGCGTCTATTTTTCCTGAATAAACCCTCAAAAATGCTAATCTTCCCACATATGGGTCAGTAGCAATTTTAAATGCTAATGCAGCTAAAGGTTCTTTTTCATCAGGATTGCGCTCTACAACTTCGTCATTTTTAGGATTAATGCCTTTAATATTTCCAACATCTACAGGGCTGGGTAAAAAGGCAATAATTGAATCAAGCAATCGTTGAACGCCTTTATTTTTAAATGCTGATCCGCAAAGCACAGGTGTTATTGTCATATCAATAGTTGCTTTGCGAATAACAGATAACATTTCGTCTTTTGTAATTGAATCCGGATCTTCGAAATATCTTTCTAATAAAGCATCATCATGTTCGGCAACGGCTTCAATCAGATTTCCTCTCCATTCTTCTGCTTCTTCCTTAAACTCTTCGGGAATCTCAACTAATTCGTAGTTTGTTCCAAGTGTTTGATCATCGTGCCAAACAACTGCTTTATTTTCGATAAGATCGATTACTCCTCTAAAAGATTCTTCGGATCCGATAGGTATTTGTAAAGGAACCGGATTAGCCCCTAATTTTTCTTTTATTTGATTTACTACGGAAAAGAAGTCAGCTCCGGAACGGTCCATTTTATTTACAAATGCCATTCGGGGAACATGATACTTATCGGCTTGTCTCCAAACCGTTTCCGATTGAGGTTCAACTCCACCAACAGCACAAAATACAGCAATTGCACCATCAAGTACACGTAAAGACCTTTCTACCTCTACAGTAAAATCAACGTGTCCGGGAGTGTCAATAATATTAACTTTATATTCTTCATCCTTATACTTCCAAAAAGCGGTAGTTGCTGCGGAAGTAATTGTAATTCCACGCTCTTGTTCCTGCACCATCCAATCCATGGTTGCAGCTCCGTCATGTACTTCGCCTATACGATGGGTAATACCAGTATAAAACAGAATTCGTTCTGTTGTAGTAGTTTTACCGGCATCAATATGAGCCATGATTCCGATATTCCTGGTATTTTGCAAAGTTTTATTCATTCCTCGTGTCCTCTAACCCCTTTTTACCTTTGTTAAAATCTAAAATGAGCAAATGCTTTATTGGCATCAGCCATTCTGTGTGTTTCTTCTTTACGTTTAAATGCGCCTCCTTCTTCGTTATAAGCAGCAATAATTTCTTGTGCTAATTTCTCAGCCATATTTCTTCCGCTACGCTGACGAGAAAATTTTATCAAATTTCTGATACTAATTGCTGTTTTCCTCTTTGGCGAAACTTCCATAGGCACCTGAAAAGTAGCACCTCCAATTCGTCTACTTTTAACCTCAACCATTGGAGTAACATTTTCTAATGCTTTTTTCCAAACTTCCAAGGCTGATTTTTCTTTATCTTTATTTTTTTCTGCAACGATATCCATTGCATCATAAAAAATATTCAACGCAATATTTTTCTTACCCCCCATCATCAGGTCATTAACAAACCTGGTTACTAACGTATCATTATATTTGGGATCCGGTAATATTATCCTCTGTTTTGGTTTTGACTTTCTCATTTCTTTCTAAACTGTTTGCGTTAGTTTATTTTTTTGGTCTTTTAGTTCCGTATTTTGAACGTCGTTGAGTTCTTCCTTCTACACCCGAAGTGTCAAGAGCACCACGGATTAAGTGATAACGTACACCAGGCAAATCTTTCACCCTTCCTCCTCTTATTAACACGATAGAGTGTTCTTGTAAGTTATGACCTTCACCCGGGATATAAGCATTTACCTCTTTACCATTGGTTAACCTAACCCTGGCAACTTTTCGCATAGCAGAGTTGGGCTTCTTTGGTGTCGTAGTATACACACGAGTACAAACACCTCTTCGTTGTGGACATGCATCCAAAGCAGGAGCCTTCTTCTTCTCTACAATTTGCTTTCTTCCTTTTCTTACTAACTGCTGTATTGTAGGCATATAGTTAATTATTTAATTAATTTTTTTATAAAATCGGTTCGCAAAGGTATTCTTTTTTTTTAAAAATCCACAAAATATCTAAATTTATTTCTTAATTTTTAGATGTTTCAGAAGATTTGTTTATTCTAACGAAACTTGCTTCGATCATCGAAAACACTTTGGTTTTTATTGATTTATCGACCCAAATTTCTTGTCGGAAAATGCCGCAAAATTATAATGTTTTTTGATAAATTACAAACGATTTGGAAATAAATTATTTAGTCGGGCTTATTTAGAAAGAAATTAAAGAGTAAATAAAAATTCGATACCTATATATAATAATATAATTCATCACTTGTGTGTTGATAAAATTTTACTATTTTTGAAGCCCGTTTATCTATCTTATTATAAATGTGTTGTTTTAAAAAGAATTATATATAAATTATTCATTTAATTAAATCGTAAAATACATATGAAAACTTATCAAACGGATAAAATAAGGAATATCGCTTTGATTGGAAATGCAGGCTCTGGTAAAACCACCCTGGCCGAGGCGATGCTCTACGAAGGAGGAATAATTGAAAGAAAAGGAAGTATTGATGGACAAAACACTGCTTCTGACTATAATGAAATTGAACATGACAATCTAAATTCAGTATTTTCCACTGTTTTATATACCGAATTTAATGACCACAAAGTTAATATAGTTGACACACCAGGAGCTGATGATTTTATTGGAGGAGTAATATCTTCATTTTATGCTGCTGACCAGGCCGTGATGTTAGTTAATGCCCAACACGGAGTGGAAGTTGGCACCGAAATATTAAGCAGACATTGTGAAAAATACAACAAACCATTAATGTTTGTTATGAATAAATTAGACCATGAAGGTGCAAACTATGAGAAAGCTATTGAATCATTAAAAACTGCGTTTGGAAATAAGATTGTAGTTGTACAGTATCCTGTTTCAACAGGCCCCGAATTTAATGCTATCATTGATGTTTTAACGATGAAAATGTATAAGTTTAATGATAAAGGGGAAAGAGAAATACTTGATATTCCTGATGACCAAAAAAGTACAGCTGAAGAATTACACAATGCTTTAGTTGAGTCTGCGGCAGAAAATGACGAGCAATTAATGGAATTATTTTTTGAAAAAGGTTCGCTTGATGAAGATGAAATGAGAAAAGGGATTGCAGCAGGTTTGATTGAGAGAGGGATGTATCCTTTATTTTGTGCTTCTGCCGAAAAGAGTTTTGGTATTAAAAGAATATTAGAATTTATAACCAATGTAGTACCATCACCTGATATGATGCCTGCACCGGAAACTACGGATGAAGAAAAAATTGCTTGTAAAGAAGATGGACCTGCCGGTTTGTTTGTTTTTAAAACAGCCAATGAATCGCATATTGGTGAAATCAACTATTTCAAAGTGGTTTCGGGGCAAATAAACGAAGGGATGGATTTAAATAACAATAATACGGATACAAAAGAACGATTATCACAGCTTTATGCTGTAGCAGGAAAAAACAGAACTAAAGTAACAAAATTAGTTGCCGGTGATATTGGTGCAGCAGTAAAATTAAAAAATACAAAAACAAATCATACATTATCTGAACTTAAGCGATCATTCAAGTTTCCGGAGATACAGTTCCCCGAAGCAAAACACCGTACTGCCATTAAAGCAGTGAATGAATCGGACGATGAAAAATTAGGAGAAGCATTAAGCAGATTACACGAAATTGATCCTACCGTAAAAGTTGAATACTCCAAAGAATTAAAACAAATTATACTATACGGGCAAGGTGAGTATCATTTAAATAATATTGTTAAATGGCATCTTGACAATATTTATAAGATCGAAACTGAATTTTATCCCACAAGAATACCTTACCGTGAAACCATTACAAAAATTGCAGAATCGAGTTATCGACATAAGAAGCAATCAGGAGGTTCGGGACAATTTGGTGAAGTACATATGGTTATTGAACCATACAAAGAAGATATGCCGGATCCTACCGTTTATAAAATAAACGGAAAAGATATAAAAGTGTCTGTAAGAAATAAAGAAGAACACGCATTACCCTGGGGTGGAAAATTAATTTATTATAACTGCATTGTTGGGGGTGCAATTGATGCTCGCTTTTTACCTGCAATTCTTAAAGGAATCATGGAGAAAATGGAAGAAGGCCCCCTTACCGGTTCTTATGCCCGTGATATAAGGGTTGCTATATATGATGGTAAAATGCACCCGGTAGATTCAAATGAAATTTCATTTAAACTTGCCGGACGAAATGCCTTTAAAACAGCATTTAAAAATGCAGGCCCTAAAATTATGG